>Ga0137409_10000033_pt1 | contig 112109 bp, 101 predicted proteins | sample CZODoug1_16funga_FD_122059 | JGI IMG/M metagenome (GOLD analysis project Ga0137409, IMG submission 122059) | Vadose zone soil fungal communities from Angelo Coast Range Reserve, California, USA - CZODoug1_16fungal (Hybrid Assembly) | ecosystem: Environmental > Terrestrial > Soil > Vadose zone... | reverse complement strand
AGCCAATCGATCCGCGCGCGCTCACCGGGCACCGCTTCGTAGTGCTGGGTACGCAAGCCGAGGCCGAACCCCAGGGACGGATACATCGAGGCCCGAACTCGGTCAGGATTTGCCGGCCTTCTCCTTCTCCATTTTCTCCTTGGCAGCGTCGCAGTCCGCCTTGGTCATTTCGAGCCAGCCATGGCCGGCGCAGTCGTTCTGACCTTTGCAGGAGCTCTCCGCCGAGGCACAGCTCGACGTGCCCTTGCAGCTGTTGACGCCCTCGCATTTCACCTTGGCTTCTTCGGCAGCGGCCGCAGTGCTGATTGCCCCTGCGGCAAACATCACGGCCGCGGCAGCCGCAAGCGCGATCTGGGAAGCTCTGGCATTGCTCATGGGTTCTCTCCCTGGGGAGTGGTTTGCTGGTCGAAGCCCGACAGTAGACCGAGGCTGTTGCCGGATTGTTTCCCGATTCTACCGGCTCTACGTTCGTCCCTCCGTACTTGGACCTGCTCCCAGCCTGTGGCAGGCTGCGCGTGCTCCGCATGGCCCGCGATCCCACACAACGCCAACAAAACGCGCGTCCTCATAAGGGCGCCCCGGGGAAACAGACATGACCAGCCGCAAGTGCCTGCTGACGCTCGTCGGTGCGTTACTCATCTTTCTATGTGCTGGAATCTCGCTCGCCAAGGAGGTGGCTCCTGAGCTGCCCCCCGGTACTTACATCCCCGACGTAGCACGGCCCGGACCGGCATTCGACGTCGAACGCGCCACGGAAGCCTACCTGGCGATGCTCGACCCGGAGCAACGCGCGCGCTCCGATGCCTACTTCGAAGGCGGCTATTGGCTGCAGCTGTGGCAGTTTCTCTACTCCGCCGGCGTACTGGTCCTGATTCTCTGGCGGGGCTGGTCGGTGCGCATGAGAGCCCTCGCGGAGCGCGTCAGCAAACGGCCGATGCTGCAGACAGCCCTGTTCGTGGGCATGTTCGCGCCCCTGTTCTGGCTGCTGACACTGCCTCTGAGCTGGTACACCGATTTCTTCCGCGAGCATTTGTATGGAATGTCGAACCAGGACCTCTGGGGCTGGCTTTGGGACCAGGTCAAGAACCTGTTCGCGCTCACGGTGCTCGGCATCATCGTGCTGAGCGGCATCTATGCACTCGTGCGCCGGGCGAGCGAGCGGGCGTGGCTGTGGGCCACGGGCTTCATGTTCCTGTTCATGATGTTCTTCTTGCTGATCACACCGGTCTTCCTGCTGCCCTTGTTCAATGACTACAAGCCGCTGGAAGAGGGGCCGGTCCGCGAAGCCGTGCTGTCGCTGGCGCACGCCAACCAGGTACCGGTCGACAACGTGATGTGGTTCGACGCCTCGAAGCAGACCAAGCGTGTGAGCGCCAATGTCAGCGGGCTGTTCGGCACCACCCGCGTCAGCCTCAACGACAATCTCCTGAACCGCACCTCGCTCCCGGAGATCAAATCGGTCATGGGCCACGAGATGGGCCACTACGTGCTGCACCATCAAATCATCGGCACGATCTTCTTTACGGTCGTGTTCGGTGTGGGCTTCCTGCTGCTGCACAACGCATTCGAGCGCATGCTGCCCGCCTGGGGAGCGCGGCTCGGCATCAAGGGCCGGCCTGATCCGGCGGGCCTGCCCTTTGCCCTCCTGGTGCTGAGCGTCTACTTCTTTCTCGTCACACCCTTCGTCAATCGGTTTACCTACACCTTCGAATCCGAAGCGGACCTGTTCGGCCTCAACGCAGCGCGCGAACCCTACGGTTTTGCGACCTCGGCGATGCGCCTCGGCGCCTACCGCAAGCTCGAGCCCTCGAAGCTCGAGGAGCTGCTGTTCTTCGATCACCCGAGCGGGCGCGAGCGGGTCGAGATGGCGATGAAGTGGCTGAAGGAAAACCAGGCGCTGTTCGCGTCACAGCCCGCCGAGACTAGCGGCAACTAGTCGCCGCGATCTACCAGGGTCGCGGCGCGCCAGGCTCGCGCCAGTCGATCTGCGGTCGATCGCCGACGCGCAGCGATTCGCCCTCGCCGCTGACGACGATCGCGTTCATGCCGAACGCGGCGCCGCGCAGCGAATCCAGCCAGCGATAGTCCCCAAGCGTGTTGAGCGGCTCGGCGCCCTGGCGCTCGCCCGTGCTCTGGTCGGTGGTCGTGACGATGCAGCGCAGACAAGGTTTCACGCAGCGCAACTCCACATTGCCGATGCGAATGCGCTCGACGTCGTCCTCGGCAAACGCCGGCAGCCCGCTCAGCACGACGTTGGGCCGAAAGCGGCCCATCGACAACGGGCTCTCGAGGCGAGCGTTCAGGTCATCGAGCGAGCCTTCGTTGGTGAGCAGCACCGCGTAGCCGTCCGCGAAACGCAGGCGACCCACCTGCTCCCCGGTGAAGCGACGCTCGCTGATACGTTCGTCGCCGGGCAGCGAGCGGATGAGCTGACCCCGCGTCCCCGTGACCGCTTCGAGCCAGTCGCGCGTGTCGACGCTGTTGACCTGCGCGTAACAGTGGTCGCGCCAGACTTTCACTTCAACGCGCGGTCCATCGCTTTCGATGGGACAGCGTAATTCGCCGTGTCCCTGCGCTCGCAGCACGAGTTCGTGCGTCTCGACCTCGACTTCGACACAAGCGAGACGCGGGCATTCGCGCTGGGTCAGGAACAGTCCCGCCGTGGAAATGAACATCCAATGCCGATCCCAGGCGAGGCCCGTGTGCGTCAAGGCTTGCGCGCTATGGGAGATGCCCCGGCATCCTTTCACCGGGTATGTGTACAGGGCCGTGATGACAGCGGACGCTTCGGCTTCATGTCGCAGGTCCATTCAGTCTTCAGTGATGTTGCGGAAGTCCACGCCGAGCGAGCGCAGCTTGCGGTACAGGTGGGTGCGTTCCATGCCCACACGCTTGGCGAGCTGCCCAACCTTGCCGTTGCAGATCAGGAGCTGCTGCTGCAGGTACGCGCGCTCGAACTGCTCGCGAGCCTCGCGCAGCGGCAACGCCAGCAGGTCCTGCTTGACCAGCGGCTCGTTCACCGGCAGCTGTGTGGCAAGTTCACGCTCGATCTCATCGAGACCGATCTCCTCGCCACCCTTGAGGATCAGCAGACGTTGCACCAGGTTCTTGAGCTCGTGGATGTTGCCCGGCCAGGGATAATTGCGCAGGCGGTTCTGCGCCGCGACGCTGAAACGGCGAAAGGGCAGGCTCGCATCGTCGACGAAGCGGTCGACGTAGTAGCGCAGCAGCTCAGGGACATCCTCCGCGTACTCACGCAGCGGCGGCACGCGCAGCATCACCACGTTGAGATGCGACAGCAGGTCGCGCCGGAACGGTTCGGGAGCGCCGCGGGTTTCGAATCCAGGTTGCGCCGAGGTCAGCAAGCGCACACCCAGGGGCCGCGAGGTATTGGCACCGACACGCGTGTAGCTGCCGCTCTCGAGGTCCGCGAGGAGCAGGCGCTGCACCGGCAGCAACAGGTCTTCGAGTCCGTTGATGTACAACGTCCCGCCTTCGGCCTGCTCATACAAGCCGGGCCCAACCGACCCCGCCGACTCGCGTCCGCGCAGGATCGCTGCCGCGGCTTCTTCGTCGAGGCTGCCGGCGACCGCGACCACGAAGGGCCGGTTGCTGCGGGTACTCAGCGAATGCACATAGCGCGCGAACGCCTCGCGCCCCGAGCCGGACTCACCGAGCAGCAGGATCGGAGCGTCGTGCGGGGCGACCTGCTGGACCTGCTCGCGGATGAGTTGCATCGCGCGGCTTCTGCCTATCGGGGCGATCGGCGGCGGGAGGAGATTGCGCGTGCCCTGGCGCTTCTGGCGCCCGGCATCGAGTGCGCGCTCCACGGTGCGCAACAACTTCGCCAGGGACAGCGGCTTCTCCACGAAATCGAACGCGCCGAGGCGCGTCGCTTCGACGGCGGTTTCCACCGTGCCGTGCCCGGACATCATCACCACCGGGCAGTCGACCATCGCGGGGCCTCGCGACCACTCGCGCAGCAGCGTGATTCCGTCGGTATCCGGCATCCAGATGTCGAGCAGGACGAGATCGGGGTTCTGACGCGCCCGCGAGGCGCGCGCCTGGGCAGCATCGGCGGCAACATCGACCTCGTAGCCTTCCTCGGAGAGAATCTCGCGCAGGAGACTGCGGATGTCGGCTTCGTCGTCGATGATCAGAATGCGCGGTGAGTTCATGCGCGCTCCCTCCTCATTTCGCCCTTGCGGGCATCTCGCGACAGGACACCGACCCGGGCCCGCTCATCGGCCGGCAGCGTGACGCGCACCCGCGCACCGCCACTGCGCCGATTCTCGGCTTCGATGCGCCCGCCATGCTCTTCGACGATCTTCTTGACGATGGCGAGCCCGAGACCGGTACCTTTGGGCTTGCTGGTGACATAGGGATCGAATGCCTGGCCGATGATGTCGGGCGCGAAGCCCGGCCCGTTGTCGGCGACACTGATCTGGATCAGCGGCCCCGTGGCCGCGGTCTCGCGATGCGTGGTGATCTCGATCTGCGCGCCCTCGCGACCCTCGAGCGCTTCCATCGAGTTGGTGATCAGGTTGTTGAGGATCTGGCGCACGCGGCCGCGGTCCGCCTCGAGCACCGGCAGCTCCCGATCGAGGTCGAGCTTGAGCTGCACGGAACTATCCTGCGCCCGGTACAGGTCGGTGACTTCCTGCACCAGCTGGTTCAGGTCGAACGTCGCCAGCGTCATCTCGGGCGCGCGCGCATATTCGCTGAACGCGTTCACCATCTGTTTCATGGCCTCGACCTGCTGCACGATCGTGTGCGTGGCACGCTCCAGCACGCGCGCGTCCTGCTCCGCCATGCTGCCGAGAAAACGCCGCTGCATGCGTTCGGCCGAGAGCTGGATCGGCGTGAGCGGGTTCTTGATCTCGTGCGCGAGCCGCCGCGCCACCTCGCCCCAGGCGGCATCGCGCTGCGCCTGCAACATGACCGTGATGTCGTCGAACACTACGACGTGACCTCCTGGCTCGCCTTCGCCGCCGGGCAAGGCAGTGCACGCACACATCAGCACGCGGCGGCCGCTCTCGCCGCGCAGCTCGAGTTGCTCGCGCCAGTCTGTCTGGCCGGCGGCGAACCTCGCCTGCAACGCAGCGACGAACTGCGACAGCAGGTTGTCGCCGCTCGTGATCTCGGCGAGCGTCTTGCCGGTTGCGGATTCCAGGTCGACGCCCAGGATGCTGCTCGCGGCCTGGTTGGCGACGCGGATCTTCATGTCGGGCTCGAGGGAGACTACGCCCGTGGACAGACGCGCGAGGATGATCGCCAGGTTGGCGCGCTCGCTCTCGACCGCCTGCTGGCTGCTGCGCGCTTCGGCGCGGGCGCGCGCCAGGCGCTTCGTCATGTCGTTGAAGGAATGCACCAGGAATCCCATTTCGTCGCGCGACGAGAGCGGCAGACGCGTGTCGAAATCACCTTTGCCCACGGCACGCGTTCCGGCTGCCAGGTCCTGGATGGGCTTCACCAGGCGTTGCGCCGAGAAGAATGCGCCGTACACCGCTGCGAGCAATGACAGCAGCAGCACCAGTGTCAGAGTCAGGCGGAAGCTGTACTTGAGAGGTTCGCGCAGGTACGAGAGCTCCCCGTACTGCGTGTGCGCACGCTGCACGGTGTCGGCCAGCGCTCCCAGGCGCTCGGGTACCGGGAACACGGCGAGCAGAGCGCGCGCCTCATCGCCCGGTGAATTGGCTCCGAGAGGCGCCGCGGTCCGAATGATGTATCCGCCGCCAGGCACCGGCTCCAGGCTGACGTAGGGACGCCCTTGCCGGACCTGGAGCATCGCTTCCTCGGAAGGACGCTGCGGAATGCTCTCGGCCGGTCGACTGCTGCTGGTGGCGATGATGCGCCCATGCTGGCCGAGCAAGGTGATTTCGAGTGCGCCGTTCGCACGCCGTTCGGTGTCGAGACGCCGGATCAGATCGTGTTCCGGAGTCAGCTCCAGGTCCTGCGCGAGTGTTTCGGTCGCATCCAGGTACTCGCGCCGGTTCAGGTCGAGCACCGCGCGGCTCAGCATCAGTGCCTCGTTCAAGCCCTGTTTGACGTCGACATCGAACCAGCTGTCGATGCCGCGATTCAGGAACTCGAGCGCGAAGTAGTAGACGATCAGCAGTGGCGGGATCACGAGCGCGCCAAAGATCGCCACGGTGCGCAGCTTGAGGCGCGAGCCGATGACGTGCCGGCGGTAGTCGCGCACCAGCTGGGTGAGCTTGGCAGTGAGCAGCACCAGGAGCACCACGACGCCGACCGCATTGATCAGCAGGATCCACGGGTGCAGGCGCCCGAACTGAGCCGAGTTCTGCGCCGTCTTGGCGAGCATGAACAGTGCCGCCAGCCACAGCGCGGCGCCGAGCCCGACGAGCGCATAGCCGCCGTATTTCTTTATTGCAGCAGTGGCCATGTGTACCACTCACTGACGCGATGGTAGTCATTGGTCCAGAACATCAACACACGCAACGTGTCCGGCAGGTCTCCGAGGTTCAAGGTGGCGCGCAGGCTGAACTCGTGACGGTAGCCGCGGCGGATCAGCGCTTCATCGAGCACCGGCAGGCTGCTGACGCGCGCGAGCTGGTCGAGCGCGGAGTCGAGATCGGGAAACGACACTTGCTCGCCGCTGTTCACACTGCGCACCACATAGCGCTCGCTCACGGCTTGGTACTGGAGCTGATATTCCTGGCGCAGCGAGGCAACGCTTTCGTCGAGCCAGTAGTGGCGGGCGCGTGACACGTCCAGTTCCAGCACCAGCGACAAGGGCACGCCGTCGTTGAGCGCCGTCCGCACCCGGTTGCTCAACGGCAATTGCAGGCGTGCATTGAGCAGGTACACACCGGCGACCAGCTGCACGTAGGCGGTGCGAACTCCAAGCTCGGGAGCCGCTTCCGCCCAGGCACGGCCTGTCAGGCTCGGCTGCGAGCCGGCCAGGAGCAGCAGCAGCCAGATACGCGAACGCAGGATTGGGCGCGCTGAACGCATGTCAGTGAGACGTCATCCGCCCTGCCGGACCGCCGCTCGTGGGACTGCGGGTAGACGGAGTTCGATCAAGCGGAAGGGTTCCCTGCGGACGCTCCGGAGCGGCGCTTTTCCACGCAAGCATAATAGAAGCCGTCCATACCCGCTGCTCCGGGCAGGATCTGGACTCCGGTCTCGCAATGCATACGCACGTCATGTGGGGCGAACCCCTCTGGAATGGGGACCGAGATTGCAGCGGGCTCCTCGGCGAGAAACGACGTGATGACCTGCTCGTTCTCGGCTCGCAGTACCGAGCAGGTGACGTACAGCAGGCGTCCGCCATCGGACAGCAGCGGCCACAGCGCACGCAATAGTCGCAGCTGTTCATGACGCATGGCTTCGATGTCGGTCGCGCGCCGCAACAGCTTCACGTCGGGATGACGGCGAATCACGCCGCTTGCGGTGCACGGCGCATCGAGCAGAATGCGCTCGAACCGGCGTCCATCCCACCAGAGCGCGGTGTCGGCAGCATCGCTCGCGATCACCGTGGCCGTGAGGCGCAGTCGCGCGAGGTTGTCCCGCAGCTGTTCGAGCCGCTCCGCCGAGCGATCAACGGCTACCAGGTCGAGATCAGCCCGCTCCAGCAGCTGACAGGTCTTGCCCCCTGGCGCAGCACAGGCATCCAGCACCCGCATCCCATCGCTCACCGCGAGCAGATCCGCTGCGAGTTGTGCCCCCGCATCCTGCACGGATGCGACGCCGCTTTCGAATCCGGGCAGAGCTGCGACCGGGACGGGAACCTCGAGGAGCACTGAGTCGGCCGAGTGGTTGCCGGGCTGTGCCCCTATCGATGCGCGCTTCAGGATCTCCAGGTACTGCGCGCCAGAAGCTTGACGGCGATTGACGCGCAACCACATCGGGGGCGCCTGGTTGTTGGCGTCGAGGATCTGCGTCCACTGATCCGGCCAGTCGCCCCGGATCTGTTCGATCAGCCACGCCGGGTGCGCGAAACGCGCCGGAGCGGACTCGTCCGCCGCAGCGGTGAGTCGTTGGCGTTCGCGCAGAAAGCGTCGCAGGACCGCATTGACCAGGCCCGCGCCGCGCGGCTCGCCGAGCTCGCGGGCGCCATCGACCGCCTGGTCGACGACGGCATGCGGCGGATGACTCGAGAACGCGAGTTGATGCAGGCCGACTGCGAGCAGGGCGCGCAAGGCTGGTTTTGGCTTCGCTCCCTGCGCCAGCAGCTGTGTCAGCCAGTAATCAATGCGTGGGTACCAGCGCACGGTGCCGTACGCGAGCGCCTGCACGACGGCGACATCACTTGCATTGCCGAGCGTAGCCGCGGTGCGGGCCAGGGCATCGTCAAGCGATTGGCCACTCGCACTCACCGCCGTTACGGTGCGCGCCGCCGCAGCGAGCAGAGCCGCCGTACTCAGCCGCGTTAATTTCGCTGTCGCTCGCTCGTGGGCCATGCTTGCGCCGCCGGTCACTCGCCGAGCGTCTCGCCCCGCAGGTCGCGGGCGAGAAGAAACTCGCGCACCGGCAGCGGCCGCCGGCCCGGCAGCTGAACTATATCGAGCGCGAGCGCTCCGTCGCCGCAGGCGACGAGGGCAGCAGAAGAGTCGAGTAGTGCTCCGGGGCGAGCATCGTGCGCAACGTGCCCGGCACGTGCGGCCCAGATTCGCAGTCTCTGGCCACGCCATGAAGTCTCGGCGATCGGCCATGGATTGAACGCGCGCACCTGGCGCTCGATCTGAATGGCTGGCTGCGACCAGTCGATGCGCGCCTCGGCTTTCTCGATGCGGTGGGCATAGCTCGCCGGCCCCGCCTGGGGCTGGGCGATGGCAGTGCCGGCTGCGATGGCATCGATTGCCTCCACGATCGCGTCGGCGCCGAGTGCCGCCAGCCGGTCGTGCAGACTCGCGCCCGTCTCGTTGGGCTCGATGTCGAGACTCTTACGGAGATATACCGGTCCTGTATCCAGGGTCGGTTCCATCCGCATGATGGAGATACCGCCCTGCACGTCGCCCGCGAGCAGTGCGCGCTGAATCGGTGCCGCCCCGCGCCAGTGCGGCAGTAACGACGCGTGAATGTTGACGCACCCATGGCGGGGCCAGTCGAGCAACGCCTTGGGCAACAGCACCCCGTAGGCGGCGACCACGATTGCATCCGGAGGCTGCGGGTCGAGCGCTCGCAAGGCATCGGGGTCCTGTGGTCGGTCGGGCTGCACGATGGGAACGTTCAGCTGTCTTGCCGCAGTCTTCACGGCGCTTTCGCTCAGTAGCTGGCCGCGGCCCGCGGGCTTGTCGGGTCGCGTCAGTACGCCGGTTACGCGATGCCGGCTGCGCGACAGGGCTTCGAGCGCCGGTACGGCAAACCTGGGTGTGCCCGCAAACACCAGGCGCAGAGGATCACTCACACGGGCCGGGAAGAGACGCCTTCAGATGGCCGGGACACGCGGCCGCGACTCGGACGACGTCCCCGAGGAGCGCTGCTTGCGGTCTTTCTCGAGTCTCTTGCGGATGCGCTGTCGCTTGAGCTCGGAGAGGTAATCGACGAAGAGCTTGCCGTCGAGATGATCGATCTCGTGCTGGATGCACACTGCCAGCAGGCCGTCGGTGTCCAGTTCGAACTGCTGCCCCTCGACGTTTTGCGCCCTGACCCTGATGCGGGCGGCGCGCTCGACTTCGTCGAAGATCCCGGGCACCGACAGGCAGCCCTCTTCGCGTATTGCGACTCCCTCCTTGCTCAGGATCTCGGGGTTGACCAGCACCTGGGGCCGGTCATGGACTTCGGAAACATCCGCGACCAGCAGGCGCTGATGGACATCGACCTGGGTGGCCGCGAGGCCGACGCCGGGGGCGCCGTACATGGTTTCCAGCATGTCCGCAACGAGTTGCCGCAGTGCAGCATCAAAGGACTTGACCGGCTGGGCCTTCGTACGCAGCCGCGAATCGGGGTATTCGAGGATCGTGAGTCGGGACATGGATCTCAGCCAGTAATCGGACAACTGCTCTACAAATGCCGCTCACCCGGCAGGAGCGAGCTGCGATAGGGTGAATTTCGAGGGTCAAGGGCGCCGGAAAATGTCAAAAGTGCGACCGAATTCTTAAACCATTCTCTCAGGATTGCGACGCTAGGTCGTTGAGATTATAACAGCGGGGCCTTTTTCCGGACCGCACCCTCTTCGAAGGAGCCTTGGGATGGAGCTGACGCTTTGGCAGACCTCTCGGACCCTGCGTGCGCGGGCGATCCACCTGATCCTGTTGACCGGGCTGATCGTCGGCTGTTCCAGCTCCGGCGCCAAAAAGGACTCCGCTGAGCCGCCGCCGCCCGCCGAACCTGCGGCCAGCATGCCCGCAGCGCCATCCGCGGCGGGTAGTGAGGTGACGGCTCCCGCCCAGACCGCACCGATGCCGGCCGATCAGCAGGCCAGCGGTCCGGTCCTCGCGGCCAATGCACCGAAGACTTACACCGTCCAGAAGGGCGACACGCTCTGGGACATCTCTTCGACGTTCCTGCGCGACCCCTGGCTGTGGCCGGAGATCTGGCAGGTCAATCCGCAGGTCGAGAACCCACACCTTATATACCCGGGCGACACGCTCACCCTCGCCTACGGTGCGGATGGAACACCCGAGCTGCGCCTGGAGCGTGGGGCTGGCGCCAAGCTGAGTCCGCGCATGCGCGGCGAGCCGCTGCAGGGCGCCATCACCGCGATCCCGTACGAGATCGTCGCGGCGTTCATGTCGAAGCCGAGCGTTCTGGAGAAAGGCGAGGCCAAGGCTTCGCCCTATGTCGTGGCCTCTCGCGAGCAGCACCTCGCCGCTGCCACCGGCAACACGATCTACGCCAAGGGCAAGCTCGACGGCGAAGCGGGCTCGCGCTTCAACGTCATTCACGTCGGCGCGCCGCTGGTCGACCCCGATGACAACCACCTCGTCGGCTATGAGGGTGTCTATACGGGCGCCGCGCGCATGGTCGAGCAGGGCGATCCCTCGACGCTGCTGCTGACCGAGTCGACGCGCGAAACGCTCGACGGCGACCTGGTCTTTCCGGGCACCTTCGACACCCCGCTCGATTTCATTCCGCATCCGCCAGCAGGCAAGGTGGATGGACAGATCATTTCGATCGTCAATGCCCTGTCGATGGTCGGCAAGTACCAGGTCGTGGTGATCAACCGCGGCAGCAGCCACGGTCTCGAGCCGGGGCATGTGCTCGCCATCTATCACGCGGGTTCGCGCGTCAAGGATCCGAAGTCGCGCGGCGTGAGCAGTACGGGTGGCATCGGTGGCAACGTGCAGTTGCCGGACTGGAAAGCGGGAACCTTCATGGTCTTCAAGACTTACGATCGCATCAGCTACGGCCTGGTGATGGAGTCTGAAGTCCCGATCCGCAATTTCGATCGGGTTACCAACCCGTAACAACAGCATCTGTCTCGGCGACACGGATGTCGCCGAGAATGGCTTCATGGACGCAGCCGCAGAAGAACTACGCGCCTGGGTGACACTGCTCAGGATTCCCGGTCTGACTCATGAACGTGTCGCGCTCGGGCTGCAGTCCGCCGCCAGCGCAGCGGAACTCGTGCGCCTGTCGAGCCGCAAGCCGGAACTGCTCGAGCTCACGGAACATGCCCGGACGCAACTGCGCAGCGTCGATGCCAGGCTGATCGACGCCGATCTCGCCTGGCTCGACGCGCCGGCTCGGCACCTGGTTCCGCTCACCTCTGCGCAATATCCAGCGCTGCTGGCCCATGCAGGCGGAGCGCCGCCGGCCTTGTACGTGGTCGGCTCGGTAGCGACGCTGTCGCAACCGCAACTCGCCCTCGTCGGGAGTCGCAATCCGACCGCCAGCGGCCGCGAAACCGCATTTGATTTCGCCGCGCACCTCGCCCGCTGCGGGCTCACGATCACGAGTGGCCTGGCCGAAGGAATCGATGCCGCGGGCCATCGCGGCGCGTTGTCAGTCGGTCGTGAGACGATCGCGGTGTGCGGAACCGGTCTCGATATCACTTACCCGGAGCATCATGCCGAACTGGCGCGCTCGATCGCGGCGCACGGCGCTCTGGTCTCGGAGTTCCCCCCGGGCACGGCGCCGCGACGCGAACACTTCCCGCAACGCAACCGGATCATCAGCGGCTTGAGCCTCGGCACCCTGGTAGTGGAAGCCGCGCGGCAGAGCGGCTCGCTGATCACGGCGCGCTACGCGACCGAGCAGGGGCGTGAAGTCTTCGCCATCCCCGGCTCCATTCACAATCCCTTGTCGCGCGGCTGTCATCGGCTGATTCGAGACGGCGCCAAGCTGGTTGAAACGGCCGACGATATTCTCTCGGAACTGCACTGGCAGACGCCCGTTGCGAGCGCTCCGGAGCGCGCTGCCGAGCCGCAGGACGCAAACAACGGCGCGCCGGGATTGGACAAAGAATACGAAATCCTGTTAGATGCGCTCGGCTTCGATGCCTTGGGGCTGGATGCCCTGATCGAGCGCAGCGGCCTCAAGCCCGAAGCAGTCGCTTCGATGCTGCTCATCCTCGAGCTCAGGGGCCTGGTCGAAGCCCGTCCCGGCGGCCGCTACTGCCGAAGTCCTACCAGGCGGTGAAATGAAAGAAGGCGTCCTCGACATCCTCATCTATCTTTTCGAAAACTACATGGACGACGCGGAACCCTACCCGCGACCGGATCGTACGCTGCTCAAGGAGGAACTGGAGCATGCCGGTTTCGAGGGCGCTGATGTGAGCCGGGCGCTGCACTGGCTCGACAGCCTGAAAGAATCCCCGGATGGCGAATCGGACCGCGCGACCGAGCGTGCGATCCGCGTGTTCAGCGGCTTCGAACAACTACGCCTCGATACCGACTGCCGCGGCTACCTCATGCACCTGGAACACATCGGCATCCTGTCGGTCGGACAGCGCGAGCTGGTCATCGATCGCCTGATGGCGCTGGACGCGGACGACATCGATATCGAGAAGGTCAAGTGGGTGGTGCTGATGGTGCTCTTCAGCCAGCCCGGCCAGGAGCAGGCCTATGCGCGGATGGAAGACCTGGTGTTCGAGGAGCGCACTGAAGCGATTCATTGAGCCATGAGGCGTCTGGACCGCCTGCCACTCACGCACCGCGGCCTTGGTCCGCGGTTTCATTTTTTTGACGGACTGCGACTTTTCGCGAGCTCATGACGGCAAACCTGGTCATCGTGGAATCGCCGGCCAAGGCGAAGACCATCAAGAAGTATCTCGGCAAGGATTTCGAGGTGCTGGCCTCGTACGGCCACGTGCGCGACCTGGTTCCCAAGGAAGGAGCGGTGGACCCCGAGCACAACTTCCGCATGCAGTACCAGCTGATCGAGCGCAACGAACGGCACGTCAACGCGATTGCACGCGCCCTGCGCAAGGCCAAGGCGCTGTATCTGGCAACCGATCCGGACCGCGAAGGCGAAGCGATCGCCTGGCACCTGCAGGAGATCCTGAAGGAGCGCGGCGATCTGAACGGCAAGCAGGTGCACCGTGTCGCCTTCTACGAGATCACGCGTAACGCTATCCGCGGGGCGATCGAGGCACCGCGCGATTTGTCGCGCGACCTGGTCAACGCCCAGCAGGCGCGGCGCGCGCTCGACTACCTGGTCGGCTTCAACCTCTCGCCGCTGTTGTGGAAGAAAGTACGGCGCGGGCTGTCGGCGGGACGCGTGCAGAGCCCGGCGCTGCGCATGATCTGCGAGCGCGAGGAGGAAATCGCCGCCTTCAAGGCGCGCGAGTACTGGAGCATCGAGGCGCAAGGCGAGCACAGCGCGCAGCAGTTCCCGCTCAAGCTGGTCGAATACACCGGCCAGAAGGTCGAGCAGTTCTCGTTCCAGAATGCGACTGAGGCGCACGCGGTCGAACAGGCGCTGCAGAACTCCGCGCGCGGCAACCTCACGGTGCTGGAGATCGATCGCAAGCAGCGTCGCCGCAACCCGGCGCCGCCGTTCACCACCTCGACCTTGCAGCAGGAAGCGGCGCGCAAGCTGGGGTTCGGCACGCAGCGAACCATGCGACTGGCGCAGCAACTCTACGAGGGCGTGGATACCGGCGACGGCGCCGTCGGCCTGATCACTTACATGCGTACCGACTCGGTGAATCTCGCGGCCGAAGCGGTGCAGGAAATTCGCGCGACCATCAGCCAGATGTATGGCGCCGACAGCGTCGCGGAAGAGATACGCATCTATCGCACCAAGTCCAAGAACGCCCAAGAGGCGCACGAGGCGATTCGTCCGACGACGCCCTCGCTGGCGCCCACCGAACTCGAAGGGCGGATGGACCCGGAGCAGCTGCGCCTGTACGCGCTCATCTGGAAGCGCGCCATCGCCTGCCAGATGAGTCACGCGTTGTTCGATACCGTGGCGGTCGACATGCTCGCGGACGCGGATGGTCCGCAGCGCCATGTCTTGCGTGCCAACGGCTCCACGCTGGTGAAGCCGGGCTACATGGCGGTCTATCAGGAGGACGTGGACGACAGCGCGCAGGATGAAAGTGATCGCATTCTTCCGGCGATGCAGGTCGGCGACGCTGTGAAGCTGCTCGAAGTGAAACCGGAACAGCATTTCACCGAGCCACCGCCGCGCTACTCCGAGGCCTCGCTCGTCAAGGCGCTCGAGGAGCATGGCATCGGCCGGCCCTCGACCTATGCGTCGATCATCTCGACCCTCAAGGATCGCGAGTATGTCGAGATGGACAGCCGCCGCTTCATCCCCACCGATATCGGCAAGATCGTCAATCGATTCCTGACCAAGAACTTCCATCGCTACGTCGAGTACGGTTTCACGGCGCGCATGGAAGATGCGCTGGACGCGATCTCGCGCGGCGAAGAGGACTGGGTGCCGCTCATGCACCAGTTCTGGAAACCGTTCATCGCCCAGGTGGAGCACACCGAGAAGCACGTGACGCGCGAGGAAGTGGCGCAGGCCCGGGACCTCGGCGTCGACGCTGCTTCGGGCAAGCCGGTGAGCGTGCGCATGGGGCGCTTCGGTCCCTTCGTGCAGATGGGCACCAAGGACGACGAGGAGAAGCCGCGATTCGCAGGCCTGCGGCCGGGTCAGAAGATGGACCACATCACGCTCGCCGATGCGATGGTGCTGTTCCAGCTGCCGCGCCAACTGGGCGAGACGCCGCAGGGTGAGCCGGTGCAAGCCAACGTCGGCCGCTTCGGTCCGTACATCAAGTACGGCGCGAAGTATGTGTCACTCAAGGAAGACGATCCTTACACCATCGAATTGCCGCGCGCACTGGTCGTCATCGAGATGAAACGGGTGGCCGACGCGAATCGCATCATCCTCGATTTTCCCGAGGCGGGGATCCAGGTACTGAACGGCCGCTATGGCCCGTACATCACCGACAAGACACGCAACGCCAAGATCCCGAAGGACCGCGACCCAAAGACGCTGACTATCGATGAGTGCCGCGAGCTTCTCGCCCAGGCGCCGCTGCGACGTGGAATGCGCGGCCGCTTTGGCAAGAAGAAGACCGCGGCCGCGGCACCAGCCGAGCCCGCCACAGCGCCCGCGGCTGCAGCGCCCGCCGCCGCGATGAGTCGCGGGGCCGAAACCGCGAAACGTTCGACCGCGAAGGTGAAAGCGATCGGTAAACCATTGGTAACTGCGGTCTCCAAGGCAGCGGTGAAGGCCAAGCGCGCGCCCGCCAGAAAAAAGAAGGTTGTGCAAAAACGCCCATCTGCACGCAAGGTCGGCTGATCCTGCCTACTTAGCATCGCGATCCAGCATCACGTTCAGTTTGTGCTGGCGACTGCTGTCAGCGATTTCGATTGCAACTGCGATCGCGGTGATTATGTCCAGTGGGGACGAACTGCTCTCGGCGTGGGATTGAATTCACACTATGTGAGGAGTAGTTTCGCGCGCGAGACCAACAGACAAGGCCGAACCGTCGGGAGACGGTGAGGCGCAACAGCAGGCTCTTCCAAGCACCTGCGCTTGTCCTCAACAGAACTCTAAGGGGATGCATTCCATGAAGCAGCGATCTCAGGCCTTGTGCCACAGAGGTGTTGCCGTATTGCTCGGCACTGCCCTCGGCATGGGTACACTCTCGACGGCGTTCAGCTCGGAACGTCTCAACCGACCGGCTACCGCGCCATCGACCGAAGTGGAAGTGTTCGTTCGTCTCGACACGCCATCGGTCGCCGAACTCAACATCGCATCGATGGATGCCACCGGCGCGATGGCGAGCAGCGAAGCGCAGAAGGCCCAGGCCGCGCGCGTCGATGCGCAGCAGGCAAGCTTCAGGCAGCAACTCGCCGGCTACCAGGCGCGAGAGCTGTCTCATCTGCGCGTCGGCGCCAACGGCTTGCGTGTCGTCGTTCCGGCGAGCGCGATCGACGGCATCCGCAAACTTCCGGGCGTCTTGTCGGTAGGCCCGGTGGAAAAGCATGTCCCTGACAACATCGAGAGTGTGCCCTCGATCGGCGCGCCCAACGTATGGGCTAACCTCGGCGTCAAAGGCGAAGGCGTGACGATCGGTGTCATCGACACCGGTATCGATTACTTGCACGCGAACCTGGGTGGCGCCGGCAATGCGGCCGACTACGCCGCGAACGACAAGAATGCCATCGAGCCGAACACCTTCCCGACAGTAAAGGTGGTGGGCGGCCACGATTTTGCAGGTCCGACCTACGACGCCCGCGACCCCACCAGCGTTCCACAACCCGATGACGATCCGCTCGACGGCAACGGCCATGGCAGCCATGTCTCCGGGACGATTGCCGGCATTGGCGTGCCCGGACGCATCGGCGCGGGTGTGGCTCCTGAAGCGAAGCTCTACGCCCTCAAGGTGTTCAACGACACAGCGGGTTCCACGAACCTCACCTCGGATGCCATCGAATGGGCGCTCGACCCGAACCATGACGGCGACATGCGCGATCACCTCGACGTGATCAACATGAGCCTGGGTTCGCCGTTCGGCGAGCCCGAAGATCCCTCTGCGATCTCATCGCAGAACGCCGCGGAACTCGGCATCATCGTGGTCTCTTCCGCCGGCAATGAAGGCAACACGCCCTACATCACGGGCGCGCCGGCAGTCGCGCGTGCGGCGATCTCGACTGCGGCTATTACTCCCAAGGGCCAGAGCAATGGTCACGCCAGCGTACTTGCACCAGCGAACCTCGCCGGCCCGAAGGCCAGCTTGGAAGGCGCCGGTGCGGCGCGCTTCCGCGACAACCAGCCGATCACCGATGCCCTGATGAAGGGTGATCCGCTGAATGGCTGCGGACCGCTGAACAACGCGGCGGCGGTCAGCGGACACGTGGTGCTGATCGTGCGCGGTGTCTGCAACTTCATCGTGAAGTATCAGGCAGCGCAGGCCGCGGGGGCGCGGGCGCTGGTCGTGTACAACGACGGGGCCAACGCGACCCGTATCGATCCGATCGTGATGGGCGGACTCGACTCGTCCATTACTGTGCCCGGGTTGATGATCAGCTTCACCGACGGCGCGGCGATTGGCGCGGTGGCCACGGCCGATGCGAGCAGCACCGTCCAGGTCAAGCTCGAAGCCATCAAGGATCCTGCCACTGACGACCTGATCGCGACTTTCAGTTCCCGCGGTCCGGGCAGCAGCGCACAGGGCTTCAAGCCGGATCTGTCGGCGCCAGGTACTGGCATCGTGTCGACCGGTGTCGGCACGGGCAACCTCGGTGCAGCGCTGGACGGCACTTCAATGGCTTCGCCGCATGCGGCGGGCGCGGCTGCGCTGTTGCACCAGTTGCATCCGAATTTGCGGCCGTCTGCAATCAAGGCGCTGCTGCAGAACTCAACTGTGGACGTCAATCCGGCCGGTGACACGAGCCTGGCTCGCCAGGGCACCGGCGCGATTCGCGTGGATGCAGCCGCAGCGCTCACCAGCTATGCGTCGCCCGGCGGCGTGTCGTTCGGTCGACTCAACCCCCAGTTCCCGATTCACGTCGACAAGGACATCCGGGTGCACAACATGTCGCGCTTCCCGCGACTGTTCATCGGCAAGGACGTGCCGCACCAGACGTACGCGGGCGTGAACGTCTTCTGTCCCAAGTTCCTGTGGGTCGGCGGACGCGACTCGCGCCAGGTCGACATCGATCTGTTCTTCAATCCGTTCGCTTCTGCGGCGGCCAACTTGTTCGACACCTCCTCGATCAGCCAGACCGAAGTCGACGGCTGGTGCGAGCTGACCGATGGCAAGGACACCTTGCGCATCGGCTACCTCGCCGTCGTCGATGCCGCCTCGAATGTCAACGCCTCAGGCAAGCAGGCAGTGGTCGACATCCGCAACACGGGCCCGGCCGTAGGCCTCGCCGAAGGCTTCACGCTCGTCGGCAGTGGCGGCAAGGGCGCCAAGCACACGTACAGCTCCATTTCGAAGCTGGGCGTGCGCCGCGGCGATCCGAATCGCTACTTCGGCCTGCCAGTCTTCGAGTTTGCGGTCACGGTCGATGAGTCCTGGGAGCACATCTCCAATCTCACCGTCGACCTCCTGCTCGATCTGAACAAGGACGGGGTTAACGACGTGGAGCTGGTGGCCGCGGACTGGACGACTTTCCAGCCCCCGCCACCGGATGGCCCGGCCATCATCGGCAACTACCTGACTGCCCAGTTCGACGCGACCGGTGGGTTCCTCGACTGGATCGTGGATACCTGGGACTTCAACGATCGAGTAGCGGTCCTGCCGTTCACGGCAGTCGCCGGCGGTGGCCTGGTGACGGACAGCTTCAACTACACGCTGACCCTGACAGATCGTCAGGGTGCACAGGACGTGCAGACCGGGACCGTCGACATGGCGAACGAGATCGTCGTGGACCTCAACGGCTTCAGCCTCGCCAGGGGCGAAAAAGCCAGTGCGAACGTGACTTCCGGCAAGGGCAAGATGCTGTGGATCTTCCCGGGCAACCCGGCCGGCGACCAGGAAGACACTATTCAGGTCGACTCGAAGCCGAAGAAGAAGCACTGATCGATCGTGCGATAACGCACCAGCAGGGCCACGCAAGTGGCCCTGCTTTTTTTCAGGGTCGGAAATTACTGCGATTCGATCGGCGGGCAGGCAAACGTGCGCTGCAGGTCCGTGTGGTAGACGTACTGCGAGCCGCGCGCGGACAGCAACAGCTTGTAGCCGACCGCGCGCTCATGCCCGGCATCCGCCGCAACGCCTGCACAACCGAGGTTCGAATCCGGCCACTCCGCCGGGCTGACGCTAACCAGGCGTACTGAATCGACGGCGACTCCGAGCTTCGAGTGCAGGTCTTCACGTGCATCCTGCACCGCCTTGTCGAGATTTCGCGCCGGCGTGCTGCCCGCCGGGCGTTTCGGATTTCCAACCACCCGGGGAGCGCACAGCACGGCGCTTCCGCCAGCGACATGCACCTCGTAGGCGCCGCGCGGTCCGGTGAATCGCAGCACCTCCCCATGCGTTATGACCTGCAGATAGCTCAGGCCCGGCTTCGGGCAGCCGAGACTCGAATCGTTCCATTGCGCTTGCCGGCGCGCTGCGAGCTTGTAATCCCCCGCCTCCACACCCGCATTACGCAGTGCCTGGCGCGCGTGTTCCGTGACCTCATCCTCCGCCGGCAACGCGGGTGGCTGCGCCGGGGCCTGGGACTGTGGTGCGGAACCAGTCCCCGTGGCCGGCGGTTCCTGCGTAGGAGCTCCGTTGCAAGCGGACATTGCCGCCACACCGAGAGCGAGCGCGCTCAAGCTGGTTCTTGTCGGTCGCATGATTATCCTTTTGCCTGACTCTCTAACGTCGGCGATGATCCGCCGGGTCAATGAAGTACCGACATTCATATCATGCCGGCAATTTCGCCGACGCGATGAAGCACCTGGTGCTGATCGAGATGCTGAACGCGTTGCTGCGCAAGCCGGGTGAGTTCGTCTATATCGAAACGCACTCCGGGCGCGGCGAGTATTCCCTCGATGGTCGCGAAACGCGCTCCACGGCCGAATATCGTGACGGGATCGGACGTTTGCTCGAGAGCCGCGAGCTGCTCCAAGGGCCGATTCGCGACTATGTAGAGCTGGTGTTGCGCCTCGGCGGTGATCCGAACTCTGGCCGCCTGCAACGCTACCCGGGCTCACCGCTCCTCGCTACCCACCTGATCAGGTCCACCGACCGCGCAGTACTCGTGGAGCTGGAGCCCACCGAGCGTCGCGCACTCGCGCGCTCGGTGAGCGCTCATCCGAATGCCAGCGTACTTGGCGAAGACGGCTATAGGGCCCTGCGCGGCCTGCTGCCGCCAGCGGAACGTCGCGGGATGGTGCTGATCGATCCGAGCTACGAAGAAGAGAAGGAATTCGAGCGCGTCCAGGAGGCGCTCCTCGACAGTCATCGGCGCTGGGCGACAGGAATTTTCGCGATCTGGTATCCCATCAAGCGGCGCGCCGCGATCACGCAGTTCCATGCTCAGCTCGCCCGTTCCGGGCTGCGTCGCATCCTGTGCGCGGAGCTCAACCTCTATCCGCAGGATTCACAGGTGGCGCTCAATGGCTCCGGGATGATCGTCGTGAATCCGCCCTGGAAGCTCGACGAGTCGCTGCGTCAACTCCTGCCCGACATGTGGCGCAGCTTCGGTGCTCACAAGGGCGGCGGCATACGCTGCGACTGGCTGGTGCCGGAATGATTTACCAGCCGAGCGCCTGGCACTCGTCGTAGCGAAAGCAATCGAGCAGGTGATCGTTCACCATGCCGACCGCCTGCATGTGTGCATAGATGATCGTCGAGCCGACGAATCGCAGGCCGCGCTCCTTCAGGTCCTTCGACAACGCGTCCGATTCACGGCTGGTCGCCGGAACTTGCCGGTGGCGGCGAAAGCGGTTCTGGCGCGGCCGACCGCCCACGAAGCGCCATACATACTGATCGAAGCTCCCGAACTGCTCGCGGATCGCGATGAAACGCCGTGCATTCTCGATCGTGGCTTGGATCTTGGCGCGGTTGCGGATAATGCCCGCATCGCCGAGCAGGCGCGTGACGCTGCGCGAGTTGAAACGAGCCACCTGCTCGTAATCGAAGTCCGCAAAGGCGCGCTGGTACGCGCGGCGCTTGTTGAGTACTGTCGACCAGCTGAGACCCGCCTGTGCGCCCTCGAGAATCAGGAACTCGAAATGGCGCCGGTCAGCGCGCACCGGCACCCCCCATTCCTCATCGTGATAGCGGTAATAAAGTTCGTTGCCGTTGCCGACCCAGCGACAGCGCGTCTTCCCGTCCGTGGCGAGAGCATGTGGAGGGTCCGATTTCCCGCTCACGAGCCGAGTGCCTCACGGATTTTTTCTGCAACGGCGTCCACTTGCCGGTCGCCGCGCGCCAGCACGGCGATGCTGCCGTGCGCTGCTGGCAGAATCACGCCGCGCATTCCATGCTCGCTGAAGGAGACTTTGCCGGAGACCTGTTCATCGCCAAGAATGAGCACGGTGACTGCGCCGTGCTCGTCGCGCACCACCAAGTGCGGCACGAGATGGCCGCGAAACCAGCAGGTGCGCGCGTAGCTGACGCTGTCGGCAAACTGCGCACTGACCTTCGGGCGCTCCAGGACTTCATCGAGAGTCGTGGTCGTGATCGCCGTGTGCGCTGCCCACGATTGCGGTTCCTCCTCGACGTGCGCGACCACCTCCGCCGCCAGCGTGTCGCGCGGGAACGAGAGCCACGCCAGGGTCGCCACCGCGACCGCGGCAAGAATGCCCGCAGCCAGCGCGAAGCGGCGCGCGGGAAGCGCGTAGAGGGGCGGCAGCGCCCTCGCGGGTGGCACGTCGACTGCCAAGGCCTGTTTCAGGCGCGCCTCGAAGGCCTGCGCTTCCTCGCTCCACGCGGTGCACGCTGCACAGCCTTGCACGTGCACCTGCATCTCCGGAGTTAGCGGGCCAGGCTCGGTCTCGATGCACCGCCGATAGTCGAGACAGTTCATGTACTTTCCAGACGCGCCGCCGGCAGTGGAGCGTTCGTGTCGCCCGCCAGGATCTGGCGCAGCCGGTGACGGGCACGAAACAGTCGCGTCAGCACCGCGCCCGCTTTGAGACCCATGTGGCGCGCGATCTCCTCGGTCGAATATCCCATCAGCGCCTGCAGCACCAGGGGCTCCCGGTAGCCATCCTCGAGCTGAAACAACGCGCGGCGCAGGTCCTGCATCTCGATGTCGTCCGGCGCCGCGAGCAAGGGCTCTTCGCGCTCGATCAGCGCGTCCACGTCCACGGTCGGCAGGCGTTTGCGCTCGTACAGCCTCGCATGCTCGCGTCGGACGATCGTCAGCAACCATTGCCGCGCTGCCTTTTCGTCCCGCAGTTCGTCCATCGCGCGCCAGGCGCGCAACAGCGTCTCCTGGACGACGTCATCCGCGACCGCGCGGTCGCGGCTCAGCCAGAAGGCGAAGCGGAACAGGTCCGGGCGTAGTGCCGCGCACAACGCATCGAACCGTCGCCGCCGCTCGTTTCCGTCGCTCGCACGATTCATGTATAAAGACCCGCGCTGTCAGGGCATCATTACGGCGCAGAGCGCGGAATCTACTCCATAGCCCGGGCCGAGTAATCTGCCGCATGAGCGATGCGAGTTCGAAGCCCGACCGCTACGCGGTAATGGGTCATCCGATCGACCACAGCTGGTCGCCCTTCATACATGGAATGTTCGCGCGGCAGACCGGCCAGAACCTCACTTATCGCCTGCTCGACGTACCCCCGGAGAAGTTCCGGGCGGCGGCGCTGGACTTCTTCACCGGCGGCGGTCGTGGACTCAACATCACGGTCCCTCACAAGCCAGCGGCAGCCGAATTCGTCAATCGCCTCACGGCCAGGGCCGAGACCGCCGGCGCGGCCAACACGATCGTGGTCGAATCGAACGGCGAGCTGATGGGCGACAACACCGACGGCGTCGGGCTGATCACCGATCTGACCGCGAATCTCGGGCTGAAAATCGCCGGGCTCCGGATCCTGATTCTCGGCGCCGGCGGCGCTACGCGCGGCGTGCTGGGACCGCTGCTGGATGCGAGGCCCACGACGCTGACGATCGCCAATCGCACGCCGGAGCGCGCAGCGGAACTGGTGGAGGAATTCGCGAAACCCGGAACACTCTCGAGCTGTGGATTCGATGCGATCGGCGGGGAAGATTCCTGGGACCTGATCATCAACGCCACCTCGGCGAGTCTCAAGGGCACCGTCCCGCTGATTTCAGGAAGCCTCGTTGGAGCGGATACCGTTTGCTACGACATGGCATATGGCAAGGGCGACACAAGTTTTACGGCCTGGGCCCGCGAGCAGGGCGCAGCGCGCACGGTGAAAGGCTGGGGCATGCTGGTCGAACAAGCTGCGGAATCTTTCCACCTGTGGCGCGGTGTTCGTCCCGACACGAAACTGGTGCTCGCCACCCTGCAGGCCACGTGACCGCGCCCCAATAGCCCGCGTCATTTCATCGTTACGAGCTCTTCGGCCACAGTCGGGTGAATCGCGACCGTGTCGTCGAAATCCCGCTTGGTCGCGCCCATACGCACCGCGACTGCGAAACCCTGCAGCAACTCATCCGCTCCCAGGCCGATCACATGGCACCCCACGACCCGCTGCTCGCTTCCGGTCGTGATCAGCTTCATCCGCGCTCGCGGCCGGCGCTTAGTGAGTGCGTGATAGAGAGGCACGAAGGCACTCGTGAACACTTCCACGTCGTCACCGAAGCGACTGCGTGCCTGCGCTTCCGAGAGCCCGACCGTGCCGATCGGCGGGTGACTGAAAATGACCGTCGGTATCCACTGGTAGTCGAGATGCCGATCCGGCTGACCACCGAACAACCGATCCGAGAGGCGCCGCCCGGCTGCGATCGCCACCGGTGTGAGCGCCTCGCGGCCCGTCACGTCACCGATGGCGTAGATTCCGGCAACATTGGTGTTCTGGTAAAGATCCGTGAGCACCGCGCCAGAGGGGTCGAGCACCACGCCTGCGCGTGCGACACCGAGGTCGTCCAGGCTCGCGTTTCGTCCGATCGCCCACAACACGGAATCGAAGCCGTCGAACTGGCGGCCGTCCGCCGTGCGTAGCGCGATCTGCGTGCGACGTTCCAGTGCCGCGGGCACGGCGTCGGTGATGACCTCGATGCCGGAGGCGCGCATTTCCTCGACCAGCGCCTCGCCCAGCATCTCATCGAACTCGCGCAAGATCCGCTCGCGCCGCGCGAACACCGTCACTTCCGAACCCAGCGCGTGCAGCACCCCGCATAGTTCCGTTGCCACGTAGCCAGTGCCGACCACCGCCACGCGCTGCGGCCGCGTCTCGAGCTCGAAAAAGCCGTCCGAGGTAATGCCAAGATCGGCGCCCGGCAGGTCAGGGATGAGCGCCTTGCCGCCGGTCGCAATGACGATGTGGGGTGCTTCGAGCTGGCGTTCGCCCACCAGCACGCGGTGCGGGGCGTCGAAGTGCGCCCGGCCGCGAATGATATCGACCTTCGATTGCAGCAGGTTGCGCTCGTAGATGCCGTTGAGTTTCAGGATGTAGGCATCACGTTGGCGCTTCAGGAACCCCCAGTCATGACCGCGCACTTCCAGGTCGAACCCGTAGCCCCGCGCATCCTCCATGCTTTCGGCGAGCGTTGCTGCGTTCCACATGATTTTTTTCGGGATGCAGCCGACATTGACGCAGGTGCCCCCCAGGCGGTGGGATTCGATAACGACCGCGCGTGCCCCGTGCAGGGCCGCCCGCCGCGCGCAGGCAATGCCGCCGCTGCCGCCGCCGATCACGATGAGATCGAAATGCTCGGACATGTACGCTTTCCTTCGACTTCAGGGCGTTTACCGAGAACCGGACGCCTCCCCGGTACTGCTACAATTTGAGCAGCTTTCCACCTGGGTAACCACACGGCCTGTGCCCCGGCGGCAGGCGCCAGCCTCAACATGGATAACCCACTGCTGCACACGGACGGTCTGCCCGATTTCGACATGATTCGCCCAGAGCATGTCGAGCCGGCGATCCGCATCCAGCTGGCCGCCAACCGTGCGCGGCTCGAGGAGCTGCTCAGCGCCGGTGCGGCGACGTTCAGTTCGCTGGTCGAGCCGATCGAGGCGATGCAGCACCGCCTGCAACGGACCTGGTCGCCCGCGAGCCATCTCAATGGTGTGGTGAACTCGCCTGCCCTGCGCACCGCGTACAATACCTGCCTGCCGCTCATCAGCGAGTATCAGACCGAGCTGGGCCAGAACGAGACTCTGTACCGCGCCTACGCCGCGATCCTCGAACGCGATGGGCGCAATCTCGATGGCACGCAGCGCAAGCTCATCGACAACGCCCTGCGCGATTTCCGCCTTGCGGGGGTGGCGCTCGACGCGGATCGCAAGACGCGCTTGCGTACCCTGATGCAGGAGCTGGCACGCGAGCAGTCGCGGTTCGAGGAGAACGTTCTCGATTGCGCCAATGCCTGGTCCCGGGCGGTGAACGATGCGGACACTTTGCGAGGCCTCCCGAGTGGCGTGGTCGCGAGAGCGCGCGCCTTGGCGGAGGAAAAAGGCATCGCCGGATGGCTGCTGACGCTCGATCAGCCAACCTACCTCGCGGTGCTGACACATGCGGAAGACGAAGCCCTGCGGCGTGAGCTGTACACCGCGTGGACCACGCGAGCTTCAGACCGGGGGCCTGCCGCCGGGCGATGGGACAATACGCCGGTGCTCGAGAACGTCCTGGAGCGACGTCACGAGGCGGCGACGCTGCTCGGCTTTCCACACTACGCGGCGTTTTCACTCAGCACCAAGATGGCGCGTTCCGCCGAGGAAGTGCGCGCCTTCCTCGAGAACCTGGTAGAGCACTGCGTGCCCGTCGCACGCGCCGAGCTGGCCGAGCTCAAGCGCTTTGCGGGCCGGCCGCTGAACGCCTGGGACGTTCCCTTCTTTGCCGAACGCCTGCAACGACAGCTGCACGATATTTCCGACGAGGAGCTGCGGCCGTATTTTCCCCTGCCGCGCGTCCTGGACGGGCTGTTCGCCGTCGCGGAGCGGCTCTACGGACTGAAGATCAGGGACGTGAGCGGTGTCGCGGTGTGGCATCCCGACGTGCGCTTCTTTGAGATCCGCAATGCCCTGGACGAGCCACTGGGCAGCTTCTTCGTCGACGCGTACGCGCGCCCGAGCAAGCGCAGTGGCGCCTGGATGGACGAATGCCTGGGCCGGCTCGAGTTCGATCAGCGCCGCGTGTTGCCTGTTGCCTACCTGGTGTGCAACTTCCTGCCGCCGGTGGTTGGGCGCCCGGCGCTGTTGACGCACGATGAGGTGGTCACGCTGTTCCATGAGTTCGGCCATGGACTGCATCACCTGCTCACGCGCGTGCGCTACCCGAGCCTTGCGGGCATCAACGGCGTGCCGTGGGACGCGGTAGAGCTGCCGAGCCAGTTCATGGAGAACTTTGCGTGGAACGCGGATGTGCTGCGCCTGATCTCCGCCCACGTCGATTCCAGGCAGCAGCTGCCCGACGTAATGATCCGGCGCCTGCTGGCGACACGCACCTTTCACGCCGGTCTCAAAGCCGTGCGGCAGCTCGAATTCGCGCTCTTCGATCTGCGCCTGCACAGCGAGTACGACCCGCAGCGCGGCTCGCGCCTGGCGCAGATCCTCGAGGAAGTGCGCCAGCGCGTGGCCGTGGTGCCGGCGCCGGAATTCAATCGCTTTGCTCACAGCTTCGGGCACGTCTTCGCCGGCGGCTATGCCGCGGGCTATTACAGCTACAAGTGGGCGGAAGTGCTGGCTGCAGATGCGTTTGCCGCGTTCGAGGAAGCGGGGGTCTTCGATGCGGCGATGGCCCGGCGTTTCCTGGACTCGATCCTGTCGCGCGGTGGCAGCCGCGATGCGCTCGAGGCCTTCGTCGAGTTTCGCGGCCGCGCCCCGGATATCCGGCCGTTGCTGCGCCAGTTCGGAATCGCTGCATGAGGACCGCCCCGGCAATACTCGTGCTGCTCGCGGGCTTTGCACTCAGCGCCAATGCCGAAACCCTCTACATCGCCGAGCGGATCGAGGTCCCGGTTTACGCGGGGCCCGCCCTCGACGGCGAGCGCGTGACCGTGATTCACAGCGCCGACGCGGTGGAACTGCTCGGGCGCGATGGCAATGCAGCACAGGTGCGGCTCGCCGACGGTACCGAGGGCTGGGTCGATGACTCGCTGGTCACGGAGGATCGGCCTGCTGCGGCGCGTGTCGAAGCGCTGACCGCTGAGATCGAGCGCCTGCGTGCGGCGGCGCGCACCGCCTCCGGCAGCGCTTCTGACGTGAAGACGCTGCAGGCGACCAACGCCGAACTGACCTCAGCGCTCGAACAGGCGCGCGCCGAAGTCACCCGGCTGCGCACGGCGGCCCGCGCTGCCCCGGCTCAGGCAGCCGCGGAGGACTTGTCGCTGCAGCAGCCACCCCGGCAGGGAACGCCAACGCCGTGGCGCATCGTGCTGACGGTGCTGGCGATCGGAGCGGCGCTCGGCCTCGGGTTCTGGTGGGGCTATCGCACGCTCGAGAAGCGTGTGCTCGCGAAGTACGGCGGCCTCAAGGTCTATTGAGACTGGCGCAACCATGGATTGCGCATCGATTTGCAATTGGCAAGCGCGCCGCTCGCAGATCTGTGCAAGAAATGCCGGATCGATCGCGAACCGCGCCGCTGGGAGCGGCTCTCGGACCACGCGCCGGTGCTCGCGCACTTCGATGACGGTGCGCTTATGTCGCATTAAGGGAATCCAGCAAGCGATAGTGTTTGCGCAGGATTGCGCCTAGACTTCTTTACGTGGGGGTCGCGCGCTTTTTTCCGCGCGCGTGGGGAAGAGTGCTTAGCGCCAGACGCAACGATTTCGACGTCAGTAATTCCGTGCAGGTGAGCTCACCGACCGCCGTCGGCGAAGCCGTCGAACAACTCTTCCATGCTTCCTGGCCCGGCGCCTCGTTCGAGCGCGTCGCGCAGGCTTTCGAAGATTTCGAGAAACTCTTCAGCGGCCAGATGTCGGGCTATCACGGCGTCGACACGGTCTATCACGATCGCCAGCACACGCTCGACATGACGCTCGCCATGGCGCGCCTGCTCGCCGGCTACGAGCACGCGCATGGCGGTGAATCGCGCCTCGAAGCCGAGCGCGCCACCATGGGCCTGGTGACCTCGTTGTTCCACGACTCCGGCTACATCCGCCAGACCAGCGATCTCGAGCATCGCAATGGCGCGGAATTCACTCTCTATCACGTCACGCGCAGCGCGCGTTTCCTGGCGCGCTACCTGCCGACGCTGCACATGGAGGACTGGGTACCGGTGGCGACACGCATCGTGCATTTCACCGGTTACGAAGTGCAGTTCGACCAGATCCACCTCGCCGACTCGCGCGATCGCAGGGTCGGGCATCTGCTCGGCACCGCCGACCTGATTGCGCAGATGGCGGACCGCTGCTACCTGGAGAAATGCCGCGATCGCCTCTACCCGGAATTCGTTCTCGGCGGCGTCGCGACGCCGTATGCCTCGCAGGGAGAACTGCGCATCCGCTACAGCTCGGGACTCGACCTGCTGCGCCAGACGCCGCAGTTCTTCGCGGATGTGCGCACCAAACGACTGGATGGAGAATTTGGCCGCGCGTACCGATATCTCGAGCCCCTGTTCGGTGGTCGCAATCCGTACATGGATGCGATCGCGCAGAACCTCGAGTACCTGACGGAGATCCTGCGCAGCGAGAACTGGACGCTTCTGCGCCGCAATCCTCCCTGTTTCACCGCCCAACCCGCGCCGCTGCAGAACATCCGTGCGCTGATGCTCGGACATCTGAAGGAAGTCTGGTCTCGCGCGTAGTTCGGTCGCTAGGTCTAGTTCCCAGACCTAGCAACCTACGCGTAGCGCGAGCCCGGGGCATCCACGCTCGTTACGTAGCGCGCGCTGATCTCGCCCAGCCGGCATAGAAGTTCCGCCTTGCCGTCGACTTCAGCGCTCTCGAGTGCGCTGCGCAGCACTGATTCGGTCAGCGCACGCAACGCGCCCTCCGCGACCGGCGCGTGGCTCAGGTGCCAGGGCTCGGGCGAGACACCGCCACGGTCCGTGCGATACGGCCGGAAGAAGCCGAAGCGCTGCATGTTCTCGTCCAGCCAGGCATTCAAGCGTGCGAACGGTCCATTCGGACCGAATTCGACCGGCAGCAGCTTCACGCTGCGCGGGTCGGGCAAAGCTCCGCGGTCGATCACGTCGATATCCGTGCCCCAGTGGTGCCGGCTCGCGCCTGGCAGCGCCGACCAGCGGAGTATTGCATCGATGAGACCGGACTCGCCGAGCGTGCTGTGATCGAGCGCGTGACCGAAACGATCGTAGAGAGTGCGCTTGCCGCGGTACTTCTCGTTCCAGATGCGCCGCTGCGCATCGAAATCGCGAAAGCTGCTCACCGGCACGAGATCGATGCCCGCCGCGACCGCGGCGGCGCGCAGGTCCAGGAAGGGCTGAACCGTGTCGCGATGCAGGGCGCAGCCCGGATCATCGACGTCCACGATGTGCGTGCGCGTGCGCCCTGTCAGCTCGAGCTCATTCATGCGAGTTCGACGCGCGCCGGCGTCCAGCGCTCGCGGCGACGTTGCAACCGTGTCGCCTCGGTCTCACCCTCGTAGTTCATGCGCGTGGGTGTGCCGAACTGGTCGCGCGACTGGAGGACGTTGAGGTTGAGAACGCCGAAGCAGTTGCCGCCATCTTCCATGAACACGCCCACGTACGTGCCGCAACGGACGCAGATCAGGAAATCGGACAGCTTCAGTCCGAAGCGATAGCGCACCAGCGCCCGCGGTTCGGTGGCGCGAAACGTCAGCAATCCCTGCGGATCGGTAACGCTGAGAGCGCCGTGGGTTCGGCAAAAGCTGCACTGACACGCGCGTACCTGAATCTGTGCCGGAGCCATTGCGGTGACGAACTCGACCCGCAACGCTCCGCAGTGGCAAGCGCCGTCGAGCTTGATCCTGCCGGCGGGCTCGCTCATGCCGCCGAGACCGAGCCTGACATGCGATCGAAGAGCTGCACGAAGACTTCGGCGGGCTGCGCTCCGGAAAGGGCGGAACGGCCGTCGAAGATGAACGTCGGGACACCCGAGATACCCCATTCGCGCGCCTGGCCCTCATCGGCGAGAACGCGAGCCTGAATTCGCCGCTCCTCCATCGCACTCAGCGGCTGCGCAGCGTCGAGTCCGTGCCGGGCGCCCAACTGCGCGAGAACTTCCCCGTCGCCCACATCGCGGCCCTCCTCGAAGTACGCGCTGAACAGGGCTTCGCTGATGGTTCCCTGGAGGCCTCGCCCCGCCGCGCGAGCGAGCAGCACATGGGCCGCGCGCGTATTGGGCATGCGGCGGATCAGGTCGAAGCGGAAGTGGATGCCGACGCTGGTGCCGATGTCACGCAGCTGATCATGCATGCGCTGCAGGCGCTCACGATCGCCAAACTTCGCCAGCAGGTACTCCTGCCGGTCCATTCCGCTCGAGGCGATCGCGGGATTGAGCTCGAACGCGCGCCATTGCACGTCCAGCTCGAGACGCGGGCGCTGCTCGCGCGCCTGGTCGAAGCGGCGCTTGCCGATGAAGCACCAGGGGCAGATGACGTCCGAATAGATCTCAACTTTCATCGCCGGGGCATTGTAGAAGATCTGGCGCAGGGGTTAGCAAGCCGAAACTCTTAGGAATATCGCCCACTTGCGAGTATAATTCGCGGCCATAGCGAATAAAAAGGGCTCATCGAGGATCAAAGCCCAACGAACTTCAAAGCCTGCCCGGAAAGTAAACGGCGGGCACTGACGCAGGCCATCCAGGAAGTGACTGCACGGAGTCTCAAGACGAAGTACGCCCTGACCGCACTGGGCCTCGGTGCGCTGGTCGCTTTGCTTCTCGTGGGCGTGCTGTTCTGGCAATACCGGCTCGATGCTACGCGTTTGAGCCGCCTGACCTTCGATACAGTCGAACAGAAGCTTCTCGATGAGCTCCAGGCACGCGGCCAGGTGATTGCCGATGCACGCGTGCGCGAACTTGCGCCCCTGATGAAGGCCCATGACTGGGCCCCCGCCCATGCGATCGCCAACGAAATCCTCGATTCGCGCGATGTCGCCGCAGTCGAACTCATGGACGAGGGAGGCACGGTCGTGTTCAGGGAATCCAATCGGCGCGGCTCCGCCCGCAGCGCCGGGCGGATCGAACGACCGATCCGCATCGCCACGCCGGGTTTGGCAACGCAGACCGACCAGGCCGAGGGCCTCCTGGTGCTGTCGATGTCGCGCGATGGCGTGGATGCCGAGCTCAAGCAGTTGGCCAGCGATGTGGCCGCGTCCCAGCTCAATCATTTCCGCGACCTGATGCGACTGCTCGCCACCGCGTGCACGGTGCTGATCGGCGCCGGCTTCATCGGGGCCTGGCTCCTGGCACGACGCATCGAGAGGCCGATCACCGCGCTCATCAAGAGCGCCGACCGGATCGGGCAGGGCGACTACACGCGGCCCTTCAGCGTCGCACGCGGCGACGAGATCGGCGAGTTGCAGCAGTCCCTCGAGCGCATGCGCGTGAAGCTGCGCCAGACCACGATCACCAAGAACTATCTCAACATCGTTCTCAACAGCATGAACGACGCGGTGCTGGTCACCTCACCGGACGGCGCCATCAAGGGTGCGAACGATGCGGCGCGCAAGCTCCTCGGTTACAGCGAGGAGGAGCTGATCGGCAAGCCGATCCAGTTCATCATCGCGGAGGGCGAGCGCACGACCTTCGCCGTCGATCAGGCGACCCAGGCGCAGGACACCCGCGAAACGGTAGTGCTGACGCGCAATGGCCAGACCATCCCGGTGTCCTTCTCCAGCTCGCAGATCACCACGGAAGACCCGCAGTTCCAGGGCAATATCTTCGTCGCGCGCAACATCACCGAGCGCAAGCGCGCGGAGCGGCGCATCCGCTATCTCGCCCGCTACGACACCCTCACCAAGATTCCCAATCGCATGCAGTTCCAGCACCTGTTGCAACAGGCGCTGGCACGTGCCGCGCGCGCCGGTACCAGCGTCGCGCTCTTGTACCTCGACATGGATCATTTCAAGGAAGTGAATGACACCTTCGGGCATTCTGCGGGCGATCGCACCCTGGAGATCCTCAGCGAGCGGCTCACGCGAACCTTGCCGAAGGAAACGATGGTCGGACGCCTCGCCGGCGATGAATTCGCGATCTTCATCGAGAACCTGCCGCGCGACACCGACAATCGCGGGCCGCTGTCCAGCCAGGCACGCATCATCCTCGACGAGATCAGCAAGGCCTTCTACCTGCAGCAGCAGGAAGTGTTCCTGACCGCGAGCATCGGCGTAGCCTTCTGCCCCGAGGACGCGGAGAACGTCATCGACCTGATCCGCAACGCCGACGCCGCCATGTACTACTCCAAGCAGAACGGCGGCAACTCGTTCGCCTTCTACTCGCGGGAGATGAACGCCGCGGCGGTCGAGCGGCTGATGCTGAAGAGCAAGCTGCGCCGCGCACTGGAACGCGAAGAACTGGTGATCCTCTACCAGCCCAAGGTCGACTTGCGCAACGGACACATCGTGGGCGCCGAAGCACTGCTGCGCTGGCGGCTGCCCGGACATGGCGACATTCCCCCGGCGCAGTTCATTCCGCTTGCCGAGGAGACCAACCTGATCCTGGAAATCGGCGAATGGGTGCTGAATCGCGTCTGCGCCGACTACCAGCGCTGGCAGAAGAGCGTAACGGACGCCGGGCGCATCGCGATGAACCTGTCGCTCAAGCAGCTGCGCCAGGCGAGCTTCATCACGCGCTTCAAGTCGGTGTTCAAGAAGCACGGCGTGTCGCCGACCTTCTTCGAACTCGAGATCACTGAAACCACCCTGATGGCGGATGCGCGCCGCACGGTAAAACTCCTCGACGAGCTGTACGCCATGGGCTTGCACCTGTCGATCGATGACTTCGGCACCGGCTACTCATCGCTCAGCGCCCTGCAGCAGTTCCCGATCAGCACGCTGAAGATCGACCAGTCCTTTGTCCGCGACGCCGCAACGGACGCCGACCAGGCCACCATCGTGCGCACCATCATCGACATGGGACGGAGCCTGGGCATGGAGGTAGTGGCGGAAGGCGTGGAATCGGAAGACCAGCTGGCCTTCCTGCGCAGCCGCGATTGCCACTTCGCGCAGGGCCGCCTGTTCGGCGATGCGGTGAGCTCGGAAGAGTTCCTGTCCCTCCTGGTCGCGCAACAGGCGGGCAGCAGCAACATCGTGCGGCTCTTCGGCTGAGGACGCGAAGACTGTAAAGTTGCGATCCGTTTCGGCGCCGCGCGCTCTCGATTCTTCATGCTCAACTTCCAGAACCTGCAGCTCAGGCGCGGCACGCGCGTGCTGCTCGAAAGCGCCACGTTCACCCTGTTCCGCGGCGACAAGGTGGGCGTCATCGGCGCGAACGGCAGCGGTAAGTCGAGCCTTTTCGCGCTGGTGCGCGGCGAGCTGCAGCCGGAGTCCGGCGAATTCTCACGACCCGCCGACCTGAAGATGGCGTGGGTGGCCCAGGAAGTACCCGCGCTCGACACCTCCGCAATCGACTACGTCGTGGACGGCGATGCCACCCTGCGGGAAGTCGAGCGCGCGATGCACAGTGCCGACGCCGCTCACGACGGGGCACGGATCGCAGCGCTGCACGCGCGCTATGAAGTCCTGGGCGGGTATTCGGCGCGGGCCCGCGCCGCGCAACTGCTCGCGGGCATCGGCTTTGCGCCCGCAGACCTGGAACGCAGCGTGGCGAGCTTTTCGGGCGGCTGGCGCATGCGCCTGAGTCTCGCCCAGGCGCTGATGTGCCCATCGGACCTGTTGCTGCTCGATGAACCCACCAATCACCTGGACCTGGACGCCATCATCTGGCTCGAGGGCTGGCTGCGTGAATACCGCGGCACCTTGCTGGTGATTGCGCACGACCGCGAGTTCCTCGATCGCGTCGTGTCGCGCATCCTGCACCTGGAAAGCGCGGGCGCACGCGCTTATTCCGGAAACTATTCGTCGTTCGAGGTGCAGCGCGCGGCCAACCTGGCCTTGCAACAGTCCATGTTCGAACGCCAGGAGCGCGAGATCCGGCACGCCATGCAGTTCGTCGAGCGATTTCGTGCCAAGGCCAGCAAGGCACGGCAGGCCCAGAGCCGGCTCAAGATGCTCGAGCGCATGCCGCGCATCGCGCCGGCTCATGTCGATGCCCCGTTCGAGTTCACATTCCCCCAGCCGGAGAAGTTGCCGCACCCGCTCCTGACGCTGGAGGAGCAGTCCGGTGGCTACGCAGGGCGTCGTGTGCTCTCGAACGTCAATCTCGTGCTCTCGCCCGGTGATCGCGTGGCGATCCTGGGGCGCAACGGCGCCGGCAAGTCCACGCTGATGAAGCTGCTGGCCGGACAGGTCGAGGCCAGCCACGGCCGGCGCACCGAGGCCGCGGACCTCGCCATCGGCTACTTCGCCCAGCACCAGCTCGAACAGCTCGATGACGCGATGAGTCCCATCGAACACCTGGCACGGCACGGCGGGTCATACATGTACGGCGCACCTGAGCAGGATCTGCGCGATCACCTCGGCAAGTTCGGCTTTCGCGGCGACCGGGTATTCGAACCCCTGGCGCCCTTCTCCGGCGGCGAGCGAGCGCGACTGGTGCTCGCAACGCTGGTTGCCGCGCGGCCGAATCTGCTGCTGCTCGATGAGCCGACCAATCATCTCGATCTCGAGATGCGCCACGCGTTGGGCATGGCGCTACAGGACTACGCAGGCGCGCTGGTGGTGGTCTCCCACGACCGGCACTTGATCCGCAGCATCGCGGACGATCTATGGATGGTGGCCGATGGACAGGTCGGCGTGTTCGACGGCGATCTCGATGACTACGCCCGCCTCCTGACCGATTCACGCAATCCCGTAGCGCAAGAGACGCGTTCCGGGCCGACGGCCGCCGAACAGCGGCGTGCCCAGAAGCGTGCCGAGGCGGAACAGCGCAATCGCCTCAGTCCGCTGCGCGCCGAGGTGCGCGCGCTCGAAGAGGAAATCGTGCGGCTCGAGCTCGAGCAGTCAGCGGTGGAGCGCACGCTGGCGGATCCCGCGTCTTATGAGGCGAGCGCCAGGGAGAGCCTGCTGCAAGCACTCGCGCGCCAGCGCGAGATTCGCAGCCGGCTGAGCGAACTGGAGACGCGCTGGCTGCAAGCCAGCGAGATCTTGCAGAGCGCCGAGCGCGCAAGTTGAGGCACCGCCGGGCTCCGCGTAATCCGGGTTCAGGCTGCGGAAAAGCTTACAATGCGGCCCGATGTCAGCGGTGCCCCGTTCCGACCCGCCTCTCCCCAGTCATCGTGACACGACTATCCTTCGCCCCCGCAGACGCTGGCGGCGGTTGTTTCTGCTTGCGCTGCTGCTGATCTGGGCGGGCACGGCGCTGTGGCAGGTCTTCAAGCCGATGCCGGCAGGAACCAACCTGGCGAGTGACTGGGTCGATACGCCGGTTGCCGACGTGCGCTGGCTGGCTGACACGACCGTGACCGACGGTCACGGACGACTCTTGATCCGTCAACACGTATTCGACGAAGTGCTCGGCATCATCGGCGCCGCGAAGCAATTCGTGGTCCTGGACTTCTACCTCTTCAACGACTGGCCCGACGCCGCCGACACCGCAGACGGCGCCGGCGCGGCAAGCTCCGCAGTACATCGCAAGATCAGTGAAGAGCTGAAGGCGCGACTCATCGCAAGACGCAAAGCGGTACCCGACCTCAAGGTTCTCTTCATCACCGATCCGGTCAACGATCTGTACGGTGCCTGGCCGTCCGCAGCCCTCGCCGAGCTCAGGGGCGCGGGCGTGGATGTGGTCATCACCGACCTCGATATCCTGCGCGATCCAAACCCCGCGTATTCCGCCTTGTGGCGCCCGCTCGGAACGTGGTCGACGGACCACGCCGGCGACCGCGGCGCGCTTGCCAACCCGCTCGATGTCGGACCGGAGACGGTGAGCCTGCCGATGTGGCTGCGCATGTTCAACTTCAAGGCGAATCACCGCAAGACACTGGTGGCCGATGACGGTCGCGGCGGGCTGGTGGCGCTCCTCACCTCCGCCGACGCCAACGACGGTGGCAGCGCACATTCCAACGTCGGGCTGCGCTTCGGCGGGCCGCTGGCGCGCACGGCGCTCGACAGCGAGCTGCGGATCGCGCGCCTTTCCGGGTGGCAATCCACCTGGCAGCCGCCCGAAGTGTCGGCGCCGCAGAAGGACCAGCAGGCGGTGCGGCTGCGCTACCTGTCCGAAGGCGCTATCGAACGAGAGCTTCTCGCCGCGATCGAGACCGCGCACTCTGGAGAGTCGATCTCGATCGCCGCTCTATACCTGAGCGATCGCGACGTGATCGATGCGTTGCGCGCAGCGGCCGCGCGTGACGTGCGCGTGCGCCTGATCCTCGATCCTAACAAGGACATGTACGGCAGGCAGCACGATGGCGTGCCGAACCGTCCCGCCGCGGCTGAACTCGTCCGCCAGAGCGGCGGGCGCATCGAGTGCCGCTGGTATCGGACGCATGGCGAGCAATTTCACGCGACGCTCGCGATGGTGCGCCGGGGCGATGCTCTTTGGGCGATGCTGGGATCGGCACAACTCACGCGCCGGCAGCTGGACAACTTCAATCTGAACGCCGACGTGGCGCTGGAGGCGGACCTCGATACGCCGCTGGCGCAGGAGCTGGTCAACTACTTCGAGACGCTGTGGCAGAACGACCCGGTCGCCCTGCGCGAATACACGACCGACTTCCAGATCTACGAGGACCAGTCCTTTCCCCGCTATTGGCGTTACCGGCTCATGGAAGCGGCCGGGCTGGGAGCTTTCTGATCCGGCGTGGTCGAGTGATGCTCAGGAGGATGAGTGCGGCGCCAGCGCCATGGCGGCTCGCGTTCCGATTCCGGCAGCGCCCATAAGCCCAGCTTTTGCGCCCTGGCATCGCGCTCCAGGTCGTACAAGGAAGCATCGTACGCTCGGCGCCGATAGACCCATACGTGGCCGCGCCGCACGAGCTCCGCGTTGATGTCGAGGCGGTCGGACTCGCGGTACGCGTGCGCAACCTTGCGTCCGTAGCGATCGACATCCAGCACCTCGAACCTGAGTTTGCGGTCCAGCACCAGGCCGCGCAGCGCAGCGCGCGCATTGTCCGCGTACGGCTGGTTCTTTTCGGGCGCGTCGATGCCCGCCAGGCGTATCTCGACCTGCCCTCCGCTGGTTGCCGTCACGATGAAACTGTCACCATCGAATACCTTGATGACCGTCCCGGTGATCTCTTCGGCAGCCGCGAGCCATGCCAGCAGGCACAGCGCCAGCAGCAGGATTCGAATTGCACGCATTGAGCCGGGTGGCGGTGGCGAGTCTGCCGCGAGAGGGCTCAGTGTCCCGCGGCGGACGGGGGCGCCGCGGCGCTCGCTGCGGCGAGAGCGTTGAGCGTTTCAGTCACCGCCACCTTCGCGGCCTGCTGGTACGCCGACTCGAACGCTTCCACGGTGGCGCTCAGGGTGTTGCTCGAGGCTGGCGCAGTCGCAGTTGCAGTGAAATCAGCGAGCGGCCTGCGATCCCGCACCCGGCCCACAGTGCACACCATGCTCACGCGCACCACCGGGTTCGCGCCGCTGGTGTACTCGGCCTGGAAGGCGACGAGGTCCGTCTGCAGGACGTAATCGCTGAGGAATGGCGACAAATCGCCCTGCACCGTCGCGAGGCGCCCGGTGTTGCGCAGCGACTGGATCAGCAGATCCTGGACCACGGTCTGCGCTTCCGCGCCCCAACGCGCCGCGGCGAAGTAGTCGAGGCGCCGGTCCGGCTGCAAGAGCGCGATCCGGTCCGTGTCCAGGCCGGGGCGCGCCGACGGACGTGCCACGGTCAATCCAACCGGGAGCGGTCCGCCTTCGGAGCTGCTAGCCGGCAACGGGCTGAGCACGTAGACATGTTGCGGTAGCTGCTCGCTGTCGAAGGCGCCTCCCACGCAGCCGGTGCAGACCGCGGCGAGACTCGCGGCGGCCCAGGGTGCAAACCGGCCCCGGTTCGAGTTCAACAGGCTCATCGCGGAATCTCCACGCCGGAATATTTCTGCTCATACAGGAGCTGCGAGGGCTGGCGCTTGATGCTGCGCGAGAGATCGCGAAAATCCTCCGCGGCTTCGCGGCTCTCGCGAATCAGCTGCTGCAATTCGAGCAGGCCCTGGTCGCTGAAGCGAGTGATATTCGCCTGGTTATCGTTCACGAACTGATCGAGGCGCTCGGAAGTCGAGGCGAGATGATCCATGGTGACACGAGCCCGCTCCAATGCCGCCTTGATGTCGGGACCAGAGCCTTCGGTGATGTCGCGCAGGCCGTTCGCGGCGCCCTCGATTTCTCCGAGCGTGCGTTTCGTGTCGCCGACCAGCGCGTGGACGTCTTTCAGGATCCCGGGCAGCTCGCTGCTGGCGCGATTGAGGTTGTCGAGCGTGGCACCGACCGCCGCGACATTCTCATCATTGAACAGCTTGCTCATGCGCTGCGCCAGGTTCGCGCCCTGACCGAACAGGTCCGGAAGGCCGCTGAGGAGAATGTCGAAGTTCGACTTGACGGTGCGAATCACCGGGTAGCGCTGGCTGGCAACGCGCGGCATGACCGGCTTATCGCCACGATCGCGTTCCAGGTCGATATAGAGGAGTCCAGTCACGCCCTGCAGGCTCAGCGTCGCGAGCGTCTCGTCGGTAATCGGCGCTTGCGCATCGATGTCGACGACGACTTCGACCCGATCCGCCGCGCGCGGGTCGATGTCCATGCGCACCACGCGACCGACATCGACGCCGAGATAGCGCACCGGGCCGCCCTTGCTGAGCCCAGCGACGCTGCCCTCAAAGTAGATCTCGAAGCGTTTGTAGTCGCGCTGGTCCTGGGTATCCGTGTACCAGATGACGAACCAGGTGCCGAGGGCGAGCACCAGCAGCACGAAGGCGCCAACGGTGAGATAGCTGGCTTCACGTTCCATCGTCAGACTCGCGACTGTGCGCGGCAGAACGCGCGCGCGGTCCATGGAAGTACTCGTGTATCCAGGGATGGTCGTTGCGCAGCATCCCGGGCACTGTATCGATCACCATGCGCCGGTCGACGATCACGCCGACGCGGTCACAGGTGGCGAAGATGGTGTCGAGGTCGTGCGTGATCATGACCACCGTGAGGCTGAGGTTCTTTTTCAGGCCGGCGATCAGCTGGTCGAATTCCGCCGCGCCGATCGGATCGAGACCCGAGGTCGGTTCGTCCAGGAACAGCAGCCGCGGATCGAGAGCCAGCGCGCGCGCCAGCGCAGCACGCTTGATCATACCGCCCGACAGCTGTGCCGGATACTTTGCCCCCGCATCCGCTGCCAGCCCCACCATGTGCAGCTTGAGGCGCGCCAGCGCATCCAACGCCTCGTCCTCCAGGTCGAAGAACTCCGTCATCGGCATCTGCACGTTCTGGGTGATATTCAGGGAGGTAAACAGGGCGCCGTGCTGGAAGGTGACTCCGTAGTGACGCTTGACCTCGCGCAGCTCGCTCTCGCTCAGGCTGTTGATGTCATGCCCGTACAGGACCACCCGCCCGGCGCGCGGGCGCTGCAGGCCGAGAATGGTGCGCAACAGGACCGACTTGCCACTGCCCGAACCGCCGACGATGCCGAACACTTCGCCTTCCAGCACCTGCATGTCGAGCCCGGCGTGCACCACCTGTGCGCCAAAGCGGTTCACGATGCCGCTGACTTCGATCACCGGCTGACTCATATGTCGAGATGCCTGAAGAGCACGGCAAACACCGCGTCGGCGAAGATCACCAGGAATATGGACTGCACCACCGCCACCGTGGTCAGCCGCCCCAGCTCGCGCGAGGACTCGCGCACCTGCATGCCGCGCAGCGTGCCGACGAATGCGATCAGGAACGCGAAGATCGGCGCCTTGAAGATGCCCACCCAGAATGTGGTCGGCGCAATGGATTCCTGCATGCGCGCGAGGTACTGCGCGGGCGGGATGTCGAACAGGAAATAGCACAGCAAGCCGCCGCCCATCAGGCCCACGCCGTCGGCAATGATGGTCAGCAGCGGCAGCGCAATCACCAGGCCGAGCAGACGCGGTACCACCAGCACCTCGATTGGGCTGGTGCCGATCGCGTGCAGCGCATCGACTTCTTCATTGAGCTTCATGACACCGATTTCAGCGGCAAACGCGCTGCCGGATCGGCCGGCCACGATGATGGCCGTGAGCAGCACGCCGAGCTCACGCAGCACGCCGATCGTCACCAGGTCGACGACGAAGATCTCGGCGCCGAACCGCCGCAGCTCCTGGGCACCGAGGTAGGCGATGATGGTGCTGATCAGGAAGGCGATCAGCGACACGATCGGAATCGCCTGGACACCGGTCTCGTGTATGTGCCGTACCAGGGCCGGGAATCGCAACCGCCGTGGATGCAAGAGCGCGGAGCCGACGACGCTGCAGATCTCACCGAAGAAGACCAGCCCGCGGCGCGAGGACATGGCATGCCGGATTGCCCAGCGCCCGAGCCGACGCACCGGGGCCGCCAGGTCCAGCCCTTCCTCGTCGGGTGCTTGTTTGGGCGGATCACTGAGGGTGCGTTCCACGAACCGCACCTGTTCGGGCACTTGGCCCTGCCACTCCACGCTGCGGCTTGCGGTGCGCAGGCGCTCGGCCCAATCGTGCAGGAACCAGGCACCAGTGAGATCGAGGTCTTCCAGCCGCTTGGTATCGATGCGTACGCCGCTCGCACCGCCGAGCTCGATGGCGCTGAGCTCCCGGCTGATCGCAGCCGCGTTCTCGATCAGCCAGCGCCCTGTGACTGAAACGGTCAGCACGCCGTCCCGATGTTGCTGGCTGAGAAACATCGCCGGCGATGCTAACAGGCGCGCCGGTTGCCATCGAGCCTATAGCACCTTACTTTGCGGCGCAGGCCCACGCGCATCCTGCAATTGATGTCACACAGCCCGCTGGTACAAGTCCTGGTACTCCTAGCCGCTGCGGTGCTGGTGGTCTATGCCGTTCGCCGCCTGAAGCTGTCGCCGATCCTCGGCTATCTCGCGGTCGGCATGGTGCTCGGGCCCCATGCGCTCGGGCTGGCCGCAGACAATACGGCGATCAGCGTGCTGGCCGAAATCGGCGTCGTGTTCCTGGTGTTCACGCTCGGCCTGGAATTCTCGTTGCCGCGCCTGGTCGCCATGCGCTGGGAGGTGCTGGGCCTGGGCGGCGGACAAGTGCTGATCACGGCCGGCCTGGGCGGCGCGATCGCGTGGCACTTTGGCGTCGAACTGCCGGTCGCCATCGTGTTGGGCGGCGCGATCGCGATGTCATCGACCGCGATCATCGTGCGCCAGCTGAGCGAGCAGGCGGAGGTCAACCGCACGCACGGTCGGCTCGCGGTCGCAATCCTGCTGTTCCAGGACATCGCCTTCGTGCCGTTCCTCGCGCTCACTTCGGCGCGCATGACGCACGGTGAGGTGGCCGACGCCGGCGAATTCCTGCGCACGGTCACCGAGGGTGGCATCGCTTTGCTTATCGTGCTTGCAGCAGGCCGCTGGTTGCTGCGCCCGCTGTTCCATGAGATCGCCCACACGCGCTCCCCGGAGCTCTTCGTTCTCGCGGTGCTGCTCGTGGTGCTCGGTTCGGCCTGGACCACGCAAGTAGTAGGCCTGTCGCTCGCCCTCGGCGCCTTTCTCGCCGGCGTGATGCTCGCGGAAACCGAATTCCGGCACCAGGTCGAGGCAGTGATCCGGCCGTTTCGCGACGTGCTGCTGGGACTGTTCTTCATCACGATCGGCATGTTGTTCGACACCGGCCTGCTGGCGCGGCAATTGCTGCTGGTCAGCGGGCTGGTCATCGTGTTGGTCGTCGGCAAGACCCTGATCGTGATGCTGCTGGCGAAGCGCTTCGCCGGCAGCTTTTTCAAGGGGCTGCGCACCGGCATCGTGGTGAGTATCGGCGGCGAATTTGGATTCGCGCTGCTCACGATCCTGTTGCGTGACCGGCTGGTGGCGCCGGAGATCGTGCAACCCCTGCTGGCCGCCATCGTGCTGAGCATGGTCGCGAGCCCGCTCATCATTCGCCACAACAAGCAGATCGCACGCTGGGTCCTGCGCGAGAGCGGTCCGGCGCCCACCGCGCTGGCACGCGAGCTGGCGAGCACGCGCGCGCTGGCACAACGCGAGCACGTGCTGCTGTGCGGGTTTGGGCGCGTCGGCCAGAACATTGCACGGGTGCTCGAGGACCTGGGGTTCGAGTACATCGCGCTCGACAACGACCCGGGGCGGGTGCGGGCGGCGCGCCAGGCGGGCGACCCGGTCGTCTACGGAGATGCGGGCCAGGAAGAGGTGCTCGAGAACGTGGGACTGGATCGCGCCAGCGTCGTCGTGGTCAGCTTTGCCGATTCGACACTCGCGCTACGCATCCTGGCCGCGGTGCGCGCCCAGCGACCCGAAGTCCCCATCCTGGTGCGTACCCAGGACGACACGCGGCTGGTGGAGCTGCAGAAGGCGGGCGCTTCGACCGTCGTGCCCGAGACTTTCGAGGCCGCACTCATGCTCGTGTGGCACGTCCTGCTGCTGCTGGAGGTGCCGGTATCGCGCGTGATGAAGACCATCGGCGACATCCGCGGCAACCGCTACAACATGATGCGCACGTTGTTTCGCCGCGATGATACCCAGCTGCCCGATGCCAGCGAGGCGCTGCGCGAGCAGCTTTACACCCTGGTGCTGCCGCCCGGCGCGTGGGCGGTCGGGCGCTCGGTCGACCAGGTGAAGGAACGCGCCGAGATCACCATCACTGCGATCCGCCGCGATGGCATCGTGGGGCGCGAGCCCTCGCCCGATACGCTTCTCAAGGAAGGCGACGTACTGGTCCTCTACGGCACTCCTGAAGCCCTCGAACACGGCGAAGCCGTCCTGCTGATGGGCTGACGCAAGCGGACATAATCCGGGCCGCAGGGTGGCCAGAACAAGCCAAGCCCACATGGAGTTGCAGCTTCCTCTTTACTCCCGGCAACCCCCGTCGCATAGTCCGGCCGCTGATCAGGGCAAACCCACCGAAAGGTGGGGACGCAAAGCCACCGGTCTAAAGGATCTGAAGGGTCCTACGATAGCGGGGTTGCCAGCGGGCAGCGGCCCCCTCTCACTACCGCGGCTCGATCTGACTTCCCCTCCTTCGTGACCTGCTCGCGCGCTCGAACTCACTGGCGCGCTCGAGTCATGGCCCGCGCCACCCGGCCAGCAACGCTTTTTGCGGATCGCGAACCGACCGGGGGAAACAAATGGCAGCCAGAGTTGCAGTCCTGCGCAATTGGGAAGGCAGCGTGGTCACACGACCACGGGTCATCGTTCGTCCGAAGCGCGTCGAAGACATCCAGACCATCCTCGAAAACAGCAAGGCCTTTCCTTCACCGGTGCGCGCCATCGGCGCCAACTATTCGCAGACGCGCTGCGCAGTCGCGGACGGCGGCACCATCGTCGAAACGGCGGCGATGAACCGCATTCTCGAGATCACCGATCGCTACATCCGCGTACAGGCTGGCGCCGCGCTGATCGATGTCGCCATTGCGCTCGAGCAACAGGGACTGCAGCTCCCCGTGAACCCGGATCTCGGCAACCTTACGATGGGTGCGGCTGCACTCGCGCCCACCAAGGACTCATCGATGCCGGGTGAGATCGGGCAACTCTCCTCCGCGCTCAAGGAGGCAAAGCTGGTGCTGCCGAACGGCAAGAGCGTCACGATCAACGAGTCACAGGCGGACTTGCTGAAGCTGGTGCGCTCCAGTTACGGCCTGACCGGCATCGCGCATGAACTGACTTTCCGCGTTGTTCCGTTACGCGCGGTGCGCCTCGACTACGAGAGCTACTCGCTCGAAGCATTCACCCGGGAATTCCCGGCCCTGAGTGAAATGGGAGCGGGTCTGAAGTTCTACCTGCTGCCGTTTCGCGATCGCGTGACGGTCGAATTCCGCACCTACGACGACGAGCCGCCTACGTCGCGTTCGGGCATCTGGTCGATCCGCAATTCCGTGATGACCAACGTGCTCCCCGCTTTCGGCTCGACCGTCAGCAACGCCGTGCCCTTTCCCCCGGTACGCTACTTCTTCATTGAACACTTCAACAGCGTGATGCGCTCGACGCTGGACCGTGCCGCGCGCAATGTCACCGTGTATCCGATCGAGTGGGTGCGCAAACTCCCGAAGGATGCCGGCAGGACTCGCTTCACCTACAGCACCTGGGCGTTTCCGCAGCAGGGTTATCCCGAGCTGATCGCGGACTACTTCGAGTTCTGCCGCGACTACTACAAGCGGCAGCGCTATCGCGCCAACCTGCTGCACCTGGGCCACCGCCTGCACCGCGACCCGGGCTCGCTCCTCAGCCCGAGTTTCGCGGCGCCGATGGTCACGCTCGATCCATCGTCCACCGGCGATGCTGGCTGGGAGGACTTCGTCATCGAGTTCAACGAATTCTGCTCGCAGCGCCAGGGCACACCGCTCCTCAACCAGACCCGCTCGCTCACCAAGGAACAGACCTGCCAGGCGTTCGGCGAACGCTGGAAGGTCTTCAACGGGTTCCGCAAGCGGCTCGATCCCGAGGATCGGATGCTCAACGTGTACTTCGCGCAGCTCCTCTAGCGCCGCGCAGGCCTGCAGCGCTCAGGTGCTCGCCTGCAGGTGCGCCTCGACGAACCAGAGGTACTTGTCGACATCGCGCGAAACGCCGGTGAACAGATCCGTGGTGTCGTCATCCCCGAGCTTGTCCGACTCGGAGATCGCCTTGCGCACCTTGCGACCGAAGACGGCCAGCGCAGTCGCCAGAGCATCGACGTGTGCCGAGCCATCGATGATGTCGGTCGGATAAGGATCGAGTGAGGTGCGCTTGGCCACCGTCGCCAGCGCACCCTCCGCCGTTCCACCCAGCGAGGTGATGCGCTCGGCAATCGTGTCGATGTGCTCCTCGATGTTCTCGGCGACCTCGTCGAAGAGCTTGTGGAGCGCGATGAAGTTCGGGCCCTTCACGTTCCAGTGCGCCTGCTTCGCCTGCGTCTGCAGGTCGATCGCGTCGGCGAGCCGCGCGTTGAGCAGGTCGGCGACCCGGCGACGGGTTTTCTCGGACAGGTCGATACGGGTCTTGTGCATGTCAGACTCCTTGAGGTACGGCAGCTATTTTCCACGGCCGCGAGGTTCGTTCCCAATTGTTGCTGTCGATCGGGTCGATCGAGGCCGAAAATCGCCGATTCAATGTTGCCGGCGGATTCCGAAGTAGAAGGCGACATCCGGGGAGCCGCCAACCCGCACATCCTCCGTCACCGCCAGCTCAAAACGCCAGCCGCCTGCGGTCCGATAATGGCCGCCGATTGTTAAGAGGACTGCAGCACCCAGGAAGTCGAGGTCGCTGTCCTTGACGCAGCTGTCATGCGCATCGACCTGCATGGCGAGCCCGTAGCGGGTCCCCGCGTCCCAGCTCAATGCGACCGTGCCGAACGGAATCACGCTGCTGGCCTCGAGCGGCAATGGATCGACAGAACCGGGCCTGGACATTCCCAGCGTCGCATCGAGGCGCCAGTCTCGGCCCAATTGCCACTGCCCGCTGATCCAGCCGGCCACGTCGACGGCACCGTTGCTGGTCAGGGCGTGGGTTTCGCCGGTCGGCAGCTCCAGTCCGAGCCAGACATCGATGGTGGTCGCAGCGGTCGACAGGGCCGTGAAGCCCGCCTCGATCGATGAATCCGCGATGCCGGTATGGCTGCCGGTGATGTCGATCGCTGCGCCGCTCGCGCCCTGTCCGGCAAGGTAGGCGAACTCGAGCTCGTTCTCCGGTCGCAGCGGACGATCGCCCCGCGGTAAGCCGAGTAAGCGGTGCCAGTCGTCGATGACCGAATCCAGGTGGCCGCCGCTGTAGTGCACGACGGGGATCGAGAACTGCAGCTGCCATCGCCTGGCGACTCGCCAGGAGCCATTCCACCGCAGCTCGGTGCTCTCACCATCGACGAGCAGCTCCTCACCGTTGCGCGATTCGATATTGGTAGTGTTGCTGATAGTCAGTGCGAGGTCCTGTCGCCATGAAGCATCGGACGGCAGCACCGGTCGGCCGAGCGGCAGGTAGACACCGCGAATCAGCGGATTCTGATCGCGCACCAGGAACGGCTCCGCTTGTACTGTCGGACCCGCCACGCAGAGCGCCAGGCAGGTGCAGGCCCAAAGGCCGGGTTCGCGATGGATCACCCGGTCGCAGTTTACTGGCGCACAAAAAAAGCAGCCAAGCTTTCGCTTGGCTGAGAAGTACGCAGGTCCCAGGGGATTTTGCGGACCTGCAGTGATTGGTCGGTGTGCTGAGCGATGCGGTTCACGTCTCGCTGCGGCGCCGCCGCAGCAGGATGGCGGCCCAGATGAATCCGGCTGCCACGATGAGCCCGATCCACAGACCGGGGCTGGAGAAGAACGTGCCGGGGTCGATAGAGTCGATGAGACGCCCTGTCATCGGGATGCGACTACCATCGACGTCAGCGGCGCGCTCGGCAGCATTGGTATTGAGTGCGAGGTGGAACCAGCCGCCGAACCGATCACGAAGCATGTGTGCAACATGGAACGTCTGGAGAAAACCGTACTCCAGGAGCATGAGTGCCAGAATCGGCAACACAGCCCAGAGAATCACAGCACGGCGCGCCCAAGCGGAAACCAACAGCAGCCAGCCGAGAATCGGCAAGTACCACAAAGTCATTGTTGCCATCGAATAGAGAATCAGTGCGTGTGCGGCAAACCAGAGGCGTGGCTCCCAGACCATCGACCAGACATGCTCCACCGTACCGCTCAATCGCAGACTACCGATGAGACCAAACAGTAGGTTAGTGGCCAGTACCGCCCCGAAAGTCATCAGTGGAAGTGCGACAGCTGCGACTACAAGCTTCGAAATCACGGTCTCTCGATCCGAGACCGGCAACGACTTCCAGAACAGCACGCTGCGATCCTTGCGATCGGCGTACAGGCTGTCGAGAAGGTAGAAGAGGGTAAGAAAGCCCATCGAGATCAGGTATGGCACCGCAACGCCTGTGAGCAGGAGCGTAAGGATGGCGTAGCGCTTGCTCTCAAATTCAGGATTCCCTACCAAATCGAGTGAAGCGTGACGGAACTGTGGATGGCCAAACGTAATGATTAGAATCAGGATGGCAGCAACGACGGCCGGCGCGATGAAGAACGAGCGGTGCTCCCAGAACTCGCGGCGTATCAGCAGCGGGAGGTGGTTCATGCGGCGGCTCCCTTGATCTTGGCGACGAACAGGTCCGCCACGCTCGGGGTGCGGGCGTCGCCCAGCTTGTGCAGCGCGTCGGCGGCGGCATTCTGAAAGAACATCACCGTGCGTCCGAACACCTCGCGTTCGTAGAACGGCTTGAATTCGCGGGCCGCGGCGACGTGATCGGGGTTGACCGTGAGCTGCACGAAGCTCTCGGCAACCTGCTCCATGGTGCTGTCGAGCACGATGCGGCCGCGGTCGATGAACAGCACGTCGGTGAGGAGGTTCTCCACCTCTTCGACCTGGTGAGTGGTGATGACAATCGTGCGCTCGTGGTCGAAATAGTCGGACAGCAGGCTCTCGTAGAACTGCTTGCGATAGATGATGTCGAGGCCGATTGTCGGCTCATCGAGCACCAGCAGCTTCGCATCGATCGCCATCACCAGCGCCAGGTGCAGCTGCGTGATCATGCCCTTCGACAATTCACGCACGCGGCTGGTGCGCTTGATGTTGGTGCGGCCGAGAAACTGTTCGGCAAGCTCTGGCCGGAAGCGCGGATGCACGCCGGCGACGAAATCCACTGCCTGCTGCACGCGCAGCCAGCCCGGGAGAACCGCGACATCGGCGATGAAGCAGACTTCCTGCATCAGCCGGTCGCGCTGGGTATAGGGGTCGAGGTCGAGCACTTTGAGCTCGCCTTCGTAGTTGGTGAGCCCGAGGATCGCGCGCAGCGCAGTGGTCTTGCCGGCGCCGTTGGGGCCAATCAAGCCCACGATGCGTCCAGCCGCGGCACTGAAGCTCACGTTGTCCAGCGCGTGGAACTTGCCAAATGACTTGCTCAGTCCACGCGCTTCAATCACTGCGCCCATCGGCGACCTCGCTCGATCCGGATTTGTTGCCGTCGCTGTCGGTGCCACTCTTGGCGGCTTTGAGCAGGTCGGCGGCGCTGAGCCCAAGGCGGTTGATTGTTGCCAAGACCTTCGGCCACTCATCTTCCAGGAACTTCTGCCGTTCGTCCTTCATCAGGATCCGGCGCGCGCCTTCGGTAACGAACATGCCCCGACCGCGCCGCTTCTCGACCAGTTGCTCGTCGACCAGCTGCTGGTAGCCCTTGAGGACCGTCAGCGGATTGAGCTGGTATTCGGCCGCTACGTTGCGCACCGAAGGCAGCGCATCGCCGTCCTTCAGCACACCCTCGAGGATCATCGCGACCACGCGATCCCGGAGCTGCCGATAGATCGGCTGACCGTCATTCCAGTTCGGATCCATGCTGCTGCCTTCAGCGTTCACTGTGCTGGGCGATTAGCGAACTACTGTACCAGAACGGCCCGCGGCGACCGGTTGCGTGCCGGCGACTCACCGCTGCTGTTGTTGTGCGTGTCGCGCTCCGCGAAGGTGGAAACGCGCGGCGCTGTCACCGTCATGCTTCCCAGCTGCGCGATTTCGCGCACTCGCTTCGCCTCGACAACCATCGAGCCTGCGTCGGCAAGCCGGATCATCGGAGCCGTCACTTCGAGCTGACCCATGAACGCCACCGTCGTGGCCGGGCTCGCGCATCCCTCACCTGCCCAGGCACCAGCTGCCATGAGTGAGAAGAGGCCAACTGTCGCCAACTGCACCGTGCCCGTTGCTTTGCGATTCTTCGTGAACATCTGCCTATCCTCCTGACTCGGTTTGTTGTGGCTGGAGCCTCAGCCCTTGTCTTGCCCTTCGGTTCTGCTAGCGCCTTTGGACTGTGCTAGCTCCTTGGTGTTGTAGTTAACTATAACACTAAATCCTATGCAAGCCCTTTTTGAAAGGTCCTGGAGGACCTGGCCTGTAGCGATTACAAATCAATAGGTTACCTAGAGCGCTGACCCCCTTCGATGCGCCGATGCGTTCAAATCCAGCATGAAACTGCGCAAGAACCGCGAGGCCGTAGGCCTGTGAACGGCACTTTTACCCCGGCCTTGACCCTGCTTTCCCCGCTTGCGGCGCCTCGGCGCGTCGGTATCGTGCTGCGGATGGTTCCGATGGAAGAGGATTCGGCGCTGATGGCCCGCTACGCGCGCGGCGATCTCGCCGCATTCACGCAGCTCTACCAGCATCACAGGGAATCGCTATATCGCTACCTGCTGCGCCTGACGCGCGATCGTGCCGCGACCGAGGACTTGTTCCAGGAAGTGTGGAGTCGCGTGATCGCGAGTCGGGAGCGCTACGAACCCCGCGCCAAGTTCTCCACGTTTCTGTTCTCGATTGGACACAACTGCTTCATCGACTACTGTCGACGCAACGCGAATTCAGCTGCAGCGCGTGCGGAATCGCTGGACGGCTTTGAAGACCTGCTCGCCGACTCGTCGCATCGCGGACCAGAACGCCAGGCTGAAAGCGCGCAGACTGCCGCGCGATTTCGCGCCGCTCTCGAACGCCTTCCGGCCGAGCAGCGCGAAGTGTTCCTGCTGCACGAAGAGGCGGGGCTCAACCTGGAAGAGATCGGCAAGCTGACGGGCGTGGGCATGGAAACGGCGAAGAGCCGCCTGCGTTACGCGGTCGCGAAGCTGCGGCTGAGCCTCGTGGATGAAGTAGCCGGCGCTGCGACGCTGGTGCCGCAGGGAGCAGAGAGAGGAACGAGGCGATGGCCGTGAACGAATCGGAAGAACAGGCACTCGAGCGCTTCCTGCAGCGCTCCAGCGCTCTGTCGCGCGCCTATCAGCAACTCGAGGACGAGTCCCCTTCCCCCGCGCTCGATCGAGTCGTGATTGCTGCGGCCCGCGATGCGATCGGAGCGCAACAGCAACCGCGCAGGCAGTGGCGCTGGCCTTCGCTCGCGCTCGCAGCCACGGTGTTGCTGTCCTTCGCCATCGTGATGCGCTTGTCGTTGCCGACGGATAAGCGGAGCGCGGTTCCCGCACCACCAGCGGCTACTCCCGCCGAGCTCGGAAAGTCATTGCCGTCTCCACAAGCTCCCGCGCCCGCAGCAGTGGCGCCGGAGAGTGCACGACTTGCGGCGCCTGCCTTGGCGCGAGAGCGCCTGCGGGCGGCGCCCGCATCCCGTGACGAAGACAAGAAACTAGAGGCGGCCGACGCCGTTTCGACCCAGGAAATGGATTCAGTGAACGAGGCGCCAGCAGCGCCGGGTTCGGTAGCGCAGCCCCCGCTCGCCGCTGCTTCGGCGCCTGAGCCTGCAACAAGCGGGCTTACGTCGCCGTCTGCCAAGCGAGCCTTCAGCACTTCGTCATCGATCAATCCGTCAGCGTCCCCCAAGGACGCGCGGCAAAAAGCCGCCGCGAAGAAGAGCGGTGTGAAACCGGCCAAGGAATGGCTCGAGGAGATTGCGCGCCTGCGCGCGAGTGGCCAGGCGGAGGCCGCCGATCGTGAGTTTGCGAGCTTCCAGAAGACGTATCCGAACTACGTACACGGGGTCGACACGACACCGACTCAATGATGGCCCGCGAGCGTGCGTCATTCGCCGGGACACTCTAGAATCTGCGCCCCTTTTGGCGGCGGCCTTACCGCCAGCGCTGAGACCTGGAGGTGGAAATGAAGCAGCCCGTCACCGTAGCCATCACTGGAGCCGCCGGCCAGATCGGCTACGCGCTCGCCTTTCGCGTCGCGTCCGGACAGATGCTGGGCGCCGATCAGCCGATCAATCTGCACCTGCTGGAGATCACTCCGGCGCTGCCCGCACTGCAGGGCGTGGTGATGGAAATCCAAGACTGCGCGTTTCCGACCGTCAACACTGTGGTGGCGACGGATGATGCCAAGGTCGCGTTCCGGGACTGCAACGTAGCATTGCTGGTCGGCGCTCGACCGCGCGGACCGGGGATGGAGCGCAAGGATCTGCTGCTCGCCAACGCGCAGATCTTCTCGGCCCAGGGAAAGGCGCTCGACGCGGTCGCGAACCGCGACATCAAGGTGCTGGTGGTCGGCAATCCTGCCAACACCAATGCCCTGATCGCGCAACGCAACGCTCCTGGCCTCAAGGGGCAACGTTTCACCGCGATGACGCGGCTCGATCACAACCGCGCCCTGTCGCAGCTCGCGCAGAAGACGAACAGCCATGTCACGCGCATCCGCCGGATGACGATCTGGGGCAATCACTCCGCGACGCAGTACCCCGACCTCAATCACGCCACGGTCGATGGCAAGGCAGTGAAGTCGCTCGTCGATGCAAAATGGGTTGCCGAAAGCTTCATCCCGGTCGTGCAGCAGCGCGGCGCCGCGATCATCAAGGCGCGCGGTGCGTCCTCGGCCGCTTCCGCAGCCTCAGCCGCCATCGATCACGTGCGCGACTGGGTGAAGGGGACGGCCGACGGCGACTGGGTGAGCATGGGGGTCCCTGCCGATGGCAGTTATGGCATTGGTGAGGGTGTCATCTATTCCCATCCAGTCACTTGTCGCGACGGCGAGTACCAGATCGTGCAGGGGCTCGAGATCGACACTTTCAGCCGCGAGCGAATGGATGCGACAGAACGCGAACTGCGCGAGGAGCGCGACGGGGTAAAAGAGCTGATCTGAGCCCTCGCCTCGACCACAACTCCCCTGGGATCACGCAGCTCCGCGGGTGAGGGCGCGGCTGGTCTCGCTCCAGTTCGGCCGCTATAGTGACCTCAAAAGGCCGCGGCAATCCGGACCGCGGCGGCCCCGAGCCCGCAAGGATTCCGCCATGTTGAATCTCGCCTGGTTCCTCCTGTTCGTCGGCGTCGTCCTGTTCGTGGCCTACCGACGCTTCAGCCTGCTACAGCTCTCGATCACGTTTACCGTTTTGGTGCTCGCCCATTCGTTGTTAGGGAACGCAGGCGTGTGGTGGAAGGCGCTCTGCTGGCTGCCGGTCCTTGCGCTGTGGCTCCTCAACATCAATCCGCTGCGCCAGACCTTCCTCACGCGACCGTTCCTGCGGGTCTATCGACGGCTGCTGCCCTCGATGTCGACGACCGAGAAAGAGGCACTGGAAGCCGGCACGGTGTGGTGGGATGGACAGCTCTTCACGGGCGCGCCGCAATGGGACCAGCTCATGTCCAGTCCGGCGCCGCGGCTTTCAGCCGAAGAGCAGGCGTTCATCGACGGGCCGTGCGAAGAGCTGTGCCACATGCTCGATGATTTCGACATCACGCATTGGCGAGGCGACCTGCCGCCGCACGTTTGGGATTTCCTCAAGACCAAGGGCTTCTTCGCGATGATCATCCCGAAGAAGTACGGCGGCCTGCAGTTCTCCGCGTACGCCCATTCGTGCGTGTTGATAAAGATCGCGAGCCGCAGCGCCACCGCTTCCTCGACGGTCGCAGTGCCGAACTCCCTCGGCCCGGCAGAGCTCCTGCTCCACTACGGCACCGAGGAGCAGAAGAACTACTACTTGCCACGTCTGGCGCGGGGCGAGGAAGTTCCCTGCTTCGCGCTCACCGGACCGCGCGCGGGTTCCGATGCCGCTTCGCTCCCGGACAGCGGCGTGGTCTGCAAGGGCATGTGGCAGGGTCGCGAGATCGTGGGCCTCAAGCTCAACTTCTCCAAGCGCTACATCACGCTCGCCCCGATCGCCACCGTCGTCGGCCTGGCGTTTCGCCTGTTCGATCCCGACAAGCTCATCGGCGACAAGGTCGATTACGGCATCACCTGCGCGCTGATTCCGCGCAGCACGCCCGGTGTGACGATCGGTCGACGCCACTTCCCCCTCAACGTCCCGTTCCAGAACGGGCCGGTAGCGGGACGCGACGTGTTCGTGCCGCTCGACTTCATCATCGGCGGCGTGAAAACCGCTGGCCAGGGGTGGCGCATGCTGGTCGAGCAGCTCTCGGTGGGCCGCTGCATTTCGCTGCCGTCGAATGCCACCGGCGGCGCCAAGGCCGCCAGCTACGCGTCGGGCGCGTACACGCGCATCCGCCGCCAGTTCAACATGCCGGTAGGCCGCTTCGAAGGCGTGCAGGAAGCGCTGGCGCGCATGGTGGGTCTCACTTACATCATGGATGCCGCGCGTTCATGTACCGCGGGCGCGATCGATGGCGGCGAGAAGCCCTCCGTGCCCTCGGCCATCCTCAAGTACCACCTGACGGAGATGGGCCGCATGGTGGCGAACGACGCGATGGACGTGCATGGCGGCAAGGGCATCCAGCTCGGACCGAAGAACTATCTCGGACGCGGCTACCAGGTGGTGCCGGTCGCGATCACCGTCGAAGGTGCGAACCTGCTGACGCGCAATCTCATCATCTTCGGCCAGGGTGCGATCCGCTGCCATCCGTTCGTGCTGCGCGAGATGAACGCCGCACGCGACGGCAATCGCGAGCGCGGGGTACGCGAGTTCGACCAGGCGCTGTTCGGCCACATCGGCTTCACGATCAGCAACGCGGTGCGGTCGCTGGTGATGGCTTTGACGCTGGCGCGCTTCACGCGTGTTCCTGACACCGGGGCGACGGCGCGCTACTTCCAGCATGTCAACCGCTTCAGCGCCTCGTTCGCGTTCGCCGTGGATGTCGCGATGCTCGCCCTCGGTGGCTATCTCAAGAAGAAAGAGAGCCTGTCGGCGCGCCTCGGCGATGTGCTGAGCTCGCTGTATCTCGCGTCGATGGTGCTCAAGCATCACGAAAACCAGGGCCAGCCGGAAGAGGACCTGCCGGTGGTGGAATGGGCCTGTCGCCATCAGCTCTACCACGCCCAGGAGCAGCTGCACAGTTTCCTGCGCAATTTTCCCAACCGCTTTCTCGCCGCCTTCATGCGCCTCTTCATCTTCCCGCGCGGCCAGACCTATTTCGCGCCCAGCGACCGGCTCGGCCGCAAGGTGGTCGAGCTCGTGACCAACCCGACGGAAGCGCGCGAGCGTCTCTGCCGTGGCATCTACAGGACCGTCGAGCCTACGAACCCGCTCGGTCTGTTGCAGGAAGCGCTGACGCTGTCGATCACAGCTGAGCCGATCGAGAAGCGCATCCGTGTCGATGGCGTGAAGACCGGCAAGGTCACGGCACTCGACCTGCCCGGACAGATCACTCAGTCGCTCGCGCTCGGCATCATCACGGAGACAGAAGCCGCGCTGCTGCGTGAGTACGATCGCAAGGTCATGGACCTGATCAATGTCGATGACTTCGCGCCACACGAGCTCGGCGCCGCAACGCAGCCGGAGACGGCTGACGAGCAGCGGCCGCTCGGGAGCGCGCAGGTCGCCTGAAACGCTTGACCGAACCAGTTCCAGCCGGCTCCGAAGTCACATCCTCTCCGGCCGAGAACGCGCCGGCCACGATCACGAGAGCACCCGTTTCGATCGAGAGTGAGGCGCCCCCGGTCGAGAGCGTTCCAGTTCCAAGCGCGCCTGTGGAGCGGTGTCTGAATTGCGGCGCCCAGTTGGCCGGAGCGTATTGCTCGGCATGCGGCCAGCGCACACAACTTCGACGCCTGACGATGGCCGCGCTATTTCACGATGTGCTGCACGACCTGGCACACCTCGATTCGCGGGTCTGGCGCACGCTGGTCGCTCTTCTGTTCCAGCCGGGCCGGCTCACCAACGAATTCATCGTTGGCAGGCGCACGTTTTATCTTCCGCCATTCCGGTTGTACGTGGTCCTCAGCCTGGTCTATTTCCTGCTGCCTTCGTTCAGTCACAAGACGGCGTTCGATATCGACGACAACAACAAGGTGGTCGTGACGGATATGAATTCCAAGGAAGGCCAGCAAGCGATCAGGGACGCGATGCAGGAGCTGAAGCACGAGTTCGGCGGCGCAAAGGGCGGAATCGACACTTCGCCGAAGGCTCCAGCTCCGCCGACTGCCGCGCCAGCGCCGGCGGACGCCAAAGTCCGGCACCCCGTGGACTACACCAGGCCGGACACCGAACCATTCCTGCAGGACGTGGACTGCACAACGGCGAAGACCGACCTCTTCGGCGGCAAGTCGGGCTGGCTGCAGCCGCGGCTGGTGCAGGGCTGCGAGCATCTGAAGACGGTGAGCGAGCGTGATTTCATGCGCGCCCTGCGCAACAACTTCCCCAAGATGATGTTCATCTTCCTGCCGCTGATCGCTCTCGTGAGCCTGGTGCTGTATGTGTTTCGCCGTCGTACGTACGTCGAGCACTTGCTCTTTTACGTGCACTTTCACGCCTTCGCTTTCCTGCTGCTCACACTGCAAGGCATCGTTACCGCGATTCTCGGCCTGACCGGACACTTTTCCTTCGTCGCCGGGCTGGTGTCCTTCGCCACGTTCGTCTACCTCTTCGTCTACCTGTTCAAGGCGATGCGTTCGGTCTATCACCAGGGGCGCCTCATGACGACGCTCAAGTACGTCGCGGTGTTGACCGCCTACGGCATATGCCTGCTGCTCACGCTCCTCGGGATGGCGGCGTACACGGCGTTCACGGTCTGAAGCGTCGCGCGTCAATGGTTGCTTTGGTGCGGGCGGACTCCTACTCTCTCAGGCCGGCCTTTTGGAGACTCCCATGCGCAAACTGCTCGCTGCCCTGCTGACTCTCATGGTGCTCGATGGGGCAATTGCGGCAGGACGCACGCCGTCCCCCGCTGGCGCCGAGGTCTACATCATCAGCCCCAAGGATGGCGCAGTCGTAAAGAGCCCGGTGACGGTGCGCTTCGGACTCAAGGGCATGGGCGTCGCGCCCGCGGGCGTCACGTTCGACAACTCCGGCCATCATCACCTGCTGGTCGACAGCGATCCGCCTGCCGACCTGAGTCAGCCGCTGGCCAACAACGAGCACAGCATGCACTTCGGCAAGGGTCAGACCGAGACCGAGTTGAAGCTCACGCCGGGCAAGCACACGTTGCAGCTGGTGCTGGGCGACGCTCTGCATGTTCCGCATGATCCGCCGGTGGTATCGAAGAAAATCACGATCACAGTGAAGGAGTGACAGGTTGCGGGTCGCGGCGACGCGGCTTGCGCACCTGAGCCCGCGTGGAGCACAACCGCGCCATCCTGCATGTCGACATGGACGCATTCTACGCGTCGGTCGAGCAGTACGATCAGCCTGAGCTCAAGGGCAAGCCGGTTATCGTAGGCGGCACAGGCGCGCGCGGCGTCGTGGCCGCGGCCAGCTACGAGGTGCGCCGTTTCGGCGTGCACTCGGCTATGCCGATGGGCGAAGCGCTGCGTCGCTGCCCGCACGCGATCTGCATTGCGCCGCGCATGCGCCGCTACAAGGAAGTTTCCAAGCAGGTGTTCGCGGTCTTTCACCAGTTCACGCCGCAGGTCGAGGGACTGTCTCTCGACGAGGCGTTCCTGGATCTCAGCGCCAGCGTCAAGCTGTTCGGCTCGCCCGAGGACATCGCGCAGGAGATCAAGCGCAGAATCCGCGCAGCGACCGGATTGACTGCCTCGGTGGGCCTCGCGAGCAACAAGCTGCTCGCCAAGATCGCCTCCGAACTCGGCAAGCCGGACGGTTGCGTGTGGATCCGGCCGCAGGAAGTGGCGATGGTGCTCGATCCGTTGCCGATCCGCCGGCTGAGCGGCGTGGGCAAGAAGACCGCTGCCCGGCTCGAGGAGCACGGCATTCATACCCTGGGGCAATTGCGGCTGGCGCCCGATTCAGTCCTGTGGCCGCTGTTCGGGCGTTTCACTCAGCGCATGCGCGAGCGCGCTGCAGGGGTCGATGACCGGCCGGTGGTCTCGGATTGGGAGGAAAAATCGATCAGCGCCGAGGAGACATTCGAGCGCGACATTCGCCAGCACGAACAGCTCTATGCGGAGATCGCGAACCTCGCGGATCGCACCTGCGAGCGCATGCGGGCTCGCCAACTCATGGCGGGCCAGGTGTACGTGAAGATCCGGCGCCGCGATTTCACTACCTACACGCGCCAACAGACGTTCTCGCCGCCTACCCAGGACAGCAAAATTATTCTGTGGATCGCCAAGCGCCTGCTCGGGAACTGGCTCGAAACACAGCCGCGCGCTGCGGTTCGCCTGCTCGGCGTCGGTGTCGCCGCCTTGATCCCCGCACAACAGCTCGACTTGTTCGCGGTATCGAAGACGAACGGAACCGACGCGCTCGGCACGGCGATCGATCGCATCCACGAGCAGTTTGGCGAGCAGGCGCTCACTCGCGCATCCAGCCTCCGCAACTGACGACGTACTGCGCCCGCTCATGAGCCGGATCGCGATCGGCGGCGTCCAGCACGAGACGAATACGTTCGCCGCGAGCCGCGCCACGTTCGATGACTTCGTGCGTGCCGACGCGTGGCCGGGGATGTGCCGCGGCGGCGCGCTCCTCGATGCCGTGCAGGGCATCAACCTGCCGATCGCGGGCTTCGTCGAGCAGGCACGCAGGGATGGCCACGTGCTCAAGCCCTTGATGTGGTGCGCCGCGCAGCCTTCCGGTCCCGTGACCCGCGACGCGTTCGAGCGCATTGCCTGCATCCTGCTCGAAGATCTCAGCGCCGCACTGCCCGTGGACGCCGTGTACCTCGATCTGCACGGCGCGATGGTGACTGAACACCTGGACGATGCCGATGGCGAGTTGCTCGCTCGCGTGCGTGAACGCGTGGGCACAGCCGTGCCGGTAGTCGCGACCCTCGACCTGCACGCGAACGTATCGCGGGCGATGCTTGAGCAGGCCTCGGCGCTGCTCTCGTACCGCACCTATCCGCATGTCGACATGGCGGAGACTGGAGCTCGCGCCTCCCTGCTCATTCCGCGACTCATCGGCCGCCCGCCGCTCCAGCGGGCTCTCGAACATCTCGACTTCCTCGTGCCGCTCACCGCGCAATGCACGCTCATCGAGCCAGGGCGCAGCGTCATGGCGCATGCCGCCGAACTCGAGGCGCGGTCGTTCCATGCTTTGCACTACACGCCCGGTTTTCCGCTCGCCGATGTGTACGACTGCGGACCCTGTGTATTCGGATACGGCGACGACGGGGCCCAGGTTCGCGACGCAGTCGCGGCGCTCGCCGCCGAGGCCGCGGCGGGTGAGTCGGAGCTGGGCGGCCGTTTCTGGAGCATCGAAGCTGCGATCCGTCGCGTGCTCGAAGTGCGCTCGTCGCTACGGGGGCCGGTGATTCTTGTCGACACGCAGGACAACCCGGGCGCGGGCGGCAACGGCGACAGCACGAGTCTCATCAAGGCGCTCATCACTGCCCGGGCCGAAGGGGTCGTCGCGGGACTGATCTGCGATCCCGAAGTGGCGTTACAGGCTCACGGCGCGGGAACCGGCGCGGGCATGCACGCGGACCTCGGCGCGAAGTCAGGCTTCCCCGGAGAGACTCCCATCAGTGGCGAGTTCCGAATTGACGCGCTGGGAGACGGACGATTCGCCGGTACCGGCCCTTTTTACCTGGGCGCGCACATGGACCTGGGGCCGATGGCGTTGCTGCGCGTGGATGGGGTGCGCATCGCCGTTGCCAGTCGCAAGCAGCAGGCGGCGGACCAGGCGATGTTCCGCCACTTGGGGGTCCAGCCCGCCGAACAACGCGTCCTGGTGCTCAAGAGCTCGGTGCATTTCCGGGCCGATTTCGGCGCCCTGGCGAGCGAGATCCTGATCGTTCTCGCCCCCGGGCCGAGCCCCGCTGATCCAGCGCGATTGTCGTTCCGAAAGTTGAGGCCGGGTGTTCGAACCGCCGCCGCTGCGCGGTGAAGTGAAATTCCGGCCGCGGAGCACACCGAAGCGATTTTGGCACTGCAAAAACCGGCTTCTTGGCGTCGCGGCGCGCGCCGTGCCTATACTCGCCCGCGACAACAAGAAAAAACCCTTTCCGGTCGATTTGATCGAGTGAAGCGGCACAAAAATCTCTAAGGGGGTTTGCAATGTCCGACAAGAAACAGGTTGGCAGCGTTACCTACGCTGAAGCCGGTCAGGATTACTTTGCCCAGCGTGGATTGAAGCGCTACGCGCGCATCTGGTCGCTGTGGGCACTCGGCGTGGGCGCTGTCATCTCCGGCCACTATTCGGGCTGGAACTTTGGCATCGGCCCCGGAGGCTTCGGCGGCATGTTCGTCGCCGGGGTCCTGATCATGATCATGTACTGGGGATTGATCTTCTGTATCGCGGAGATGTCCCCGGCGCTGCCACACACTGGCGCCGCCTACTCATTCGCACGCAGCGCAATGGGGCCGTGGGGCGGGTTCATCGCAGGACTCGCGGAAAACATCGAGTACGTGCTGACGCCAGCCGTAATCGTGTTCTTCATCGGCTCCTACATGACGGCAATCTTCGAAACCGGCCCGCAGTATCAGCCGCTCTGGTGGTTGGGCAGCTACCTCGTGTTCCTGTACCTCAACCTGCGCGGCGTGGAACTGTCGTTCAAGGTTTCGGTAGTCGTGACACTCGGCGCACTCGCCGTGCTGGCGGTCTACTGGATCAGTGCGATTCCATACTTCGACTTCCAGCATTGGGCGCTCAACATCGGCGTGGGACCTGATGGCAAGGCGGTTGAACTCCCGGATGGTCACGGACCGTTCCTGCCGTTCGGCTGGGGCGGCGCACTCGCAGCGATGCCATTCGCGGTGTGGCTGTTCCTCGCAATCGAGCAGTTACCTCTGGCGGCCGAAGAGACCCACGACCCGAAAGTGCACATGCCGAAGGGGCTCATTCTCGGCATGTCGACGCTGGTGTTGTCGGCCTTCCTCACGATGTTCCTGAATTCCGGCGTCGGCGGTCTCGAGGAAGGGAAAATGCATGGCGCGTTCACGCTCGCCGCGTCCGCTGAGCCTCTGCTCGACGGCTTCCGCGTCACGATCGGCGGCAGTATTGCGAAGGTTCTCGCGCTGCTCGCTGTCATCGGACTGATCGCGAGTTTCCACACCATCATCTTTGCGTACGGGCGGCAGATCTACTCGCTGTCGCGCGCCGGTTACTTCCCGCAGTTCCTGTCCGTCACGCACGGCGCGCACCGCACGCCGAATCGCGCGCTGGTCGCGGGCACCGTGCTCGGATTCGTGGTGATGCTGGTCGTGTGGTTCGTGGCGGGTGCCGAGAAGGGCGGCGCCTTCATCGGTGGCACGCTGCTCAACATGGCGGTGTTCGGCGCGATGATCTCGTACGCGATGCAGGGCCTGTCATTCATCCTGCTGCGCACGCGCATGCCGAACATCACACGCCCGTATCGCAGTCCGCTCGGCAACCTCGGCGCCACCGTCACGATCGTGATCGCGCTGGTGACGCTCTACTACCAGTTGAAGGATCCGATCTATCAGAAAGGCGTCTACGGAGCCGCAATCTGGTATCTCGCGTTCGTCCTCTACTTCGCGCTGGTCGGGCGGCACAAGCTGGTGTTGTCTCCGGAAGAGGAATTCGCGCTCACCAAGGGTGCTCACGGCCACCCGGAAACGGAAGGCTACGGCAAGACGAAGTTGTAGAAGTCCCAAGGGTTCGCCACTCTCCTCCGGGCACGCGTCCGGGGGAGAGACCGGTGACCGGAATCTCCAGCCATGCAACCACGGCAAGTCCGCAGCGTGCGCGACGCACGCGCCATCGTCGAAGAGCGCAAGCTCACTCACATCAAGGTCGGCGTGGTCGACGTCGATGGGGTCCTGCGTGGCAAGTACATGTCGCGCGCGAAATTCCTGTCCGCGCTCGAGAAGGGTTTCGGCTTCTGCGATGTCGTGCTCGGCTGGGACGCGAACGATCAGCTCTATGACAACGTGACCTTCACCGGCTGGCACACGGGCTACCCGGATGCCCCCTTGCGAATCATCCCTGAGAGCTGCCGGCCGCTGCCGTGGGAAGACGACGGACTCTTCTTTCTCTGCGAGTTCGCTCCGCCCGCGGACACGGTCTGCCCGCGCGGCATCCTGCGGCGGGTGCTCGAGCGCGCCGCGTCGATGGGGTACAAGGCCTACGTCGGCTTCGAGTACGAGTTCTTCGTATTCAACGAGACGCCCGAGTCGGTGCGCGCCAAGAACTATCGCGATCTGCAGCCGCTCGCGCCGGGATTCTTCGGCTATTCGGTGATCCGCAACAGCGTGCACAGCGATCTCTACCGGCACCTGCTTGCGACCTGCGAAGCGATGGATTTCGGTATCGAGGGCCTGCACGAAGAGACCGGTGCCGGAGTGCTCGAGGCCGCGATCACGGTCGATGATGCCGAGGCCGCGGCGGACAAGGCGTCGCTCTTCAAGACCTTCAGCAAGGTGCTGGCGCAACGTCAGAACAAGATGATCACGTTCATGGCCAAGTGGTCGAAGGACTGGCCCGGGCAGAGCGGCCACGTCCACATTTCGCTCAAGTCGAAGGATGGCAAGTCCGTGTTCTTCGATGCGAAGAAGGCGCACACGATGAGCCAGGCGATGCACCACTTCGTCGGCGGCCAGCAAAAGCTCCTGCCGGAATTGCTAGCGATGGTGGCGCCCACGGTGAATTCCTATCGACGCCTGATCCCGGGTTTCTGGGCACCGACGGACGCGACCTGGGGCATCGAGAACCGCACCTGCGCGCTGCGCGTGATTCCGGGTAGCGAGAAGGCGCAGCGCGTGGAATTTCGCATCGCGGCCGCCGATTCGAACCCCTACATCGTTCTCGCTGCCGCTCTGGCCGCGGGCCTGCACGGCATCGAAGAGAAGATCGAGCCGAGCAAGCCGATCGAGGGCAACGCCTACGCACAGAAATTCCCCAAGAGCATGGCACTGCCCGCGACGCTCTGGGATGCCGCGCAACGCCTCAAGGCCTCGAAGATGGCGCGCGACTGGTTCGGCGATGCCTTCGTCGATCACTACGCGGCGACGCGCGAGTGGGAAGAGAGGGAATTCCGCAAGCACATCACGGATTGGGAACTGGCGAGATATTTCGAGATCATCTGATTCGATCGCGCGCGAATCGCGCTTCTGACGACCTTGGGTCGTACGGTCTTTCGTGGAACTTCAACGCACCATTTCTCCTGTCGACGGCCGCGTCTATGTCGAGCGTCCGTATGCGACTCACGACGATGTAGACAAGGCACTGGGCGCGGCCGCCCTGGCCCAGCGCGACTGGAAGCAGGTTCCAGTCGCCGAGCGCGCCCGGATCTGCCATGCGTTCGCGAACGCGTTCGAAAAGCATCGCGACCCGATCGCGAGCGAGCTCTCCTGGCAGATGGGCCGGCCGATCAGCGTCGCGCCGGGCGAAGTGCGCGGCACGCTCGAGCGCGCGCGTTACATGATCGACGCGGCAGAAGGCGCGTTGCGTGACATCGATGTGGGCCCGAAGGAAGGGTTGACGCGCTTCATCCGCCGCGAGCCGCTGGGCGTCGTGCTGACGATCGCGGCCTGGAATTATCCCTACCTCATCGCAGTGAACAGCGTCGTGCCCGCGATCATGGCGGGCAATGCCGTGATCCTGAAGCATTCGGCGCAGACGCCTTTGTGCGCCGAACAGTTCGCAGCGTGCTTCCGCGAGGCGGGCCTGCCCGAGGGCGTCTTCCAGGTCCTGCACCTAATCCATGCGGATGCCGAACGCGTGATCCGCGATCCGCGGGTCGGATTCGTTGCCTTCACGGGGTCAGTCGAGGGCGGGCATGCGATCCAGCGCGCGGCTTCAGACCGCTTCGTCGGCACCGGCCTCGAACTCGGCGGCAACGATCCGGCGTACGTGCGAGCGGATGCCAACTTCAATCACGCGGTCGAGAATCTCGTGGATGGCGCATTCTTCAATTCCGGGCAATCGTGTTGCGGAATCGGGCGCATCTACGTGCACGATGCGATCTACGATCGCTTCGTCGAGGCTTTCACCGCGCTCACGCGCCAGTATCGGCTCGGCAATCCGATCGAGCCGGAAACGAATCTCGGCCCGGTCGTGCGCACGCAGGCGGCCGACTCGATCCGCCGCTCGATCGCGCAAGCGGTCAAGGCAGGCGCGCGGCCCCTGATCGATGAAAAACACTTCCAGGCTAGCAAAAAGGGCACGGCCTATCTCGCGCCTCAGGTGCTCGTCGACGTGAAGTCGAGCATGCCGATCATGCAGGAAGAGACTTTCGGCCCCTTGGTGAACATTGCCCGCGTCGCATCGGATGACGAAGCGATCCGCATGATGAACGACAGCCGCTACGGACTGACGGCATCGGTCTGGACCGCCGACGAGCGGGCTGCGATTTCGATCGGTGATCGCATCGAAACCGGCACCTGGTTCATGAACCGCTGCGACTACCTCGACCCGGCGCTGGCGTGGGTGGGCGTGAAAGATTCAGGTCGCGGCTGCACACTCTCGGTGCTCGGCTATGAACACCTGACGCGACCGAAATCGTTTCACCTGCGCACGGCGGTTTGAAATCACCGCGCAGCTAGAGAGAGCACCCGATGACGGACACCAACCTGAAAGGCCGCTGGAACTACCCGACGAGCATCCGCTTCGGCACCGGCACGATTCACGAGTTGCCGGCCGCGTGCTGCGAGCTCGGTATGAGCAACTCGCTGCTGGTGACCGATGCGGGCCTCGCGCGGCTCGACATGGTGCGCACTGCCGTCGAGTCGTGCCGCGCGTCAGGCCTGGGCTGCGCTGTGTTCTCGGACGTCAAACCAAACCCGGTCGAGGACAACGTCACGGCGGGCGTGAATGCGTATCGCGCCGGCGGACACGATGGCGTGATCGCGTTCGGCGGCGGCAGCGCGCTCGATACCGGCAAGGCGATTGCGCTCATGGTCGGCCAGAGCCGACCGATCTGGGATTTCGAAGATAAAGAGGACTGGCACACGCGCGTGAACGTCGCCGGCATGGCACCGGTGGTCGCCGTTCCGACGACAGCCGGGACCGGCTCCGAAGTCGGTCGCTGTTCAGTGCTCACCGATCTTCGCGATCACACCAAGAAGCTGATCTTTCATCCGCGGTTGCTACCGGCGATCGTGATCGAAGATCCCGAGCTGCACGTGGGACTCCCGTCGAAGATCACTGCTGCAGTCGGCATGGATGCGCTGTCGCACAATCTGGAGGCGTTCTGCGCGTCGACGTATCACCCGCTAGCAGATGGAATCGCGGTGGAAGGCATGCGCATCATCAAGGAGTGGCTCCCAGCGGCCTGCGCGGATGGCACTAACATGGATGCACGGGCACAGATGCTCATCGCTTCGACCATGGGTGCGACCGCATTCCAGAAGGGTTTAGGCGCGATGCACAGCCTGAGCCATCCCTGCTCGGCCAATCTCGACACGCACCACGGGCTCACCAACGGCGTGGTCATGCCCTATGTGCTGGTCTATAACCGCCGCGCGATCAAGGACAAGATGAAGCGGCTCGCGTCCTATCTGGGTCTGCGACGCCCTTCATTCGGAGCGGTGCTCGACTGGGTGGTCGAATTGCGCTCCACGATCGGGATTCCAAACACTCTCGCGGACCTGGGCGTTACCGAAGCGCACATCCCCGCGTTTGCCAAGATGGCGATGGCCGATCCCAGTACGCCGAGCAATCCGGTGAAGCTCTCAGTGCGCAAGTTCGAGAAGCTGTATCGCAACGCCGTAACGGGCGAGCTCTAGCGGCGCATCGAGACCCCAGCGGCGGCTGGCGCGTTTTACTCAGGTGCCAAGGGCGTGCATCATGGCGCCCAAGGGCCCTTAAGTGGCCCGATATAAGTCCTTATGTATACGGCATTTTTTGGTCTCGGCGAGAAGCCTTTCGCGATCACGCCGGACCCCAGGTACCTCTTTCTCAGCGAGCGGCACGCCGAGGCGCTCGCTCACCTGCTGTATGGGATCAACGAATCGGGCGGATTCATCCAGCTGACGGGTGAGGTCGGCACCGGCAAGACGACGATCGTCCGCAGCCTTCTTGGCCAGATCCCCAAGGACGCGGAAGTCTCGCTGATCCTCAATACGCGCATCACGCCGGCGGAATTCCTGCTGACGATCTGCGAAGAGCTGCGTGTGCCCGTCGCGGAGAATGATCGACAGAGCGTCAAGGCGCTCGTCGATGCGCTCAACCGTCACCTGCTCGAGGCCCATTCCCAGGGCAAGCGCGTCGTGGTGATCGTGGACGAGGCGCAGAACCTGAGCACCGAGGTGCTCGAGCAGGTGCGCCTGCTCACGAACCTCGAAACCGCGACGCAGAAGTTGCTGCAGATCATCCTCATCGGTCAACCGGAGCTGCGCGAAGTCCTGCAACGCATCGAACTGCGCCAGCTCGCACAGCGGATCACCGGCCGCTATCACCTCGCGCCGCTCATGCGGCGCGAAACGGCCGGTTACGTGCAGCATCGGCTGCGCGTCGCTGGCGCGACCGGCGAGGTTTTCAGCAAGGGCGCGCTCTCGGAAGTGCACCGCCTCTCGCGCGGCATTCCGCGCATCATCAATGTCATTTGCGACCGCTCGCTGCTCGGTGGTTACACGCAGGACGAGCACCGCATCACGGGGAAGCTCGTGCGCCGTTCTGCCTCGGAAGTGTACGGGCGGCCGGTGTTGCCCCTTTGGAGCCGCTGGGCCGCGGCCAGCGCGGTCGTGGCGAGCGTCGCTGTGCTCGCCTTTGGCGGCTGGCAGTATTTCCGCAGCGGCGAGCCGCAACGCATGGTCGAGAACCTGTCGGCTACGGCTGCGAAGGCCAAAACCTCTGCAACTAAAGCAGCGACTCCAGCCACGACGACGGCGCCAGCCCTGCCGTCGATCACCGAAACCCTGAGCGCACATTCAGGCGAGACCAATCTCGACGCCGCTTTCTCGAAGCTCTTTGCGCTCTGGGGCGCCAACTATCGCGCGGGCGGTTCGGACGCCTGCGACCAGGCGGTGCAGCAGGGACTCGAATGCGTGATGCAGCGTGGCTCGTGGGGCCAGCTGCGCGCGCTTAACCGTCCCGCGATCCTGCTGCTGAACGACGATGCCGGCATCGAGCATCAGCTGGTGCTGTCGCAGCTCGACGATGAGCGCGCGGCAGTGGAACTCGGCGGCAAACGCGAGCCGGTGAGCATCGCCGAACTTTCCAAGTATTGGTTCGGCGACTACATGCTGCTGTGGCGGCCGCGAGTGGCCGGCGGTAAGAAGTTGTCCCTGGGGATGCGCGGCGATGATGTCGGCTGGCTGCGGGCGAGCCTGGAGAAGGTGCGCGGCCTCGAGCCCTCCACGGACCGCACCGATGTGTACGACGAAAAACTCGCGCGGCTGGTCGAGGATTTTCAGCGCGAGCACCGCCTGACAGTCGACGGAATCGCCGGCATGCAAACACAGATCGCGCTCGACACCGCGCTCGCCGATCCGGCCACGCCTTTCCTGCGAGCGCCGCCCGCGCCGGGTAGCTGAGCCATGTCCTTCATTCTCGATGCGCTGCGCAAGTCCGAGCACGAACGGCAACGCCAGGTCGGCCCGGGGATCGCGGACATTCGTGCCGCTACGGCTCGCCCGGGGCTTCCCATGTGGGCGATGGTCCTGGGAGGGCTGCTGCTGATCAACGTGCTGGTGGTGATCGCGCTCACATTGCGCGGCAGATCTGCTGAACCGGCCACTGCGGCCGTCATCGCGCCCCAGGCCGATTCTTCACCAACGCCTGCCACGAGCGTTGCCGCCACCACGACCACAAGTGTCCCCGTGCGCCCGCCCGACGTGACTCTGCGAACTCCGCCTTCGCCGACGTCGACGCAACCCTCGCAAGCGTCATCATCCAACACGACTTCGCAAACGACCCGGGCCGATGAACCCACGTTGCGCCCGTCCCCGAAGCCGAGCGCCGCCGAGGAATCTGCAGAGAGTTATGCGAGCCTGCCAACGATCGGCGACGTCTCATTGCAGCACGTCTCGCTCCCGGAACTGCACCTCGACCTGCACGTGTATGCGAGCCGGCCCGCGGATCGGTTCGTGTTTCTCAACACCCGCAAGTATCGCGAGGGCGGCCAGACGCCCGACGGGACGACCATAGAACGGATCACCCCGGACGGGGTCGTCCTCAATCACCACGGCGTTCGCTTCCTGCTCCCGCGCCAGTGAACACGGCGGCGGCCGGGACTGTGAACCTCGAGGGCGAGCGCCTCGGGCTCGCGCTGCGCGCCGGCATCCGTCGGCTGATCGCCTGCCAGGAGCATCTCAACAAGATCAATGTGTTTCCGGTGCCGGACGGCGACACCGGCACCAACATGACCCTGACGATGGGGGCCGTACTCACGGCGCTGCGCCAGCACAGCGGCAAGCATGCCGGCGAACTCCTGGTCGCGATCGCTGACGCCGCCATCGATGGTGCACGCGGCAATTCGGGCGCGATCCTCGCGCAGTTCTTCGTCGGTCTCGCGGAGCAGGTCGCAACGCTGCCGGTGCTGACGATACCGGCGCTCGCCGATGGCGCGGCGAGTGGCGCACGTTACGCGCGCGAAGCCCTCAGCGAGCCGCGCGAAGGCACACTCATTACCGTACTCGATGACTTTGCGGCCGCGCTCGCCGTCCAGGCGCAAGCAGGCCCGAGCGATCTTGCAACGCTGTTTCGCGAACTGCTGAGGCGGCTGCGCGCCTCTCTCGAGCACACGCGTGATCAGCTCGAGGTGCTGACGAGCGCCAACGTCGTCGATGCCGGGGCGCAGGGATTCGTGGAGCTGGTGCAGGGCATCGCGGATTACTTCGATGGCAAGGCGCTCGCCGACGATGCGCCCATCGAGGTCGAGTACGACTCCCAGGATGCCGCGGGGGCGGAGATCGATCTCAAGGATCGGTTCTGCACCGAATGCATCATCAACGGCGCGGGCATCAATCAACGCCGGTTGCGCGAGGAGCTGGCGAAGCTCGGCAGCGGCGTCGTGGTCGCGGGTACCGCGCGCAAGGCCAAGGTCCATGTTCATGTCAACGAACCGCGTGCCGTATTCCGGCTGGCGCGCGAGTTCGGCGAAGTCTCGGGGCAGAAGGCCGACGACATGCGCAAGCAGCAGGACGCGGCGCATCACCGCAATCGCAGCGGCGTCGCGGTGGTCGTCGATTCCGGCGCCGACATCCCCGAGGAGGAGCTCGAGCGTCTCGAGATCCACATGGTGCCGATGCGCGTGCATTTCGGCGAGCGCAGCTACCTCGACAAGATCGGCATGCGGCCGGATGAGTTCTATCGCGAGCTCGCGACCAATCCGCAGCACCCGAAGACATCGCAGCCCCCGCCCGGGGACTTTCGCCGCGTCTTCGAGTTCCTCGCCTCGCACTACGAAGCTGTCGTATCCATCAATGTCACGGCGCGCGTGAGTGGCACGCTGGGGGCCGCCCAGAACGCGGCGGAACGCGTGCGCGCGCACGGCAAGGTGATCGTCATCGACAGCATGAATGCCTCGCTCGGGCAGGGGCTGCTGGCAATGTATGCCGCTGAATGCGCCCAGGTGGGCATGAACGGCCAACAGGTGAGCGAGGCCGTGCGTGCGATGGTGCCGCTCACGCTGACTTTCGGGCTGCTGCAGACGCTCGACTACGCGGTGCCTGGCGGCCGCGTGCCGCGTTGGGTCCAGGTGCTGGCGGACTTTGTGCACATCACGCCGATCATGCTGAGTCAGCGCAATGGCCGGGTCGGCGCCAGCACAGTCATCTTCGGTCGCAGCCGGCTGCGCTCGCGGTTCGCGCGCCTGGTGCGGGGACGAATGAGCGACGATGCGGCCTACCGGGTTGCGGTCGGGCACGCGAATGCTGAAGAGGAGGGACGAGCGCTGCTCGAGGAAATCTGCGCGGATCGCAGTAACATCCGCGATCGATACCTCACCGCGCTGGGACCGGCGATCGGCGTGCACGGAGGCCCGGGCATGCTGGTTGTCGGCTCGCAGGAATACACACCGCCACAGGCTGTCGCATGAAGACTCAATACGATTTTCATACCCTCGATGTGTTCACGCAGAAGCGTTTCGGCGGCAATCCGCTCGCCGTATTTCCGGACGCCATCGGCCTCGACAGCGCGCTGATGCAGACGATCGCCGGCGAAATGAACCTCTCCGAGACCGTGTTCGTCCAGCCGCCTGCCGATACGCGCGCGCACTGCAAGGTGCGCATCTTCACACCAGCACGCGAGCTGCCGTTCGCCGGTCATCCAACAGTCGGAACGGGTTACTTGCTGGCAACGCTCGGCCGCATTCCGCTGCGTGAAGAGCGCACCACCGTGCTCTTCGAGGAAGGCGTCGGACTCGTGCCGGTCGAAGTTCGCACGCGTGACGGCAAGGCTGATTTCGTGCAGCTGACCGCGGCGAAATTGCCGGAATTCGGACCATCACCACCCGATCGCATGCAGCTCGCCGCGATGCTGCACATTCAGCCCGACGACATCCTCGATGGTGTCGACCGGCCACAAGCCGCCTCCTGCGGCGTGCCGTTCCTCTTCGTGCCGGTGCGCGATCGCGGTGTGCTGGCGCGGGCCGCTCCGGACACGGCTCGCTGGCGCGCGGCACTCGGCGATTACTGGGCGCGCGAAGTATTCGTGTTCTGCCGCGACCCGGAGCTGCCGGGATCGAATCTGCGTGCGCGCATGTTCGCGCCAGAAGCCGGCATCACCGAGGACCCGGCGACCGGCGGCGCCTGCGCGGCGCTCGGGGGCTACCTCGGCGTGCGCGCCACGATTGCGGACGGGACGCTGCACTGGGTCGTGGAGCAAGGCTTCGAGATGAAGCGCCCGAGCCTGCTGCACATCGAAACCGACCTGAAGGGTGGCCGTATCGCCGCGGTGCGCGTCGGCGGGCATTCAGTGCTGGTCAGCCAGGGAACCCTGAGACTCGATTCATGAAAATCGAAACTGTCGCCGTACATGCCGGCCGCGAAATCGACCCTGCGACGGGCGCGATCGTGCCGCCGATCCAGATGAGCACGACGTACCAGCGCGATGCCGACGGCGGCTATTCGCGTTCGTTCTCCTACACCCGGCCTGACAATCCCACGCGGCACGCGCTCGAGACCTGCATCGCGCAACTCGAAGGCGGGACCGAGGCCGTGTGCTTTTCTTCAGGCGCGGCAGCCACGATGGCGGTGTTCAGCCTGCTGAATCCCGGCGATCATGTACTCGCGCCGCAGGAGTGCTATTACGGCACGCGCCAGCTCCTCAGGGACTATCTCAGCCGCTCGGGCGTGCGCGCCGAGTTCATCGACATGTCCGATCCCGCGCAGCTCGAGGCACGCCTGAAGCCCGAGACGCGACTCATCTGGATCGAGACGCCGTGCAATCCGACGCTGAAGCTCACGGACCTGAAGGTGGCCGCGCGCTGCGCTCATTCCGTCGGGGCACTGCTCGTCTGTGACAACACCTTCCCGACGCCCGTGCTGCAACAGCCGCTCGCGGCCGGAGCCGATGCGGTCGTGCACAGCTCCACCAAGTATTTCGGCGGTCACAGCGATGTCATGGGCGGAGCGGTGATCGTGAACGACGCGGCGCGTGCCACCGCCGTACGCGCGTACCAGGCCGTTGGCGGCGCGGTACCCTCACCCTTCGACTGCTGGCTGATTCGGCGCAGTCTCGCGACGCTGCCGCTTCGCATCCGCACCCAATCCGCCAGTGCTCTCGAGGTTGCGAAATTCCTGCACGGTCATTCCCGCGTTGAACGGGTCTGCTACCCGGGGCTCACGGACGATCCAGGCCATGCGCTCGCGCTGCGGCAGATGACGGGCTTCGGCGCGATGGTATCGGTGTGCGTGCGTGGCGATGCGCGCGCGGCGATGGCAGTCGCGGCGCGCACGCGCGTGTTCACTTGCGCCACCAGCCTCGGGGGCGTGGAGAGCCTCGTCGAGCATCGCGCTTCAGTGGAGGGGCCCGATACCCTGACCCCGCAGAATCTCCTGCGCCTGTCGATCGGGCTCGAGAATCCGCAGGATCTCATCGAGGACTTGGACCAGGCCCTGAAGGGCTAGCGCGTCAGCCGACGCGGCGCTCTCAGTCCTCCAGCACGAAGGTCACCTTGAGCCGCACGCGATGCTCGGTGATCTTGCCCTTCTCGACCTGCACTTCGTGCGAGGCGATCCGTGCGACTGACATGGCGATTCCCTCCGACGGCTTCAGCTCTGGGAACGGAGAGCCTACTGCCGAAACCGCGGCGAAACCACGCCTGAGAGGGCCGTGGTTTACAGCCCCGCCCCCCTACCGATAGATTGCCTGTCCATTCCAAGGAGGATCGGCCGCAAATGGAAATCTCTGTGGTAGCCCTCATCGCCTTGATCGTCGCCGGAGCTGTGCTCGGATGGCTGGTGTCGGGCGCGGTGGCGCAGCGCCGCTTCGATTCGCTGCTCACGAGCCTGCGCGAGCGGCTGGAACAGGCGCAGCGCGAACTCGACGAGCGCGTGCTCAGGATCAAGCAGCTCGAGACACAGCAGCTCGGTTTCGAGCGCGACATCGATGCTCACCGGCGCCGCATCTCCGATCTCGAGCTCGAGATCGGGCGGCTGCGCATGCGCATCGTCGACCTGGAGGCTCGTGGCGCACCCGCGGCCTAGAAGCGACGGATGCGAGACCGAAATGGCAAGGATTGCAATCACACTGCTTGCCGTGCTCTGCGCGTCCGGATGCGACAGGACTGAAGCACCGACGTCGGCCAGCGGGACCGCGGCACAGGACATCACGCTCGAGCAGCTGCGCAACGCCGAATACGCCTCGCAGTGGACCCGCTCGGGCAAGGCCCAGCTCGTGAACGGCCAGTACCGGGAATCGGCGGCGCCCGGCGCGGCTACCGAAATCGTCGTCAAGGCCACCCCCTACTACGCGATCGGGGATCTCGACGGCGATGGCAGCAACGATGCCGTCATCATCCTGGAGAGCGACCCCGGCGGGAGCGGCGTGTTCTTCGACCTGGTGCCAGTCCTGAACCAGCAGGGCCAGCCTCGGGTCCTGCCGCCCCTGCCGCTCGGCGATCGCGTCGAGATCAGCGGCATCAGCGTGGAAAATCGTGAAGTGCACGTCCGGTTGCTCAAGCACGGGCCGGACGATCCGCAATGCTGTCCCAGCCTCGATGTGACCCTGCGCTACCGGCTGGGGCCTGAGGGGCTCATCAACGAAGGTCAGGAACCGAGCCGCAGCAGTGCCGGGCCGGTGAGCCGAAAAACGGACCAGTCGTGGATGCCGACAGCGCCCATGCGCTCATAGAACTCGATCGCGCGCTTGTTCCAGTCGAGCACCGCCCATTCCATCCGCGAACAGCCACGCTCCAGGGCGAGCCGCGCCAGGTGCCTGAGCAGCGCTTCGCCGATGCCCTGGCCACGGTGTTCGGGGCGCACGAACAGGTCCTCGAGATACAGGCCCGCGCGGCCCATGAAGGTCGAGTAGTTGTGGAAAAAGAGGGCGAACCCCACCGGCTGCTCGCCGAGGCAGGCAAGCACGCACTCGGCGACGGGTTTCTGACCGAAGAGCGCCTCTCGTACCAGCGCCGGGGTCGCCACGACTTCGTGCAGAAGCTTCTCGTACTCGGCCAGCTCGTGGATCAGGCTGAGCACCACCTCCACGTCGGCGACGGTCGCCGGACGGATTCGCATCGTTTCGATCGCCGGCTGCGCGGCTGCAGGGTTCACTGATCTCTCCATCGTCACTTGAGTTCGGCTACCATCTCGCGCAGCCGGTACGGGCGGCAAATGACTGTGCACATGACTATCCCGCTCGCTCCATGACAACGCAAGGCTGCCTCGCGCGCCGTGCCGGATCTGTGTCTGCCGTAATTCTCGCGCTCGCGCCCGTGATCGCGCATGGCGGCACGATTGCCGGCCGGATAGTTTTCCCGGGGCGAGACGTGCCGGACGCGATGATCTACGCGCACAACCTCGACACGCAAGCGCAGTACCAGCAGCCGGTTCGCCGCGGCGAGGCGCGCTTCAGCCTCGATCTGCCCGCGGGCCGTTACTGGATCTTCGTGCGGCCGGAGGAGCCGGGGCTCGCGGGCCTGTATGGCGCGCACACGCAATTCACCGTATGCCGGCACACAACGGCCGCCGAAGCCACCTGCACGGATCATGGTCTGGCGACAGTGGAGCTGGAGGCGCAGGCCGAGCTGAACAGCGTCGACATCGACGACTGGATGCTGCCGGATGAAGCGGTGAGCGAGCTGGATCGGATCCTCGGCGGTGCGCCGAAGAGCGACGACGGCGCCGAGCTCGGGCGACCGCGCTTCTCGGAGTACCGGGTGCCCGCCGCGACGCTAGCAGCGACGGTCAGCGTCAATCCGGGGTCCGACGCGCATGCTGCTGAGCTCGAGCAGCTCGCGAGCGCCGCCCGCGAAGGACACAACTTTGCCGGCGGTTTTGCGCTGACGCGCCTGAGCTGCGGGGTGGATTGCGATGCGGTCGCGATCATCGATCTGCGCAATGGTTTGGTTGCCTTCCCCGAGCAGCTCGCGCATGTGTCGGGCTCACTTCCCTGCCGGGCGGGTGGCGGCATCGCGTTTCGCGATGACAGCCGGCTGCTCGAGTACACGCGCCGTGAGGGCGAGAGCGCCGTGACCGATTACCTGCTATGGGACACGGGGCAACGGAGCTTTTCGGTCATCGCCCAGTATCGGCGCAGTCTCGCGCGCTTCTGCGCTGCCCCCGCAGCGACGCCCTGAGCGGTTATTCGGCCACGTACCAGCGATCGTCGACCCTTTCCAGCACGAAGCGATCGAAGGGCAGGCCCTGGCCGCGCAGATCGTAGATCGCACGCGCACCGTTCTGTTCGTAGGCGGGCGCCATGCGCCGCGCCAGCTCCAGTGCGGCGATGTACGTCTCGCGCGTGTCCTCGTACGTCGTGCATTGCTCGATCAGCGTCTGCAGGGCCTTGGGCGCAGTCATGCTGCGGAAGTTCGGGCTCATGCGCTCGTTGAAGAAGCCCGCGCAATCTCCGTTCTTGAGAGCCGTGGAGCCCGCCCGGAGAAACTCGAGGATCTCCGGCGTATTCGCAGTTTTCGCCCCCGCACTCGCGCGGCTCTCCGGCGCCACCAGCGCCGCATCGAGCCGCGCCTGGAACGCGTACGGAATCGTGACGCGCCATTCCTTGCCGTAACGGACCAGGCTGACGAGCGCCACGCGGCTGCGGATATCGCTGTCCGCCGGCGGTGAGATCCGTGCCACGACGTGACTCAGCTGCGAGTTCTCGTCGACCACGCCGAGAACCTTGATCTCGCCGACCCGTTCGGTGGGCAGACCGAGACGCCGCGCGACGGCGACAAAAAGATTGCCGGGCGTCAGGCGCCTGATTTCCTCCATGGTGGAAGTGCCGAAGAGTCGCTCGCGCGCCGCATGGCTGCCGTGAGCCGCTTCCTCATCCAGCGCCTTGAGCACGCGGTTGCGCAGATCCTCGACTTCGCCCGGATGGAAGAACTCGAGCAATGCTTCGGGCTGTCCCGTCGCAGCGCCCTCGAGGTAAGCCTTGGCGATCTTGTCCTGCTGACCCGCGGCGCTCGCGAGCACCGGGAAGCCGAGCATCAACAACGCTGCGAGCCCGAGCGCGTAGCGCGGATTGACGCGGGATCCAGATGTCATTCGTTCCTCCATCCGGTGCGGCTGCGGCCGATTATTGACGGCGCCCGCGCGCTGATGCAAAGCCGCCGCGGCGTACAATGCGCCGTCGCAAGCTGCGGCGCTGACCGGCGGAGCCCGCATGATGACGAAACTCTGGAACCTGCTGATGAAGGGCCTGGCCGCGGTGCTGCCGGTCGGCCTGACGATCTATCTCGTCATCTGGCTGGGCACGAACACCGAAGCGGTATTGCGCGATCTCATCACGTTCGTGTTGCCGAGCGTGCACTACTGGCCGGGCCTCGGTCTCATCGTCGGATTCCTGCTGCTGCTGGGCGCGGGTCTCATCGTCAATGCCTACGTCGTGCGCTGGTTCCTCGCGCAGTGGGACCAGTTTCTCGAGCGTATTCCACTGGTGAAGACGGTCTATGGGGCACTGCGCGACCTGGTGAAGTTCCTCCCTTCCGAGGGGCGGCGCCGCGATCTCAGGCGCGTGGTGGCGGCGAGCTTCGGAGAGGCCTATGTCATCGGATTCGTCACACGCGAGTCGGCGCCGGAACTCGACGCGGCAGCGGGAAGCGGCGTGGTCGGCGTCTATTTTCCGATGAGCTACCAGATCGGCGGCTTTACGCTCTACCTGCCGCGCGAGCGGCTCACGCCGCTCGACATCGGCGTGGAGGAGGCGATGCGCCTGGTGCTGACAGGCGGCATGTCGGCCGGTGGCGATACCGCAGCCCGTTCGCTCGCGAGCGCGTGAACCTTGAGCTCGACGCTGATCGGGTAATGATCGGAACCGAGGAATGCCCCGATACGAAAGCCGCTGGCATGCACCTGCGCATTCGCCAGGCAGTGATCGATCTGGATCTGGAGCGGCAGCAGCAGAGCCGGCCAGGTTCCCTGCGGGCCCATCCCTTCCGCGCAGCTGCGCAGCTCTCCATCGCTCAACAGGTGCTGAAAGCGCGACGAATACGGCGTAACGTTGAGGTCGCCGATGATGGCGAACGCGCCGTGATGCTCATGCGCCAGCCGCGCCAGCGCGGCGAGCTGAGTGTCGCGAATCGCGGCGTGTCGCGGACCCAGCGGCCATGACAGGTGAGTGGCGATGAACGTGATTGGGCCCCCGGCATCCGGCAACGTGAACTGAAGCGAGGACACGCCGTTACCACCCAGGTCGATGACGTGACTCTCGAGCGGCGCGCGGCGACTCATGACCGCGAGGCCCGAAACGTCGTCCCCGACGTGCACCCAGCGGAATGCATAGTCCGGCGCGAGCTCTTCGAGCGCGGGCGCCCAGGCCGGCGTCACTTCGATCAGCACCAGCACGTCGGGCGCTTCGCGGCGCACGAACTGCACCATGCGCTGGTATTCCCGGCTGTACTTGAAGACGTTGAAGGACAGCACCCTGATCGGGGTGCCGGCTGCATCCGGCGCTGCGAGCGCGGAACCTACAAATTGCGGAACAATCGGTGGCAGGTTGGCGAGCGTTGCGAGGACACTCATCGCGACCAGCGCGGGGCGCTTCATCGTCCCCAGGCCAATTGCGAGGAGCGAGCCGAGCACGCAGTACTGGACACGGAAGTGGGCAAAGAGATCGCAGAACCAGGACCAGGCCCCGGCATAGCCGAGCAGGGTCGCCAGCACCAGGATCGCCAGCAGTACGGTACAAATCCGCTCGATCCGCGGGCGTGGGGGTGCACCGTTCATGGGCACGGCACCGGGCGGTCGGGACTCATTTCACAGAATCGAGGTGACGCAGTGCAGCATGCGTTGTCTCGTGTGACAGAGCCCGTATCGTATGCCGGTCGGCGCGCCGCGGGACTACGACAGCATCGCGAATCCAGGCGCGCAGGCGAAGGACTCTAGTCGCCCGTGGCAAGCCGCCCGAACCCAATCCCCGAAGATCCCGCGATCGCACAGGTCGCGGCGCAGCTGTCGGCCGCCGGGCAGTCGATCGATATTCTCGCCCTGACCTCGGACGCCGAGCTGCTCGCGATCCTGCGCGAGGCGGTCGGCGGATCGCGCCGTGTCCTCGATGCCCGTACTTCCGAGCAGGTCGGCGAGCTGATGATGGCTGGAAAAGTGGGTGTCGTGGTCGTCGACACGCTCGCCACTGGCGATGACTCGGCGGCATTCTGCGAGCAGCTTCGCTCCCAGTTCCCGGACCTGGTGCTGATCGTCGCTGGAACCACCGACGACCAGACACAGCTCATCAAGCAGATCACCGCGGGCGATATCTACCGCTTCCTGCACAAGCCGGTGTCCCCGCCGCGCGCGCGGCAGTTCCTCGAGGCCGGGATCCGCCGGCACATGGAAGGGCGCACCTTCACGCCGGCCGACATGGCGCCGCCGCCGCGACGCGGACTGATGCCGGCGATTTTCGTCCTGATCGCGCTCGTGATCATCGGGGCTACCGCCGCCGCCTACTATTTCCTGAGAGAGAAGCCGCCCGAAAGCGCCTCTCGACCCGCAGAGCAAGCCGCGACGAGTGCTCCTGCGCCAAGCGAGCTCAGAACTGCATCCTCCCCGACCGCGCCCGCCGCCAACGAAACAACGACGGCGCCCGCACAGGCACCGGCACCCGAGCCGACGCCCGTGAAGCCGACAACGCAGAGACCGAAGCCAGCCGATGATCGCAGCGCCACTCTTGCGGCAGCCGCGGCCGCTTTTGGCGCCGGGCGACTGATCGCGCCCCCGGGTAACAATGCGCTGGAACTATACCGGCGCGTGTTGACCGCACGCCCCGGGGATCCGGAAGCGGAGGCGGGACTCGACAAGATCGCCGACCAGCTCCTGACCAGCGCCGAAACCGCGATGCTCGAAGAGCGCGTCGACGATGCCGCGCGCGCCATCGAGGATGCGCGCACTGTGCGGCCCAACAACATGCGGCTCGCGTTCCTGAGCGCCCAGCTCGGCAAGGAACGCGAGCGACGCCTCATTGCGCTTGCGCGTCAGGCCGCGGAAAGCGGCAATTTCGCCCGCGCCGAAGGCTACCTGGATCGCGCCGCACAGGACCAGAAGACGGTTTCACCGCTCCTGGCACAGGCACGGCGCGAGCTCGCGCAGCATCGTGTCGGCACGAATGCCGATAACCTGCTCAAGAAGGCCAACGAGAGATTGCAGAACGGCAAGCTCATCGCGCCGGAAGGCGACAGCGCGGAAACCTTCATCCTCGCCGCACTCGCGGCCGATCCCAAGAATGTGACGGCACAGCAGGCGCGACGCACCCTGGCTGACCAGACGGTGGCCAGGGCGCGGCAGGCGGTCGATGCGGGAGATTTCGCTGCCGCCGAGCAGTGGCTGAAGCACGCAGACAGCCTCGGTGCCAATGTGCGCGGTATGCAACGCGACCTCGACAAGGCGCGCCAGACCAACACTCGTAGCGAACAGCAGACGCAGCTTGCCGCACGGCTCGATGAGCGCATCGCCCAGGGCCGGCTGAGCACGCCCGAACGCGACAACGCGGTCTACTACTGGCGCGAGCTCAGGGCCGCTGATCCGCAGAACGCGCGCCTGCAGCCGGCGTTGCAGAGCATCGGCGCGGGACTGCTGCAGCAGTCGCAAGCCAGCCTGGGCAAGGGCGACGTGGTCGCGGCGCAGGCCGCGGTCGACCAGGCGAAGGCGCTGGGATTCTCCTCCGCCGCGCTCACGGCGTTCGAGTCGCAGATCGCGGCGACCCGCGAACGCGGGCTGTTCATGGCCAACGTGATCGATGCGGCGACTCTGGCGCGCGACAAGTACGTCGCGCCGCGCTATCCGGTTGCCGCACAGAATAGGGGCACCACCGGATGGGTGGAGCTCGAGTTCACGGTGGGAGCCGATGGCGCGGTGAAGGATGCCATGGTGTTTCGCGCCGACCCTGCAGGGACCTTCGACGACGCCGCGCTCAAGGCTGTGTCCCAGTGGCGTTATCGACCCATCGTTCGCAATGGCCAGGCCGTCGAGCAGCGGGCACGCCTGAGAATGCGGTTCATGCTCGACAAGTCATAGCCGCGGCTGCGCCGCAGCCCCTTTCGCTTCAAGCCCGAACCGCCAGCTTCACCAGTTCCGGTGCGATAGGCAGGCGCCTCACGCGAATGCCACGGGCCGCAAAGATAGCGTTCGCCAGTGCCGGAGCAATCGGCGGCAGTGGACATTCACCCATGCCCACCGGATCACGCTGGCTCGGCACGATGTGAACCTCGACCTCGGCCGGCGCCTCGGCCATGCGCAGCAACGGGTAGTCGTTGAAATTGCTCTGCTCGACGCGTCCGTCGCGGATCGTGATCTGCGGATGCAGCGCGTGGGACAGGCCATCGATGACACCGCTCTGCATCTGCGCTTCGACGCCCAGCGGGTTGACCGCGCGACCGCAATCGACGGCGCCCGTAACCTTGAGCACGCGTACGCCGCCGCGTTCGTCGACTTCCGCCTCGACGACCTGCGCGACGTAGCCACCAAACGTGAAGTGACCCGCGATGCCGCGACCGCGCCCGGGCGGCAGCGGCCTGCCCCATCCGCCTTTCTCGGCGGCGAGCCTTAGCACCGCGGCGAGTCGACCGGTGTCAAAGATTGGTCCGCCGTGATCGCTGTACTTGAGCTCACGACCAGCGCCCAGTAGCGCAAGGCGCAACTCGAGCGGGTCGCGCTTGAGGCCGCTGGCGATTTCATCCAGGAACGACTGCACCACGAACGCGTTGGCGGTGTGTGCGGGCGCCCGCCACGAACCGCGGGCGGCACCCGAGCGCATCGAGTGATATTCGAGCCGGTAGTTCGGCACCAGCGCGGCGGGGAAATCGTCCGCATAGAGCTCGGACGTCCAATCGTCCTCGGGCTTGACGTCTTCGCGGCGATAGTACTTGGAGGCACTGGCGAGCCGGTGAGTCCAGCTTACGAGCTTGCCCTGCGCATCGAATCCGGCACGCAGCTCGTGCAGCCCGGTCGGACGATAGAAGTCGTTGCGCAGATCGTCTTCGCGCGTCCACAGCACCTGCACCGGTGCCTGGACCGACTTGGACACCAGCACCGCTTCGGCCACGTAGTCCGCGCTCAGCCGGCGACCAAAGCCGCCGCCGAGACGCGTCATGCGCACATCGATGTTCAGCCGGTCGAGACCGGTGAGGCGCGCCGCCATGCGCGAAGCGTTACCCGGCATCTGTATCGGAGCAATGATTTCGCAGCGATCCGCCCGCACCCAGGCCACGCAGTTCTGCGGTTCCAGCGTGCAGTGGCTCACGTACGGCAACCAGTAGCGCGCCTCGAACGTCCGGGCAGCCGCGGCGTGTGCCGTGTCGAAGTCGCCATCGTTACGGACCACCTTGCCTTTCCTGGCCAACGCCCGCGCGCACTGCTGTTCGAAGGCGGTGGTGTTCTCGTCGGCAAAAGGACCCGGCTTCCACTTGATCTTGAGACGCTCGCGTCCCTGCATCGCCGCCCAGGTCGAGTCGGCCACTACCGCGATCGCCGAGGCCAGCACCGTGTAGGGCTTGGTCCCCGGTTCGGCATCCACGCGCACGACGTGGCGCACGCCGGGTACCTTCATCGCCTCGCTCGCGTCGTAGCTTTCGATCCCGCCGTCGAACGACGGGCAGCGCGCCAGCACTGCATGCAGGAGGCCCGGCAGGCGCGCATCGATGCCAAAGCCGGCGCTTCCGGTCACGATATCGCGGCCGTCGAGCAGGCGGGTTGGTGTACCGATGATGCGATAGGTTGCGGGATCCTTGAGCTTCGGTTCGGCATGCGGCGCCTTGAGCAGGGCCGCAGCGGCTGCAAGTTCGCCGTAGCTCGCGGCGCGACCTGAAGAGCGATGAACGACGCGACTCGGTTCGGTGGCACACGCAGCCGGATCGACGTGCCAGCGTTCGGCGGCGGCCAGGATCAGCATTTCGCGGGCGCGCGCACCAACCTGCCGCAGCAGCACCCAGTTCTCACTGACGCTGGTGCTGCCGCCAGCGCCCTGGCTCACGCCATCGTACTTCCAGGTGTAACCCTCGCCCTTGGGATTGCGCATGATCCCGAGCGGCATCTGCTCGACGCGCACGCTGCGCCAATCGACGTCGAGCTCCTCGGCGATCAGCATCGGGAGCGAGGTGCGCACGCCCTGTCCCATGTCGGGATTCGGTGTGCCCAGCGTCACGGTGCCGTCCGGATCGATGCGCACGAAATAGCCGAGTTGGCCGCCGGAGGTCGCTGCCCGGCCCGAATCCTCGGCTGCGCCGAGACCAATCAGCAGTCCGCCGCCCACGGCGACCGAGACACACAGGAAATCGCGCCGGCTCAGCGTCGGCGAGGCATTCGCCAATGCCGTGCGCTGCATCTGCGTTACAGCCGTCCGCTGTTGATGTAGTTCACGACGCGGCGCCGATAGGCGCGGCCCGAGGTGAACTTCGAGCCGTTGGCGAGCGTCACCTCGTAGTCGCCGTAGAGCTGGCGCGCCATCTCGCGGATGTGACGTGTGTTGATGATCACGGAGCGGTGAATGCGCAGGAACATGGTCGGATCGAGCATCGACTCGGCCTGCTGCATGCCGCAGCGGAGCAGGTAGTGATCGCTCCCCACGTGCAGCGTGATGTAGTTGCGACTCGCCTCGACCGCATGCACGTCGCCTGGGTCGACGAAGATGTAGCGGTCGTTCTTCTCCGCCACGATGCGTTTCGGCCCGGTGCCCGGAATTGTGCCCTGCATGCTGCCGAGGATCTGGCGGACGGCAGCCTGGACCTGCGCGCGTACATCGTTGCCCGCGGGACTCGAGAGGCGCGAGCGGGCGCGCTCCACCGCAGCATGAAAACGCTCGCGATCGAAGGGCTTGAGCAGGTAATCGACCGCGTTGAGCTCGAAGGCATCCACCGCGTATTGATCGTAGGCGGTGACGAAGATCACCAGCGGCATCGCGTCGCGCCCGATCTTCTCGATGACCTCGAGGCCATTCACGCGCCGCATCTGCACGTCGAGGAACACCAGCTCCGGGTGCAGCGCCGCGATGCGCTTGACCGCTTCGGCGCCGTAGCGACATTCGCCGATGACTTCGAGGTCGCCTTCCATGGCGCAGTAATCCTTGAGTGTCTGGCGCGCGATCGGCTCATCGTCCACGATCAGCGTGCGAATCTTGGTCGCAGTGCTCACTGCCGCAGTGTTCATTCGACAACCCCCTCCCGAAACGGAATGCGCAGCAGCGCCAGGAAGCCGCCCTCGGGTGGGGCGCTGAATTCGAATGCGAAGTTCGACCCGTAGAGCGCGCGCAGCCGCTCGCGGGTATTGCCGGTGCCGATGTGCGCGCCCGAGCCCTCGCCCTCCGTGTCGCGACTGCCGGTATTGTGCACGCTGAGCTCGAGCCAGCGTTCCAGGCGCCGCGAGTCGATCACCTGGCGCGCTTCGATGCTGACCGTAACCCGCTCTTCGTCCTCGGCGGCGCCATGCACGACCGCGTTCTCGGCGAGCGGTTGCAGGATCAGGCTCGGCACCATGGCATCCTCTACCGCGGCGTCAACGCGAATCGTGAAGCGCAGCCGGTCCGGGAATCGCAGCTGCTGGATCTCCAGGTAATTGCGCACGAAGTCGATTTCGCGGGCCAACGGCACGAGGTCCGCCCCGCTGTCGCGCAGGGTCCGGCGCAGCAGGTCGCCGAGCCGCACGATGATCTGCCGCGCCACCGCCGGCCGGGTATCGATCAGCCCGCTCACGGAATGCAGCGTGTTGAACAGGAAATGCGGATGCAGCTGCATGCGTAGCGCGTGCAGGCGCGCGCGCAGGTTCTCGTGCTCGAGCTGCGCCAGGCGCAGGCGATGATTGCGCAGGTCCAGGTACGTGCGCACGCCGAGAATCAGTATCAGTCCGAACCAGTACGAGATGAAGAAGTCGGGCACGCTCACCAGCAGGATGCCGGAGTGGATCCACTCGGTGATCTGCTCGGCGACCGCACCGTCTCCCGCCAGCATGGTCGGCAGCCATTTGAGCTGCGGCTCGGTGAGATCGATGCTCAACGTCAGCACCGGCGTCGCCAGCAACGCGAAGGTGGTCGCGAGCGCGAGGTGCCCGAGCGCCGCGAGCCAGCGGCGTCGCTCCGGCCAGCCGATCGCGAGCGCGAGACGGTAGAAAACAATGAGTATGAAAAACAGGATCGCGTGCTGGAGCGTGCGCTCGAGCGGCTCGGCGATCTGCACATCGGGAATCGCGGCGACGCGCACCGCGTAACCCAGCACACGGGTGGCGGTCATCACCAGCCAGAAGGGAATCGTGGTCCACAGGATGACGGGCCAGATCGCCTGGGTGGACGCAGCCATCGCGGCGCTGCGTGCCGGGGCGGCCGCCTCAGGCGGTGGTGTCGGAGCGAGCGTTCCCGGGCGCGGTCCGGACGCCTCCGTCGGCCCAATGGGGATCGGCCTGACTTCCGCGCTCATGAACTGATAGATCTGCTCGGAACGTATCCGCGGACGCCGCGACGCCGCGTACAAATTGGCTTCAATGGGGTATCACTCAAGCCAACCTCTTGCAGGAGGAACGGGCGTCGCAGCGTCCTCGGATACTTATCGATGGATGCGGCCGAGGGAAGATTGGTTGCATCGCCTGAGCAAAAAGTTCCACCGCCTCAGCCTGAGGTTCCTGCGCGACGACTCAACAATGTCGGGACGAGATGCCATCAGAATGGGACCAACGGGCGCGAGAATGCGCCAATCAACCTGAGGCGCTATCTCTCGCATGGGTGAATGCGGGATCCGATTCTTGGCGCCGGGCGGCCGAATAGGCTGCAAATCCCCAGAGCGCCGCGATAGCCGCGCCGGCCCACGCGATACCCGCTGTAGCCAAGCCCAGCCACACCAACATGGCATGCGCCGAACCACTCAGCGCGTCGCCCGCTCGATAGATCACCGTATCAATGAAGTTCTTAGCCTTGTACTTGGTGTCCCTCGGCACGGTCGAAAACAGCATCTCCCTGCAGGGACGCATGACCGAATACTCGCCGACGCGCCTGATCATCATAACGGCGATCAGAACACTGAGGACGGGGCTAAGAGCGAGCCATGTAAAGCCCAGCACCATGACGATTGGCACCGAGACCATCATCACGATGAGCCCGAAGCGTGAAACAAGGTGTCCCAGTGCCACGAGCTGGATGACAAGCGTGATGATCTGCACCCAAAGATCGATAGTGCTGAACAATGCAGTCTGCTGATCCGGGTCCGGAATTGCCTTCGACACAAGATCGGCCTGCTCTAGGTATAGGAACGTGCTGACCCACGTGAGCAGGAACACGAACAGCGCGATCCCCAGCAGGTACGGACTGCCAAAGACCTGGTAGATGCCTGAAAGAGGATTTCCACCTACAGGTCGGTCGACGTCCATGCGTTCCTCGGTCGTCGAGGCATTCATCCTGCCGTGCCACCGAGTCAGATAGCGCACGAATGCGAGGGATAGCGCAAGAAATGCGGCTGCCACGAGCAAAAGGTTGATACGTCCGATGGGCACGGCCAGCAGTTTGGCGAGCGACGGTCCCACGATGCCGCCCGCGCTGATACCAGCGGCGATGAATCCGAACATGCGGCGGGCCTGATCACGCGTGAAAATATCGACACAGAAGCTCCAAAAGACGGACAGCACAAATAGATTGAACACCGAAAGCCAGACGAAAAACGTGCGTGCGATCCACGCGTGATCCTCCTGCAGATTGAACCAGGCGTAGAAGCCCAGCAGGTTAAGGACAAAGAAGGCGTACACCCACGGAAGGAATGTCGTGCGTCTGTAGCGCGAGGCCACATAACCGTAAATCGGCTGCACAGCCAGCATCGCAAGCAGCGTTGCCCAGAACAGAATCGGCAGATTCGCCACGCCCGAGGTAATCCCCATCGTTTCGCGTACGGGGCGCAGGATCGAGAAACTGGTCCAGACGCAGAACACGAACAGAAACGCTGCCAGCATCGCGCCCACTTCGTGGCGCTCGACCGAGAAGGTCCGCATTAGAAAGGAGCGCATGCTAGAGGCTGGTAGCCACGTACAGAGCCATTCGCTCGCGCATCCTTTCGTCTGGAAGTCGGCCAATACCGCCGGCGACATTACTGCGCATGTGGGTGGGGTTGGCCGTCGCCGGAATTACGCAGGTAACTGCCGGGTGACTCACGATGAACTTGAGGAAGAATTGTCCCCAGCTGGTGCAGTCGATGTCGGCGGCCCAGGGCGGCAGCTCCTTGCCGCGGGTGCGCGAGAACAAGGCGCCATCCTCGAACGGACGATTGATGAGTGTTGCGACCTTGTGTTCCGCCGCCAGCGGCAGCAGCCGCTGCTCCGCCTCGCGGGTGATGATCGAATAGTTGAACTGCACGAAGTCGAGCGGCTCCTTGCGGATCAGGTCTTCGAGATCGGCGTGCGAGGCCACCGTGTAGTGCGTGACGCCGACGTAGCGCACCTTGCCCTGCTGCTTGAGCGCACGCACGTTGGCGAGCTGCGTCTGCAGATCGAGCAGGTTGTGAACCTGCACCAGGTCGAGCTTGCTCACCTTGAGAAGACGCATCGAGTTCTCGATCTGCTGCAGACCAGCGTCCTTGCCGCGCGTCCAGACCTTGGTGGCGATGAACATGCGCGAACGCAGCCCGAGAGACTCGATGAGGTCTCCGGACACGGCTTCGGCGCGGCCGTACATGGGTGAGCTGTCGAGCAGCGCACCGCCGGCGCCGGTCAGGATGTTGAGCACCTCCGTGAGCGGTTGTCGCTCCGAGCTGCCGCCACCGACGTCGAAGACACCCGACGTACCGAGGCCGATGACCGGTATCTCTTCGCCGGTCGAGGGAATCTTGCGCTTGAGCATCGCGGCCTCCGCGGCGGACAGGACTTTCGGCGCCAACGCCGCCACGGCAGCCCCGGCGCCTATCGCCTTGCAGAACTCGCGACGTGACTGGCGATGCATGCGCATGCGGCACTCCTTGGCTGGTTCAGCGGCGCCGGCGAGCCCGCAGAGCGAGCGTCGCGCAACCGATGAACAACGACAGGATATCGACCAGACCCCCGCCACCGCCACCTCCACCGCCGGAGGGGGGCGGTGGCACTACCGGCGCGTCATTGTCGCTGATCGTGACAGCGAGCTGCGCGCTGCCATCGGTCACCGCGCCGCCCGTGAGGTTGCTCAACTCGATGGTGAACTGCTCGTTGCCCTCTTGCGTCGTATCGTCGATGAAGGGAACTGCGATGATCTGGTCGAGATCATCACCAGGACTCCAGGTCAGGGTACCGCTGCTGGTGACGTAGTCCGAGCCGGCAGTGGCGCTGGCATCGCGCGTGAGGTAATCGACGCTGACGGTTCCCTGCGTTCCGCCGCTACGGCGCACCAGTGGATTCCCCGCCGAGCTCTCGACCGCCGTGATCCCGCTGCCAACGAAACCGATGCGGCCCGGGTTGGTGTCGAAGACCCGCGTGTTGTCACGGAGCACGAACAGCCCGTTGTCGATGTCGCTGATGAGGACGTTGCCGGATGGCAGGAATGGATAGACACCCCACGCCCCATCGGTTCCCGCGACGTTTTCCGGCGGCGACAGGAACGTGTCCAGCTTGCCAACCTCGCGCAGCGCCTCGGGGTTCGCCAGGTCGAAGATTTCGAGCCCGCGCCGATAGTGCGCGACGTAGTAGCGATTGCCCTTGACGTAACCGTTGTGATCGGTGGTGCTGTCCGGCCCGTAATACGAGGTCACAAGGCGTGGCGTCAGCAGGTCGCCGATATCGAGCGTGTAGATGTGCGTCTGGAAACCGATGCGCAGCTCATCGAGCTCATCGTGCACCAGGATGAAACGCTGATCCGTGGTCGGCCAGCCGGAATGCGTGTAGCGAGCCTCGGGATATCCGGTGGCACTCAGCCGCACGGGCTGGGCCTTGTCCGTGACGTCCCACAGGTCCACGGTGCTCTCGTTGAAATCGACCAGCACCTGGCAGGGATTGTGGCCCTGGCTGCACTGCGTGGTCCGGTTGTCGGTGATGAAGAGCGTGGTGGAATCGTGCATGTAGCCGGTGCCACCCGGCGCCACGGTTACCAGTTGCGGAGTGACCGGGTCGCTCAGCGAGTAGATCCGGTACGCGCCGCCATTGAGATTGGAACCGGCGATATAGAGAAACGCTTCGCGCCCGCTGAGCGCCGCGTTGCTCCCGTAGTCCACGTTGGAAATGTGCAGCGTGTGCGAAGTGGAGAAATCACGCAGCGTATTCGCGAGCTGCACGCTCGTCGGAAGATTCGACAGGTCGATGATCTGCAGACCGCCCTGCGCTGCCTCAGTGGTGATGTATGCGTAGGCGCGATGCCGGTTCAACGCCGGATCGAAGAACTGGTAGACCTTGACCTCGCGCCAGATGCTGTTGTTGCCCGGCACGGAGCCCACTTCGCGGGGATTCACGGGATCGGTCACATCGACCACCACGGTCGCGTTCGAGACGCCGACCACCGCATATTCGCGGTTGTCGTCCAGATCGACGAAGCCCCACAAGTTGCTCATGCTGCCCGGGCGCGTGGAAAGCTCGGCGAGCTGAACTTGCGCGAGCAGGTCGACGTTCCGGCAGGGGAAGGGACCGGCAAAGCTCTGCACACAGTTCGCAGCCGTCTGCCGCGCGGCCAGTGCCGCCCAGCGACTGCTGGCCTCGCTGAGCGTCGCAGGCGCCGCGGCACGCTGGACGACCTGGTCGGCCATCAAGCTCAATCCGCGCGTCAGCAGCCGCTGGCGTTCGCTCGGTGGCAAGCCGTAGACGATGGTGCGATTGCGCTCGAGGTCCTGGTGCCTGAACTCGTCATCGGTGCTGAAGCCGCCCAGCACGCCACTCTTGCCATGCAGCAGATTGTCGACATCTATCCCCTCGATAGCGTAGACGCCCGCGGCCACCTTCACCGTGCCGCCGGGCGGAATCTGCGTCAGCGCATAGGCGATCGTGCGGCAAGGCGCATGCGGATGGTCGCAATCGCCAGAATCCACGCCCGTCATGGCGACGAAACGGGTACCGACCAGGTCGTCGTGCGAAAAGCTCAGGCTGCTGACGAGCCACAGCAGCGCGATAAGAGAGGCCTGGCGTGCGTTACGCATGGATCACCCTGCCGCGGGGTGTTTTCCCGGAAGAGGTGAGGATCTTACCTCAGCCTCAGCGATCGATTCCCAGCTGCCCGAGCACGAAGGCGTACTTCATCGCTGTCTCGCGGTACTGGCGAAACCGGCCCGAGCGTCCGCCATGTCCCGCTTCCATGTTGGTCTTGAGGAGCAGCGGGTGATCGTCGGTCTTGCTGGCGCGCAGTTTCGCCACCCACTTTGCCGGTTCGAAGTACTGCACCTGGCTGTCCCACAGCCCAGTGGTCACGAGCATCGCAGGGTACGCGCGTGCGCCGACCTGGTCGTATGGGGAATATGACAGCATGTAGTCGTAGTACTCGGGTTCGCGCGGATCGCCCCACTCGTCGTATTCGCCGGTGGTGAGGGGAATCGACTCATCGAGCATCGTGGTCACGACATCGACGAACGGCACGTCGGCAATGATCACGCGGTAACGATCCGGAGCCATATTGGCGATCGCGCCCATCAGCAGTCCACCGGCACTGCCGCCGTGCGCTACCACTTTGTCGCGCGCACCCCAATGCTCTCGCACCAGGTAGTCGGTGACATCGATGAAATCGGTAAAGGTATTGACCTTGTGGAGCAGGCGGCCGGAGTCGTACCAGCGGCGGCCCAGCTCCTGGCCGCCACGGATGTGCGCGATGGCGACCACGAAGCCGCGGTCGACGAGGCTCACCCAGCTGGGTGAAAACGTCGGGTCCCTCGAGATCCCGTAGGAACCGTAGCCGTACTGGAAGATCGGCGCCTTGCCGTCGCGCTTGAAGCCCTTGCGGTACACGACCGAGATCGGAACCTGCGAGCCGTCACGCGCCGTCGCATGCAGGTACTCGGTGCGGTAGTTCGCAGCGTCGAACGGCGGCGGCACCGGATCGCGCTTGAGGAGCGTGCGCGTGCCGGCGTGCATGTCGTAGTCATAGGTGGTGATGGGCGTCGTCAACGAGGTGTAGGTGTAGCGCAGGAGGTTCGAATCGATCTCCGGATTGGCGCCGAACATGGCCGTGTACGCCGCCTCGTCCGCCTCGATGAGCTGATCGGCGCCGCCCGACCAGGGCTTCACGCGGATCTTGCGCAGGCCGCCGGAGCGCTCCGCCACGGCGAGAAAGTCGTTAAACACCTCGAAGTCGTGAATGAAGGCAGCGTCGCGATGCGCGATCACCTCGCGCCATTGACTGCGATCGCCCGCCGACTCGATCGGCGCGCGCATGATGCGGAAGTTCGCTGCCTGCCAGTTGGTACGGATGATGAAATCATCCCCCAGGTCCTCGACCGAATACTCATGGTCGCGCTCGCGCGCCAGCACCACCTTGAACTTGAGCTCGGGATCGTCGCTGCGCGCATACCACCATTCGGATGACAGCGTGCTTTCCGTGCCGATCAAGATGTAGCGCCCCGATTTTGATTCGCTGATGTCGGTATAGAACGTGGTGTCGGTCTGTTCCCACACGATTGGGTCCAGCGCGACGCCGGTGCCCAGCACGTGCCGCCGCACCCGGAACCCGAGCAGCGTGACCGGGTCCTTTTCGACATAGAGGAACGACTTGTCGTCGCCCGCCCAGACGATCGAGGGCTCGGCGTTCTCGATCGTGTCGTCGAGGAGCGAGCCGGATGCGAGGTCTTTGACCCGCAGCAGGTACTGGCGCCGGCCGACGCTGTCTTCCGCGTAGGCGAGCAGGCGGTTGTCATGGCTCGGGACGTACGTGCCGACGTTGAAATAGTCGTGCCCCTGCGCCAGCTGATTGACATCGAGCAGCACCTCTTCCGGCGCATCGGCGGCATCGCGGCGGCGCGCGTAGATCGGATACTCGCTCCCCGCCTTCAGACGCGTGACGTACCAATAGCCACGCTTGCGATAGGGCACGCTTACATCGTCCTGCGGGATGCGCGCGACGATCTCCTCGTAGAGTTTCTCCTGCAGTCCCTGCAGTGGCTTGAGCTGCGCGTCGGTGTAGGCGTTTTCCGCGTTGAGGTAGCCGAGGACCCGGGGGTCGAGTCGCGTGTCATCGCGCAACCAGTAGTAGGGGTCCATGCGTGTGCCATTGGGCGAGATCACGGGCTGTGGCCGCGGCTCCGCCATCGGCGGCGCCGCTGTTTTCGATGTGCTAAGCATCGTGCCGTCCCGAGTCGTACCTGACGTGCAGGCACCAATTGCCAGCAGCGAGGCGGTCAGGACCGGGACCGCAGCAGATCGCAGGTGTCGCATTCATTCTCCTTGGATGTTTCACAGAACTCACACGCTAATTGCCGCGCAAGCGGCGAATGAGGCTCTGTCCCCACGAGAAGCGCGCGCTCCACAGCAGCAAGGTCCAGAGCACCCGCTGCGAAAAAGGAAAGCGCGCCAGGGGCAGCGCATGAGCATAAATCTGCGCGCTCTCATGGATCTGCAATGATCGCGCGGCGACGTGATAGTTCGCCACTCCGGAGCGCACGCTGAAACTGCCACTCGCACTCGCGGCAGCGTCCACCGCCACGCCGTCGAGTTGACGTGGCAAATCGTGGCTGGCCACGTCCGCGAACAGCAGTGCGATGCCCGATACGTCACGCCTGGCGCGACGCTCGAGGCTGAGCCCGCCACTTCCCGCACCGGCATCGACCACTTCGAATCGCCCGGAGAATTCCTGCTGCATGGAGAAACCGCGTTGCAATGCCGGTTGCCGCCATTGTCTCCGAGCGCGTACGTGCTTGTCGCGCGTTTCTGCTATCCTGCGCGCCCTTTTCCGCCCCGTCCGCCGCCATGGACACCGCGGTCTTCGCCACTTCGCAGGTCATGCACAAGCTGCCCGCGCAGCGACATGATGTCGCGGGCCGTCCGCACGTCGACTATCGCGCGGTGCTCGCGCTCGCCTGGCCGTTCGTGCTCAACAGTTCGGTGCAGGCGGTGCTCAATCTCACCGACACGTGGTTCATCGGACGACTCTCCACGCAGGCGCTCGCCGCCATGGGCGCCGTGTACTGGCTGGTGCTGGTGTTCGTGCTGCTGCTCGGTGGCGTCGGCATCGCGGTACAGACGCTGGTCGCGCAGGCGAACGGCGGTCGGCGCTGGCGTCGCGCGGCGCAGGCGGAGTGGACCGCGCAGTGGGGAACGCTTCTTACGGTGCCGCTGTTTCTCGCCGCGGCATGGGCGGGCCCGGCAATGCTGCATCCGTTCGCGCTCGAGCCCGCGGTCGAACGGCAGGCGCTCGAATTCTGGGTGCCGCGCATGATCGGCGCGCCGATCGGCGTCGCGCTCTGGGCGGTGCTCGGCTTTTTCAATGGCATCTCACGCCCCCGCGTTACGCTCGCGATCACGCTGCTCGTTGCGGCGCTCAATGCAGCCCTCAATCGGCTGTTCATTTTCGATCTGGAGATGGGCATCGCCGGATCGGCGTGGGCGACCAATGTCGCGCAACTGAGCGGCTGGCTGGTCGCGATGAGCCTGTTTCTTGCAACCAGTGCGAATGCGCGCTTTCACTCGCGGCTCATGTGGCGCTTGCGACCGGCGCGCCTGTTGCGCCAGTTCCTGCTCGGCTTCCCGATGGGCCTGGTGTATGCCGCGGATCTGCTCGGCATCGCGCTGTTCCAGATCATGACCGTACGCCTTGGCAGCGTCGACGGTGCCGCGACCCAGATCGTGATGATGCTGACTTCGATCGCCTACTTGCCCGCGGTGGGCTTCGCCATGACCGGGACGACGCTCGTCGGTCAGTCGATTGGCGCCGGCGACAAGGAATGGGCGATGCGACTCGGGAACGCGACCATCAAGCTGTCGGTGGGCTACATGGCGCTCATCGGCGTATTTCTCGCCGTGGCCGGGCCGTGGCTCCTGCGCTGGTTCGTCAGCCCGAGCGACTCGCACGCGGCCGAGGTCGTGGCGCTCGGCGGGACGCTGGTGTGGATCGCCGCGGGCTACCAGATCTTCGATGGCCTGAATCTCGGCAGTGGGCTCGCGCTGCGCGGCGCAGGAGATGCAGTGGTACCCGCCGCGATGGTGATCGTGCTGTCGTGGTTCGTGTTCGTGCCGGTGGCGCATGCACTCGCATTCGCGCCAGGCCGGGGGTACGTGCATTTTCTGCCGCAGTTCGGCCTCGGCGCGGTGGGCGGATGGCTGGCCGCGCTGCTTTACGTCTTCGGTCTCGGAACGATGCTGTTCGTGCGCTGGCGTTCGGCGGCGTGGAAGAAGATCCGGCTCTAGCGAACCTGCTCGAGAAGCCCAAGACGTTGCGCCAGCCAGCGGGTCGTCGTCGCCTGGACCAGGATGGTGAGCAGGATGGCCATGAAGGTGACGGCGGCGATGACATCCGCCTGTGGAGCACGCGCTCCTGCCAGCATTCCCGCCAAGGCTGCGGGGATCACGCCGGTTTCGCGCGCCCAGCACATGAATAGCAATTCCTGCAGCGACCAGCGCGCGCGCCGATCTGGGGCAGCGCAGATGAATACCGTCAGCGGACGCGCGATCAGCATGAGCACGCAGACCACGGCAATGGCCGGCCAGAGATGCTCTCGCACCAGCGTCAGGTCGACCTGTGTTCCGAGCAATACGAAGATGAAGATCCGCATGACCAGGGAGGTCATCGCCATGAAATCCTCGAGCTGCCCTTCTTCGCGTACCCCGAGCTTCAGCCCCAGGGCGTCGCGGTTTCCTATCACGACGCCGGCGATGAACACCGCCATGAGACCACTCGCGCCGAAGCGCGCGGCCGCGAGCGACGCCCCGATGACGCTGACCAGTGCCACGAGCGGCACGGACTCCTGCAGAAAGCCCAGCCGGTCGTGGGCGATGAGCAGCGCCGCCCCGTAACCAATCATCGCGCCCAGCAACAGGCCGATGCCTGCACTCCACGCGAGCTCGCGCGTCGCGTGCGCCAGATTGAAGTCCTGCGTTCCCAGCAGCACGCCCAGTACGCTGAAGGTGAAAATCGCGGCCACGGCATCGTTCAGCGCCGATTCGCTGATCACCGTCTGGCTGACGCGCTCGCGGATGTGGATCTGGCGGAATACAGGCACCAGTGTCGCGGGATCGGTGGAGGCGAGGGTCGCACCGAGCAGCAGGGCGACGCCCAACGGCACACCGAGGAAGTACTGAGCCGCCAGCCCGGTGATCGCCCCGGTGATGAGTACCCCAAGCGTCGCGATCACGACGATCGTGATCCACACCTGCTTGAGTACGCGCAAACGCAGCGCCGCTCCACCGTCAAAAAGAATGAACGAGGCGCCAATGAGCAGCGCCACCTGGTTCAGTTCGGAGTCTGCCGCAACGGTGATGACGCCGGTGACACTCGGGCCCAGCAGCATGCCAGCGAGCAAGTACAGCACGATGTCAGGAATTCGCGCGCGCCCCGCGAGGTAACGGCAGACCGCGCCGCTCGCGAGTATCACGGCAACGATCCACAACAGAGCCCGCGCGCTGATGAGGGTCGACGAGGCTTCCACGTGCGCGACCTACCCGCGCGTCGGTCCCGATGCATCCCGGCGCAGCAGTCCGAACGCGACCGGGATCAGCGAGGCCACGATGATGAGGATGGTCACCAGCCCGAAGTTGTTCTTGATGATGGGAATGTTGCCGAACAGGTAGCCGCCGAACACGAACAGTGCGACCCAGCCGATGCCGCCCACGCAGTTGTGCAGCTGAAAGCGCGCGTAACGCATGTGGCCGATGCCGGCGACGAAGGGCGCGCAGGTGCGGATGATCGGCACGAAGCGCGATACGATGATGGTTTTTCCGCCGTGCTTCTCGAAGAATTGTTCCGTGCGGCGCAGGTATTCGACTTTCAACAGGCGCACCTTGCCGGAGAACGCGCGCGGCCCGATGGCCGATCCGATCGCGTAGTTCACGGTGTTGCCGAGAATCGCGGCGCACGCCAGCAGCACGAACGCGGTCCCGGCATGCAAGGTTCCCGTCGTGTCCACGGCCGCGAGCGCCCCGACGGCAAACAGCAGCGAATCACCGGGCAGGAACGGGGTGATCACGAACCCGGTCTCGGCAAAGATGATCGCGAACAGGATCAAGTACACCCAGTTGTCGTAGCGCGACACCAGCTCGATCAGGTGCCGATCGAGGTGCATCACCAGGTCATAGAACAACAGCCCGAAATTGATCAGCGGCTGCAGCCACTCCATCAGGGCGATCCCGCGGTTCTATTTGCCAAGGCTTTCGACCCGGACCACCGCCTGGCCGATGTGTGCCTGGCTTCCTGGCTCGGTGAAACGCACCTGGATGGCGAATGGATAGAACTCGCCTTCGATCCATTCACGGGTGTCACTGCTCTTGTCAGACTGCAACGCTATGTTGAGCGAATAGCAGCCGGCTGACTCCGGTTGCACGCCTTCCCAACGGGCCTCCTCGACGCCCTCCAGGACCAACCCGTAGACGCTGCCGGCAGGTGCCGCGATCCGAAAATGCTGCGCCTTGAGCCCAAGGACCGGGGTTCCATCCTCTTGCCGCGTCACGCTCACGAATAACACCAGTCGTCCGGCGACGTCCACGAAGCGCGATTCACCGGAGACAGCCTCGACGATCAGGCGACCCATGCAGTTCTCCCTGGCTTGCGAGCGACGCCCGGCATGGTACTGCCGCTGATGCTGGGGCGTCACGGCTGACGCTGCGCTTTGTGCTGCAGCTCACGCGTGCAGCGCACGCCTCAAGGCAGCGACCAGTCGATCCAGGTCCGCGAAATCGTTGTAGATGTGCGGGCAGGCACGCAGCACCTCGATGCCGCCACTGGGCTGCTGCACGAAACTCACCGCGATGCGCTCGCGCTCTGCGAGCTGCTTCGCGAGTGCGGCGCCATCCGTACCTGGAATGCGGAACGACACGATGCCGGCCCACAGGCTCGGATGCGCGGGCGTCAGTACCTGCACGCCCGGCAGCCGCTGCAGCCCGAGCCTCAGGTACCAGGCGAGCTCGCGAATGCGGGCGCTGATGCGCTCGGTGCCGATTTCCTGTTGAAACGCGATGGCCGGCAGCACGCTGAGCGCCAACGGCGAGAGTTGCGTGAAGGCAGCGCTGAACTTGCGCGCGGACATCGGCCACCCGGCGCGCGCATTGGCAGCAGCGCGCGGCGGAGCATTCTCGGGCGGCAGAGTGCTCACAGGCGCGACTGGCGCGCTCTCGGATGTCGTGGCCTGCGAGGTGGCCGGGCTCTGCGGTGCCATCGAGGCCCGCGCTGTAGTCGGCGCCTGCCCTGTGGTCGGCGCCGGCGTTGTAGCCGGCGTCGGCGGGCCACCCCAATCGTCCTCGCTCCCCACGATCAACGGCCACAATCTGAAGCGCCCGCCCGGAGAGAGCACCAATACGCCTACACCGACCGGTCCGTTCAGCCACTTGTAGAAACTGGACACATAGAAATCCGCGCCCAGCGTCTGCAAGGACGTCGCCACCATGCCCAAAGCCTGCGCGCCGTCGACGATGCTGAGTGCGTTGTGGGAGCGAGCGAGCTCGCAGAGCTCCCGCACCGGCAACACGCAGCCGTCCGTGTACTGCACGTGACTGAAGCTCACGACGCGCGTGCGATCGGTGAAGGCGGCCCGGAATGCGCCCACGATCTGCTCCGGAGCCATGATCGGCTGTGGCAATGGAATCTGCACCAGCTTCACGCCGCGTCGTTTAGCCGCCAGCAGCCACGGCGAAACGCTGGCCGGATGTTCGTGGACCGTGGTGAGAATCTCATCACCGGCGGCAAGATCGATGCCCGCGGCGATGGTGTTGAGCGCCTCGGTGGCTCCGCTGAGCAACGCGATCGATTCGACGTCAGTGCCGAGGAATTGCCCGATCGGCGTCAGCAGCTGACGCACGGCCTCCGCGCTGCCCTGTTCGCGCAGGAAGCGCTCCAGGTCGCGGCTGAAAGCCTCGCGCTGGCGGTATTCCTCGATGAGCACGCTGCGCAGGCTCGGCGCTCCGCCCGCCGTATCCAGCCATACGAGGTCCGAATCGAGCATCGGCTGCAGCCGTGCGAGCTGCCACAACTCGCGCGATGAAGTCGGCAGTGGACCTTGCGCCTGCGCCTTGCCGACTACTCCCAGTGCCGCGGCACCCGCGCCCAGGTAGCCCACAAAATCTCGACGATTCAATGACATGAAATGCCCCAGGCGCGGCTTGATTGGGGCGCTATTTGACCGTTCTCACAGGATACTTGCAAGAACAGACCGTTTGGTCTTAAATAAGCCGCATGAGCAAAGGCGAACAGACCCGGCAGCGGATCCTCGAGCGCGCCGCGCCACTCCTGAACCGGCAAGGTTTTCAGGCCGCGCCAGTATCAGAAATCATGCGCGTCACCGGCCTGCAGAAAGGCGGTCTCTACAACCATTTCGAGAGCAAGGAGGAACTGGCGCTGGCGGCTTTCGACCTGCTGCTGGAGCGCATCCAGCAGAAAGTGGCGCAGGTCCACCGCAGTCACAGTTCGCCGCTGGCGCAACTGCTGGCGCACATCGAACTCATCGCCGCGGGCGGCACGCAGACCGAGGGCGGCTGCCCCATGGCCAATAGCATGGTGGAAAGTGACGATTCCAATCCGGCACTGCGCAAGCGGGTCGCGAAGGTGCTGGAGCAATGGCGCGCACTGATTACGCACACCGTCGCCAGGGGGATCGTCGCCGGAGAGTTGCGCGCCGACGTCAACCCCGACGAGGTAGCGACGCGCGTCATCACCTCGCTCGAGGGCGGGCACCTGCTCTGCAATTTCTACGGTGAGCCGCGTTACCTGCGACAAGCCGGCCAGTTTCTGCGCGAATACGTCGAGAGGGATCTGCGCGTCTCGGGAGCTCCTGCCGCCCGCTGAGCGCAATTTTTTTGCTTCTTTACAGACCGAACGGTCCGAAGTTGAGGCACGCATGCCAGCAAATACACGATTGATCGCCGGAGCCACCGCATTGACCGCGATCATTGTCGTCATGGCGAGCGGTGCCGTCGCGCTTCTCGATCGCGCCAGCGGTGCCTCAGGAAAGGATCCCAGAGAGAGTGTCACTACGCTCAGGGCCGCGATCCGCACGCAGTGGCTGAGTCCAACGAACGCGCGCCGTAGTCTCGAGGCGCGCAGCGCGGCCCTGTCGGATTGGTTGCGCGCCCGCGGGGGCACTCTTCGCCTCGTGAGCTCGAGCGCTCTGCTGCGAACTCGTGCGATGGATGGCTCGCGGCTCGCGGTCCCCGAGGCACGTTTCGAGCACATCATCGAGATTCGCGTACCGCAGGCAGTCGAACTGGCGCGAGCGCGTCTGGCTCTGCTCGGTCCGGATGGGACGGTTGGTATCGCGACTCCCGTCGAGTCCCGAGCGGCCCGCCATGGCACGCGTGCGCGTACTGTGCCGGTGGGTCGCGACTTCTGAAGGCCGCTTCAGCGCAGCGGCCGATACGTGAGCCAATCGGGAAACGCCCAGCCCCACCGGATCGCACCCAGCCGCATGCCCGCGATCGCCAGCATGGCGAGGGCCGACACATATGCGGGCTCGAGCCAGTTGGTGGCCCGAAGCGCGATGTAGAACACTCCGCCCAGCAGAATCGGCGTCATGTACAGCTCGCGACGCATCAGGATCGTCGGCTGCCCCGTCATCAGGTCGCGGATGACGCCGCCGCCGATGCCGGTGATCACACCCATGATGACCGCGACGCCCGCACTGAATCCCAGCCGCAGCGTCTTTTCGATCGCGAGCACGGTGTAGAGCGCCGTAGCGATCGCGTCGAGATAGAGGAAACCGCGCAGGGTGGCGCGGAAGCGCCGCTCGAAAAAGAATGTCGCCAGGGCGGCGCCCGCCGCGACGGACAGATAAGCGGGCTGCGCCAGCCAGAACAAGGGCTGATCCAGCATCAGGTCGCGCAGCGTGCCGCCCCCGATCGCCGTCACCACGCCGATGATGACGAAGCTCATTACGTCCATGTTCTGGCGAGCCGCGGCCAGCACACCCGTAACCGCGAAGACGGCGGTGCCCAGCAGGAACAGGAGCTCGGCCGCATTCATACCTGGCCGAACTGCGCGACTTTGCGCCCCGTGAGCCGAATGGCGCGCGCGCCGGGAGGCACCGCGTCCGCGGCGAAACTCTGCAGGCAGAACTCCGGTGTAGGCCCTAGCGTCATCTGCCGTTGCCAGAGGCAGCCGTGCTCGCCGATGCCCTCCTCCATGCGTGCGAAGAAATCCGCGTAGCGCTCGCCAGGCTCCTTGCTGACCCAGACCTCCTCGATGCGATCGCTCGCGAGGCGAAATCGACCGCGGCTGACCCGGTACAGACCCGCGATGCCATCGTGTGCGAGCATTGCGACACTTTCGTGGGGCGACTCGCGGGCTCCAGTCACGGCAGCACGGTTGATGCTGTCGAGGTCGGCGCTCGACTCGACGAGGTACCAGTCAGCGTAACCGGCACGCTCTGCGAGCCACGGAATCCGGTCGAGAGCCACGATCACCGAACCCAGGAACCCCTGCGGGCGCGACTGGAGCAGCGAGCGATGAAAGGCCGACAACGCGGATTCATACGTGCTGGCAGCGACCTCGGCCCGCGCGCAATGCCAGAAGAGGTATGTGAGCATGGGTCGCGCTATCTATCGGCACTCAGCCAGCCGGCGCCAGCCGCTGATTGCCTTGCGGTCCGCCAAGCTTGCGCAGCTCATCGTGAAGCTCCAGCCAGTCCACGCGCACATCGTAGAAGACATGCGCCAGCGGCTCGCGATCGATCGCGCCCGCAACACTGGCGCGAGTGATGTGAATCTCCCCTGGCCAGCGCTCCCCCTCGAAAAAAACGCTGCTGCCGCAGCGCTGGCAGAAACCGCGGCGTGCGCCCGGCGATGATTGATACCACTGCAGCTGCGCTTCGCCCGCAGTCAGCCGAAACCGCTCGTGCGCTGCGCCGAACCAGGTCACGAGACCCGCGCCATGCGCTCTGCGACACATCGTGCAGTGGCAGTGGGCGCACCACTTGGTCGGCGGCGTGACTTCGAATTGCACCGCTTCGCACAGGCATGCGCCGCGAATCGTCTCTGGTGTGACCATGGGCCTGCTCCGCTGCACTGCGAGCCGCTCGGGCGCTACATGTTAGCGCACGAGCCCGGGCGCGCGGTCCCGGCGCCAACCAAATACGTCGGGATGAAATGCTGTCGATTCCTGTCCAGCGGACGCCAGGGCGTTACCGGTTGCACCACATGGCGGCGCGGCGGTGGATCGCACGTGAGCGCCACTTGCCAAACATCGTCGAAGCGGCGAAGTTGCCCCTCGCGGCGCGATCAGAGTGGACCGCACGCAGGGAGATCGGCATGGCGATTGCCTTCATGCTCAACGGCAACGCGACGAGTTTCGCAGGTGCGGCGGAAATGCCGCTGCTGTGGTATCTGCGCGATCACGCCGGACTGACCGGCACGAAGTTCGGTTGCGGTATCGGCTCGTGCGGGGCTTGTACGGTCCACGTCGATGGGGATGCGGTACGTTCCTGCCTCATGCCGATGGCAGCCGTTGCGGGCAAACGCATCACTACGATCGAGGGGCTGGCATCCGGCTCGGAACTGCACCCGGTGCAGCAAGCCTGGATCGAGGAAGACGTTTCCCAATGCGGCTACTGTCAGTGCGGACAGATCATGGCCGCCGTGGACTTGTTGAAGCGCAAGCCGCAACCCACCAACGCTGACATCGACACCATCACTAACCTGTGCCGCTGCGGCACCTACCCGCGGATCCGCAAGGCGATCCTGCGCGCTGCCGCGCTTATGAAGGAAAACGCGCACGGCTGAATTGCGCGGCCGGCCTCAGGGCGGTACGTAGAAACGGCCAGCGCCGAGGAACATGGAACGGTAGTAGTCGTCCTCGAGCGATGCGTAGCCGACCGGTCGCCCGCTCTTGGGCGCATGTACGAAGCGGTGTTCGCCCGTATACAGACCTACATGCGTGACTTCACGCCCCGAATCGCGAAAGAAAACGACATCACCCGGTTCAAGATGAGCCGGGTCGACCGGCGTCGCGAGGAGGGATTGCTCCGCGGCCGTGCGCGGCACGCTGATGCCCAGCTGACGATGGACGAAGAACACCAGACCGCTGCAGTCGAATCCTGCTGGATCCGCGCCGCCATACCGATAGGGTGAACCGACCAGAGTTTCGGCCAGTGCAGCGATCCGGTCGCCGGGTATGGGCTCGATACTCGCGGACGGGCTTGGCACAGGCTCGTCGGGACGTCGCGACGACGTTGCGCAGCCCGCGTACACAAGCATCAGAACGATGAGACCCAAAGCCCGCAGCAGCGTTGCTTCGCTGTGGGGCGCTCGAGCCATCACACGCTCGCGAGGCGCACGGGAACGCGGCGACGGCCCCAGGTCCCCGGTTTGCCGTCGAAGATCCCGGGGAGTTGCGAGCCGCACGCCTGGCAAGCACCCTGCGGCGTCAAGCGCCAATCGCCAAGCTCATACCAATCGCGTTCGATGACACGTTCACCGCAACGGGGACAGTAGGTGCTCGACCCGAGGCTGTCGTGCACGTTGCCGGTATAGACGAAATGCAAGCCGTTGCGCAGCGCAATTTCCCGAGCGCGCGTCAGCGTAGCCGCGGGTGTCGGCGACTTGTCCATCATCTTCCAGTCCGGATGGAAGGCGGTGAAATGCAACGGCACGTCAGCGCCCAGACGCTCCATGACCCAGGCGCAGAGGGCGTCGATTTCAGCGTCCGAATCGTTTTCGCCGGGAATAAGCAGGGTCGTGATCTCGAACCAGACCCGCGTCTCGTGGCGCAGGAACTCGAGCGTCTCCAGGACCGGTTGCAGCTCGCCACCACAGACCTTGTAGTAGAACCGCTCGGTGAACCCCTTGAGGTCGACATTCGCGGCGTCCATGTGTCGGTAGAACTCGGCACGCGGCTCCGCACACATGTACCCGGCGGTCACTGCGACGGAGCGAACGCCGAGCTCGCGGCAGGCCTGTGCGACGTCGATCGCGTATTCCATGAACACTACGGGATCGTTGTAGGTAAAGGCGACGCTCGCGCATTTCAGGCGGCGCGCCGCAGTGGCAAGCTCCTCGGGGCTCGCGCGATCGGCGAGCGTGTCCACTTCGCGCGACTTGCTGATGCTCCAGTTCTGGCAGAACTTGCAGGCCAGGTTGCAGCCAGCGGTACCGAAGGAGAGCACTGAGCTCCCCGGCAGAAAGTGGTTGAGCGGCTTCTTCTCGACCGGGTCGACGCAAAAGCCGCTGGAGCGCCCGTAGGTGAGCAGCTTGATGCTGCCGTCCTCGTGGCCGCGCACGAAGCACATGCCCCGCTGACCCGGTCGCAGCTTGCATGCGCGCGGACACACGTCGCACTGGATGCGCTCCTGGTCTACCCAGTGCCAGTAGCGTGTGTCGTGTTTGAGGTCGGCGGCGTTCATAGGCTTGCCCGGCGGCATTTGCCGGTCCGATACTGCTACCGCCATGGCTCCAGCCAGAGCAAGCTTACGCGTTCGGCCACCAGCCGTCGCCGGGCTGTTCTACCCGGATGATCCTGCAGAACTCGGCGAGTTCCTGAACACCGTTCTGCAGGGCGATGAATCCCTGCAACCCGCACTCAAGGCATTGATCGTTCCACACGCGGGATACATCTATTCAGGGATGGTCGCTGCCGCGGCGTTTCGCCTGCTGCGCGCCGAAAGGTCCCGCGTGCGCCGCGTGGTGCTGATCGGCCCGAGCCACAGGATTCCTTTCCGGGGCCTCGCCGTGCCCACCATGCGCGCCTTCGCGACGCCGCTCGGGGAGCTGCCGATCGAGCACGAGGGACGCAACGTGCTGCTCGGCCTGAAACAGATTCGGGCCACCGACATACCGCACGCCGAGGAACACAGCCTGGAAGTCGAGCTGCCGTTTCTGCAATGCCTGTTGGCGTCATTCGAATTGCTGCCGATCGCGGTCGGCGATGCGAGTGCCATCGAAGTCGCCGAGACCTTGGAAGCAGTGTGGGGCGGGCCTGAAACGCTGATCGTCGTCAGCACGGATTTGAGTCACTACCACGACTACGAGACGGCGCGGATCCTCGACCGCGCGACCAACGAAGCGGTTCTCGCGTTCACTGAGCGCCTGGGCGGCGAACAGGCCTGCGGCTGCATCGGCCTGAACGGCTTCCTGCGCGCGGCGCGAACACGCGGGCTCAGGATCGAGCTCAAGGATCTGCGCAACTCCGGAGACACGGCGGGCGATCGGGCCCGAGTGGTCGGCTATGGCGCGTGGGCGTTGTTCGATGCTTGACGAAGCGGCGCGGTGCACCTTGCTGGCGCTCGCGCGCGAATCCCTGCGCGCAGCCATGGATTCTGGAGCGCTCGGATTCCTTCCAGCGCGCGACTACGCAGATGCACTGCGCGCCTGGCGCAGCTCCTTTGTTACGCTTTCCCGCGCGGGCAAGCTGCGCGGTTGTTGCGGGCGTTTGGAAGCCGATCGCCCCCTGGTCGAGGATGTGTGGGACAACGCGTATTCCTCGGGATTTCGCGACCCGCGCTTCGAACCGTTGCTCGCACACGAATTGCAGGACTTGCAGATCGAAATCTCCGTGCTGTCGCCGCTCGAGAAGCTCGACGTGCACGGCACCGACGAATTGCTGGCGGTATTGGTGGCGCAGCGGGACGGCTTGCTGCTGGAGCACGCCGGCGAACGCGTGACGTTCATCCCGCATGTCTGGGAGGGTGTGGCGGATCCGGCGACCTTCGTGCGCCTGCTGCGCGAGAAGGCGGGCTGGCCCGCAGACGGCTGGGAGAGCGACCTGCAGGCGTGGCGCTTCGAAGCGGAGTCGTTCTAGGCAGCGGCTGAATTCTAGAGCTGGCGTCGTATCGGCGACGGCTCGAAAGTCAGCCGATGGCACGTCCGATAGTCGTCTGGATCGCCTCGGCCGCGGCTCGCGGGTCAGCCGCATCGCGGATCGGCCGGCCGACCACGATGTAGTCGGCCCCGTTCGCGAACGCTTCCTCGACTGTCACGACGCGCTTCTGATCGTCGCTCGGGCGGTTCTCGACCGGCCGGATGCCGGGCGTGACGACCAGCAGACGCTGACCGAGATGCTGGCGCAGGAGCTTCGCTTCGAGGCCGGAAGAGACGACGCCATCGCAACCCGCTTCCAGGGCCCGGCGGGCACGCGAGAGCACCAGCTGTTCAACGTCACAGCTGAAACCGAGGTCGTCGAGATCGCCACGATCGAGACTGGTGAGCACGGTGACGGCAAGAATCTTGACGTCGCCCTTCGCCTGCGCCGCAGCTTCCATGATGGACTGATTGCCGTGCACGGTCGCGAAGCTTACGCCGCGATTGCGCAAGCGCCGCACTGCGGCCGCAACCGTGGCCGGGACATCGAAGAACTTGAGATCGACGAATATCCGGTTGCCCTTGCCGACCATCCAGTCGAGCAACTCGAAGTACTCGCCGGCCATGAAGAGCTCGAGCCCGAGCTTGTAGAAGCACACCGAGTCACCCAGGCGATCGACCAATCGGCGCGCGCTGCCGGCGTCGGCGACGTCGAGAGCGAAGATCAGGCGCTCACGCGCGGGGATGTTCTTTTCAGCACTCATGTTCGTTCTGCAGGATTGAAAAGACGTTCGTGCTCGAGGATCGCATAACGATCCGTCATGCCGGCGATGTAGTCCGCCACCGCACGCGCCTTGCCGGCGTCACCGGCCGCGTCGCCGGCCTTCAAGGCGCTGGCACAGTGCTCGGGCGGCATCAAGCGCACATCAGCGCTGAAGGCGGTGAACAGCTCGCGCACGACACGACGTGCCTTGGAGGTCATGCGTTGCACCTTGTAGTGGCGGTACACGTGTTCGCGCAGGAACGCCTTGAGCTCGACCTGGCGCGCCTTGGCCTCGGTACTGAAACCGATGAGCGGCCGGCCGACGCGCCGCACCTCGTCGATGTTCGCCGGACCTGCCGACTCGAGCGCGGCACGACTCGCAGTGATCACATCGTTGACGACGTAGTCGATCATGCGGCGCACGACCTCGTGCACGACTTGCCGGTCGGTGAGCCCGGAGTATTGCTCCATGACCTGCCGGTGCTGCTCTGCGAACAGACGCGCTTGCAGCAGTTGCTCGACGCTGATCAGGCCGGCCCGTACTCCATCGTCGACGTCGTGGTTGTTGTAGGCGACTTCGTCGGCCAGATTGGCGAGTTGCGCCTCCAGTCCCGGCTGCTCGCGCCGCAGGAAGCGCTCACCGATCTCGGCCAGCTGGCGCGCGTGCGCCTGCGAGCAATGCTTGAGAATTCCCTCGCGGCATTCGAACGTGAGATTCAGTCCCGCAAACGCCGCGTAGTGATCCTCCAGCTCATCGACGACCCGCAGCGACTGCAGGTTGTGCTCGAAGCCCCCGTGCTCGCGCATGCACTCGTTGAGCGCGTCCTGGCCCGCATGTCCGAAGGGCGTGTGACCGAGGTCATGTGCCAGGCAGATGGCCTCGGTAAGCGTCTCGTTGAGCTTCAGCACGCGCGCGATCGTACGACCGACCTGCGCCACTTCCAGCGAGTGCGTGATGCGCGTGCGGTAGAGATCGCCCTCGTGGTTGACGAACACCTGGGTCTTGTAGACCAGCCGCCGGAACGCGGTGGAGTGAATGATGCGGTCGCGGTCGCGCTGATACTCGCTGCGAAAGCGTGGCGCGGGTTCCGCCTGGAGCCGGCCGCGCGACTGCGCGGCATGTGCTGCGTACGGTGCGAGCCCGGCGTCATCCTCGTGGTTGGTGTCTGTCACGGGCCGACGAACTCCTGCAGGGTCGCGCGCAGCTGTCCGGCATCGAAGTCGCTGCTCACCTGTGCTGCGCCGAGCCTGGGCAGAAGCACGAGTCGCAGCTGTCCGCCCTTCACTTTCTTATCCATAGTCATGAACTCGAGAGCGCGGGCCGTGCCCACGCGCGGCGCCGAGGTGGGCAGACTCGCCCGCTGCAGCAGCGCTCTCACTCGCTGCACGTCCGCCTCGGCAAGCCAACCGAGCCGAGCCGAGAGGTCTGCGGCCATGAGGAGCCCGACCGCGACCGCTTCGCCATGCAGCCACTCGCGATAGCCGGTGGCCGATTCGATCGCGTGCCCAAAGGTGTGGCCGAGGTTCAACAAGGCGCGCGCTCCCTGTTCGCGCTCGTCAGCCGCGACCAGGAGCGCCTTGATCTCGCACGACCGTCGGACGGCGTACTCGAGCGCCGCACTCTGGCACCGGAGCAGCTGATCGAGTGAACCCTCGAGCCAATCGAGGAACTGGGCATCGCCCATCAGGCCGTACTTGATGACCTCTGCCAGCCCGGCGCGCAGTTCGCGCGCGGGAAGCGTCCGTAGCGTGGCGATGTCGGTCAGCACGCCGCTCGGCTGATGAAAGGCGCCGATCAGGTTCTTGCCGGCCCGGTGATTTACTCCAGTCTTGCCGCCGACGGCCGAGTCAACCTGCGCAAGCAGTGTGGTTGGCACCTGCACGTAGGCGATGCCGCGCTGGTAGCTGGCGGCAGCAAACCCCGCCACATCACCCACTACGCCACCGCCCAGCGCCACAATCGCCGCGTCTCTGTGCAGCTTCGCGTCGGCCAGGGCGTCGAAGATCGTGTTGAGCGTATCGAGATTCTTGAACTCTTCACCGTCCGGAATGCTGTGGGTGGCAATGGTGCGTTCCCCGAGGCCACGCACCAGTGCCGCCAGATGCAGTTTCGCGACGGTGCCGTTGGTGACCACGAGCAGGTTGCGCTGGGGCAGCAGCCGCTCGAGCAGCGCCCGGTCCGTCAGCAGGCCATCCCCGATGAAGATCGGGTAGCTGCGCATTCCAAGATCGATGCTGAGTTGTTGCACTGGGCGCCTGGACGGATCCGGTGAGCGGCCGCCTGGCGGCGGTGCTCGCGGCGCGCAGTATAAATGCGTTGCGCCCACGGCGCAGTGACGACGGATTCCTACGCCGGCGGTCGCTCGCCCAGCAGCTTTTGTACATCCTCAGCTACCGACTGAACGCGGCGGCCGTCGGTCGAGACCGTGATGTCAGCGATCTCGGCATAGAGCGGCGCGCGCTCCTCCATGAGCTCGGCAAGGCGTGCCTGCGGATCGGCAGTCAGCAACAGCGGACGATGCCGGCCCTGGCGCGTGCGATCGAGCTGCTGGCGTACCGAAGTCTGCAGGTAGACCACACAGCCGCGCTCCGCGAGTGCCTGGCGGTTATCCGGCCGCAACACGGCACCGCCCCCGGTCGCAAGGACGATTGGCTCCAGGCGCGTGAGCTGCTCGATGATTTCGTGCTCGCGCACCCGAAAGCCGCTCTCGCCCTCCTTTTCGAAGATGAAGGCAATGTCGACGCCGGTGCGGCTCTCGACCTCGGTATCGCTGTCGTGGAAGGGAAACTTGAGGGCGCGCGACAGGTGCCGGCCGACGGCGGTCTTGCCCGAGCCCATGGGCCCGATCAGGAAAATGTTGCGTTTCGTGAGCATCAAAAGCACGCGGCCGCTTTGCAGCGGCCGCGTAGTCACCCGACTTCCAACGCCCGCGGGCGTCAGTACAGATTCGCGCCCTCGCGCAGGATCCGCGGCGTAATGAAGATCAACAACTCGTCCTTGTTGTTGGTCTTGCTCTTGTTCTTGAACAGTATGCCAAGGCCCGGGATGTCGCCAAGCCAGGGCACCTTGGTTTCCGTCTCGCGGAACTCCGTTTCCATGATGCCGCCGAGCACCACGGTCTGGCCATCGTTGACCAGCACCTGGGTGACGATCTCGCGCGTATCGATCGACGGAACGTTCACACCCGCGGAGGTCACGATCACCTGGCCGACACTGTCCTTGCTGACGGTGAGGTCCATGATGATGCGGTTGTCCGGCGTGATCTGCGGCGTGACGCGCAGCGCCAGCACCGCCTTCTTGAACTGAATCGTGGTCGCGCCGCTCGAGGAAGCTTCCTGGTAGGGAATTTCCTGGCCCTGCTCGATCACGGCCTCGCGCTGATTCGCGGTCACGACCCGCGGCGCCGAGACGATCTCACCGCGACCTTCCGCCTGCGCGGCGGACAGCTCGAGATCCACTATGAAGTCCGAGTCCAGCAGCGTGAGCGCGAAGCGGCCGGCCGGGTTCGCCACCGGCAGGTTCACCATGTAGCGGTTGTTCACTGCCGGCAGGCTGACCGACGGCGGAGTGCCACCGGGCGCGTTGTTGTTGTTCGGTTGCAGGACGATCTGGTCGTCGTCCCGGCCGACGCCGGTGCTGGAGATGACGCCGGCAGAGTTGGTGCCACCGAAGCCCAGGCTCTGCTGATCGCCGATCGCGGTCGCGCCGAAACGCACGCCGAGGTTGCGCGAGAAGTCATCGTTCGCGATGACGATACGTGCCTCGATCAGCACCTGGCGGATCGGAATGTCCAGCGTCGATACGAGACGGCGGATGTCCTGCAGGCGATCAGCCGTGTCCTGCACCAGGAGCGTATTGGTGCGCTCGTCGATCGTCACGCTGCCGCGCGCCGACAAGAGCGAGTTGTTGCCGCTCGAGGCCTTGATCAGGCCGGCGAGATCCGCGGCCTTCGCATAGTTCACCTGGACATACTCGGTCCGTAGCGGCGACAGCTCCTGCAGATCCTTGCGCGCCGCCAGCTGCGCCTTTTCGCGCGCCGCCAGCTCTTCGGTCGGCGCCACGATGATGACGTTGCCCTCGCGGCGCTTGTCGAGGCCCTTGGTGCGCAGGACGATGTCGAGCGCCTGGTCCCAGGGCACGTTCTGCAGGCGCAGCGTGACATTGCCCTGCACCGAATCGCTGACCACGATGTTCTGACCGCTGGTATCGGCCAGCAGCTGCAGCACGGCGCGCGTTTCGATGTCCTGGAAATTCAGCGTCAGCCGCTCGCCGGTGTATTCCTTCCTTTCATCGGCGGCCGCAGCAGTGCGGACTACCGGCTTGATCTCGACGGTGTACTGGTTATCAGTCTGGTAGGCGAGCTGCTCGAAGTCGCCGATGGCGGAGATCACCAGGCGCGAGCTGTCGCTGACTTTCAGCGCGTCGACGTTCTGCACCGGGGTCGCGAAGTCGGTGACGTCGAAGCGCTTCATGAGCTCCGTGGGCAGCGAGGCGCCTGCAAAGTCGACCACGATCTGTGTGCCCTGCTGACGCAGGTTTACGGGTGTGTGCGGGTCGCTCAGGTCCACTATCACGCGTCCGCCACCGTCCGGTGCGCGGCGGAAATCGATGCCCCGGATGCTGCGCGGACCATTGGCCGCCATGCTGCTGCTGCGACTCGGGCTGGCCGCTGCCGCGCCGCCGGCTGCTGCCGGAGCCGCCGCCGCGCTGGCAGCCTGTGAGCCGCCGATCATCACCAGGATGTTGTTGCCGTCGACGCGCGTGTCGTACGGCATCAATGAATCGAGATTCACCACCAGGCGCGTGCGTCCGCCGGCTTCGGCGGCGAGGATGGTGTCGACACCGCCGGACTTGACGTCAATGCGCCGGTTCTGGAGCCCCAGTGCCGTATTCGGCAGATCCAGCGCAATGCGCGCCGGCTTGTCGATGGTAAAGCTGAGCGGTTGGGGCGCAGGCCCGTTCAGGCGCAGCCGCAGCTGCAGCTGGTGACCGGGCAGCGTCTGCACGTCGATCGCCTCCAGCTTCAGAGGCGCGCTGGGTTGCGCTGCTGCAAGGCCCGGCAGCGCGGCCGCAGTCGCGAACGCTGCCAACAAGGCGGCGCCAAGGACGCTGCGAATACCGGCCCCCAGAGCGAGCCAAAGCCGATTCATCCCACTCATTTTGAAGCTCCCTTACAGATCAGTCTTTCAGGCCCAGGGCAGCCGGCCGCTCCATGTAGCCGCCCATGCCGTCCGGAACGATCTCGACTAACGAAATCTTGGCATCGGATATGGAAAGGATCTTGCCGTCGTTCTGACCGACGTACTGGCCGGGCAGAACACGATGTACAAGGCCGTCTTTGGTCTGCACCAGGCCGAACTGCCGGCCTTCGAGTCGCAGAGTGCCCACCATCTTCAGGGTGTCGAGCGAAAACTGTTCGAGGAATTCGCGGTTGCGCTTGGTGTCAGGCCGCACACCGCCACCAGCCGCCGCCGGCGCGGCCGGCGCAAACGGTGAGCGCAGGTCGGCGTCGGCATACGCGTAGGTTTCGTACGGCTTCACCTCGGGCAGCGGCTCGATGCGTCCGCCCGGGCGCTGCTTCACTTCCGCGATCCACTGCTGCAGATCCGATTGAGCGCCGGAACAGCCGCCGAGCAAGGTGGCGCCCGTCACGGCCACGGCCGCGAGTACAGTCTTTCTGAGCAAGTCGCGCATGCGGTTCTCTCTCACGCGTCCGAGTCCTGCCGCACTCATGTCTTGTTGCCTGCCGGCTTCTTGGCGGCGCCCTTGGCCGCGTCGCCCTTGTCCTCGTCTTCCTCGAGGTAGCGATACGTCTTCGCAGTCACATCGAGCACCAGCTGATCAATCGAGTCCTTGTTCAGCGGTTTGATCTCGATGTCGTGCAAGGTGACGATTCGCGGCAGCGCGGCGATGCCACTGACGAAATTGCCGAGCTGGTGATAGCTGCCCGTAAGGCGGATCTTGATGGGCAGCTCGGCATAGAAGTCGCGGCGCACTTCATTGGCGGGCTGGAACAGTTTCTCTTCGAGCCCGGCGGCCAGTCCGGTCTGCGAGATGTCGACCAGCAGGCTCGGCACCTCGGTCTTGCCCGGGAGCTGGCGCAGCATCGCGCCGAAGGAGCGCTCCATGTCCCTGAGCTGTTCCTTGTAGGCTTCGAAGTTGGCGGCCTTGCGCTGCTTCTGTTCGAACGTCTGGCGCAGGTCCTGCTCCTCCTGCTGCACCCGCAGCAGTTCAGGACGCTGGTTCTGCCACACGAAGTAGTAGGAAGCGAACAGCGCTACCACCGCGAAGATGATGCCGATGAGGCCCCAGCGGAACAGCGCGGGCCAGCGGCCGACGTCGCGGCGATCCAGGTTGCGAAGGTCTTCGAGAAGGCTCACTGCTGGTCCTCCCCGGGCAACTGGACGCCGACCTGGTTCGCGAACAGCGTGAACTCGCTGCCGAGCGCCGCGTCCTTCTTGGTCTCGACGACCTCGAGCTCCGGCTTGTCCAGCCATTCCGAGTCATCGATGTTGCGCATGAAGGCCGATACGCGGGTGCTCGACTGCGCCATGCCCTTGAGCTCGAGGCGCTTGTCGCTCTGCTTGACGGAGGTGAGATACACGCCGTCCGGAAGCGTCTTGACCATTTGATCGAACAGATGCACGACCTCGGGGCGCGAGCGCTGCAGCTTCTGGATGATCTCCATGCGCGCGATCAGGCGCTGGCGCTGGCTCTCGAGTCCCTGGATCTCCGTGATCTGCTTGTCCAGCTTCTCGGTCTCGGTCCTGAGCAGCTGATTTCTCTCGTTCTGCTGTTCGATCCGCCCCGCCATGATGAGCGACAGCAGCAGCGTGACGGCGCCGGCGGCCACGACTGCGCCGATTGCGGCGAAGGCAAATTCTCGCTGGCGTTTCTTGCGCTCTTCTGCGCGCCAGGGCAGTAGGTTAATTCTTGGCATCAGTCGAAGCTCCGCAGTGCGAGCCCACAGGCCGTGAGCAACGCGGTGGCGTCCTTCTTGACCGCCTGCGCCTTGGCGCGGGAGGACAACTTCATCTGGCCGAGCGGATCACCGCGTTCCGCGGGGATTCCGACCCGGCTGGCGATCACGTCGTCGACGCCCGCGATGTTGGCGCAGCCGCCGCAGACGACGATCTTCTCGGGCTGCTCGCGGCCGCTGCCGGAAGCGAGGTAGAACTGCAGTGAACGGCTGACCTGCTGGGTCATGTCGTCGATGAAAGGATCGAGCACCTCAGGCTGGTAGTTGCTCGGCAACCCGCCTTCCTTCTTGGCGCGGCCGGCTTCCTCCATCGAGAGCCCGTAGGTCCGCATGATCTCTTCGGTGAGCTGTTGCCCGCCGAACGCGAAGTCGCGCGTGTAGATGACCTTGAGGTCCTTGAGCACGCTGAACGTGGTGCTGCTGGCACCGAAATCGATGACCGCGATCGTGCGGTCGATGCCACCATCGGGCATCTGGTGAGTGAGCAGCTTGCAGGCGTTCTCGAGCGCGAAGGCTTCAACATCGACGATGCGGGAGGTGAGTCCCGCCGCTTGCACGGCGGCCACACGCTGCTCGACGTTCTCGGTGCGGGTGGCGACCAGCAACACGTCGAGCATTTCGGGATCTTTCTCCGACGGCCCGATGCGCTGGAAGTCGTAGCTCACTTCCTCCATCGGGAACGGGATGTACTGGTCGGCCTGCATCTCGACCTGGCCTTCCAGCTCGTTCTCGCCGAGCGTCTTCGGCATCTGGATGACTTTCGTGATCGCCGCATCGCCGCTGATGGCGATGGCGGCCTCACGGCTCTTGGCGCCGGAGCGCTTCACGGCGCGGCGAATGGCTTCGCCGACCGCTTCCGCATCCACGATCGCTTTTTCGTTGATCGCATTGTGCGGCGTCGGCTCGGCAGCGTATGACTCGACGCGATATTGACCCCCACCCATGCTGAGCTCGATGAGCTTCACCGAGGAGGTCGTTATGTCGAGCCCCAGCAGCGGGCGGTATTTCGGGCCAAACAGCACGGTAATTTCCCTTGTTGATTCAGCGCATTAAGTGCCTAAACGCAGGACCCGGTAAGCAAAAAAGCGGGCAAAGTTATAGCAGTGAACTGTTAAATCGAGCGTGACTACATTCACACAATGACCGCACGCTTTCGATTCCGCGACGTGGGCCCGCGCTATGACAACTGTGCACTGCCGTCACCGGATGCAACATAAACTTGATGGCGCCGGCAGGAAGTGAAGCCGGAGTCGGCGGGAGGTTACTTCGAACAGGCCGGAACGAACGCTTAGTGAATTGGCCCAAAAGAATCGGTTACTTTCTCGTCCGGCAGTCCCGTTATCGTCAGGCGTACATCCCGTTGACCCGTGGCCCTTGGTTCGCTGTCGAGTCGCTTCAGTCAGCTCCCTGATCCCAGGGTAATATGCATAACCCCCTTCGTTAAAGCAAGAACTTAGAGTTCCTTCCTGTGAATCAACGTTACCTCCGGACCGGCTTCTCAATTCTGGCGACCACGCTTGTGGCCACGGCCGCGATTGGCTATGCGGCGCTCTGCAGTTACGTCTACCTGGCACCGGCAATCCCGGATGTCGGGACGCTGCGGGACATCCGTCTGCAGGTGCCCCTGAGGGTCTTCAGCCGCGACGGCCGGCTGATCGCTCAGATCGGCGAGTACCGGCGCATCCCCGTGTCGTACGAGGCGATCCCGCCGCGCGTCCAGCAGGCGTTCCTCGCCGCCGAGGACGACCGTTTCTTCAAGCACCACGGCGTGGACTACGCCGGATTGCTGAGGGCGACGCTGGTCAACCTCGTTTCCGGGCAGCCGAGCCAGGGCGGCGGAACGGTCACCATGCAGCTCGCGAGGAACATGTTCCTCACGCCGGAGCGGCGTTTCGATCGCAAGCTCAAGGAGATCTTCCTGTCCTTCCGCATCGAGCGCGAATTCACCAAGCCGGAAATCCTGACGCTCTATCTCAACAAGATCTTCCTGGGGCAGCGCGCCTACGGTGCGGCGGCGGCGGCCGAGGTGTATTTCGGCAAGTCGCTCGATCAGCTCACGCTCGCGGAAACTGCGACGATCGCCGGAATGCCGCGTGCGCCGTCGCGCGACAACCCGGTTGCGAATCCCGAGCGCGCCAAGCTGCGTCGTCTGTACGTGCTGCGGCGCATGTTCGAGGTGGGACAGATCGATCGCAACGAATACGACGCGGCGAGCGTGGCGCCAATGGAATCGCAGCTGCACGGGCCCATCGCCGAGGTGGAGGCGCCCTACGTTGCGGAAATGGCGCGTGCCGACATGTTTGCGCGACTCGGTGACGACACCTATACCGCGGGCTAT
>Ga0137409_10000031_pt1 | contig 112904 bp, 96 predicted proteins | sample CZODoug1_16funga_FD_122059 | JGI IMG/M metagenome (GOLD analysis project Ga0137409, IMG submission 122059) | Vadose zone soil fungal communities from Angelo Coast Range Reserve, California, USA - CZODoug1_16fungal (Hybrid Assembly) | ecosystem: Environmental > Terrestrial > Soil > Vadose zone... | reverse complement strand
ATAATACACATATGCGACAAATCACCTCAGCGGGCGATCCGCTCCTTCAGCGTCGCTGCCAGAGCCGGATCGAGCTTCTGCAGGGTGTCGAGCGCCGCCGTCGCCTGGCTGCGATCACCCATGCGCGCGCTGGCCGACCCCAGTTCGAACCAACCCTGCGCAAACTCGGGTGCCAACCGCGTCGCTTCCCGGTAGGCCGGCACCGCGCGATCGAGCCGCTGCGAGTCCCGGTACGCCTCCCCCAGGAAGAAGAAGGTCACAAACGAGGTCCGGCCAACGGCGCTGGCGCGCTCGAGGGTGCGGACGGCCTGCCCCGGCTGGCCGACCCTGCGCTGCGCCTCGCCGAGCAGGTTCCATGCGCCGATGTCCTCGGGATTGCTCTGGACGATCGGCGTGAGCACGGAGATGGTCTTCTGATAGTCGCCCTGGCGGAACAAGGCATAGCCTCCGATCACCCCCCAATCGGAGGCGGCCGGGTCCTGGCGCTGCTTGCCCTGGGCGAAACGCAGCAGCCCGGCCCAATCCTTTTTCTTATTGAGCTCGGAGATCAGCTTGCGCTCGTCGTAGCTGTCGCCGCGCTCCGAGAGCGCCGAGGCGGGCAGCGAGTCGACCGTCGGAGGGCCTTCCAACTCTTCCGGCTTCGACATCGAAAAGGCGGCGCAGCCGGCCAACGCAACGCACGCGGCGAGGGCCGCGGCGAGCCCCTGCAGGCCGGGGTCAGACCTTGTTTTGATAGACGTAGGCCTGCTGCTTGACGCTCGATTCCTGGGCGCGCTTCTGGTCGTCCGGGTCGAGCTTCCTGTCCCACCACAAGGCCCGGCCTTTTTTCTGCTCCTGCACGATGTGCGGCTTCGCCTGAAGGAGATCGCGGATCATCCGCGTGAGGTCGGATTCGTAGGGATTCGCCATGGTCGGGGCGAAATTATACGCCCCTTGCCAATCGGACAAAGACTGTATATAAACACAGATACGGAGGCTTTATGACCGAAGAACTCACCCCCAAGCAGCAGAAAATACTCAACTTCGTGCGCAAGTCGATCGAGAAGACCGGCTTCCCGCCCACCCGCATCGAGATCTCCAAGGCGTTCAATTACAGCTCGGCCAACGCCGCCGAGGAGCATCTGCGGATGCTGGAGAGAAAGGGCGCGATTGAGCTCACCCCCGGCGCCTCGCGCGGTATCCGGCTCACCGAGGGCCTGGGGCTTCCGCTCATCGGCCGCGTCGCCGCGGGCAGCCCGATCCTCGCCGAGGAGCACATCGAGCGGCGCTGCCAGGTCGACCCTGCCCTGTTCCAGCCGCGCGCCGACTATCTGCTGAAGGTCCGCGGCATGAGCATGCGCGACGCCGGCATACTCGACGGCGACCTGCTCGCCGTGCATCGCACCCGCGAGGCGCGCACCGGGCAGATCGTGGTGGCACGCCTGCACGACGAGGTCACGGTGAAGCGCCTGCGCCGCCGCGGCAACGTGGTGGAGCTGCTCCCGGAGAATCCCGAGTTCAAACCCATCGTAGTCGACCCGGGCGAGGATTTCGCCATCGAGGGCCTGGGCGTCGGCGTGATCCGCAGGCCTCTTTGACGCCCGCACCGTTCCCGCAAGCCGCGATCCCCGGCGGGCATGCCCCTCTCTTTCTCCGCCCTCCTCGATCGCCCAGATATCTGGCGCGGCGACAGCCTGAACCGGGCCGGCGCCAGCGTCGTCTCGAGCGGTTTTCCAGAGCTTGACGCCGGGCTTCCCGGCGGCGGCTGGCCCGCCGGGGCGCTGACCGAGGTTCTCCCGGCGCACGAAGGCATCGGCGAGCTGCGCCTGCTCGGGCCTGCGCTCGCGTCCCGGCGCGGATTGCCGCTCGCCTGGATCGCCCCGCCTCACCTGCCCTATGCCCCTGCGCTGGCCGCGGCGGGGATCGACATCGCCAAGCTGGTAATCATCCGCACGGCTTCGTCCAGGGAAACGCTCTGGGCCACAGAGCAGGCGCTGGCGTCGAATGCCTGCGGTGCGGTGCTCGCCTGGCTCCCGCGGGCGAAGTACGCGGAGCTCCGGCGGCTGCAGATCGCCGCCGAAGGAGGGCGGGCTCCCGCCTTCTTGTTCAGGCCCCCGGAAGCCGCTTCCGAATCCTCGCCCGCCGCGCTGCGCATCGCGCTCGGCACCTCGAACGGCGGCCTCGCGGTGGAGGTATTCAAGCGCCGCGGCACTCCCCTCGCCCGCCCCATTCTGCTTCCGGCGATGCCTCCCGCCGTGCGCGGCAGGAATCCCCATGTGGATCGCCATCCGGCTGCCGCAGCTGCCGCTCGAGATTCTCCTGCGCGGCTCGTCCACGCCTGAGCCTTTCGCGCTCGAGGAGCGGCACCGCGTCTTCGCCTGCGACGGCAAGGCCCGCGCGCGCGGTGTTCGCTCCGGCATGCCCGTTTCCGCGGCGCTCGCCTTGGCGCCCGGCTTGCGTTTCGCGCAGCGCGACCCGGCCGCGGAGACCGAGGCGCTGCTCGGCCTGGCCGGGTGGGCGGCGCAGTTCACTCCCGGCGTCGCGCTCGAGTTCCCCGACGCGGTGCTGCTCGACGCGGCGGGCAGCCTCAGGCTCTTCGGCGGCCTTGCGCCGCTTCTCGACCGCCTGCGCAGGGATCTCGCGGAAATGGGCTGGAGCGCGCAGCTCGCGGGCGCGCCCACGCCGCGCGCCGCGTTCTGGCTGGCTCTCGCCGGGGTCGAGCGGTTCATGGCCTCCGCCGACGGACTTGAGCCGGCGCTGGCGGCGCTGCCCGTCGCGGTCCTGCGCTGCGACGGCGAAACGCTGGACGCGTTGGGGGCGATCGGCGTGCGCACGCTCGGGGGCCTCTTCGCGCTGCCGCGCGACGGCCTGGCGCGGCGCTTCGGCCAGCGGCTGCTCGATTTGCTCGACCAGACGCTCGGGCGGCTCGCCGACCCGCGGAACTTCTTCGTTCCGCCGGCGCGGTTCGTGGCGGCGATCGAGCTGCCCGCGGAGGTCGTCCAAGCCGAGGCGCTGCTGTTCGCCGCAAAGCGGCTGATCGTTCAGCTCGCCGGATTTCTCGCCGCGCGCTCGGGCGGCGCGCAGCGCCTCGTCTTCCGGCTGAAGCACCGCGACCGCCCCACCACCGAGGTGACGATCGGCCTGGTCGCGCCTTCGCGCGATGCCGAGCACTTCGCGCTGCTCGCGCGCGAGCGGTTCTCGAACCTCGCGCTCGAGCAGCCGGTGCGTGAGATCGCGCTGGAAGTCGACGACGTGCTGCCGCTCGCGGGGCGCAACCTCGGGCTTCTGCTCGAGCAGGGCAAGCCCCAGGGCGACTGGCAGCGTCTCCTCGAGCGGTTGCGCGCGCGGCTCGGCGCCGAGGCGGTGAGCGGCCTCGCCGTGCGGCCCGAGCACCGCCCCGAGCTCGCCAGCGCGGCCGCCGAGCCCGACGCGAAGCAGCTGCAGCTCGAATTCGGCGAACGGCCGATGTGGCTCCTGGAGGCGCCGCACCCGCTCGCAGAGATCGATGCGAGGCCGCACCACGAAGGGCCCCTCGAGCTGCTCGCCGGCCCCGAGCGCATCGAGTCGGGGTGGTGGGACGGCGGCGACGTCGCTCGCGACTATTTCATCGCGCGCATGCAGAACGAGGCGCTGGTGTGGATCTACCGGGAGCGCGGCGGCGGCGGATGGTACCTGCACGGATTGTTCGCCTGAATGTATTCGCCTCTCCCCGCCTACGCCGAGCTGCATTGCCTCTCGAACTTCACCTTTCTCCGCGGCGCCTCGCATCCCGAGGATCTGGTGAGCCGCGCCGCGGCGCTCGGCTACACCGCGCTCGCGCTCACCGACGAGTGCTCGTTCGCGGGAGCGGTGCGGGCGCACGTCGCGGCGAAGAGCATCGGTCTGCCGCTGATCATCGGCTCCGAGATGCAGCTACGGGATGGACCGAAGCTCGTGGCGCTCGCGACCGACCGCGAAGGCTACGGCCAACTCTCGTCGCTCATCACCCGCGGGCGGATCGGCAGCAAGAAAGGCAGCTATTCGCTCAGCCGTGCCGATCTTGACGATTTATCGCGCTGCCTCGCCCTGCTGATTCCGGACGGCAGGCGCGACGCCGAGCACGCCCGCTTCGTCGCCGGGCGCTTCCCCGGCCGCGCCTGGATCGCAGCGGAGCTCCTGTGCGGTCCGGATGACCGCTCGCGCCTCGCCGCGCTGCGCGACTTGGGCAAGAGCGCAGGTCTCCCTCTCGTCGCCGCGGGCGACGTGCACATGCATCTGCGCTCGCGCCGGGCGCTGCAGGACACGCTGACCGCGATCCGCCTGCGCATGCCGGTGCGCGCCTGCGGCCATGCGCTTCACCCCAACGCCGAGCGCCACCTGCGGCTGCGCATGCGGCTCGCGCAGCTCTACCCGCCGGAGCTGCTCGCCGAGTCCGTGAAGCTCGCCGAACGCTGCTCGTTCTCGCTCGACGAGCTGCGCTACGAGTATCCCGAGGAGCTGGTCCCACGGGGCGAGACCCCGGCGAGCTGGCTGCGCAAGCTCACTGAGGAGGGATTGCAGAAGCGCTTTCCCGGAAGCATCTCGCAGAAGACCCGGGACCTCGTCGAGCGCGAGCTCGCGCTCATCGCCGAGCTGCGCTACGAGCCCTTCTTCCTCACCGTGCATGACGTGGTCGCGTTCGCTCGCGGCCGCGGCATCCTGTGCCAGGGCCGAGGCTCGGCGGCGAATTCGGCCGTGTGCTACGCCCTGGGCGTGACCGAGGTCAACCCGGCGAAGCAGGAGCTGCTGTTCGAGCGCTTCCTGTCCAGGGAGCGCAACGAGCCGCCCGACATCGACGTCGACTTCGAGCACCAGCGGCGCGAAGAGGTCATCCAGTACATCTACGGGAAATACGGGAGAGACCGCGCGGCGCTGGCGGCCACGCTGATTACCTACCGGCCCAAGAGCGCGCTGCGCGATGCCGGCAAGGCGCTCAACCTCGACCCGAGGCAGGTGGACGCGATCGCCAAGTCGATCGCCTGGTGGGACGACCGCAGGGAGCTCGCCGCTCGCCTGCGCGAAGCCGGCTTCAACCCGATGAGCCCGGTGATGCGGCGCCTGATGGCGCTCGCGCATGCGTTGCTCGGCTTTCCCCGCCACCTGTCGCAGCACGTCGGCGGTTTCGTCATCTCGCGCGGGCCGCTTGCGCAGCTGGTGCCGATCGAGAACGCCGCCATGCCCGAGCGCAGCGTCATCCAGTGGGACAAGGACGACCTGGAGAGCCTGGGCCTGCTGAAGGTCGACGTGCTCGCGCTCGGCATGCTGTCGGCCATCCGGCGCGCGCTCGGCTTCGTCAACGGGTTGCGTAGAAACGCGATCAGCATGGACAGCCTGCTGCTCGAGGAGGACCCGGCGGTGTACGAGATGATCCGCCACGCCGACACCATCGGCGTGTTCCAGATCGAGTCGCGCGCGCAGATGTCGATGCTGCCGCGGCTTGGCCCAAAGCATTTCTACGACCTCGTGATCGAGATCGCGATCGTGCGGCCCGGGCCGATCCAGGGCGACATGGTGCACCCCTACCTGCGGCGGCGCGAGGGCAAGGAGCCGGTCGACTATCCGAACGACGCGGTGAAAAAGGTGCTCGAGCGCACGCTGGGCGTGCCGATCTTCCAGGAGCAGGTGATGCAGCTCGCGGTGGTGGCGGCGGACTTCACGCCCGGCGAAGCCGACCAGCTGCGCCGCGCCATGGCCGCGTGGAAGCGCAAGGGCGGCCTGGAGCCTTTCCAGAAAAAGCTCATTGAGGGCATGCGCAGGAACGGCATCCCAGAGGAGTTCGCCGACCGCATCTACCGCCAGATACTCGGCTTCGGCGAGTACGGCTTTCCCGAATCGCATTCGGTGAGCTTCGCCCTGCTCGCCTACGTGTCGGCCTGGCTCAAGCGCCACGAGCCCGCGGCGTTCCTCGCCGCGCTCCTCAACAGCCAGCCGATGGGCTTCTACACGCCCTCGCAGCTGGTGCAGGATGCGCGCCGCCACGGGGTAGAGGTCCTGCCGGTGGACGTCACGGCGAGCGAATGGGAGTGCGCGATCGAGCCGCTCCCCTCCTCCCGGCCCGCGGTGCGCCTGGGTTTCCTCATGGTGCAGGGCCTCGCCGAAGCCGCGGCGAAGCGCATCGTCGAAGCGCGCGCGCGCGGGCCGCTCGAATCGATGGACGAGCTGGCGCACCGCGCAGCGCTCGAGCGCCGCGATCTGAGATGCCTGGCGGCCGCTGGGGCCCTCGCGCCGCTCGCGGGACACAGGCGCGAGGCGCACTGGTCGGTCGCGGGCGTCGACACCGGGAGACACATCCTCGCCGGCGCGCCGGTGGCGGAGGCCCGGCCGGAGCTGGCGCCTCCCACCGAGGGCGAGAGCCTGCTCGCCGACTACGCGAGCACCGGCCTCACGCTCGGGCGCCACCCGCTCGCGCTATTGCGGGCGCGCCTGGCGCGCATGCGCTTCGCCACCGCCGAGGAGCTGAAGCGCTTGCCGAGCGGCGCGCACGCACGCGCGGCGGGCATCGTCACCGGCCGCCAGCGCCCCGGAACCGCCTCGGGGACGGTGTTCGTCACGCTCGAGGACGAGACCGGCTACGTCAACGTCATCGTCTGGCCGCGCCTGGTCGAGGCTCAGCGGCGGGAGCTGCTGGCCTCGATGCTGATGGGAGTTGAAGGAACGCTGGAGCGCGAAGGCGAGGTGATGCACCTCGTCGCGAAGCGCCTGAGCGACCACAGCGAGCTGATCGGCTCGCTCCAGGTCGATTCACGCGATTTTCACTGACCCCGCGAAGGGCGGTAGATGTAGTCGCGTGTCAGCGGCAGCGGATTCGACGCCCCGCCTTCCTTGCGCGCGAGCACCTGGTAGATGTTCATCCACTCGCTGGCGAAGCCGTGCGCGCAGCCGGCGAGGTAGATCTGCCAGATGCGGTAGCGCTTGTCGCCCACGGCCGCGCTCGCGCGCTCGCGGTTCTCTTCCAGGCGCTTTGCCCATTCGAGGCAGGTGCGAGCGTAGTGTCGCCGCAGCGATTCGACGTCGGCGACCTCGAAACCGGCGCTCGCCATTTCGCGCAGGACCAGCGACACGTGCGGGAGCTCGCCGTGCGGAAATACGTAGCGGTTGATGAATTCCCCCGCACCCAGCCCGACCCAGCTGTTGTCGGGATCGACCGCGGTGATGCCGTGATTCATGACCAGCCCGTCCTCGGTGAGCAGCGAGCGGAGCTTCGCGAAATACGCGCCGAGATGGCGCAGTCCAACGTGCTCGAACATGCCCACGCTCGCGATCTTGTCGTACACGCCTTCCCCGGGAATGTCACGATAGTCCTGAAGACGCACCTCGCAGCGGTCCGCCAGGCCCTCCTCGCGGATCCGCCGCACGACGAAGTCGTGCTGATTCTGGCTGAGCGTCACGCCCGTCGCGCGCGCCCCGTATTTCTTTGCCGCGCGCAGAATCAGCGCTCCCCAGCCGCAACCGATGTCGAGAAACCTCTCGCCGGGCCGAACCATGAGCTTGTTGAGGATATGGTCGAGCTTCTGCTCCTGCGCAGCGTCCAGCGAGTCCGACTCGCGGCGAAAATAGGCGCAGGAATACACCATGTTCCGGTCGAGCCACAGCGAATAGAAATCGTTGGAGACGTCGTAGTGATACTGGATGGCGTCCCGGTCGCCCTTGCGGTTGTGGTGCCAGAAACGGCGCAAACCCCGGCTTCCATGGGACGCGGCGCTCCGCGCGAGGCCTTCGGCCACTCTGAAAACCTCGAGGATAGGGCCCTCGACGCGCAGATAGCCTTCCACGTAGGCATAGCCGAGCTTCATCAGGTTGGGCGAGATCAGGAAGCGGACGGCCGACGGGCTCGTCAGCCCGATTTTGACAGTGGGCTCGCTGGCGAAATCGAAGGTGCGCCCGTTCCACAACTCCAGCCGCAGCGGAATGGACACGGACTGCTTGAGTTTCGCGATCAGACGCTCGACGCGGTGCTCGATGAACATCATGTGATTTTTCCCGGACCGGCGAATATCATAGCATCGCGGGCGCTGAGCCCGCTCGCCGGAGGTTTCATGTTGCGCCTCGTTTCCCTCGTTTTCGCGGCCCTGGTCTCGCTCCACGCCTGGGCCCAGTATCCCTCGCGTCCGATCCGGCTGATCGTCCCCATTCCTCCCGGCGGGGCGCCCGACATCTCCGCGCGCATCGTCGGCCAGCGGCTCGGCGAGCTCGTCGCCCAGCCCGTCGTGGTCGAGAACCGCCCCGGCTCGAACGGCAACATCGCCATGGACATCGTCGCGAAGGCGCAGCCCGACGGCTACACCCTGGGCCTGCTCGCCGACAGCATGGTCACGATCAACCCGCACCTGTACAAGGAGATGCAGACCGACCCGATCAAGGACCTCGCGCCCGTGGCTTCGGTGGTCTCGAACCAGTGGGTGCTGTCGGTCAACCCGTCGGTGCCGGTGAAGAACTTCAAGGAGTTCATCGAGTACGCGCGTAGCGCCAAGCCGCCGCTCGCCTACGCGTCCGGAGGAAACGGCAGCATCCACCAGCTCGCGATGGAGATGCTGAAGCAGCGCGCGGGCATCGACCTCGTGCACGTGCCGTACAAAGGCGGCTCGCCCGCCACGACGGCGACCGTCGCGGGCGAGGTCGCGGCGATGTTCTCCGGTACCTCCTCCGCAGGGCAGATCAAGTCCGGCAAGTTGCGCGCGCTTGCGGTCACCGGGTTGCGCCGCTCGGACCTCTTTCCGGACCTGCCGACCATTGCCGAGTTCTATCCCGGCTACGAGGTGACGATCTGGCTGGGCCTGTTCTCGGCGGCGGGGACGCCGGAAGCGGTGCTCGCGAGCCTGCACGCCGAGGTCAACAAGTTGCTCGCCGAGCCCGACACCCGCAAGAAACTTCACGCCGCCGGGGGACTCGAGCCCTACATCAGCACCCCTGCCGAGTTCGCCGACCTGATCCGCCGCGACTACAACAAGTACGGCAAAGTCGTCAAGGACGTGGGGGTCAAGGTCGATTAGCAATCGGTGCCGCGTCCCCTGGGACTGATATAGAATCAGTCTAATTTCTTGTGAGGAGGGAAGAGTGAATCATGCGATCAAAACAGCAACCCTAGTCCTGGGTGCGCTCGTGTGCGCCGCCCAGGCGTCCGCGCAGACCATCAAGGTGGGCTCCGTGCTCACCTTGTCGGGGCCGAACGCGACCCTGGGCGAGAACATGGACCGGGCGATCAAGCTCTACATGAAGCTCAACCAGGACAAGCTGCCCCCCGGCGTGAAGGTCGAGGTCATCACCCGCGACGACGGCGGCCCCAACCCCGACAAGGCGAAGCAGCTCTCCCAGGAGCTGATCGTGCGGGACAAGGTGCAGTTCCTGGCCGGCATGACCTGGACGCCGAACGCGATGTCCTCGGCTCCGCTCTCGACCGAGGCCAAGGTGCCGATGGTCATCATGAACGCGGGCACCTCGGTCATCACCACCATGTCCCCGTACATCGTGAGGACCTCCTTTACGCTGTGGCAGTCGAGCCTGCCGATGGGCACCTGGGCGGCGAAGAAATTCAAGACGGCCTACATCGCCGTGAGCGACTTCGGTCCCGGCCACGACGCCCAGGCCGCGTTCACCAAGGGTTTCACCGACGGCGGAGGCAAGATCGTGGGCGAAGTCCGCATCCCCCTGGCCAACCCCGACTTCATCCCCTTCATGCAGCGCGCGAAGGACGCCAGCCCGGACGCGATCTTCGGCTTCGTCCCCGCGGGCAAGCAGGCCACGGCGATCATGAAGGCCTATGGCGAGCTCGGCCTGGACAAGGCCGGCGTGAAGTTCATCGGGCCGGGCGACATCACCACCGACGAGGAGCTGCCCAACATGGGCGACGTGTCCCTGGGCGTGCTCACGGTGTTCCACTACTCGGCCGCCGCGAACCGTCCCGCGAACAAGTCCTTCATCGCCGCGTGGAAGAAGGAATACGGCGAGAACTCCACGCCGAGCTTCATGTCGGTGGGCGCCTGGGACGGCATGGACGCGATCTACTACGCCATCCGCGAGCAGAAGGGCAAGATCGATCCGGACAAGACCATGGAGCTGCTCAGGCAGTACAAGAGCTCGACCAGCCCGCGCGGGCCGATCTCGATCGACCCGGAGACGCGCGACATCGTCCAGAACGAGTACCTGCGCGAGGTGCGCAAGGTCGGCGGCAAGCTCGAGAACGTCGAGCTGGAGACGGTGCAGACCGCCGTGAAGGATCCCTGGAAGATCATCAACAACAAGAAATAGAGTCGGGAATCCGGCCACCCCGCGCCACGCCCGGCGTGCCGCGGGGTTGGTTTATCTGCGCCTGAGGGAGGCGACGGAGTGCAGTCAGTTCTTGCATCGGTGGTGAGCGTCGCGTTCCACGGCGCGGCGCTCGGCATGATCCTGTACGTGATCTCGGTGGGCCTTTCGGTCACCATGGGGCTGATGGGCTTCGCCAACCTCGCGCACGGCGTGTTCGCCATGGCGGGCGGCTACGTCCTCACCACGGCGATCTCGCGCTTCGGCGCGCCCTTCCCGCTCGCGCTGGTGGTCGCCTTCGTGCTGGTCGGGGCCGCGAGCATCGTCCTCGAGCGCCTGCTCTACTCGCGCCTGTACACCGCGAGCGACCTCGAGCAGGTGCTGTTTACCATCGGCCTGATCTTCATCGCGGTCGCGGTGGCGCGCTTCATCTACGGCACCTTGCAGCAACCGGTGGTGCTGCCCGACTATCTCAAGGGCCAGTTCTCGCTCCTCGGTCGGGACTTTCCGACCTACCGCGTGTTCATCATCGCCTTCAGCGCCGTGATGGTGGGCCTGCTGTGGTTCGGGGTCGAGCGCACCCGCTGGGGCGCGATGGTGCGCGCCGCTGTGGACAACCGCGCGATGGCGCAGTCGGTCGGGATCGACACCAAGCGCCTCTTCAGCCTGACCTTCGCGCTGGGGAGCGGGCTCGCGGGTCTGGGCGGGGGCCTGGGCGCCGAGATCATCGCGATCCAGCCCACCTACCCGTTCGAGAACCTCGTCTACTTCCTGGTCGTCGTCGCGGTCGGCGGCCTGGGCAGCCTGCGCGGCCCCTTCGTCGCGGCGCTGCTCATCGGCGTCGCCGACACCGCCTGCAAGTACTGGGCGCCGCAGTTCGGCGCCTTTCCCATCTACGTCGCGACCATTGCGATCCTGCTATGGCGGCCGGCGGGACTGTTCGGGCGGCACGCATGAGCACCCACGCCGGAGGCTACAGCGCCGATCCCCGCGTCCGTCCGGTCGAGTGGCTGCCGTGGATCGTCGCGCTCGCGGGGTTCTTCCTGCTCCCCGAGTACCTGTCGCTCGGCGCGCGCATCCTGATCTACGTTCTCTACGCGCTATCGCTCGACCTCATCGTCGGCTATGCGGGCATCATCACGCTGGGCCACAGCGCGTACTTCGGCTTGGGCGCCTACGTCGCTGGGATCCTCGCGGCCAAGGCAGGCATCTCCGATCCCATGGTGCAGCTCGCCGCCGCCGCGGCGGCCGGGGCGGTGCTCGGCGTCGTCACGGGCGCGATCATCCTGCGCACCAAGGGGTTGACGCTTCTCATGCTCACGCTCGCCATCACCTCGGTGCTGCTCGAGATCGCGAACAAGGCTTCCTGGCTCACCGGGGGGGCCGACGGCCTTTCCGGGGTCGTGGTCGCGCCGGTCCTCGGGCTGTTCAAGTTCGACCTGTTCGGCAAGACGGCGTACCTCTACTGCCTGGTGGCGCTGCTCATCGGCTGGTGGTTCGTGAGAAAGATGATCTACTCGCCTTTCGGCACCTCGCTCACCGGAGTGCGCGAGAACAGCTTGCGCATGCACGCGATCGGCGCACCGGTGTACTGGCGCCTGGTGCTGGTCTATACCCTATCGGCCACCATCGCGGGCGTCGCCGGCGGGCTGATCACGCAAACGAACCAGTTCGTTGGGTTGAACGTGCTGTCCTTCGAGTCGGCCGGCGAGCTGCTGGTGATGCTGATCCTCGGCGGTGTAGGGCGCATCTACGGCGCGTTCGTGGGACCCGTGGTGTACCTCATCGCGCAGGACTTACTCGCGAAGCAATTCCCGGAATACTGGTACCTCGGCATCGGCACGATGCTGGTGCTCGTCGTCATGTTCGCGCGCGGAGGGATACTCGGGATCCTCGACGGCTTAATCGCCAGGCTGCAGAGGAAAGCGTGAGCGCGGCCCTCGAGACCCACGCGCTGTGCAAGTCCTTCGGCGCGCTTACCGTCGCGGACAAGATCGATTTCCGTCTCGAGCCCGGCGCGCGTCACGCGCTGATCGGGCCGAACGGAGCCGGCAAAACCACCTTCGTCGACATGCTCACCGGAGTGCTGGCGCCTTCTTCCGGAAGGATCGTGCTCGGCGGCGAAGACATCACCGCGCTGGGTCAGGCCAACCGGGTGAAACGCGGCCTGGGCCGCACCTTCCAGATCAACGCGCTGTTCCGGCGCCTGCCGGTGCTGGACAACGTCGCGCTGGCGGTCGCCGAGCGCCGCGGCGTGGCGCCGCGCATGCTGCGCGCCGCAAGCCTTCATCCCGACGTGCGCGAAGAGGGCAAGGAGTTGCTTGCGACGCTGGGCCTCGCCGACGACGCCGCGCAGCGCATCCTCGACCTGCCCTACGGCAAGCAGCGTCTGGTGGAGATCGCGATCGCGCTCGGCTTGAAGCCCCGCGTGCTGCTCCTCGACGAGCCGGCGGCGGGCGTGCCCTCGCTCGAGTCGCACCGCATCCTCGAGGTGCTGGACGCGCTGCCCAGGGAGATCGCGATCCTCATCATCGAGCACGACATGGACCTGGTGTTCCGCTTCGCCCAGCGCATCACCGTGCTGGTCCAGGGCGAGGTGCTGGTGGAGGGCACGCCCGAGGAGATCGGGCGCGACAAGCGCGTGCACCAGGTCTACCTCGGCGAGCAGCGCCATGGCTGACGCGCTTCGGCTCAGGGACGTGCGTGCCGGCTACGGCGAGACCGTGGTGATCGAGGAGATCGCGTTCTCGCTGCCGGAGCGCGGCTCGCTCTCCGTGCTGGGCCGAAATGGAGTCGGCAAGACCACCCTGCTCGCGACCATCATGGGCCACACGACGTTTCACGCGGGCGCGATCGAGTATCATGGCAGGCCGATCGAAAAGCTGCCGGTGTACGAGCGCAACCGCCTGGGCGTGGGCTTCGTTCCGCAGACGCGCGATATCTTTCCCTCGCTGACCGTCGAGGAGAACCTCACGGTGGCGGCGCGCCCGGGACGCTGGACGTTGGAGCGCGTGCACGATCTCTTTCCCAGGCTCGCCGACCGGCGCCGGCACTGGGGCAACCAGATCTCCGGCGGCGAGCAGCAGATGCTCGCTATCGGTCGGGCGCTGATGGGCAATCCTTCGCTCCTGCTCATGGACGAGCCGCTCGAGGGGCTCGCCCCCATCATCGTCGAGATGCTGCTCGCCGCCCTGCAGCGGCTCATCCGGGAGGATTCGCTCACCGTGGTGCTGGTCGAGCAGCACGCCAAGCTCGCGCTCGAGGTGACGCAGAACGCGCTGGTGCTGAACCGCGGCCGCATCGCTTACAACGGCCCCAGCGCCGAGCTGCTCGCCGACACCCGGCGGCTGACCAGCTTGGTGGTCGCTTGAGGCGACGGCAGCCATGCGAGTCGTGCTCGCCGCGCTGCTCATGATCGGCCTCACGCCCGCCGCGGCGCAGGTCGAGCGCGCGAGCGCGCGGGCCCAGATGGTCGCAGAGATCGCCGCGATGGCGCGCGAGACCGGCGGCGAGACCGGTCGGCCCAAGCTCTCCGATGCGGTCATGGCGGCGATGGGCAAGGTGCCGCGCCACCGCTTCGTGCCCTCCTTCCAGGACGCCTTTGCCTACGACAATCGGGCTCTTGCGATCGGCGAAGGCCAGACGATCTCGCAACCCTATGTCGTCGCGCTGATGACCGACCTGCTTGACCTGAAGCGCTCGGACCGCGTGCTGGAAATCGGCACGGGCTCGGGCTACCAGGCCGCAGTGCTCGCCGAGCTGGTGGCGAAGGTGTACACGATCGAGATCGTCGAGCCTCTGGGCAAGCGCGCGGCGAACCTGCTCGGCGAGCTGCGCTACCACAACGTCGAGGTGCGCATAGGCGACGGCTACGGCGGCTGGCCCGAGGCCGGCCCTTTCGACGCGATCATCGTCACCGCGGCGCCGACCGCCGTGCCGCAGCCCTTGATCGATCAGCTCGCACGCGACGGCAGAATGGTGGTCCCCGTGGGGCAAGCGGGCGACGTGCAGCACCTGCTGCTTCTCGAGAAGCGGCCCGACGGCAGCGTGACGACGCGGCGCACCCTCCCGGTGAGGTTCGTTCCGCTGACGCGGGACCGCGGCAACGTGGCAAAATAGACGGTCATGAGAGACTACTGGCTGAGCAAGCTTTTCTTCGATCTTCAGAGTTCCCCTTCCCTCGGGACCGAGTACCGGGCGGACCGCAAGAAGATCCTCGACCGCTATCCCCTGAAGCCCGAGGTGCGCAAGGCGGTCGAGCGCGACGACGTGGTGTTCCTCGCTTCGCGCGTGAACCCCTACCTGCTGCGCTTCTATTTCGTCGTCGCCGGCATGCCCGAGACCGAGTTCCTGAAGAAGGTGCGCAACGCCGGCGCCGAGAGCGCGGCGAGGTCTAGCCATGGCTAAGCTGGTGGGCGTCTACGCGTCCAGCCACGCGCCGCTCATCATCCGCGGCTGGAAGGACGTGAGCGCGGCGAACCAGGACAGCCTGACGCGCTCGATGACCGAGCTCGGCGGCCGCATCAAGGCGGCGAAGCCCGATGTGCTCATCGAGATCGCGCCCGACCACTGGGTGAATTTCTTCATCAACAACCTGCCGAGCATCTGCGTGGGCATGGGCGAGGAGCACGAGGGCCCGGCCGAGCCGTGGATGAAGGACTGCCCCTACAAGACGATCAAGGGCCATCCCAAGCTCGCGAACCACATCGTAGAGACCGCGCTCGAGCGCGATTTCGAGCCCTCGATGTCGCACCATCTCACGCTCGACCACGGCTTTTGCATCCCGCTGTGGCGCGGCGGGCTCGATCCCCTGCCGCCGATCGTGCCGATCATCTTCAACGATCTCGAGCCGCCGTACCCGACGGTGCGGCGCTGCCTGCAGTGGGGCGCGATGCTCGCCGAGGCGGTACGCACCTATCCCGAGGATATTCGCGTGGCGATCCTCGCGACGGGCGGTCTGTCGCACTCCATCGGCGAGCCCACCATGGGCGAGATCGACGAGCCCTTCGACCGCGAGTGCATTCGCCACTTCGAGAACGGCGACGAAAGGAAGCTCGTCGATTTCCTGAACGAACGCCTGCCCACCATCGGCAACGGCGCCGCCGAGATCCGCAACTGGGTCGCGGCGCATGGTGCGGCGAACCGGCGCGGGTTCGAGCTGATCGGCTACTGCAACTGCCCCGAGGTCTACGTCGGCTGCGGCTTCGCTTCCTGGAATCTGGGCGCACGCGTTTGAGCCTGCTCCAGACGACCATCGCCGGCAGCCTGCCCAAGCCGGCCTGGCTCGCCGAGCCGAAGAAGCTCTGGGCACCCTGGCTGCTCGAGGGCGCGCTCCTCGACGAGGGCAAGCGCGACGCCATGCGCCTGGTGGTCGCCGACCAGGAGACCGCCGGGATCGACATCGTCACCGACGGCGAGCAGACCCGCCGCCACTTCGTCACCACCTTCATCGAGAGCCTCGACGGGGTGGACTTCGAGCACAAGCGCACCGTGCGCATCCGCAACCGCTACGACGCCGACGTCCCCGTCGTGGTCGGCAAGGTGGCGCGCCGGCGCCCGGTCTACGTCGAGGACATCCGCACCCTGCGCTCCCTGACCACGCGCCGCATCAAGGCCACCCTCCCCGGCCCGATGACCATGGTCGATACGCTCTACGACAACCATTACCGCAGCCGCGAGAAACTGGCACGCGAATTCGCCGCCATCCTGAACCAGGAAGCGCGCGAGCTGGAGCGCGCCGGCGCCGACGTCATCCAGTTCGACGAGCCGGCCTTCAACGTCTACATGGACGAGGTGCGCGACTGGGGCGTCGCCGCGCTCGAGGCCGCTGCCGCCGGATTGAAATGCAAGACCGCGGTGCACATCTGCTACGGCTACGGGATCAAGGCGAACAACGACTGGAAAAAGACCCTGGGCTCGGAATGGCGCCAGTACGAATCCACCTTTCCCCTGCTCGCGAAATCGAAAATCGACCAGGTCTCGCTCGAATGCGCGAACTCGCATGTGCCGCTCGAGTTGCTCGCGCTGCTCAAGGGTAAGGACGTCATGGTCGGCGCCATCGACGTCGCGAGCGACGCGGTCGAGACACCGGACCAAGTCGCCTCGACGATCCGCTCGGCGATGAAATTCGTCCCGGCAGAGAAGCTCTATCCCTGTACCAACTGCGGCATGGTGCCGCTCGCGCGCGTGATCGCGGTCGGCAAGCTCAAGGCCCTCGCCGCCGGAGCTGCGCTGGTTCGGCGTGAGCTGGACGCGTAGAGCGCGCCTCGCGGCGCTGTTGGTCTTACTGCTCGGGTGCCTCGGGCAGGCGTTGGGGGCGACCGCACCGAGACTCATCATTGTTATCGTGATCGACGGCCTGCCGCAGGAGCAGGTCCTGAAGTACCGCGATCAGTACGGCCCCGGCGGGTTCAATCTCCTGCTCCAGAAAGGCGCCTGGTTCGGCAACGCCCATCAGGCCCACGCGGTGACGCTGACCGCGCCAGGACACACCGCCGTGCTCACCGGCGCCTATCCCTACCAGAGCGGCATCATCGCCAACGAATGGGTCGATCCCGCAACGCTCGCGGAGACCTATTGCACCGGCGATCCGGCGCACAGCTACATCGGCGAGGAGACAAAGAAGCTCGATGGAACTTCTCCTGCGAACCTGCGCGTGAGCACGCTCGGCGACGAGCTGCGCTACGCGAACGGCCTGTCCAAGGTTCTCGCCGTCTCGGGCAAGGACCGCGGCGCGATCCTGCTCGCCGGCAAGACCGGCACCGCCTACATGTACATGGACAAGAGCGGCAGGTTCGCGAGCAGCACTTACTACATGAAGGAGCACCCGCGCTGGTGGGAGGCCTTCTACGCGAACCGTCCGCAGGACCGCTGGCTGGGGAAATCCTGGACGCTCGCGCTGCCGGAATCCGCCTACGCACGCTCGATCGCCGACGGCCAGGCGTGGTTCCTCAACTACCGCGGAATGGGGAACCGGTTTCCCTTTGTCTTGCCCGATGGGGGTGGAAAGCCGACCGCCGCCTACTACGGCGCATTGATCAGAACGCCTTACGGGGATGTCGCTACCCTCGACTTCGCGCGCGCCGCGGTCGAAGGCGAGAATCTCGGGCGGAACGCAGCCGGCGTACCGGATCTTCTCGGTGTCAGCCTGTCCACGCACGACTACGTCAACCACGCCTTCGGGCCGGAGAGCCGCGAGTCGCACGATCATCTGCTCCAGCTCGATCGCGCTCTCGCGTCCTTCTTCGGCTACCTCGCGAAGCGCTTCGGGCCGGAAAGCGTGCTGATCGCTCTCACCGCCGATCACGGATTCTTGAACGCGCCCGAGTACAGTTCGTCCCTGGGATTCGCCGGGGTGCACGTCGACTCGCAGAAGCTGCTGGCCGAGCTAAACGAAAGGCTCGCGGCGCGCTTCGGGGCGGGAACCTACGCCGTCCGCTATTCCTATCCCACGGTCATCCTGGATCGCAAGCTGATCGAGGAGAAGAAGCTGGCCCCCGCTGAAGTCGAATCCTCGGCGGCGCGCATCATCGCGGAGTACCCGGGCATCGCTGCGGTCTATACGCGCACCCAGCTCGAGCGCGGCGCGCTCACCGGCCGCCTGGGCACGCTGGTCCAGCGCGCCTGGCACCGGCAGGTGAGCGGAGATCTCTACGTGGTGCAGCGGCCCTACGCGATGTTCGGCGGCAACGCCGCAACGCACGGGTCTCCCTATGCGTATGACACCAACGTGCCGCTCATGCTGTACGGCTCGCCGTGGATCAAAGCGGGAGCTTTCACAGGCTACACCGAGGTGGTCGACCTCGCGCCGACCCTCACCTTCCTGCTCGGGACGCGTCCGCCCTCGGCGAGCGAGGGTCGGGTGCTGACGGAGATCCTCCGCTAGGCCTTTCCCTTCGCCCCCCGGATCGCGTGCCAGACGCGATCGGGCGTGTACGGAAAATCGAGGTGGTCGATCCCCAGGTGCCGCAACGCGTCGATCACGGCGTTCGCCACGGTCGGCACGGCGCCGGTCGTGCCCGCTTCTCCCGCGCCCTTCACGCCGAGCGGGTTGCCGGGCGAAGGAATCGAGCGGTCGTGCAGACGTATGTCCGGCATGCCGTCCGCCCGCGGCATCTCGTAGTCCATGAAGGTGCCGGTGAGGAGCTGGCCGCTCGCGCGGTCGTAGATCGCATGCTCGCCCATCACCTGCCCTATCCCCTGCGCGATGCCGCCGTGCAGCTGGCCGTCGAGCAGCACGTGGTTGATGACGCGCCCGCAGTCGTCGACTGCGGTATAGCTCAGGATCTCGACCACGCCAGTCTCCGGATCGATCTCGACCTCGGCCACGTGGACGCCGCTCGGAAACGAGCGCGGCAGCGGAATCTCTCCCTTGGAATCGAGCGCGCCCGGGTGCGTCTTCGCGAGCTCCTCGATGCCGACGGAGATGTCCGTGCCTTTCACGCGGTATCGGCCCTGGCGGAACTCGAGATCGCCGGGCGCCACCTCGAGGTCCTTTGCCGCGAGCTCGGTACCCTTCTTCACCACCTCGCGCGCCGCGACGAGCAGCGAGCCACCGTGCGCCATCATCGAGCGCGAGCCGATCGTGCCTTCGCCGACGAGCGCCGGCCCGTCGGGGTCGCTCGCGCGCAGCGTGATCCTCTCAGGGTCCATGCCCAGGGCCTCGCCCACCACTTCCGGGTACACCGTCTCGTGCCCCTGCCCCGAAGGTCCGGCGAGCGCGTAGATCAGCGCGCTCCCCGACTCGCCGAACTTGATCATCGCTTCTTCCTTGGGCGCGCCGCCGGCGCCCGCGGGCTCGACGAACACTGCGCAGCCGATGCCGCGCAGCTTGCCGCGCTTGCTCGCCTCGGCGCGGCGCGACTCGAAGGTCTTCCACTCGCCTTTCGCGAGCGCCGCTTCGAGCAGGCCGGGCGGGTCGCCGCTGTCGTATACCGAGTGCGGGTGCGGCGTCTGGTAGGGGAACGCCTCCTTCGGAATCAGGTTGCGACGGCGCAGCTCGATGCGGTCGATCTTCATCTCGCGCGCGGCCTCCTCCACCAGGCGCTCCGCGAGGTAGCAGACGTTCGGCCGACCCGCGCCGCGGTAGGCGGTGGTGGGCGTGGTGTTGGTGAGCGCGAGGCGGTGACGGCCGTACATCACGGGAATGCGGTACAGGTTGACCGCGTGCAGCCCCGGCGGCAGCGTGTTGATGAGTGCGCCCGGCGTGGACAGGTAGGCACCCATGTTGACGAACCAGTTGATGCGGATGGCGAGGAAATTTCCGCCGGCGTCGAGCGCGAGTTCGCCGACCAGCTTCGCCGCGCGGCCGTGATAGTCCGAGACGAAGGTCTCGGAGCGCGTGGAAGTCCACTTCACCGGACGGCCCAGGGCCTTCGCGGCGAGCAGGCACACGCAGTACTCGCTGTAGGCGTCGGAGCGGATGCCGAATCCCCCGCCCACGTCCTGCGCGCGCACGCTTATCTTCTCCGCGGGAATGCCGGTGATGCCGCTCGCGCTGCCGCGCATGAGGGACAGGCCCTGCGAGCTCGTATAGAGATCGTACTGCCCGCTGACGGCGTCGTACGCGGCGAGGCAGGCCTTGGGCTCCATCGGGTTGCCGACCATCCGCTGGCTGTCGAGCGCGACGCGGGTGACGTGCGCGGCGCGCGCGAAGGCCTCGTTGGTCTTCGCCTCGTCCCCGTACTCGTAATCGAAGCACAGGTTGCCGGGTATCTCGGGGTAGAGCTGCGCGGCGCCGGACGCGAGGGCGGCCTCCGCGTCCACCACAACCGGAAGGTCGCGGTACTCGATCTCGATTGTCTCGGCGGCGTCCTGCGCGGCTGCGGCTGAGGCCGCGACGACCAGCGCGACCTCCTGTCCGACGAAGCGCACGCGCCCGTTCGCCAGGCCGTCGCGATGCGGCACCTTGATGCCGACGCCGCCCCGCCCGGGATAGCGCGCGATGTTGGGCGTGGACTTGAATCCGGCCTTCGCCGTGTCGGCACCGGTAAGGACCGCCACGACTCCGGGAGACTTCGCTGTCTCGCCGGTTTCGAGCGAGACGATCTCGGCGTGGGCGCGGTCGGAGCGGAGGAAATGGCCGTACAGCTGGCCGGGCAGGTTCCAGTCGGAGGTGTACTTCCCCTGCCCTGTGACCAGCCTGAGATCCTCTCGCCGGCCCTTGAATACCGCAGTCATCGACGTGTCCCAGGAAAACGCGCGCCGAAACGCTCGGGGACTCCCCGGCGATCGAACAAGTGGATTCGAAGCTAGCTTCGGATTCTACGCCGCCTTGGCCGACGACGAGGGGCGCGCGCCGATGGGCGTGCCCATGATCACGCGATTGCGGCCGGCGGCCTTCGCCTTGTAGAGCGCGACATCGGCCGCGCGCAGCACGGCCTGGCCGCCGTCGCCGAAGGACGGGAAGCTCGCCAGCCCGATCGAGACCGTCAGCTTCAGCGTCCCCTCGCCCGCGGTAATGCTCGCCGCTTCGATGGTCTTGCGCACCGCTTCGGCGCGCGAGCGCAGCGCCGTCTTCCCTGTGCCGGGAAGAATGATGACGAACTCCTCCCCGCCGGCCCGGCAGGCAATGTCCTCTTCGCGCACGCACGACGCGAGCACCTCCGCGACCCCGCGCAGCGCGCTGTCGCCGACCTCGTGTCCCAGGGTGTCGTTCACCCTCTTGAAATGATCCACGTCTATCGCCATGACGCCGACGGGCGAGCCGATACGGCGCGCGCGCAGCACTTCGCGGTGCAGGCCTTCCTCCAGCTGCCGCCGGTTGTACAGGCTGGTCAGCGGGTCGCGCATCGCCTGGAGGTTCAGCTCGAGCTGGCACATCGCCTGCCTGGCGAGGATGCGCAGGGTCTCGATCTGCTTCGAGCCGAGCTGTCTTGGCACGACGTCGACCACGCACAGCGTTCCGAGCGCGTGGTTCTGCGGCGTGACCAAAGGCGCGCCGGCGTAGAAGCGCACCCGGGGGCCGCCGACCATCAGCGGATGATTGGCGAAGCGCGGATCCAGGCTGGCGTCCGGAACGATGAACACTTCGCGCTGCCGGATGGCGTGGCCGCAGAAGAAATCCGGGTAAGGAAGCTCGCGCACGTCCATGCCGTGCGCCGACTTGAAGAACAGCCGGTTGGTGTCGACCAGGCTGATCAGCGAATACGGCGTTTCGCAGATGCTCGCCGCGAGGCAGGTCAGGTCGTCGAAGCGGGACTCGCGCCCGGTGTCGAGCACGCAGTAGCTCCGCAGCGCGGAAAGGCGGGCGCTCTCTTCAGCACCCGAAGGCTGGCGTCGCGTGATCGCGGTGCCTGAACGCTGTGCCGCCATTTTCGGATCGATCGGGGTCGATTCTTTTGACAGGGTGCGTAAATCTACACTGCTTGCGAGGGGAGGACAAGACGCGAACGCGACGGAAAATTCCGGATGTGTGGACGTTCTTCCTGAACCGTCCCGGGTAACGCTTTGCCACTGAAAGTATTTCAGGAACGGCTCATAAACCGCCCCATATTTCGGTCGCGACCTCGACGACGCGCTCGAGCTTGCGGCGCTGCACATCCCCCGAGATCGGGTTGCCGCGGAAGGTGCTGGCGAAGCCGCATTGCGGCGAGAGGCACAGGTTTTCCAGGGGCACGACCTTCGCGGCTGCCTCGATGCGCCGCTTCAGCGCGTCCTTCGCCTCGAGCTCGGGCGTCTTGGTGCTCACCAGCCCCAGCACGATTTTCTTGGCCGATCCTTTGGGAAGGAAACGCAGGGGCTCGAAGCCCCCCGAGCGCTCATCGTCGTACTCCAGGAAGTAGGCGTCGACGTCCACCTGCGAGAGCAGCACCTCGGCCACCGGCTCGTAGCCGCCGCGCGCCGCCCACTGCCCCACCGAGTTGCCCCGGCAGACGTGGATCCCGACCGTCATTCCGGCGGGACGGCCTGCGATCGCCGCGTTGATCAGCTCTGCGAACTGCCCGGGCAGGCGCGCCAGGTCGTAGCCGTCGCGCCGGTAGGTCTCGGCGAGCTTGGGGTCGCACAGGAAGGCGAAATTGGTGTCGTCGAGCTGCACGTACTTGCATCCCGCTTCTCCGAGCTGAGCGAGCTCCTCCCGGTATACCCTGGCGATATCGGCGTGGAACTCCTCGAGGTCCGGGTACGCCTCCGCGCTCACCGCGGCGCGCCCGCCGCGAAGCAGCATGGTCGGCGACGGGATCGTCTGCTTGGGCGTGCGCGTAGTGTTCGCCTTGACGAACCTGAAGTTCTCCACCTCGATCGGCCGCGAGTGGCGCAGCCTGCCGACGATCGCGAAGGCGCGCGGCGCGAAGGGCTTGCCGCCCCCCTCTTTCTTCTGGTCGAAGCCGCTCACGGTATCCTTCACGTCCAGCCTTCCCGCGGCCTTCGCTCCGTCGAGCTTTTCGATGAAATCGGCGTGAAAGGAAGTCCGGCGGTACTCGCCGTCGGTGATCCCCTGCAGGCCTACCGATTCCTGGAAGCGGATCACGTCGCGGATGCAGCGATCCTGGAGCTCCTTCAGCGCCGCCGCGCCGTACTGCCCTTGAAGTGACTTCTCGTGCGCCGAGCGCAGCTCGGGCACGCGCAAGAGGCTGCCGACCTGGTCGGCGCGGAAAGGACCCACCCTAGCTCCAGCTCGCGAAACCCAGCCCGATTCCCGTCCCCGCGGGCGTGCGATACGACGGCGTATACGACATCCACTTGATATCCAGATGCGTTGCAGCGCTTGCCACCACGATCCAGTTGCGGATCTCCGAGCTGCCGGCCTTGAGCTGGCGGGGATCGAGCTGCGCCAGGAAGTCGAGATCCTTGCTCTTAAGCGCGTCGATCACGGCGCGATCCAGGGTCTCGTCGACGACGAAATGGGAAAGGCCGCCTGAGGCGAGCACGCCGACGCGCAGGTCCCCCGGAAAAGCCTCGATCAGCTCCTTGAGCGCTTTGCCGAGGCGCACGCAGCGCCGGGGCAGCGGCGGGTTGGGCGGGTTGTAGGTGTTGAGGAAGATCGGCACGACTGGCAGCATCTTCGCGCCGTCGCCCTTGAGGTACCAGCGGTGAACGAACGAATAGGCGTGGCCCTCGCTCTGCGCCTCGCCGAGGCCCGCGACCGCGGCGATGTCGAACTCGCGCTCGACCAGGCCTTCGATGAGCCTCAGCGCGAGGATCTTGTGGCAGGGATAGTCGGTGTCGGCATCATCCTCGTAGCGGCGCATCTGCGCGCGGTTGTACCACTCCTCGGGCCAGGTGAATCGCTTGGCGTTGGCGCGCGCGGCGTTGCGGATGCTCTCGCCGTAGTAGATCCCGATCGAGGGCATGTGCGTGTCCTTGAACAGCTCGTGCTGGTCGTCGCCGACGACGACCAGCGCGTCGAGGCGCGCCTCCGCGATCTCCCCCCGCATGCGCTTCATCGCCTCCTGCACTTGGTGGTAGCGCGCGGTGATCGCGTCGTCGGCGACCAGCTCGGCGATGTTCGAAGGCGCCGTGTCGAGCACTTCCTGGTACGAGCGCGGCCTGCCCTCGCGATCGTAGTACTTCATGCGCAGGTCGCTCTGGCGGAAGCCGCGCAGCCAGTCGTCGAGCTCCGCAGCGAGCATCACGCTGTGCGAGGACCCGAAGGCGGCGGTCAGCTTGGCCATGTCACTCGGGCTTGGCGCCCGAAACCTTGACGACGCGCGTCCAGCGCTCGCGCTCGAGCGAAGCCCAGGCGGCGAATTCCTCGGGCGTGCCCGCCTTCGGCACCAGGCCGAAGGATTTCATCCTTGCCTGCGTGTCGGGACGCTGGATCAGCTCGTTCAGCTTGCCGTTGAGCAGATGGACGATTTCCCTGGAGATTCCGGCGGGCGCGACGATTCCGGTCCCGGACGTCGAAGTGACGGCAGGATAGCCGCTCTCGGCGAGCGTCGGGACGTCGGGCAGGTCGGGGTGCCGCTCGCGCCCGGTGATGGCGATGGCGCGCACCTCGCCCGTTTTCACCCGCGGACTGTACAGGTCGAACAGGACATCGGCTTGACCGGAAATCACCGCGGTCAGCGCGGGGCCTCCGCCCGAATACGGAACGTTCAGCGCATCGATTCCGGTTTCCATCCTGAACAATTCGAAGGTGAGGTGCGGCAAGGTCCCTACCCCGGCGGTAGCGAAGTTCAGCTTGCCCGGATTGTCCTTTGCCCAGGCGATCAATTGCTGCACGGTCCGGTAGGGCAGCTTGGGGTTGCCGACCAGCAGCTGCGGCGAGTTGGAGACGAAGCCGATCGGCGCGAACGCAACCGCGGGGTCGTAAGGCATGTTCGCGCCCTGGAGCGCCGGATTCACCGCGAGCACGCTGGTGTTGGCGTACAGCAGCGTATAGCCGTCCGGCGTCGCGCGCGAGACATATTCGCCGGCCACCAGCCCCCCGGCGCCCACGCGGTTTTCGACGACGAAGCGCTGGCCCGCGAGCCCCGAGAGGCCGTCGGCTATGAGCCGGCCCGGCACGTCGGTGGGACCTCCTGCCGGCGCCGGGACGATGAGACGCACCGGCTTCTGCGGGTACGCTTGTGCAAGCGCGAGCGGCGCGGCGAGCGCGAGCAGCGCAACGAAGAGCGGTCTCGGCCTCAAAGCGCCGCCACCGCCTGCACTTCGAGCAGGTACTGCTCGCCGACCAGATTTCCGGCCTTGTCGGTGGCGAGCTGACCCGCGATGAACACCAGCTCCCCCGCGCCCTTGACGCGCGCGATCTGCGAGTACTGGCCGAGCGGCTTGCCCATGGTGTCGGGGTTGATCATCTTCACGTCTGCGCTCATCGGCCGTCCTCCGGAATCGCGGTCGCCGCTATGATAGCCTGTAGCCATGAACCTCCGCCGCGCCGCTCTGCTGCTCGTGCTGTTTCCGCCCGCCGCGTGGTCGCAGGAGTACCCAGCCAAGCCGGCGAAGATCGTCGTGCCCTACTCGGCGGGAGGCAACGCCGACATCCTCGGCCGCACCCTCGCGCAGAAGCTCGGCGACGCGCTCAAGCAGCCGTTCGTGGTGGAGAACCGCGCCGGCGCGAACGGCGGCATCGGCACCGATTTCGTCGCCAAGTCCGCGCCCGATGGCTACACCCTGCTGGTCACCGCGAGCGGCCCCTTCACCGTCAACCCGACGCTCTACAGGAGCGTGCCGTACGACCCGATCAAGGACTTCGCGCCGATCTCGGAGTGCGCGGTCTATCAATACGTGCTAGTGACGCTCGCGTCTTCGCCGTGGAAAGGCATCCCCGACATCGTCGCCGCTGCGCGCGCCAAGCCGGGCGGCGTCTCGTACGGATCCACCGGCGTCGGCGGCGGCAACCATCTCGCCGGAGAGCTGTTCGCGCTCGCGACCGGGACGCAGCTCACGCACGTGCCTTACAAGGGCAGCGCGCCGGCGCTCGCCGACTTGCTCGGCGGCCAGCTCTCCATCATGTTCGACACCGTGATCACCTCGGTGCCGCAGATCCGCGCGGGCAAGCTGCGCGCCTTCGCCGTGTCGAGCGCCAAGCGCGCCTCCAGCCTGCCCGAAGTCCCGACGATGCAGGAAGCCGGCCTCAAGGGTTTCGACATCTCGCAGTGGCAGGGCTTCCTCGCCCCGGCTGGGACGCCGAAGGGCATCGTCGACCGGCTGAACGCGGAAACGATCAGGGCGATGCACGCCCCGGATGTCCACGAGCGCATCACGGTCCAGGGAGGGAGCGAGATCGTTACCGGGACGCCCGAGGATTTCGCGGCGCTGATCAAGAGCGACCTGCAGGCCTATGCGAAGCTGATCCACGACGCGAAGATCCCCGCGCAATGAAGATCCTGGTTCTGCCCGGCGACGGCATCGGCCCCGAAATCACCGCGGCGACGCTCGCAGTGCTGGAGCGCGCCGACCAGCTGTGGAAGCTCGGGCTCGAGTGGCAGCGCGAGGAGATCGGCCTTCCCTCTCTCAGGAAAGAAGGCACCACGCTCCCGCCCCGGGTGCTGGAGGCGGCTCGCTCGGTTCCGGGCGTGATCCTCGGGCCGCTCGCGACCAACGACTACCCGGCCCGGGACAAGGGCGGCCTCAACCCTTCCGCAGAGCTGCGCACCAAGCTCGACCTGTACGCCAACATCCGCCCGGCGAAGTCGCGCCTGGGCGTGGGGCTCACCGGCAAGCCCGTCGACCTGGTGATTTACCGCGAGAACACCGAAGGCTTCTACGCCGACCGCAACCTGCACGAGGGCATCGGCGAGTTCATGCCGACGCCCGACATGGCGATGTCGGTGCGCCGGGTAACCGCGAAATGCTGCGAGCGCATCGCCCGGCGCGCCTTCGAGGCAGCCGTGGGCAGGAGGAAGAAAGTGACGGTCGTGCACAAGGCGAACGTCTTCCGGGTGTCCGACGGGCTGTGGCTGCGGGAGGTACGCAAGGTCGCGAAGGACTTCCCGCAGGTGCAGCTCGAGGAAGTCATCGTCGACGCGATGGCTGCCCTGCTGCTGCGCGACCCGATGCGGTTCGACGTCATCGTCGCCGAGAACATGTACGGCGACATCCTGTCCGACGAGGCGTCCGAGCTTTCCGGAGGTCTGGGCCTGGGCGGCTCGATCAACGCCGGCGATACCTGGTGCCTCGCCCAGGCGCAACACGGCTCGGCGCCCGACATCGCTGGGCAGGACCGCGCCAACCCCACCTCCCTGATCCTATCGGCGGCGATGCTGCTCGAGTGGATCGCCGCGCGAACCGGCGCCTCCGGCCTGGCCACCGCGGCGAGGAAGATCGACGCGGCCGTCGACGCCGCGCTCAAGAACCCCGCGACCCGCACTGCGGACCTGGGCGGAAGCCTCGGTACGCGGGAATTTGCAAAAGCGGTCGCTGCGGGGCTATCGTAACCGTCGTCCCGCCCTCCTCAAGGAGACCCTCATGATCCGAATCATTGCGTTGATAGCCGCCGCCGCGCTCGCCGGCTGCGGGTTGGACGTCGCGAGCAGCGCCGCCACGGCCGCATCGCTCAAGAAGCAGGAGCTGGAGCAAGGCAAGAAGACTATGGACCAGGCCCAGCAGAAGATCGGTCAGGCGGTGGAGCAGATGCAGCAGTCCACGCAGAACCGCGAGAACGCCGAGAAGTAACCCGGAGGTCACCATGGACAAGGTCGAAGTCGTGGCTGGAAACGGCCTGCTTCACCGCCGCGCCTTTCTGCGTGACGGCGCAATGATGGCGGCGGCGCTTACAGGATATGCCTATACGAAGGCCGCGGGGGCCGAGCCGCTCGCAGACGCACCCTGGAGCCGCGAGATGGGCGCGGTCATGCCGCCGGTGCAGGCGCCGTCGCGCTTCGAGAAGCACGTGGTGCGCACGCTCAGCAACCCCAACAACGAGCTGCGCAACTCGCACGCGCGCACTCCCCACCAGCTGCTGCAGGGCACGATCACGCCCGCGAGCCTGCACTTCGCCATCAACCATTCGGGCGTCCCGGACATCGACCCCGCTCAGCACAAGCTCGTGATCCACGGCCTGGTCAGGCAGCCGCTCTTGTTCACCGTCGAGTCGCTCTCGCGCTATCCGATGGTGTCGCACATGGCGTTCGTCGAGTGCGGAGGCAACAGCGCGCCGATGTTCTCCAACGAGCCGATCCAGGCGACCGCTCAGGCGCTGCACGGGCTGGTGTCGTGCTCCGAGTGGACCGGGGTGCGGCTGTCGACGCTGCTCGACGAGACTGGCGTCGACCCGAAGGCGAAGTGGTTCATCGCCGAAGGCGCCGACTCGCTCGCCCTGTCGCGCAGCATTCCGCTCAAGAAGGGGCTGGACGACGCGATGATCGCGCTCTACCAGAACGGCGAGCGCCTGATGCCCGGCAACGGCTATCCGATGCGCCTGCTGCTGCCCGGCTACGAGGGCAACATGAACGTCAAGTTCCTGCGCCGGATCAAACTGGTCGACCAGCCGGCGATGACCTACTACGAGACGCGCACCTATTCGCAGCTCCTGCCCAGCGGCAAGGCTTTCCGCTTCTACTTCCTGCAGGAAGTGAAGTCCTTCATCACCCACCCGTCGTTCGGCCACGCGCTCAAAGGGCCGGGCTTCTACGAGATCTCCGGCATCGCCTATTCGGGCAACGGCCGAATAGCCAAGGTGCTGGTGTCGGCCGACGGCGGCAAGAGCTGGGGCGAGGCCGCGCTGCAGGAGCCGGTGCTGCCCAAGGCGTTCACGCGCTTCCGCATGCCCTGGCGCTGGGACGGCCGGCCGGTGGTACTGCAGAGCCGCGCCTGGGACGAGGCCGGCAGCGTGCAGCCGCTGCGCGCCGAGTTCGTCGCCCAGCGCGGCGAGACCAAGAAACCGCCGAATCCGCTCGGCTTCCCCAACCAGCACTACAACAGCCTCACGAGTTGGGCGGTCGACAGCAAAGGGGAGGTCAAACATGTCTACGCTTAAGCCGCTTGCGGTTTGGGCGCTCCTCGTCGGCTCGGGCGCGGCGCTGGCGCAGACGCCCGGGCTGGGAGCGCGGATCTCCGAGGCCGACATCACCGCCTGGGACATCAGCATCCTGCCCGACGGCACCGGCTTGCCTGCCGGCAGCGGCACCGCCGCGCAAGGCGCGCCGATCTTCGTCGCCAAATGCGCGATGTGCCACGGCGAGGCTGGCAAAGGCAGTCCGGCGGGAAATATCCTGGCGGGGGGCGCGCCGCTCACGAGCGGCATCGAGACCACCAAGACCATCGGCAACTTCTGGGGCTATTCGACAACGGTGTTCGACTTCATCCGGCGCGCCATGCCGTTCCAGCAGCCGCGCACGCTCAACGACAACGAGGTCTACGCGCTCACCGCCTACCTCCTCGCGCTCAACAAGATCATCCCCGAGAACGAGGTGATGAACGCGAAGACGCTGCCTCAGGTGAAGATGCCCAACCGCGACGGCTTCATCATCCGCTTCCCGGAACGAATCTAGGCGTGAGCGATCGCCGGGATTTCTTCCGCGCCGGCATCGCCTTCGTCGCCTGCGGCCTGCTCACCCACGCTCAAGGCCAGGGCGGCCAGCCCTTGCGCCGCGAGGTGATCGTGAGCGGCAAGCGCGTGAAGACCATCGACGTTCACGCCCACGTCGCGATCTCCGAGGCGATGGCGCTCATGGGGATGAAAGCGGCTCCCCAGTCGCTGGTGATGAGCGAAGACCGCGTCCGAGCCATGGACGCGCAGGGCATCGACATGGCCGCCCTCTCGATCAACCCTTACTGGTACAAGGCCGAGCGCGACGTCGCTGAAAGCCTGATCAAGCTCCAGAACGAGAAGCTGGCCGAGCTGTGCGCGTTGCAGCCGGACCGCTTCGTCGCCTTCGCGTCGCTGGCGCTCCAGCACCCCGACCTCGCTGCGCGCCAGCTCGAGGAAGGCGTGAAGAAGCTGGGATTGCGCGGCGGCTCGGTCGGAACCACGGTCAACGGCGAGGACCTGGCCGATCCGAGGTTCCACCCCTTCTGGGCCAAGGCCGAGGAGCTCGGCTGCTTGATCTTCATGCACCCGAACAACGGCGGCGCGGACTTCGAGAAAAGGCTCAGGGGCAACGGTGGCCTCGCCAATGTGATCGGCAACCCGCTCGAGACCACGATCGCGCTCTCGCACCTCATCTTCGAGGGGACGCTGGACCGCTTCCCGGGGCTGAAGATCTGCGCTGCGCACGGCGGGGGCTACCTGCCCTCCTACGCGGCGCGCTCGGATACGGGCTGTGTGACCTTTCCGGACCGCTGCCCGAAGCCGCTCAAGAAGAAGCCGACCGAATACCTGAAGCAGCTGTACTACGATTCGATCGTGTTCACGCCGGAAGCACTGCGGCACCTCGCCGCCGAGGTCGGCGCGGGCCAGATCGTGATGGGGACAGACTACCCCTTCCCCTGGGAGAAGGCCTCGGTGAACCTTATCCTCGGCACGCCCGGCCTGAGCGACGCCGAGCGCGAGGCGATCCTAGGCGGCACGGCGGCGCGCCTGCTGGGGATCAAGTCCTAGTCGGAACGGGAGCGTCCTCGACCGAGGGCTCAGGCTGGGCCTCGAGCTCGTCGCGCGCCCGCTCCTCGGCCGGCTCGGTCTCGGTTTCCGTGGGCATCGCCTCGCCGGCGAGGAAGCCGCCGGACTGGTGGCGCCACAGCCTGGCGTAGTGCCCGTCGAGCCGCAGCAGCTCCTCGTGAGTCCCCTCCTCGACGATGCGGCCTGCGTCGAGCACGATGAGGCGGTCCATGCGCGCGATGGTCGAGAGGCGGTGGGCGATCGCGATCACGGTCTTGCCTTCCATGAGCCCCAGCAACTGCTCCTGGATCGCGAGCTCGACCTCGCTGTCGAGCGCGGAGGTCGCCTCGTCGAGGATCAGGATGGGCGCGTCCTTGAGCACCACGCGAGCGATCGCCACGCGCTGGCGCTGGCCGCCCGAAAGCTTCACGCCGCGCTCGCCGACGTGCGCCTCGTAGCCCTCGCGCCCTTTCCAGTCCATCAGGCCGACGATGAACTCGTGCGCCTGCGCCTTATGCGCCGCAGCACGCACCTGCTCGTCGCTCGCCTCCGGCCGGCCGTAGCGGATGTTCGCAGCGATCGAGCGGTGCAGCAGCGACGTGTCCTGCGTCACCATGCCGATCGCCGCGCGCAGGCTTTCCTGCGTGACGTCACGGATGTCCTGGCCGTCGATGCGAATCGCGCCCCGCTCCAGCTCGAAGAAGCGCAGCAGCAGGTTCACCAGGGTCGACTTCCCCGACCCGGAGCGGCCCACGAGGCCGACGCGCTCGCCGGGCCGGATGATGAAGTCGAGACGGTCAAGCACGGGCTCGGCGTCCGCGCGTCCGTAGTCGAAGCTGACTTGCTCGAAGCGGATCTCGCCGCGGCTCACCTCGAGCTTGCGCGCGCCCGGGCGGTCGACGCCCGCGAGCGGGACCGCGATGGTCTGCATGCCCTCCTGCACCACGCCGATGTTCTCGAAGATCCCGGTGACCTCCCAGCTCACCCATCCGGCGACGTTGGCGATCTGCCAGGCGAGCGGCAGCGCGGTGGCCACGACTGAAGCGCCGATGGTGCCCTGCCCCCACAGGACGATGCCGATCGCCGCGGTGCCGACGAGCAGCACCGCGTTCATCCCCGAGAGCGAGAAGATGAACTGCGAGATCAGCCGCATGTGCGCGGCGATCGCGCCCTGGTGCTCGTCGATCACCTCGCGCACGTAGGCGTCCTCGTCGGCGAGCTTGGCGAAGAGCTTCACGGTGAGGATGTTGGTGTAGCTGTCGACCACGCGCGCCATGACGTGCGAGCGCACCTCGGAGCTCGCGCGCGCGAGGTCGCGCATGCGCGGCACGAAGTAGCGCAGGAACAGCAGGTAGCCGGTGAACCACGCGAGCGTCGGCACGCCCAGCCGCCAGTCCGACATCGCCATGAGCACGAACGCGCTCACGCCGTACACGACGATGTACCAGACGGCGCGTATGCTCGCCATCACGCTCTCGCGGAGCGCGTTCGCGGTCTGCATGACGCGGTTCGCGATGCGTCCGGCGAAATCGTTCTGGAAGAACGGCCAGCTCTGGCGCACCACGTGCCAGTGGCTCTGCCAGCGGATCAGGCTGGTCGCGCCGGGGATGATGGCGTTCTGGCGCAGCGCTACGTCAGCGAGGATGACGAGCGGGCGCACGAGCAGCACCAGGCCCACCATGCCGGCGAGCACCGGCCACTGCGCCGCGAGCGCCGCCTTGCGGTCCGAGGCCTCCATGAGCGCGACCAGCTTTCCGATGAACACCGGAATCGCCGTGTCGATCAGCGCGACGGCGAGGCTGGTGACGAACATGAGCCCGTACCAGGTCCGCGTCTGGCGGACGAAGTGCCAGTAGAAGGCGAGCAGACCCGCCGGTGGTTCTCCGGGCCCCGGGCTCGCCGTCCCGCGTATGCGCGACTGGAGGTAGCTGAACATGGATATACTCAACGCCTTGCGGCGCATGCGGTTGTCATTTTATCGCCGCACGCGCGGAATATCCTGCACACGCACGGTGTTGTCCCATGGTTTCCTCGAACGGTCTTCCCAAATCAAAGGAGGAGTTGAAATGAAGGCGATAGTGGTGATGTCCCTGGCGGCCTCGGTGGTGCTCGCGCTGAGCGCCTGCGAGATGTACAAGCCGGAGAACAAGACGAGCTTCTTCGTGACCAGCGCCGGGTCGGGCAAGGGCGCCGACCTGGGCGGGCTCGCTGGCGCCGACAGGCACTGCCAGGATCTCGCCGGCGCGGTCGGCGCCGGCGGCAAGACCTGGCACGCCTACCTGAGCGCGGCCGGCGTGAACGCCCGCGACCGGATCGGCGGCGGCCCGTGGCAGAACGCGAAGGGCGTGGTCGTCGCGACCAACGTCGATCAGCTGCACGGCGCGAACAACCTCAGCAAGCAAACCTCGCTCAACGAGAAGGGCGAGGTGGTCAACGGCCGCGGCGACACGCCGAACATGCACGACATGCTGACCGGGTCCGGCCCGGACGGCCGCGCCATCGCCGGCGACGACGACACGACCTGCAAGAACTGGACGACCAGCGCCGCGGGCGCCGCGATGCTCGGCCACCACGACCGCCAGGGCCTGCGCGACGACGAGCCCTCGAAGTCGTGGAACTCCTCGCACCTGTCGCGGCCTTCCAAGGCCGGCGACCCGGGCTGCAGCCAGGTCGCACTGCAAGGCACCGGCGGCAACGGCCTGTACTACTGCTTCGCGGTCAACTAGAAGCAGTCGCGGCAAGAAAATCAGGGCGCGAACGCGCAGGCGTTCGCGCCCTGTCTGTTTCGGAGGACGGCCTAGAGGTCCGCCCAGGTCAAGTCGAGGGGCGCGGCGAAGGTGCCGTGGCCTTCCGGGTCGACTTCCAGCCTCACTTGGCCGGTGACGGACGTCTCGTCGCCGAGCACGGTGAACCTCAGCGCGCTGTTCGCGGCTCCGGTGATGAGGAGCTGGCCCGTGCTGGGGAACATCCTCCCGGCTACCGTCTGCAAAGGCGTTGGAGTCGTGACCGACACCGAGCCGCCGATCCTCGTGGTCGCGATGGTGCCCGCGACGCTGTCGGTCTCCCCTCCGCCCGGCGCCGTCTCGGCGACGGACGTCAGAGTGAAGCCGGAAAGGATCGCGACGTCTCCGCCGATCTGGACGGTGATCGGGCCGCCCGTCAGCGTGTCCGTGACCACGGTCCCGGCGACCCTGTGGTCTATGTCGAATTCGCCGCTCGACATGAGCGTATCGACGCTGGGCTGCGTAAACGTCAGGTTGTGGCTCACGTGGCCGGTCGTCTCACCCGCCGCCGGGTTCGCGATGTTCGTGACCGCGAGCGTGCCATTGACCGTCTCACCCGAGGCGGCGTCCAAGCAGTTCGTGAACGTCACCGTGTTCGAGGTGCCCTGCGGGTTCGTGGTGATCGACCCGTCCTGGTTGTCGCAGGGGATAGTGTCGAGAGGCACGAGAGCGGCGGACTGCGGTGAACGCGCGCTCGGGCTTCCGAGGTGCTGGCGCAGGACGCCGAACAGGAGGTGCGTCGCCGGGCGCGCGTTTGGCTGCGCCGAAAAAGGGACCTCGCCGACTTTCGACGAAGTGCTGGCTCCCACCCCGACGAAGCTCAGCGACATGTTGAGCACGTCTCCGGTCACGGCGTTCTGGTTGGCCGCGCTCAAGGCGATCGGGGTCGGCGACGGTGTGCCCGGGCCCCCGCCTCCGCCTCCACCTCCACCGCCGCCACCGCACGATGCGAGCGCCGCGAGCGCGGTCGACAGGACCAGCCATCTTGCCGCATGAGGAACGCAGGCTTTCATACGTCTCTCCGTGTGTGACATGCACGAAAGGCGGTCCACCCTGCATGGGGTCGGCCGACGGATCCCTCCCACGTGTTGACCGTAGCCCAAGCGAATGAAAAACACAATCGCCTAGACCACAGTGATGCAACGATTGGGACACGAAGAGGCGCGAACTGGTTCAGACGTCGCCTGCAGGAGACGTTTCATTCTTGCTATAGTCGCTCGCAGACAACAGGAGCATCCCCATGGCCGATGGCGCGAAGTCCCAGCAGGAATCCGATTACGACGTCCTCTATCGCGTCATGACCACGCGCATGAGCGTGCGCCGCATCAGGCCCGACCCGATTCCCGAGGAATACATCGAGAAGATTCTCGAAGCCGGGCGCTGGGCGATGTCGGGCGCGAACGGCCAGCCCTGGGAGTACCTGGTGATCAAGGATCCCGGGAAGAAGAAGGATCTCTACGACGCCTTCCAGGACACCAACCAGGAGTTCTGCTTCTGGATGGAGCAGATGCGGCCGTTCGAGCTGCGTCATCCGGCGTTCCAGGTGAAGGGCGACGACTTGAAAGACGAGTGGCAGAAGATCAGGAACTCCACCGGCGGACAGCAGCGCCGTCCCTGGCACGAGGCGCCGGTGGTGATCGTGGTGCTCGGCGACGGCCGCCGCCAATGGGCGACCGTAAACGCCGCGTTCACCTTCGGAAGGCACGCGAGCCATTTCACCGACGGCCTCGCCAATACCTGCACGCACATGCAGCTCGCGATCGCGTCGCTCGGCCTCGGATCGCACTGGGGTACGGTGCACGTGCAGGAGCCGCTGAAGCGTGTCCTGGGCGTGCCCGACCTGATCGATGTGTACCTGATCATCTCGGTCGGCTTCGCCGACATCGAGAGAAAGCCGGGCGTGCGGCGCGAGCTGACGGAGATCGTCCATCACGACCGCTACGACATGTCGAAGTACATGTCGAACGAGGACATCATCGACTACCTGTACAAGCTGCGCGGCAAGACCATGTACCGCTACCACCTGAAGGACAGCCTGCTGCCGGGCGCAGGCGCCAAGAAGACCTGATGCGACGCTTGGCGGCCGGGGCAGCGCTTCTGCTCGCCTGCGCGAGCGCTTGGCCGCAGGCCTTCCCTTCGAAGCCGATACTCGTGGTGAGCACCGCATCGCCCGGCTCGAGCGGCGACGCGGCGCTGCGCATGATGGCCGCCAAGATGACCGCGAGCCTGGGCCAGCCGGTGGTGGTCGAGCTGAAGACGGCGGCGCGCGGCGCGCAGGCCGCCCAGGCGCTCGCCAAGGCCGCGCCGGACGGCTACACCATCACCTACGGTACCTCCGGCACCTTCGTCAACGCGAGGTTCCTGTACAAGAATCTCGCGTTCGACGTGCTCAAGGATTTCGCGCCGATCAGCCTCGCTGTCGGCTCGCCCAGCTACGTGGTCGTCAACGCCACGGTCCCGGTGAACTCGCTGAAGGAGCTGATCGACTACGCCAAACGCAACCCCGGCAAGCTCGAGTATGCCTCGACGGGCCTGGGGTCGGTGTTCCACCTCACCGGCGAGTCGCTCAAGCTCTACGCGGGCATCGACCTGCTGCACGTACCCTACGCGCAGGCCAACTTCTCGCAGATGATCAACGACTGGGCGAGCGGGCGCGTGGCACTGTGGTTCCCGACCTACGCCTTCCTCGCTCCCAACATGGTCAACAAGGTGAAGCCGCTCGCGATCGTGGACAGCAGGCGCAGCACCCGCCTCCCCGACCTGCCCACGGTAGCGGAGGTCGTTCCGGGCTTTCAGGGTTTTCCTGCGTGGTGGGCCTTCTTCGGGCCCGCGGGCCTGCCCCCCACCGTCACTGAGCGCCTCTCCATCGAGGTCCGCGGCGCGCTCAACGCTCCCGATGTCCGCTCGAAGCTCGACGACCTGGGCCTCTCGATCCTCGCGAGCACGCCCCAGGAGCTGGCCGCGCACCTGCGGAGCGAGATCGACGCGGTGGGAAAACTCGTGAAAGCGATCGGCCTGGAGGCCGAGTAGCCCCTACGCGGCCTTGCGCCGCCCTCTCAGGAGCTCGGCGAACTGGGCCGCGGGCAGCGGGGATCCAGCCGCAATAATTCGGGCCCGGTCCGCCCGCCACGCGAGGCCGGCTCAGAGGGGATTGTCGGGGTAGATCAGCGAGCGCCACATGTGGGCGACCGGGCTGCCGTCGAACCCCAGGCCTTCTCTTGGCTGCCGGAAGCCCCGCCCGATGATGTCGACGAAGGGATCGATGCTCACCTTCATGTCCTTGTCGAAGGCGTACAGGTCGTGCACCGTGATCATGCGGGCCTCCCCGTACCACTTGTGCCTGCGCGCCTCCTCGTACGCCGCCTTGATGTAAGGCTCGGGCTCGTAGCCTTCCCCGAAGATCTCGACGTAGCGCTGCGGGTACTCGTAGCCGGCGGCGGCGTCGGCGAAGAAGCGCAGCGCCTGATGGTGGCGTATCGCCCAGCTGATTTTCTCGGAGACGTAAGGCTCGAGCATCTGCGCTGCCCAGTAGCCGTGGTCCACCTTGAGGAGATTGATCGCGATGTCGTGGAGCAGGCAGGCGAGCACGACGTCCTCGGCCTCGCCCTTTTTCTGCGCGTCGGTCGCGCTCTGCAGCATGTGCGTCACGGTGTGCGGCATGAAGCGCAGCCTGTAGAAGTCGACCAGCGTGGGCTTTCCCGGCATGGCCGGGAGCGGCCGGATGTCCACCGGCGCGCCGCTCGGCGTGATGCCGCCGAAGAGCAGGCCGACACCGCGGCGCACCGCGGCCTTGTGCGCCTGCCTCATCAGCTTCTCCTCGTGCGCGTCGGCGCGCTCGTCGGCGGTGAGTGCTTTCATGACATCCCCTACTGTGGCTCGATCTTCGCCAGCTCGATGTAACGCTTCCAGCGCGCGGCATCGCTCTTGAGCAGCGCCTGCATCTGCGCCGGCGACCCCGGGAACGGATCGAACGCGGAGTCGGCGAGAAATTTCTTCGTGTCCTCGGCGGCGGTAATCCGGTTGAACCAGTCCGCCAGCTTGTCGACGATCGGCGCCGGCGTGCCGGCGGCAACCACCACGCCCCACCACGGCGAGACGTCGTTGCCGCCGTAGCCCAGCTCGGTGAGCGTCGGCACGTCGGGCAGCGCCACCGAGCGCTTCGCCGCGGTCGCCGCGAGGATACGGATCTTGCCGCCTTTGGCCTGTCCGGCCGCCCAGGTAGCGTCGAAGGTGAGAAAGTCGAGTTGGCCGAGGAGCAGATCCGTCAGCGCCTGCACGTTCTGCTTGTACGGAACGTACACGGTGCCCAGGCCGATCTTGGTCTTGAAGAGCTCGGCCGCGATCACGCCAGTGTTGCTCGTGGAGCCGTAGAAGCCGTTGTTGGGCTTGGATCTCAGCTGCGCGATGAGGTCGTCGATCGACTTGAGCGGCTTGGCGGCGTCGACCATGATCACGAAGGAGAGCGACGCGATCGTGGTCACTGCTGCGAAGTCCTTTTCGGCGTCGAACGGCAGGCTCTTGAACAGATACGGCGCGGAGGCGATGGTCGAGCTCGCCGGCGTGATCAGGATGGTGTAGCCGTCCGCCCTGGACTTGGCGAGCGCGTCGCTGGCGAGCGCGCCGTTCGCGCCGACCTTGTTCTCGACGATCACCGGCCTGCCCACGAGCTTCGAGAGCCGGTCGCTGTAGAAGCGCACGATGATGTCGGCGCCCGAGCCGGCCGAGAAGTTGCACAGCGAGCGGATCTCGCGCGCCGGATAGTCCTGCGCCAGAGCGAGCGGCCCGGCGAGCCAGAAAACTGCCGCTGCGATCGTGCGGGTCATGAGGACCTCAATCGATGCTCACGCCCAGCTCGCGGATGATGGGCCGGAACTGCGCGACCTGCTTTTTCAGCATCGCGTCCTGCTCGGACGGTGTGGAGCCCACCGGCTCGGCCGCGAGGTCGGTGAGGCGCTTCACCGACTCCGGATGGCGGACGGCCGCGACGGTCTCCCTCTGCAATCGCTCGATGATCTCGCGCGGCGTCTTCGCCGGGGCGAACAACCCATTCCAACCCTCGGCCTCGAGCTTGGGAAACCCGAGCTCGCGCACCGTCGGCACCTCGGGGAGCGCGGCGACGCGCTGCGAAGCGTTGGTCGCGAGCGCCCTGAGGCTGCCTTTCCTGATGTCGGCGAGCGACGAGGACAGCTGGTCGCCCCCGAGCTGCAGGCGGCCCGCGAGCAGCTCCTGCTTGAGCGGCGCCGCGCCCTTCAACGGAATGTGCGCCATCTCGATCTTCTCGTCACGCTTGAGCAGCTCGCCGACGATGTTCATGTACGAGCCCGGGCCCGTGGAGCCGTAGTTGTACTTCAGGCCGCGGTCCTTCTGGAGCAGGGTCACGAATTCCCGCAGATCCTTCGCCGGCACGGCGGGGTGGGCGGTGATCACGAGCGGAACGTTGGCGGCGATCGAGATCCCGGCGAAATCGGTGTCGATGTTGTACGGGGCGCGGTTCGCCTGCGCGAGCGCGATCGAGGACAGCGGAAAGGTGATGTTGTGCATCAGGATGGTGTAGCCGTCGGGCGCCGCCTTCGCGACCGCATCGGCGCCGATGGATCCGCCCGCGCCGCCCCGGTTCTCGACCACCGCCGCCTGGCCCATGGTCTCGGTCATGCGCTGCGCGACCAGGCGCGCGATGATGTCGGTGGTGCCGCCAGCCGGAAACGGAACGATGATGCGTAGGGGACGCGCCGGATACGCTTGCGCGATCGCGGCCTGGGGCAGCAGGCCCAGGCAGGCGAGGATGAGGGGGAGCGCTCGAAACATGAGCTGATTCTAGGCTATTCCACGCGCGCGCCGGAAGCCTTCACCACCTTATACCCCGCACCAATCGCACAGCAGCTCCTCGTAGATCGCGACCGCCTGGCGAATGCGCTCCATACTCACGTATTCGTCCGTCTGGTGGGCGAGCTTCGCCTCGCCGGGTCCCAGCACCACCGTCGGCGCACCCGAGTACGCCTTGAGGAGGTTGCCGGCGTCGGTGTTGTAGGCGGCGGTCCGGGGCTCGGGCCGCGCGCCCAGGTGCCTGGCACAGACCTCGAACACCCGCTGCACCCAATCCCGCCCGGGCTCGGTCCAAACCGCGTTCATGTCCGAGAAAACATTCAGCTCGGCATCTTTTCCGAGAAGGTCCCTCAGCCGCGCGAGCAGCGCCTGGTGGTCCATGCCGGCAACGGTGCGGATGTCCACGCCGATGCTCGCTTCGTCCGGCACCATGTTCACGCCCTGCCCGCCCTCGAAGGTCCCCACGTTCATCGTCGGCTCCCCCATCACGGGGTGCGGCCTCACGCCGAAATCGAACCCTTCGAGCTTGGACACCGCCTTGGCCGCCTTGTAAATGGCGTTCACCCCCAGCTCCGGCATCGAGCCGTGCGCCGAGACGCCGCGGAACTTCGCGTGGAACTTGAGCGAGCCCTTGTGGCCGACGAGCGGGTAGTTGGAAGTCGGCTCCCCGACCACCATCGCCCCGGCGCGCCCGAGCAGCTGCGTGCGCGCCAGGTGCTGCGAGCCGATGCAGCCGCCCTCCTCCGCGGCGGTAAGCACGATCACCGCGCCCGGCGTCCCCGCCAGCCTGCCCGCGAGCTTGCGCGCCGCGAGCAGGATCGCCGCGACGCCGGCCTTCATGTCGGAGGAGCCGCGCCCGTACAGGCGGTCGCCGTCGCGCTCTCCCGAGAAGGGATCGCGCGTCCACGCCGTGGTTCCAAGCGCCACGGTGTCGAGGTGCCCCGTGAGGCACAGCGGCGGCTTGGCGTCCGAGCCGCCCGCGCGCGCGACAACGCTGGTGCGCCCTTCGGCGTACTCGTGGTAGTCAACGCGGAATCCCCATTCTTCGAGCAGCGCGCCCGTGTGCCGCGCGCAGTCGCGCTCCTGCCCGGGCGGGTTGATGGTGTCGAAGCGCAGGAGCTCCCGCGTCAGTTCGACGGCGTCGCGTTCAGCGCTCATGCGAGAGGCGGAAGCGGCGCCGGCGCGCCGCCCGGGATCGGCACCCGGTCGACGTTGAGGATCATCGACACCAGGGTGTAGTAGCCGATCACGCCGATCAGATCGACCGCGCCGATCTCGCCGAAATGCTTCACCACGCGCGCGTAGTTCTCGTCGCTGACCTTCTTCTTCTCGTGAAGCTCCCTGCAGAAGTCGTGCACCGCCGCCTCCTGCTCGCTCATTCCCGACGGGCGCAATCCCCGGGCGAGCTCGGCGGCGAGCTGGGGGTCGAGCCCCGCCTTCATCGCGTGCGCGTGGTGCGCGTGCCACTCGTACTGCGCGCTCCAGTAGCGCGCGGTGACGAGGATCGCGAATTCCTTGAGCGCCTCGGGGATCGAGCTCTTGTACCGGACCCACTCGCCGAGCTTCTGCGCGCGGTCGGCGAGCTCGGGGCTGCGCAGGAGCGCGTTGAAGGGTCCGCGCACGCCGCCGCGCGGCCCCGCGGCGATCTCGCCGTAGACCTCGCGTTGCGCCGCGCTCATCTCGCTCTCGGCGAGCGGCCTGAAACGCCTTTCACCGTCCATGCATCCCTCCATCTCCAGGTCCCCATTATCGTATAAGCTGCGCGACAAGTTCACTCGATCCCGGCCGGACCATGCGCTTTTTCAGATTCGCTGCAGTCTTCACGGTTGCTTTGGCCGGCCCCGGCGCAGCCCACGCCCAGGCGTATCCTTCCAAGCCGGTGCGCATCGTGGTGCCCTACTCCCCGGGCGGCGGCACCGATATCGTCGCGCGCGCGGTCGGCCAGAAACTCGCCGACAAGTGGCACCAATCGGTGATCGTCGACAACCGCGTCGGCGCGAACGGCATGATCGGCGCGGAGGCGGTGGCCAAGGCGGTCGCCGACGGCTACACGCTCCTCATGTCGACGCCGGCGGAGGTCTCCACCAACCCCCATCTTTACGCCAACATCCCCTACAACGCCGAGCGGGATTTCGCGCCCGTCACCCTGATCACGGTGACGCCTCTGGTCGTGGCGGTCAATCCGGGTGTCCCCGCGAAGACGATTCAGGAGCTGATTGCGCTCGCGAAGGAGCGCCCGGGCTCCATGGGGTTCGCCACGCCCGGCGCCGGAAGCACCCAGCACCTCACGGGCGAGATGCTGATGATGTCGGCGGGTATCAAGCTGGTCCACGTGCCTTACAAGGGCGCCGGCCAGTCGATCCCGGATGTGATCGGCGGCCAGGTTCCCATGGGCATCTACGGGGTGCTCACCATCAGCCAGCACGCGAAGGCAGGCAGGCTGCGGATGCTCGCGGTGACCACGCTCAAGCGCTCGTCCGCCTACCCGGACCTGCCGACGCTCACCGAGTCGGGCATTTCGGGGCTCGACACTTCCCTGTGGTTCGGCCTGATCGCTCCGGCAGCGACGCCGAAACCGGTCATCGGCAGGATCCACGACGACGTGGTCGCCGCGCTCAAGCTGCCCGACCTGCGCGAACGCATCGCCTCCCAGGGCGGCGACGTCGTCGGCAACACGCCGGAGGAGTTCGCGGCGTTCATCGCCGCCGAGTCCGCGAAGTACGCGGAAGCCATCAAGCGGGCGAGCGTGAAGCTCGATTGAAACGATTGAAACATCTGTAAGGTTTTCTTGATCTAAGCTTCACGCCAGCGTCACCTCCGCTTCACACACCCTCGCTATCGTCAGTCCGCCCCGCGGCGCTCGCCGTCGCGGAAGGCGGCCTACGTCAGACATCTCAAACGTCACTAGCGAGGAATCATGGGAAATCCAGGGAAACCGTCTAGCCTCATGCAACTGCTTCTTCCGGCTGCAGCGCTTGCAGCGCTCGCGCCGGCGCTCGCGTTCGCAGATCTCCAGGACTGCAAGCTCAACTCCGCGCGCGGCGACATCAAGCACGTCATCTATATCCAGTTCGACAACACACATTTGCGGCGCGACATCCCGAACGTGCCTTCCGACCTCGAGCAGATGCCGCACCTGCTCGACTTCATCCGCGGCAACGGCACTCTGCTCGCGAACGACCACACCGTGCTCATCTCCCATACCGCGGGGGGCATACTCTCCACGCTCACCGGCGTCTATCCGGACCGCCACGGCCAGGCCGTGTCGAACAGCTACGTGCGCACCTCCACGACGGGCGCGTTCACGTTCCCGAGCTCGTTCGGCTACTGGACCGACCCGGTCTCGGCGACCAACACGCCGACCGTTCCCAACATGATCACGCCGGACGGCCAGAACGCTCCCGCGCCCTGGGTTGCGTACACGCGCGCCGGCTGCGACGTCGGCGCGGTCGCCGCTGCGAACATCGTCCTGGAAAACACCAACACCACGCCAACGGGCGACATTACCAAGGTGTTCGGCAATCCGTCCCCGCAGCAGGCGGAGGCCGATGCGGCGAGGCTCCTTCCCAACACGCCGGCCAACGCGGCGGCGAAGGCCAGGCCGCAGGCCGACTTCGTCGGCCTCGCGGTGCACTGCGCGCCGGGCTCATCGGTGTGCGCGAGCGGGCAGGCCGACCTGTTGCCCGCCGAGCCCGGCGGCTACAACGGCTTCAAGGGCCTGTTCGGCGCCCAGTCGATCAACCCCTTCCTGACGGGCGGCCCGGCGCTGGGCGATCTGTCCGGCAACCCGATCGCCGATCCCTTCGGCAACCCGGGCTTCCCGGGCTTCGACGGCATGGAGGCGACGGTCACCCTCGCCTACGTGGCGGCGATGCACGAAAAGGGGATTCCGGTGACCTTCGCCTACATCTCCGACGCGCATGACTTCCACGGGGTCGCGGGCAACCAGCACGTCGCTTTCGGCCCGGGCGACGCGGGCTACGTCGCGCAGCTCGCGGCCTATGACCAGGCCTTCGATCTGTTCTTCAAGCGGCTCGCCGCGAGCGGCATCACCAGGGACAACACCCTGTTCATCTTCACCGTCGACGAGGGCGACCATTTCGTGGGGGTGAAGAAGACCGACTGCGACGGCGTGAGCACGCCCTGCGTGTACGGTGTGAACGAGGTCGGCGAGATCAATTCCAACATCGATACGCTGGTGACGCACCAGTTCCCGTCGCTCGCGGCGCAGTTCCTCGGTGCCACGGCGGCGAACACGTTCACCGTGCACGGGGACGACGCGCCGACCTTCTACCTCGCGAAGAAAGGCACCGGCGGCGGGAAGCTGGCGCAGACCGACCCGCTCACCCGCGAGTTCGAGCGCAGCATCGCGAGCCTGACGGCGATCAACCCCTACACCGGAGCGACCGACCGCCTGATGGTGCGCATCGCCGACCAGACGGGGATGAGAACCCTGCACATGATGACCGACGGCGATCCGACCCGGAATCCGGTGTTCGTGCTGTTCGCCGACGCGGACTACTTCATCACCGACTTCCCCGCGTCGACCTGCGAGACCTGCATCAACCCGCTGTTCGCGTGGAACCACGGCGACATCCAGAAGGAAATCGCGACGACCTGGCTGGGCTTCGTCGGCCCCGGCGTGCGCCGCGACGGCGTGGTGAGGCACGTGTGGACCGACCACACGGACGTGCGTCCGACGAGCCTGGCGCTCCTGGGCCTCAAAGATTCGTACGGCCACGACGGCCGCGTCATCACCGAGACGCTGCACGACTCGGCCCTGCCCCGCTCGCTGCGCGAGCACCAGGAGAAGCTCGAGCGCCTGGGAGCGGTGTACAAGCAGGTGAACGCGCCCTTCGGCCGCTTCGCCAAGCACCTGCTATCCGCTTCGACCGACGCGGTTGCGAGCGGCTCGGCCTCGGATGACAGCAGTTACACGGCCATCCAGGCGCGCATCCAGGAGTTGACGGCGCAGCGGGATGCGCTGGCGTCGCAGATCAAGACCGCGCTCGACGCCGCGGCCTTCGGCGGTCAGCCCATCGACTCGCGCAACGCGGAGAGGCTGACCGAGCAGGGAGAGGAGCTCATCGAGCAAGCGCGCCATCTCGCGCACGGCGACGCTGATCGTGATCGGGATCACGACAGGGACGATCACGGCCGGCACGACCACGACCGCGACTGACGTACGGGAGTCTCAAGAGACGGCTGCCCTGCGGGCAGCCGTTTTTTTACGGAAGGAGCCCGAAGACGCTCAGCTCGTCGTGGGTGCCGATGTACACCCTGCCGTTCGCGACGGTGGGCACCTGGAACTTGACCGAGTTGCCCGCCGCGCCGGCGCCGGCGGTGGCCGGGCTGGAATAGAGCTTCTCGAGAGTAATGGCGTTGTAGGCGTAGAGAATCGTCGGCAGGAGGTTGGGCGGTTTGTTCCTGGACGTGTCGAGCGCCCACACGATGCCGTCGGCCCCGCCGTTGGCAGAGATCGCAGTCTGGGCGCCCGGAAACTTGAAAATGTCGTTCGCGTGCGTGGTCTGCGCGACGTTGATAGCCGCGGCGGCGATCGGGAGGCTCTTGAGCACGTCGTTCACCGCGATGACATAGATGTTCCCCTGCCAGTAGCTCGGCGTGGAGAAGACCCCGCAAAACTGCAGCGTAGGCTTCGAAGTACAGCCCCCGGGAATGGTCTGCAACTGAATCTCCTGTAGCGAGTCGTTTCCGCCTCCGACTTTATTATTGAATAGGCCCATGTCGTCGCGGTCCAACAGGTACAGGAGGCCATTCTTGTCGCCGCCGACCGCCAGGTGCCGTCGCAGACCGAGGCCGGCGTTGATATCGCCCGCCGAATCCGGAAGGAGCATGAGGCCGCCCGTATCGAGGTCGCGGTCAATGATCCGCATGGCGTCCTCGTTGGTAGGCGTGAAATAGCAAGGATCGATCCCCAGCCCGCAAGCTATGGCCACCGACAAGGTCGGGGTGAGCCGAATGAAGCTGTCGCCCAAGTTCGTTGGGTTAGGTGTGGTGTCGACTGCCCCGTTGCCGGTACCGATGTAGATATTCCCAGCAGCATCCGCGGCAGGTCCCGTGCCGGCCTGCCAGATGCCGCCCATGGCGTGGTTCAGCCCTCCGAAAGGATTACCCTGGGCATCTGTCTGCTGGTAGATCTGGTTGTTCGGAGTGGCGTTGAAAACCACCGGGGCCTGCGACAGATTCCCCGCCTGGAAGCCCATCACCCAGCCGTGGAAAGGCTCGATGTCGTCGTGTCCAGCCCAGGCGATGTAGATCGTGTTGTTCGCAAGCAGCAACCCTGGCCGCTGGTTCTGGTGGAGCGCGCAGAACGGAACGCTGCCGGGCGCAGCCGGCCCGCAAGTCGTCGTCGGAAAAATTCCCGCGTCGCCTGTGTCGGCGTTTCCCGGCACGGTGATCGAGTCGTTGATCTCCGCCGGCCCGTTGAACTTGTCAGTGCCATCCAGCAGGCTAAGCGCGTGCAGCCGCTGGTGATACACCGTGTCGCTTTCCTTGGTCTTGCTGACCACGTACAGCGTCTTCGTCGCCGGGTCGATCACCGGCGTGCCCATGATGCCGATATTCTGGCCTTGAATATCGTTCCGGGTCGGGGCCGCGGGATCGGTATCGGGCACCGGCACGGGAATCTCATTACCTTGCAGCAGGCTGCGAGGTGGCCACAGCGTGACGCACGCCGGATCATCCGCATCGAACGCATATACGGTGTTGCTCATGGTGCCGACGAACACTGCGTTGTGCGTGCCTTTGCCCGGGATGTTCAAGTTGGCGAAGTAGAGAGGCTGGCCGTAGATCGCGTCGTTCACGTGGCAGCCGAACAGCTTGCCGAACGTGTCGTTAGTCACGGTGGCTACCGTCAGAGCGAGCTCCTGCTGGTTCTGCCCGGTGCGCTGCGAGTCGTAGCGGTTGGTGAAGACACCCGCGAGGTTCGTGACGCCGACGGTCGTGGTCGCAAACCTGGAGGGGTCCGCGACGCTGGTTGCCTTGATGGTGAAGGAGCCGGCAGTCATCGATTGAAAGGTCGCCGACATCTTGGTCGTGCCGGTAAACCCGCCTCCGCCCACGTTTCCGGTCATGCTCCAGTTGACCCCCGCTGCGCCGATGTCGTGGGCAATGGTCGCCGTCAACGCAATCGTTTGTCCGGGCGTGAGGCCGCCCCGCCTAGGGCTCAGGGCGACATCGATGGTGAGCGTGGTGGCCGTGGCGGGGTCGGAATCATCGCTGAAATTGTTGGCCGCGTCGCGTGCGCGCACGCGATACGCGTACGTGGTGGACGGATCGAGGCCGGAGTCGTTCCAGGGCCCCGCAGGCGTGCTCGCGACCTCCGAGAAATTCGAGCAACCCGGCCCCGTGCACCGCTCCACGCGATACTCGGTGACTCCGACGTTGTCGGTGGAAGCCGACCAAGCAAGATTGATGATGTTGGCGGCGCCCGCCGTAGCGGTCACGCTCGCCGGCGCGGTCGGCGCCGTCGTATCGGGCGCCGCCGGCCCGCTGGGCCCGGTTTTCGTCGTGTTCGTCGAGTCGGGCTGCTTGAAGCAGCTCACCAGAACGAACAGGCAAAGCAGGCAGGCCCGGCGCAGGAGCAGCGCCGGCTCGATAGCGGTGAATTTCACTTTCCCTTCCCTCCCTCAGACTTGAGCTTCTTCAGGGCTCAAAAAGAGGCAAAAAGCGGGCCAAATTTTACCGCCAAACCCGCAAAACCCTTACGGAAATTTGTTGCGAAGTGATGCTCGTGCGGACTTTTTTCACATTCGCCGTCTTCCGGCATAATCGCCGGACCTATGCGGCTGGCATGCCTCGTCTGCGTCTTGCTCCTTGCCGCGCCCGCGGCGCTCGCCCAGCAGCCCTGGCCGCAGAAGCCGGTGCGCTACATCGTGCCCTTCCCCGCCGGCGGCATCGCCGACCTCTTCGCGCGCATCATCGGCGCGCGCCTAGCCGAGCGCTTCGGACAGCCGGTGCTGGTCGAGAACCGCGCCGGCGCGGGAGGCAACATCGGCGCCGACGCGGTAGCGAAGAGCGCGCCCGACGGCTACACCCTGCTCATGGGCTCGATCGGCACCCAGGCCGTCAACGTAAACCTGTTCAGGAGCATGCCCTACGACCCGGCGAAGGACTTCACCGCGATCGCGCTCGTGCTCGAGGCGGAGAGCCTGCTCGCGCTTCACCCTTCCGTCGCCGCGGCCACGCCGGCCGAGCTGATCGCGCTGGCGCGCGCCGCGCCCGGCAAGCTGAGCTACGGATCGGCGGGCATCGGCACCGCGAGCCACCTCGCGGGAGAGCTGTTCAACTCGATGGCCAAGGTCGAGATCACGCACGTCCCCTACAAGGGCAACGTTCCCGCGATCACCGACCTGCTTGCAGGCCAGACGCAGATGGTGTTCGCGACCATGCCCACCGTTCTGCCTCAAGTGAAGGCCGGCAGGCTCAAGGGCGTCGCGGTGCTCGGCAAGACCCGCTCGCCCGCCGCTCCGGAATTTCCGACGATGGCCGAAACCCTGCCGGGGTTCGAGGTCAACAACTGGATCGGAACCTTCGGCCCCGCGGGCCTGCCGTCCGGGATCGCCGCGCGCGTCAACGCCGAGATCCTCGCGCTGATGCGCGCGCCCGAGGTCCAGCAGCGCCTGCTCCAGGAAGGCGCGCGCTTCACGCCGCTCTCGCCCGAGCAGTTCGCCGCGTTCGTGGCGTCCGAGACGGCGAAATGGGGAAAGCTGATCCGCGACGTCGGAATACGGGCGGACTAGCCGGGACTAGACCCGGTCGAGCTGGGTGCCCCGCCTGCGCGGCGCGCGACGCGTCGTTAGGTTCAGGCCTTCGCGGAGCATTCGCGCGCAACGCTCAGGGTCGGTGGGTGCCGCGAACAGGAAGCCCTGCATTTCGTCGCAGCCGTTGGTACGCAGAAAAGCGAGCTGCCCCTCGGTCTCGACGCCCTCGGCGACGACCTTCAGCTTGAGGTTGCGCGCAAGATGGATGATGGCGCGGGTCAGCGCCGCTCCGTCCGGGTCCGTCGTGATGTCGTTCACGAAAGTGCGGTCGATCTTCAGCTTGTCGATCGGGAAGCGTTTCAGGTAGCCGAGGCTCGAGTATCCCGTCCCGAAGTCGTCCATCGACAGCTTCACCCCCGACTCCTTCAGGCTGGCCAACGTGCGCGCCGCCGACTCGGGGTCGTCCATCAGCAGCGATTCTGTGATCTCGAGCTCGATCAGCGAAGGCTCCACGCCGGTCTCGCCCAGGATGCGGTGGACCGTCTCGTGAAGGTTCTTCTGCTCGAACTGCCGCGCCGACAGGTTCACCGAGACGGGCGGCACCTTGAGGCCGGCCTTCTGCCACTCCCTGATCTGCAAGCACGTCCTTTGCAGCACCCACTCGCCCACGGCGACGATCAGCCCGGTCTCCTCGAGCACCGGGATGAACTCGGCGGGAGGAATCAGTCCCCGCTCCGAGTCCCAGCGCAGCAGCGCCTCGAAACCGCAGATCTTCCCGGTGGCGAGCTGGACCTTAGGCTGGTACTCCAGGCGGAATTCCGAGCGCTCCAGCGCGCGGCGCAGCGCGGCCTCGAGCCGCACCCGCTGCAGGGCGCGCTCGTTCATGTCGCGCGTGAAGTACTGGTAGTTGTTGCGCCCCTGCTCCTTGGCGCGGTACATCGCGGCGTCGGCGTTCATGACCAGCGCGTCGGCGCTGTCGCTGTCGGCCGGGTACAGCGTGATGCCGATGCTCGCCGACACGTAGGTCTCCTTGCCGTCGAGATCGAAGGGCTGCCTGAGGACGTCGATGATCTTCTGCGCGACCAGCCCCGCGTCGGAGGGCATCGCGAGCTCGGCGAGGATCGCCGCGAACTCGTCGCCGCCCAGCCGTCCCACCGTGTCGCTGCCGCGGATGCAGGCGCGCAGCCGCTCCGCCGCCTGCTTCAGCAGGTTGTCGCCCGCGCGGTGCCCGAGCGTGTCGTTCACCAGCTTGAAGCGGTCGAGGTCGATGAACAGCACGGCCATCGGCCAGTCGTTGCGCTTGGCGAGCGCCATCGCCTGCACCAGGCGGTCCTGGAACAGGTTGCGGTTGGGCAGGGCGGTGAGCGCGTCGAACTGCGCCAGGTACGCCACCTTTTCCTCGATCGCGAGGCGCGCACGGATGTCGCGCGAGATGGCGGCGATGATGGTGCTGTCGCCCGAGCGCAGCACGTGCCGCGTCGACTCGAAGGGCAGCTTGCTGCCGTCCTTGCAGATGTACTGGCTCTTCATGCCGCGCGGGATGTAGTCGGTGTCGCTGGTCGGGCGCGCGAGCAGCGCGTCGTAGTCGCGCTCGAGCTCCTCGCGCGAGACCGGCAACACGTCCTGCGGTCCCATCCCGAGCAGCTCCTCGCGGGTGTAGCCGAGCGCCCGGCACGTGGTCCTGTTGACGTCGACGAAGCGCATCGTCGCGCGGTCGATGAGGACGATCAGGTCGGCCGAGCTGTCCATCGCGAGCCGGAAGCGCCGCAGATCCTCCTCGGCGGCGCGGCGCTCGGTGACGTCGCGCACCACCGTGATGATGACGTGGCCCGCACCGGAAGTCAGCGCGCGCCTGAAGGACTCGACCGGGAACCTGGACCCGTCCTTGCGGCGGTACCAGCTCTCCACCATGTCGCCCTCGCCGCTCGCGATCAGGCCGCGGTACTTTGCCGCCAGCTCGTCGCGCGGTATTTCGATGATGTCCTCCGGCCCTTTCTTCAGCAGCTCCTCCTTCGTGTAGCCGAGCTTGCGGCAGGCCGTGTCGTTCACGTCGAGTATGCCCATGCGCACCGGGTCGACGAGCCAGATCATCTCGGCGGAGACGTTCATCGCGGCGCGGAAGCGGCGCAGGTCGTCCTCGCCCTGCTGCCGGCCGAGGAACTGGCCGAGCATGCTGCCGATGACGCGCACCGCCTGGAGCAGCCGCTCGTCGGGCTCGCGCACCTCGCGGCTGCTGAACGAGACCACCCCGTGCGGCTTGCCGAGGATCGCCACGGGGAAGAAGAAGGCGCCGTGCACACCCGCGCCCGCGCCCAGGCCCCGGTAGGCCACGCGCGGATCGGTGTCGGTATCGGGGGACCAGAGCGGCTCCTGCATCTTGAAGGTCCAGCCGACCAGGCCCGTTCCCGGCGCGTAGCTCAAGTCGCGCGAGCGCTCGATGAAACCTTGCATGCGCTCCTCGGGCACCGCCCAGTGCTCCTGGAAGCGCAATACGCCCGCGGCCTCGTCCCAAACGAAATACCGGGCGCAGTCCCAGTCCTCGGTCTCGCAGATCGCGCGCATCACCGCCTTGAGCCCTTCGGCAGCGGAGTCGGCCTCGGCGAGCTGGCGTGCGACGGCGTGCTCGAGCTTGAGCAGGCTCTCGTCGCGCTTGCGCCCGGTGATGTCCTTGCCGATGCCGCGGTAGCCGGTGAAGGCACCCGACGCGTCGAACAGCGGCTCGCCGCTCACGCTCACCCAGTTCTTGCGCCCGGACCTGTCGATGCTGCATAGCTCCAGGTCCTGGAACGGCTTGCGTGCCTTGAGCAGCTCGCGGTGCGCCTCCCAGTCGGTCTCGGTCATGTTGACGTAGTGGGAGTCCCAGGGCCGCTTGCCGATCGCCTCGCCCCTGCGCCGGGTCGTCCAGTGGGCGCCGCCTCCGGCCACGGAGACGAAGCGATGCTCGGCGTCCTGCTCCCAGTACATGTCGGAGGCGAGCTCGGTCAGGCTGCGGAAGCGCGCCTCGCTCTCGGAGAGCGCGCTCTCCACGCTCTCCTCGCGCTTCAGCTTGGCGAGCAGCACCGCCCCGAACCACAGGGCGAGCAGCGTGAGGAAGCCGCCCGCTCCGAAATAAAGCCCGCGCTCGCCGCGGTATTCGTCGAGCACCGTGTCGAGCGCCTGGCCGACCACCGCGTAGAACGGATAGCCGCTGACGCGCTGGAAGCTGAAGATGCGCTCGATGCCGTCGAGGCTTCCCTGGCGGACGTCGCTCGCCGAGACCGCCGCGCCCGCCGGCAGCCGAGGGACCCTGCTGCCGGTGGCCATGATGTCGGGCCAGCGCAGGAACAGCGTGTCGTCGAGGCGGCGGATCCCGACGAAGCCCTTCGGCCCGAGATCGAGCCCCTCGTAGAGCCGGCGCAGCGCCTCCGGCGATACCGCGAGCGCGATCACCCCGGAGAATCCGCCCCTGGCGTCGAGAAGCGGCCGCGAGAAATAGACCACCGGCTGTTGCGATTCCGGGTCCTTCAGCGGGTTGCCGATGCGCAGCTCGTCGGCCGGGCGGTCGCGGTGGGCGGCGAAGTACTGCGCGTCGACGGGAAGCGCGCGCTCCTGCGCTGGATTCGCGTAGGCGAGGCGGCCGCGCGCGTCGAGCACGACGACGCGCGCCGGAGACGTGTCCTTGCGCAGCCCTTCCGAGAGCGCCATCGCGTCGGCGAAGCGCTCTGGGTTGCGCTGCCACTGGAGCCGCAGCCGTCGCACCAGCACGTCGACCGTCTCGGCGTAGTTGGCAAAATGGTCGGCGACGACGCTCGAGAGGTTGCGCCCTTGCTGGGTCGCGAGCTTGAGCGCCGCCTCGCGCTCGCGGTCGAGCTGATGCGCGACCGCGGCCCAGATCAGCACCACGACCACGGCCACTCCCGCCATCAGCTGGACGCGCAGCTTGCGGAACGGTGCCGGGGCCATGGACGTCGGGTCCGGTGTCAGCCGCTTACTCGGCCTTGGCTCCCGAGGAGATGACGACCTTCTCCCACTTCGCGGTCTCCGCGGCGATGACCTTGCCGAAGTCCTCGGGCGTGCCTCCCATCGGTTTGCCGCCGAGCTCGGCGAAGCGCTTCAGCATGGTCGGGTCGTTGAGCGCGGCGTTCACCGAGGCGTTGACCCTGTCGATCGCGTCGTGCGGCGAGCCCTTCGGCATGCCCAGGCCGAACCACGCGGTCGCCTCGTAGCCCGGCACGGTCTCGGCAACCGTGGGCACGTCGGGCAGCTCGGGCGAGCGCTGGACGGAGGTCACGCCGAGCGCACGCAGCTTGCCTCCCTTGATGTGTCCGATGGAGGCAGGCAGATTGTCGAACATCACGTGGACTTGTCCCGGGATGAGGTCGACGAAAGCGGGACCCGAGCCCTTATAGGGCACGTGCAGCATGTTGCAACCGGTCATCGACTGGAACAGCATGCCCGAAAGATGCACCGAGGTGCCGCTGCCGGAAGAGGCCATGTTGATCTTCCCCGGGTTCGCCTTGCAATAGGCGATGAACTCCGCAACGTTCTTCGCCGGGAAGGACACCGTCACCTCCATCACGTTCGGCACTCTGATGAGGCCCGCCACCGGCGCGATGTCGCGGATCAGGTTGAAAGACAGGTTCTTGTAAAGCGTCGCGTTGATGCCGTTTGCAGGATTCACCAGGAGCATGGTGTAGCCATCGGGGGCCGACTTGACCACGAACTCGGTGCCGATGTTATTGCCCCCGCCCGCCTTGTTTTCGACCAGGAACGGCTGCCCGAGCTTCTCCTGGAGCCATCCCGAGATGATGCGCGCGAGGATATCGACGGTGCCGCCGGGCGGATACGGAGAGACTACCTTCACCGCATGGGTCGGGTAGTCGGCGCCGGCGAGGCCGGGAACGACGAGCACCACCGCAAAGGCGGCCGAACGGATGAAGCGATGCATGGGTCTCCCCCTGGAAGGTAACCGGTCCTATCCTAACTGAACTTAACCGCTGTTACGCAGCGCCGCGGCGATGCCGTTGATGGTGAGGTGGATGGCGCGTACCGTGCGCTCGTCCGAGTCCCCGGCCCGGTAGCGCCGCAGCAGCGCGAGCTGGATGTGGTTGAGCGGGTCGAGGTAGGCGAAGCGGTTGCGGATCGAGCGCGCGAGCGTGGGGTTGTCGGCGAGGAAGTCCGAGGCGCCGCTGATTGCGAACAGCTGCTGCCGCGTCCTGTGCCACTCGGCCTCGATGCGCGGGAACACCGCGTCGCGCAGCGGCCGGGGGGCGAGCTCGGCGTAGCGCGAGGCGATGCCGAGGTCGGACTTGGCGAGCACCATGTCGAGGTTCGAGAGTGCCGCGCGGAAGAAAGGCCAGCCGCGGTGCATCTCGCGCAGCTCCTCGAGCGCGCCGCGCTTCTTCTCCAGCCACTGCGAGACCGCCGTGCCGAACCCGTACCAGCCCGGGAGCATCACCCGGCACTGGCTCCAGCTGAACACCCAGGGAATCGCGCGCAGGTCGTCGAGCCCCTGCGCCGCCTTGCGCGACGCCGGCCGGCTGCCGATGTTCAGGCTCGCGATCTCCGAGAACGGCGTCGCCGCACGGAAGTAGTCCATGAATCCGGGCGTGTCGCGCACCAGGCTGCGGTAGGCGGCGAGCGCGAGCGCGGACAGCTCCTCCACGATCGTGGCGCGGCGCTCCCCGCCGTCGCCGTCGGAAACCCAGCTCGCCTCCATGGTCGCTGCGGCGAGGATCTCCAGGTTGTGCCGGCCGTTCTCGGGGTCGGCGTACTTGCTCGCGATCACCTCGCCCTGCTCGGTGAGCCGCAGCGCGCCAGCGATGCTTCCCGGCGGCTGCGACAGCACCGCCTCGTAGCTCGGGCCCCCGCCGCGCCCGACGCTGCCGCCGCGCCCGTGGAACAGACGCAGCCGCACGCCGTGCCTGGCGCACACCCGCATCAGATCGCCGGTCGCTTTGTAGAGCGACCAGCTCGAGGAAAGGTAGCCGCCGTCCTTGTTCGAGTCGGAGTAGCCGAGCATCACCTCCTGCTCGTCGCCGCGCGAGCGCACCCAGTCACGGTAGACGCGCTGCGAAAAGGCGCCTTCCATGATCGCGCCGCAGCGCTCCAGGTCGGCGATCGACTCGAACAACGGGATCACGTCTACCTCCACCGCGCCGGGGCGCAGCAGCCCCGCTTCACGCAGCAGCACGCCGACCTCGAGCAGATCGGACACCGACTCGCAGTGGGAGATGACGTACTTCGACACGGCCTGCGCGCCCAGGCGGTGGTTGGCGCGCGTCGCCGCGGCAGTGATCTCCAGCTCGCGCTCGACCCGAGGCGAGTAGCCGAGGTGCGGCGAGCGCAGCGGGCGCGGCCCGGCGAGCTCGCGCGCGAGCAGTGCGACGCGCTTGCCCTCGTCGAGCGCTTCGTACCCCGGCTCGACGCCGGCGCGCTGCAGTAGCTCGGCGACGGTTGCGGCGTGCACGTCCGAGCTCTGGCGCAGGTCGATGGGCGCGAGATGAAACCCGAACACGCTCACCTTGCGCCGCAGGGCGCGCAGCCTCCCATCGGCAAGCAGGGCCGCGCCCTGCTGTTCCAGCCCGCGCGCGATCAGGTCGAGGTCCCCCAGCAGCTCGGCGGCGCTGCCGTACCGCGACGCGGCGAGGCGCGAATGAATGCCGTAGGCTATGCGCCGGTACGGCTCGTCCGTGTGGTGCGCGGATTCGTCGCCCGATCTTTCCGCGGCCTCCAGCACCTCGCGCGGCGTCGGCATCAGGCGCGCCGAGAGGCCGAGCTCGCGCCCGAGCAGCTGCAATTCCTCCAGGTAGTGCGACACGATGAGCTGCGACTGCGCATCCGTCGCCGTCTCCAGCGCCTCGGGGCCGACGTTGGGGTTGCCGTCGCGGTCTCCGCCCACCCAACTGCCGACCGTGAGAAACGGCGCCAGCCAGGGCTTCTTCCCGAGCGCGAAGCGCAGGCGCAGCGCCTCCTCCAGGTCGGAGTACAGCCGCGGTATCTCCGAGAGGAACGTCAGGCGGAAATAGGCAAGCGCGTTGGTGATCTCGTCAGCGACGGTGAGCTTCGACAGCCGCAGCATCGCGGTGAGCCACAGCCTGAGTATCTCGGCGTGGAGCGCCTGCTCGCGCGCGGGGGACGGCTGCGTAGCGACCAGGCGCGCGATCTCGCGCTCGCAGTCGAGGATGCTCTGGCGCTGCACCTCGGTGGGGTGGGCGGTGAGCACCGGGCTGACGCGGGCGCGGGCGAAGAAATCGAGGACCTCCGAGGAGGATTTGCCCGCGCGCTCCAGCGCATAGCTGAAGCTGCCCGGCCTGCGCGGCGAGCCGCTTCGGGCGTGCGCCTTGCGGCGCCGATTCTGGTGCGCGTCCTCGGCGATGTTGAGGAGCTGCGAGAAGTACGAGAAGGCGCGCACCACGCGCAGCGTATCCTCGATCGGCAGCGCGTCCAGCCGCGACTCGAGCTCGGCCTTGACCTGCGCGGCCTCCTCGGGCGCCGAGCGCCGGAAGCGCACCGCCGTCTGCCGGATCGCTTCGATGCGCTCGCGCGCCGCCTCGCCCTCCTGCTCGGCGATCACGTCCCCGAGCAGCCGCCCGAGCAGGCGGCGATCCTCGCGGAGGAGCTGCTCCTTGTCGTCGGCAGAATCCCGGACGGGTGCGTCCACGCCTCACCCGGCCTGAGCGCGTCCCCGCTGCCTGCGCCACGCGGCGGGCGGCACCTCGAACTCGCGCTTGAACGCCCGGTTGAATGCCGACTCCGACTCGTAGCCGGACTCCTCGGCGATCCGCGCGATGGCGCGGTTGCTCGAGCGCAGCGCGGCGGCCGCGAGGGTGAGCCGCCAGCGCATCAGATACTGCATGGGAGGCTCGCCGACCGTCGACGCGAAGCGCTCTGCGAGGGCCGAGCGTGAGAGCGCCGCCTCGTGCGCGAGCTCCTCCACGGTCCAGTCTCTCTTCGGCTGGGCGTGCAGCAGCGCGAGCGCCCGCCCGACGTGCGTGTCGCGCACGCCCGCGAGCCAGCCCTTGCCTCCGGGGGGCAGGCTCTCGACATAGACGCGCATCGCCTCCACGAACATCAGCTCGGAGAGTTTGGCGAGCAGCGACTCGGCGCCCGGCCGCGACGCTGCGGATTCGCGCACGCCCGCGCGCAGCAGCTCACGCAGCATCAGCGATGCCGGCCCGTCGCGCATCGGCACGACGAGCACCCGCGGCAGCGGATCGAACAGCAAGCGCGACATGCTGCGGTTGCAGGCGAGAAAGCCGCACACAATCCGCGTCGGCTCGCCGCCGCCGCCGTGGCGCAGCTGGACCACGTCGGTGTCGCGCGCCACGTTCGGGGCGAGCAGGCTGGCCGTCTCCACCGGGGCGAGCTGCAGGTCGCTTCCCATGACGTGAAATTCTTCCTGCGGGAAAATGACCAGGTCCTGCGCAGCCGCGTCGTGCACTTCCCCGTCGGCGAGCCGCACCTTGAAGCCACCTTCGGCGATGTAGTGGAAATAGAGAACGTTCTCGGCGCCGGCGAGGCGCGCCCTCGCCGTGGCGAGGCCGAATCTCGCCGACACACACCAGGGCGCAGTGAACTCGGCGTTCAGGTAGACAGCACCTTCCAGCCGCACCGACTTGAGAACGTCCGACAAGGCGTCCATGGACCCTCGGGCAATAAACGCGGACTTCCGGTCAAGCGGCGAAGCCCGGCCGACGGGATACTAGCACCGTAGGAAAGTCCCATCACATCAAGGAGAAAACCGTGTCCGCCGTCCTGTCCAGCTCGCCGTCTCCCTCCGTCCCGTCCAACCCGAACAAGGCGCTCTGGGAGAAGGGCGACTTCACGCGCATCGCGTCAACCATGAGGGAGAGCGGCGAGTCGCTGGTCCGGGGACTCGGCATCAGCAAGGGGCTGAAGGTCCTGGACCTCGGTTGCGGCGACGGAACGACGGCGCTGCCCGCGGCGAGGCTCGGAGCGGAGGTGCTGGGCGTCGATATCGCGAGAAACCTCGTCGCCGCCGGGAACCAACGCGCCAAGGAAGCGGGCCTCGCGAACTTGAGGTTCCAGGAAGGCGACGCGAGCAATCTCCAGGGGCTGAAGGATCACAGCTTCGACCTCGTCGTGAGCGTCTTCGGCGCCATGTTCGCGCCCAAGCCGTTCGACGTGGCGAAGGAGATGGTGCGCATGACCCGGCCTGGCGGCCGGATCGTGATGGGAAACTGGATCCCCAACGATCCGACGCTGGTAGCGCAGATCCTCAAGATCAGCTCCTCGTACTCGCCGCCGCCGCCGCAGGGCTTCATCAGCCCCATGACCTGGGGAGTCGAGAGCAACGTCGTGGAGAGATTCACGGCGGCGGGCATTCCCAAAGACGGGATTTCGTTCGTCAAGGACACCTACACCTTCAACTTCCCGGGCACGCCGTCGGCGTTCGTCGCGGAGTTCAGAAAATACTACGGGCCGACCATGAACGCCTTCGACGCCGCGGAGAAGAACGGCAAGGCCGCCGATCTCGAGAGGGAGCTGGAAGCGCTGTTCAACAGCCAGAACAGGCACACCGGCGGCGCCACCTCGATTCCCGCGAGCTTCATGCGCGTCACCGCGACGAATCCCGCCTAGCCTGTCCGCCGAGCGCCCGCCAAAGCTTGTCGGGCGTCGCCGGCATGTCCGGCGCCTGCGCCCCCGCAGGCAGCGCGTCGGCGATCGCGTTCATGACGGCGGCGAGCGCGCCGGTCGTGCCCGCCTCGCCCACGCCTTTGACGCCGATGGGATTGGTGGTGCACGGCACCGGGTGGAACGCGTCGGCGAGCGGCGGCATGTGGTCGGCGCGCGGCATCGCGTAGTCGGTGAACGACCCGGAGAGGATCTGGCCGCTGTCGCGGTCGTAGACCCCCTGCTCGAGCAAGGTCTGGCCGATGCCCTGCGCAAGGCCGCCGCACACCTGCCCTTCGGTGAGCGTCTCGTCGAGCACCACGCCGCAATCGTCCACCGCCGTGTACGCAACTACCCTCGCGACGCCCGTCTCGGGATCGATCTCGACCTCGGCGATATGGCAACCGTTCGGAAAGGTCGGCGGCAGCTCCACCTTGGCCGCGTTGTCGAGGCTCTCTCCCGCCTCCGAAGCTCTTGCAGCGACGTCAAAGAGCGATATACGTCGATCGGTCCCGACCACGGAAAACGCGCCGTCGCGGTACTCGATGTCGGCTTCGGTCGCCTCGAAAATCCGCGCGGCGACCTTTTTCCCCTTCGCGATCGCCGTCTCGACGGCGCGGTACAGCGCGCTTCCGGCCATCATCGTCGAGCGCGACGCGACGGTGCCGCCGCTCGGCACGGCGAGGCGGGAATCGCCCTGCTTCACCTCGACGAGCTTCGGGTCGATGCCGAAGTGTTTCGCCGCGAGCCTGGAATAGACGGTGCCGTGCCCCTGCCCCGTGCCCTGCACGCCGAGCGCGACCACGGCCTTGTCGCCGCCCGGGAAGCGCAGGCCCGCGCTCTCGACGGGCACGCCGCCCGCGTGCTCGAGAAAGCACGAGATGCCGATGCCACGCCTCATCCCCCGCTTCACCGCATCCTCGCGGCGCTTCGCGAAGCCGGCGTAGTCGGCGAGCGCAAGTGCCTCATCGAAGATCGCGGCAAACTCACCCGTGTCGTAGGTCACCGCGACCGGCGTCGTGTAAGGCATCGCGCCGGCCTCGATGAAATTGCGCCGCCGGATCGCGACGCGGTCGACGCCGCACGCGCGCGCGCATTCGTCGACCAGGCGCTCGACCAGGTAGTTCGCCTCGGGCCTGCCCGCGCCGCGGTAGGGGCCGACCTGGACGGTGTTGGTATACAGGCAGCGGATGTCGCACTGGATGCGCGGGATGCGGTAGACGCTCGACAGGCAGCGCCCGAGGTTCTGCGTCGCGGTGACGAGGCCCGCGTTGGTGATGAACGCTCCGAGGTTCGCGAGCACCTTCACGCGCAGCGCGAGGAACTCGCCGTCCGCGCCGAGCGCCATCTCGCCCTCCAGAACCATGTCCCGGCCCTGGTTGTCGCTCATGAAGGCCTCCGAGCGCGAGGACATCCAGTGCACGGGCCGCCCGAGCTTCCTCGCCGCAAACAGCAGCGCGGCGTACTCCGGGTACGCGCCCGACTTCATGCCGAAAGCGCCGCCGACGTCCTCGGTGATCACGCGCAGCTTCTCGGGCGGCAGGCCGAACGCCCCCGCGAGCATCTCGCGCAGCCAGCCCGGGCCCTGGGAGCACGAGCGTAGCGTCAGCTCGTCGGTCGCGCGGTCGTAGCTGGCGGTCGCGCCCCGCGGCTCGAGCGAAGCGACGACGATGCGCTGGTTCACCAGCGCGACGCTCGCGCCGCGCGGAGCCGACCGGAAGATCTTCTCCACCTCGCGGCTGTTGCTGCCGTCGTCGGGGACCGGGCCCGGCCAGTCGAGCGCGAGATTTCCGCCCGCCTCGGGCCACACCTGTGGCGCTCCGGGCGCGTCGGCGTCGCGCACCTCCACCACGGCGGGTCTCTCCTCGTAGTCGACCGCGACCAGCTCGGCGGCGTCCGCCGCCTGCTCGCCGGTCTCGGCGACCACCACCGCGACCGGCTGGCCGACGTGCACCACGCGGCGCTCAGCGAGCGCCGGCCACATCGACAGGATCATCTTCGCGCCGTTGCGCCCCTCGACCGGCCGCGGGCGCGCGAGGTTGCCGATTGCGCGGGTATCGGCGCCGCTGAGGACCGTCAGGACGCCGGGCTGCCCCAGCGCTGCGCCGACGTCGACCGAGCGGATGTCGGCCGCGGCATGGGGCGAGCGCACGAACGCGGCGTAAGCTGCGCCCGCAGCGCGGGCGTCATCGATGAAGCGCCCCTGCCCCAGGAGAAGCGGCGCGTCTTCGAGGCGGGGGACGAAAGCGTGCTCATGGTCTTGCCTGCTCAGAACGTGCTCCGGCGACCGGGAAAACCGGAATTATAGCGGCGACGATCGGGGGTCCTGCTCGGCGATCTCGGCGACCACGCGGCGCACGTCCATCGGCACGAAAGGCTTCTCGATCACCGGGCGGCCGCATTCGTTCGCGAATTCGTACAGCGTCGAGGTGAGGCTGTCCCCGGTGACGAACACCACGCGCGCAGCCTGCGCGGGCCAGCGTCGCTCGATCTCGCGGTACAGCGTGCGCCCGTCGAGATCGGGCATGCGGATGTCGGTGAGGATCACGTCGTAGCGCTCCAGCGCCATGCGCTCCAGGGCCTCGCGCCCGGAGCTGACCGCGGCGACGCGGTGCTGCGCCCCGGTAAGGATCTCGGCGAGGATCTCGCGGATCTCGGCCTCGTCGTCGACGATGAGGACCTTGCGCCGGCCGGCGCTCTCCTCCCCCTCGGGCCCCGCCTCGGCGCGCTTCGCGTCCGTCGGGCACACCGGCAGCGTGATGGTGAACACCGCTCCGCCCATCTCGGGGCAGTCGAGGGTGAGCGTGCCGCCGTGCGCCGCGACGATACCGTGGCTCACCGCGAGGCCGACGCCCGTGCCCATGCCCGTCGGCTTGGTGGTGAAGTAGGGCTCGAACACCCGCATGCGTAGGTGCTCCGGGATCCCCGGGCCGTTGTCGGCCACGGCGATGCGGATCACGCCGGCGTCCGGGTCGAAGCGGCTCGCCAGGCGCATGCGGCGGCGGCCAGGACGGTCTTGCAGGACCTGCTGCGCGTTGACGATCAGGTTGAGCAGCACCTGGTGGAGCTGATCGGGGTCGGCCAGGATGAGCGGGATGTCCTGGGCGAGGTCGACCGCCACCTCGATGTTGCTGGTGCGCACCGTGTACGAGGTGATGTCGAGCGCCGCTGTCACCACCTCGTTCACCGCCACCGGCCCGCGCTCGGGCGGCTGCTGCCGCGCCATCGCGAGGAAGGTGCGCACGATGCGCGCGCAGCGCTCGGCAGCCGTCCTGATCTTCTGCGCGGCCGCCTGGGTCGGCGGGTGCCCCTGCTCCTCGAGCATCACCGCCCGCGCCACCACCACCGACAGCGGGTTGTTGAGCTCGTGCGCCACGCCGGCGAGGAGCGACCCCAGCGCGGCGAGCTTCTCGCGCTGGTGCAGCGCATCGCGCTGCTGCGCGAACGCCTCGGCCGAGCGCTGCTTCTCGGCGAAGTTGCGCTGGACGGCGAGCGCCACCGAGTCGAAGGCGCGCGACAGGCGCCCCAGCTCGTCGCCGCCCGTGAGCCCGCTGCGTGCGTCGAGGTTGCCCCCTGCGACCTGCTCGGCGGCGCGCACCAGGCGCGCGGTGCGGCGCGTCAGCAGGAAGTGGAACACCAGCCACATGAACAGCGCGAGGACGGTCACCCAGCCCGCCCAGTAGAAGGATTGCCGCAGCACCACCGCGCGCGCCTCCGACTTGGCGCGCATGAGGTCGTAGGCGAGAAACAGGCCGCCGATCCGCGTGGGGCGCAGCTCGTCGCGTCCCATGCCCATCATGATGCCGGAGTACGCGAGCAGCGCGTTCTCGTCCTCGCCGAGCTCGATCCGCGCGGGACGTCCGCGCACCGCCTTGGCGCCCTCGTCCTTGTCGACCTGCGGCAGCACGTCGGCGATTTGCCGGCCGAGCCAGGCGCGCCGCGTCGCGGCGATCACCGTGTTGTTGTCGTCGGTCAGAGCGGCGAACACGTAGTCGTGGTTGTGCGCGAGCACGGCGATCTCGTGCTGGGCGGCGACCTCGTCGCCCTTGAGCAGCAGGTATTCGAGCGTGCTCTGCAGCCGCGACATCTCCTGCGCCAGGCGCTTGCGGATGCCGTCTTCCGCCGCGCGCTCGGCTTGCGGCGCGTGATACAGGAGGTTCACCGTGGAGAGCACCGCCGCGAAGCCCAGCAGGATCAGCGGGACGGTGACCTTGAGCGACGCCGGGACGCGCATGCTCACCGGGGCAGGCTCGCGAGCGGCGCCGGCGCGAGGAGCGGCTCGATCTCGACCGGTGTGCGCAGCAGCTTCGCCTCCAGCATCAGGTCCATGAGGCGGCGGCCGCTGACGGCCAGGTCGGGTCTCGCGCCGCCGAGCATGCGCAGATTCTCCTCGCGCGAGGGGACGTGCAGCCCCTGTAGGGTCTTGAGGAACTGCTCTCCGGAGATCTGCTGGCGTATGCCCATGCGCTGCGCCGCGTCCTGGGGCTGGCGCTTGAGGTAATCGACCGCCATGAACCAGCCCGCGAGCAGCGCCTGCACGGATTTCGGCTGCGCATCGAGGATGCCCATGCGCATCGCTATCAGGTCGACGATCTCGCCGGGAATCTGGGTGCTGTCGAACACCGACTTGGCGCCGGCGCGAAGCAGCTGCTCGCGGTAGGGATCGAAGGTGACCGCGGCGTCCACCTGGCCCTTTTCGAACGCGCCCGGCTGCTCGTTCGACTCCATGGGCACGACCTTGACCTCGCTCGCCTTCATCCCGTTGAGGGCGAGCGCACGGGAGAGCACGAACGCGCCCAGCGCGCCGCTTTCTACCGCGACGCGCTTGCCTTTCAAATCCTTCATCGACAGCACTCCGGGACGGGCGACGACGGCGTCGGCGCCGTGCGAGACGTCCACCACCAGGATGACGCGCGGCTGCAGCCCCTCGGCGACGAGGCCGAACAGCTCGTCCATGCTGATCACCATGCCGTCGATGGCCTGGTTGCGGAAAGCGCGCAGCACCTCGCTCGCGGACGGGTACTCGACCAGCTGCACGGCCTTGGGGTCCATGTAGCCCAGCTCGCGCGCGAGGTACAGCGGCTCGCAGCCGATCCAGACGTTGGTGCCGATGCGCAGCGCGGCCTCGGGCCCGCGCACGCACCCCGCGAAGGGCAGCAGCGCCGCGCCCGCCAGCGCGCACAGCAACGTCCTCACGCCCCGCCCGGTACGAACAGGTAGCCTTCGTTGCGCACCGTCCTGATGTAGCGCGGATGCTCCGGGTCCGGCTCGATCTTCTTGCGCAGGCGCATGATGCGCAGGTCCACGCTACGGTCGAAGGGGTTCCAGTCGCGCCGCTGGCTCATGTTCATGATCGACTCGCGCGACAGCGCGCGGTTGGGGTGCTCGGCGAGCGCCTTGAGCAGGTCGAACTCGAGCGGCGACATCGCTACCTCGACGCCGTTCTCGTCGATGAGCCGGTGCGCGGCGAGGTCGAGCACGCAGCGCCCGATGCGCACGCGCGCCTCGCCCAGGTCGCCGGCGCTCGCGGCGAGCGTGCGGCGCAGCACGCTCTTCAGGCGCGCCAGCAGCTCGCGCGGGTCGAAGGGCTTCGGGATGTAGTCGTCGGCGCCCATCTCCAGGCCCACCACGCGGTCCACGACCGCGGCGGCCGAGGTCAGCATGACGATCGCGATCCCCGGGTAGCGCTCGCGCAGGTGCCGCGAGAGAGACAGGCCGTCCTCGCCGGGCATGTGGATGTCGATGACTGCGAGGTCGATCGGCTGCCGGGACGCGATCGTCCGGGCCGTGACTGCGCTCTCGGCGCCGATCGCGGTGTAACCGTGGCCGGCGAGATACTCCTCGAGCACCTCGCGCACCCCCGGCTCGTCGTCGACGATCAGGATCGTTGCCTCGCGGCTTACCGCTTGCACAGCCCTCCCTATGCACTGACCCGCCCATGGCGGTGGGCCGAATGATACCCCTCCTGCGCGGGGGCCTGCCTCTGTCACGAAACAAACGAAACAAAAAAGGCGCCGGGCCGAAATCTGCGCGCTATTTCCGGTCCCTACACTGTGCGATTTTTTTCCCACGCCAAGGTCAAGCCGGGCGCCGCCGCCGCGCCGACGCGCATCGAGGAACTGGTCGCCTAGCCGCGTTAGTGAACTATGACGCCGGCATGAAACAAACGATACAAAAACCGCCGGCTCCCGAAATCCTACTGATGCATCCGGTCCCTACACTGCCGCACTTTTAGCGCGTAGGGAGGGTCCATGAGACGGTCCGAGTTCCCCAGGGAGTTTGTCCTCCCGCATATCGATTACGTCAGGCGCGCTCCGATGCAGGCGGTGGGACTGTTCACCGCGGTCGGTCTTGCCTCGGCGCTGGGCTACGCGCTCGGCCTTGCGGCCGCCGTCGGCCTCGGCGCGGCGATTTCGGCCGCGCTCGCCCAACCCGACCGGGCGCCGATCGCCTCCGAGGCGGAGCCGGTCCCCGCTCCCTCCCGATTCATACTGAATGCGCTCCTCGTGCCGGCGCTTGACCCTGACGCGGTCCCTCCCCGCTGGGTCGATCCTCGGCCGAGGTTGCGCTGCGAGCGGCAGTCTGCGGTGTGGATCAACGGCGAGCCGCTGCGGCCCGGCGAGCTGGTGCCCTCCACGTCGTTCGAAATGGAGTGGCTGGCGCAGGGCTGCATGCCTTTCGGCGCGGCGGGCCCGCGCTTCGACGGCGGCGTCACGCTCACCGTGTTCCCGGAGGACTGGGGATACAGCGCCATGGTCAAGCCGTTCAATCTGCGCGTCGTGCACGCAGGCAACCCGATCCGGATCCGGCGTGGCGCAGCGATCTATCCGCAGTGCATCGAGACAGGCGACCCGCGGTCATGCATGTAGAGCGCGCGGCGCTTCCGTTCGGAATGAGCCCGCACGCCGCCACCCGCTGCCCGCAATGCTTCTACCTGCCGGCCTCGGCGACGGTGATCTGCCCGCATTGCAAGCACGACCGCCGCGACCCTGAGCCCAAACCCCAGTGCCCGTACGCGCGCAGGCCTTGCGACTGCGGGCTCCGGGCCTATTGCATGACCGAAGTTGCCTAACAGGGAAAGGAAAACGATATGTCTGTGCCTTCGAAATTAACGGCGTTGTTCGTCGCGGTGTTCGTCACGGTCCTGCTCGTCGCCGGCTGCGCGGGCTTGCAGAGCGCTGCGAGCGCCGACGTGCCCGAGAAGCTCAAGCCGGGCGCGAACGAGTCGCTCGCCATGGTCACCGCCGCGAAGGGCGTGCAGATCTACGAGTGCCGCGCGAGCAATGACCGCGCGGGCGAGTACGACTGGATCTTCGTCGCCCCCGAAGCCGAGCTCTTCGACGCGACCGGAACCAAGAAGATCGGCCGGCACTACGCCGGCCCGCACTGGGAATCGGCCGACGGCAGCCGGATCGTCGGCGCCACGAAGGAGCGCGCCGACGCGCCTACGGACGGCTCGATTCCCTGGCTGCTGCTCTCGGCGAAGTCGGTCGGGCCGGAAGGCTCGTTCAGCAAAGTCACCAGCGTCCAGCGCGTGCATACGGTGGGCGGCGTCGCCCCCAAGGGCGGTTGCTTCGAGTCCGAATCGGGAATGCAGCTGCGCATCGGCTACACCGCGGACTATTACTTCTTTTCGCCCGGCGCGAAGGCGGCCTCCATTTCGCGCGACTTCGACGCTGTCTCCGGATACTAGCGTGACGCAATCCCCGTTCTTTCGCGAGGCGGGCGGCGGTCCTGCCGTCGTCTGCCTGCACGCGAGCGCGAGCAACTCGCGCCAGTGGCTGCCGCTGATGGACTACCTCGCGCCGCGCTACCACGTGCTCGCGCCCGACTTCCACGGCTCGGGCAAGACCACCGCCTGGCGCGCCAAGAGGCCGCTCACGCTGCGCGACGAGCTCGCGCTCCTCGAGCCGGTGCTCGAGCGCGCGCACGGGCCGCTGATGCTGGTCGGGCATTCCTACGGCGCCGCGGTGGCGCTGATCGCCGCGCTCGAGCACCCCGACCGCGTGCACGCGCTCGCCCTCTACGAGCCGACGCTGTTCTCGCTGGTCGACGCCGAGTCTGCTGGGCCCAACGACGTCGACGGCTTCAAGGCCGCGCTGGCGGACACCGCCGCAGCGTACGACGCCGGCGACGCGGCCTCCGCGGCCAGGTGCTTCGTCGATTACTGGTCGGGCCCGGGCAGCTGGGACCAGATGCCGGAGGCGCGGCAGGGACAGGTCGCCGCCACGATGGGCAACATCCGCGGCTGGGCGCACGCCTGCCTCAGGGAGCCGACGCCGCTGCGTGCTTTTTCGTGGCTGGGCGCGCCCATCCTGTTCATGATCGGCAAGGATTCGCCGGCGTCTTCGCGCAGCGTGGCGAGCCTGCTCACGCGGGCGCTTCCGCGCGTCCACGTCGTCGAGTTCGAAGGCATGGGGCACATGGGCCCCGTCACCCACCCCGAGATCTTCAACGGCGTCGTGTCGCGCTTTCTCGAGCGGCATCGGCCTTTCCATCGCACCGACCTGTTCCGGGTCGCGCCGCTGCCGGCCCAAGGGGCATGACCATCACGGAGCGCAAATGAACACTCGTCTCAGCGTCGTCTTCTTCTCCCTCATCGCTCTCTCCTCGCCTGTCCTGGCCTCCGACGGCGGATGCGGCGAGCCCCTCGATACCGAGCGGCCGCAGTACATCATCGGCTACGGCAGCCTGATGCACGACGACTCGCGCCTGCGCACCTCGCCCGAGGCCGGCCCCGCCCACCCGGTGCAGGTCGACGGCTACCGCCGCGGCTGGTTCACCCGGGGCAGCGTCGCGGGCTTCGGCTCGACCTACCTGGGATTGCAGAGCGAACCGAAAAGCCATCTCAACGCGGTGATCTACCAGGTCGACCCCGCCGAGGTCGACGCCACCGACAAGCGCGAAGCCCTCTACTGCCGCGTCAGCGTGGCGATGTCCGACGTGCGGCCGCTCGAGCGCGGCTGGGCCCCCGAGCGCGAAGCGCAGCTGTGGATCTACCAGAGCCTGCCCGCGAGCGTAGCCGCGGCGGATTCGAGAAACCCCATCGTGCAGTCGTACGTGGACCTCTTCGTGTCGGGCTGCCTCGAGCAGGAGCAGCGCGCGGGCCTGAAAGGCTTCTCGCAGGAATGCCTCGCCACCACCGAGGGCTGGTCCGAGTACTGGGTCAACGACCGCCTCTACCCGCGGCGGCCTTTCATCCACCAGCCGAAGGCGTTCCAGATCGACCGCCTGCTGTCGACGCAGCTGCCCCGCTACTTCACCAAGATCCGCATCGAGTCGGGCGGCTAGCGCACGATCAGGCCGTCGCGAGAGTCGTCTTGTCGCGCAGGGTCACGAATTCCTCGGCGGCCGTGGGGTGGATGCCCATGGTGGCGTCGAACTGCGCCTTGCTGAGCCCGCCTTTCACCGCGAGCGCGATGCCCTGGATGATCTCGGGCGCGTCCGGACCGACCATGTGCGCGCCGGCGACGCGCTGGGTGGCGGCGTCGACCACGAGCTTCACCAGCGTGCGCTCGTCGCGGCCGGAGAGCGTGTGCCTGAGCGGCCTGAAGCTCGCCTTGTAAATGTCCACCCGGCCGAGCTTCTCCAGCGCGTTCGCTTCGGATAGGCCCACGGTGCCCACCGGCGGCTGACTGAACACCGCGCTCGGCACGTCGTCGTGGTCGACCGGGGTCTCGACGCCGCCGAACAGCGTGGTCGCCACCGCCGCGCCTTCCCGGATCGCGACCGGTGTGAGCGCGAGCCGGTGGGTGACGTCGCCCACCGCGTAGATGTGCGGAATGGTCGAGCGGCAATAGCGGTCCACGACGACTCCGCCCGCCTCGTCCAGACTGACACCGACCTCCGCCAGCCCGAGCCCGGACGTATTGGGAGCCCGCCCGGTCGCGAACATGACGGCGTCGCATTCGACGCCGCCCGCCTCGAGCGCTCCATCGGGGCGACGCGCGATGCCGGGCACCGTGCGCTTGAGAAGAACGCGCACGCCCTTCTTCGCGATCTCGCCGGCGAGGTGCGCTCGCACGTCGTCGTCGAACCCCCGCAGGATCTGCTCGCCGCGATAGGCGAGCGTCACCTGCGCGCCCAGGCCGCGGAAGATCCCGGCGAATTCCAGGGCGACGTAGCCGCCGCCGACGATGAGGATCCGCCGCGGCAGCGCGGGCAGCTCGAAGGCCTCGTCGGAAGTGATCGCGTGCTCGATCCCCTGGATCGCGGGCCGCGAAGGCCGGCCGCCGGTGGCGACGAGGATGTTCCTCGCGGTCACGCGGCGCGAGCCGATCTCCACGGTGTGCGCGTCGGCGAGCCTCGCCGTGCCCCGCAAGGTCTCGACGCCCGATGTTTCGAGCGCGCCCGCGTACACGCCCGACAACCGCGCGATCTCGCGGTTCTTGCTCTCGATCAGCGCCGGCCAGGAAAAGGACGCCGCGACGCTCCAGCCGAAGCCGCGCGCGTCCTCGAAGTCCTCGGCGTAGTGCGCCGCGTAGGCGAGCAGTTTCTTCGGGATGCAGCCGCGGATCACGCAGGTGCCGCCGATGCGGTCGTTCTCCGCGATCGCGACCTTCGCCCCGAGCTGGCCCGCCATGCGGCTCGCGCGCACGCCGCCCGAGCCGGCGCCGATGGTGAAGAGGTCGTAGTCGAAGCGGTTCATGGGCTTGCCCTGGAAGTGGGGTTTCGGGTGGCGACCACGACGCCGACGAGGATGGTGGCGATGCCGAGCGCGTGGAACGGCCGGAAGGACTCGTCGAGGAAGGCGATTGCGAGCAGCGTGCCGAACGCCGGCAGCAAGTGCACGGTGAAGCCCGCCGCGTTGGCGCCGACCACCTGGACGCCCCGGTTCCAGCAGATGAACGCCGCGACCGAAGCCGCGAGGCCCACGTAGAGGACGGCGGCGAGTCCTTCGGCGCCCGGCCAGCGCGGCGGCGAGCGCCAGGCCTCGAGCGCCGCCGCCGGCAGGAGCAGCGCCACGCCGATCAGCGAAAGCACGAACAGGAACGCGATCCCGTCGAGCTCCGTCGGCCGGCGCTTGAGCAGCACCGAATACAGGCCCCACATCAGCATGGCGAGCAGGATCAGCGCGTCACCCGAGTGGAATTCCAGCCGCGCGAGGTTCGTCGGATCGCCGCGCGCGAGGATCACGAGGATGCCCGCGAGCGAGATCAGCATCCCGGCGACCTGCCTCCTCGTGCCGCGCTCGCGCTCGATGACCCAGGAGCACAGCAGCATGAACGCCGGCGTGGAGGAATTCAGCAGCACCGCGTTGACCGCGGTGGTGGTCCTCAGGCCCGCGTACACCAGCGACTGGAACAGCGCCACGCCGAGGAACGAGAGCAGCAGCAGCAGGCCGCCGGAGCGCCGCACCGCGGCCCAGTGCGGTCTAAGCCGCGGCAGCGCGAAGGGCGCGAGGGCGAGCGCCGCCACCAGCCAGCGCCAGAGATTCAGCGCCACGGGCTCGAAGGCGTCGCGCAGGGCGCGGCCGAGTACCCAGTTGCCGGCCCACAACAGCGAGGCGAGCGTGAGCAGCAGGAAGGCGGTGCCGCGCGAGGCGGTAGCGTTCGTCGTCAAGGGGAGAGACGCGCCTGCCCTATTCCCGTTAAAGTACCGCCGGGGAGGATCCGTTCATGGCCGACAAGCTTACCGGAAGCCGCCCCTGAGAAAGGAACCGCCCATGTTCGTCCTATCCGTCGATCTTCGCATCAAGCCCGAGAACATCGAAGCCTTCACCGCCAAGGCGATCGAGAACGCCGCCGATTCGCGCAAGGAGCCCGGCTGCCGGCAGTTCGACGTGCTCGTCGACCCCAAGGACCGCAGCAAGGTGCTGCTCTACGAGGTGTACGTGGACGAGAAGGCGTTCGAGGCGCACCAGCAGACCGCGCATTTCAAGAAATACGCCGCCGAGGCGGTGCCCCTGCTCACCTCGCGCGAGCGCCACGCCTGGAAGCGGGTGGCGCCCTGAAGGGCTGAAGACCGGCCTTCCCGTGGACCGCAGCGCGCCACGGCCTTTCTACGCAAAGCTGCGGCGAGCGCTGATCGGCAGCTACGCCGTCGTCGCGCTGAGCCTGTGCGGCGCGGCGATCGGCTACACGCTGCAGGACCGCGGCGAGCGCCTCGCCGAGGCGACGCGCAGCGCGAACACCCTGGTGCGGGCCCTTGACGAGCACGTGCGGCGCACTTTCGACGCGGTCGACGTGCTGCTCGCCGACGTCGCGGTCGGGGTCGCCGAGGAGGGCGGGATACCGCGGGTCCCCGAGGCGCGCGTGCACCACATACTGCGGGCGAAGCAGGCGCTCATGGCGCAGGTCAACGGCATGTTCGTCTACGGCCCGGACTCGATCCTCTACGCCGGCAGCAGCCGCGTCCCCACACTGCGCCTCGACGGCAGCGCCACCGAGTACGTCAAGGCGCACCTGGGCGACGCGACCCCCTCGCTCTTCGTCGGCCTGCCGCAGCCCTCGCCGGTGACGGGCATGCCGACCCTACCGACGACGCGCCGCATCCCGGGCCCGGGCGACACCTTCGGCGGCGTGGTCGGCGCCTCGCTGGACCCGCGCCGCCTTGAGGCCTTCTACCGCGACCTCGGGCTGCTCCCTGGCCAGAGCCTCGAGCTGCTGCGCGCCGACGGCATGGTGCTCATCCGCTTTCCGCGCTCGCCGGACTTCAAGCCGGGAATCGACCTGAGCGGTACGGCGCTGTTCACCGAGGGCATCAACAAGGTGTCTATCGGGTCGGTGCGCTACACCAACACCATCGACGGCCTGGAGAAGATCATCGCCTACCGGTCGATCCCCGACCCGCCGCTCGTCGTCGCGGTGTCGCACGACGTCGACGAGACCCTCGCGCCCTGGAAGCGCAACGCGGCGCGGATCGCCGGCGGCGTCGCGGGGGCGCTCGCCGCGCTGTTCGCGCTGTTGTGGATCGCGCTGCGCGAGATCGAGGGGCGGGCCGTCGACGAGCGGCTCCTGGACGAGTCCGAGCGGCGCTTCGCCCGCACCATGCAGGCGAGCCCGGAGTCGATCACCCTCGCCGGGCTGGAGGACGGCAAGATCATCGAGGCGAATCCGGCGTGCGAGGCGCTGTACGGCTGGTCGCGCGCCGAGCTGATCGGCCACTCGACGCTCGAGCTAGGGGTCTGGCCGAATCCCGAGGAGCGGCAGCGGTTCGTCGACGAGGTGCGGCGCGACGGCATGGTGAACGGGCGCGAGCTGCGACTGCGCTGCAAGGATGGCAAGCTGCGCGACGTGCTCGCCTCCGCCGCGCTGGTCGAGTTCGAGGGCCAACCGCTCCTCATGATCCAGTCGATGGACATCACCGACCGCAAGCGCGCCGAGGCGCGCGTCCAGTACCTGGCGACGCGCGACCCGCTCACCGACCTGCCCAACCGGACGCTCCTCAACGAACGGCTGTCGCACTCGATCGCCGCCGCGCGCCGCACGGGGACACAGATCGCGGTGCTGTTCATCGACCTCGACCGCTTCAAGTCGGTCAACGACTCGCTCGGCCACCACGTGGGCGACAAGCTGCTCATCGCCGTGGCCGGGCGCATCGGCCGCGCCATCCGCGAGGGCGACACGCTGGCGCGTTTCGGCGGCGACGAGTTCGTGGTGATCGTCGAGGGGCTGCGCTCCAAGGACTCCGCCGAGGGCGTCGCGCGCAAGATCCCGGGCACCCTCGCCGCCCCATTCGAAATCGACGGGCACACGCTCAACGTCTCGGCGAGTATCGGCGTCACCTGCTGGCCGGAGGACGGCGACGACGCGCAGGACCTGATCCGCGCCGCGGACATCGCCATGTACCGCGCCAAGGAGCGCCGCCGCGGCGGGGTGCAGTTCTTCAGCGCCGACATGAACGAGCTGACCCTGGACCGGCAGAAGCTGGAGGCCCGCCTGTGGCAGGCGGTCGAGGGCGGCAAGCTGGACATCGCCTACCAGCCCAAGCTCGACATCGCCTCGGGCAAGGTGTGCGGCGCCGAGGCGCTGGTGCGCTGGCGCGACAGCGAGCTGGGCGAGGTGGCGCCGGCGCGCTTCATCCCACTCGCCGAGGAGACCGGGCTGATCGTGAAGCTCGGGCGGTTCGTGCTCCAGCGCGTCGCGGCGCAACTGCGCGTGTGGCAGGAGCGCGGCCTCGAACTGAGCGTGGCGGTGAACCTCTCGGTGCGCCAGTTCAACGACCAGCTGGTGAGCGACATCGCCGCGACGCTCAAGGGCGCGGGCGTGGATCCCCGCCACCTCGAGCTCGAGGTCACCGAGAGCATCTTCCTCGGCGGCCTGGAGGACAGCGAGCGCATCGTGCGCGCGCTGACCGACCTGGGCCTGCGCTTCACCATCGACGACTTCGGCACCGGCTACTCGTCGCTCGGCTACCTGAAGCGCTTCCCCTTCCACAGCATCAAGGTCGACCGCTCCTTCATCAACGGCGTGGTCGCCGACCCCCAGGACGCGGCGATCGTGCGCGCGGTGGTCGCGCTCGCGCACAGCTTCGGCGTGAAGGTGGTGGCGGAAGGCGTCGAGACGCAGGACCAACTGCTTCGGCTGCGCGAGCTGGGCTGCGACGAGTACCAGGGGTTCCTGTTTAGTCCCGCGGTGAGCGCGGCCGAGCTGGAGAAGCTCGCGCGCGGCTGAGACTCGGGTTATTTTTTGGGCGGGAATTTCTGCAGCATCTGCCCGACCACTTCGTCGATGCGCTTCTGCTGCTCCTCGGGCGAGGGGTTCGGCTGGACGGCTCCCGAAGCGGTCGCCCGCCACACCAGCGACTTGGACTTGGCGTCGAGAAAGTCGAGCACGACCGTCCCTTCCTTCTTCTCGATGGGCTTGCTCTTGCCGCCGCCGATCGACACCCTGCCCGCCCGGCCCACGGGAATGCCGACCGACACGCCGACCGCAGTGCTGCCGCCGTAGGCGGTCCTGCCCGAAAGCTGCATCGCGATCAGGAAATCGGGGTTGGCCGCCGAGGGCGTGCGCCCCTTCGCCTGCAGGCCGCGGTCCACGGAGCCGCGGATGCGCTTGACGAGCAGCTCGTCGGCGGCGGCGTTGCCGGTCGCGGGCATCCAGTTGAAGGTCTTGAGCGACGCGAAGTCCGCCCCCGTGTCGTAGTCGAAGTCGATGTCCATGGGGGGCGTGACGCACCCCGCGACGGCGATGGCAAATGCGAGCGCAAGCATTGCGGCCTTCATGAGTCCTCCGTTCCGACGCGACCACGTTATGCCTCGCCGGAGTGGGAGTCAACACGGGACTTTCCCTATATCATTCTCTTCCCGATGGACCTCGCCGCGATCTACCGCAAGACCGACAAGGGCAAGCAGGAAGTGGCTCAGCAGAGTTTCGGGCTGGAGAGCCAGGCGCGGCGCCTGCTGATCATGATCGACGGCCAGAGAACCTCGTCCGACCTCTCGGTCTACGTGCGCGCCGGAGAGTTCGAGAGCACGCTCGAACGCCTGCTCGCCGAGGGTTTCGTGGAAGCGGCGGGCGAACCCGGCCCGGGCCGCGTAGCCCGCGCCCACGCCGCGGACGACCCTGCCGTCCTCGCTGCGATCCAGACCCGCGCCACGGCGGAGATTCGCAACCGCATCACCGGACCGATGGCGGACGTGCTCGCCACGGAGATCAACGCCTGCTCGAATCCGCTCGAGCTTCGCGAAAAACTCCGTGCGCTCGAGAAATCGCTGACGCGGCTCCTGGGCGCCGAGGAAGGCGCCGCGCTCGCCCGCGCGATCGGGGCGGACCTGACCCGCCTGGAACCCTAGGGGTTGCCGCCGCGGCGGTCCACGCCGCCGACCACCCGCAAGCCGCGCGCTCCGCGCGCGCCGGCGTCCTCGACCGGCTCCTGGCGGAGATACGCCGCCAGCTTCTCCGCGGTCAGCGGTCTGGCGAAGTAGAAGCCCTGCATCTCGTCGCAGCCCCTCGCCTCGAGGAACCTCATCTGGTCGCGGTTTTCCACGCCCTCGGCGACGACCCGCAGGCCCAGGCCGCGGGACATGGCGATGACCGTCTCGGTGATCGCCACGTCGCTCGCGTCGACCGGGAGGCCGCGCACGAACGAGGCGTCGATCTTCACGCAGTCGATGGGCAGGCGCTTGAGGTAGGCGAGCGACGAGTACCCGGTGCCGAAGTCGTCGATGGTGAGCCGCACGCCGATCATCTTGAGGCTGCGCAGCAGCTTCGCCGCCTCCTCCGGCTCGCGCATCATCACGCTCTCGGTCACCTCGAGCTCGATCTGGCGCGGGTTGATGCCAGTCTCGCCGATGGTGGCCACGACGTCGTCGAGCAGCGTCGGGCTCATGAACTGCCGCGCCGACAGGTTCACCGCGATGCGCAAGAGCGGCAGCCCCTCCTCGGCCCAGGCGCGCGCCTGGAGGCAGGCAGTGCGCAACGCCCATTTGCCTATCGGGACGATGAGGCCCGTCTCCTCGGCGAGCGGCACCAGCTGGTCGGGCTGGACCATGCCGAGCGTCGGATGCTGCCAGCGCAGCAGGCACTCGATGCCCGTGACGCGCCCGGTGCGCGCCTCGATCTTGGGCTGGTAGTGCAGGCGCAGCTCGTCGCGCTCCAGCGCCTGTCGCAGCGCGGTCTCGAGCTCGAGGCGCTCGACCGAATGCTCGCTCATCTGCTCGGCGTAGAACTGGTAGGCGTTGCCCAGCTGCTTGGCACGGTACATCGCCGTGTCGGCGTTCTTGAGGAGCGCGCGCAGGTCCTCGCCGTCCGCGGGGAAGGTGCTGATGCCGATGCTCGCGGTGATCTGGAATTCCCTGCCGTAGACGGTCATCGGGCCCGCCACCTCGGCGAGGATCTTCTCGGCCACCTGGGTGAGGTCGCGCGGGTTCTGGAAGGACTCGACCAGGACGACGAACTCGTCTCCGCCGTGGCGCGCCACCGTGTCCGAGCGGCGCACGCAGCGCACCAGGCGGTCCGCGACGTTCTGCAGCAGCCGGTCGCCCGCCTCGTGGCCGAGCGCGTCGTTGATGTTCTTGAAGCGGTCCAGGTCGACGAACAGTACCGCGGTGTTGCGCCCCTGGCTCTTCGCCTGGACGACGGCGCGGTTGACGCGGTCGGCGAGCAGCAGCCGGTTGGGCAGGCCCGTGAGTGGATCGTGGGTCGCGGCGAACTTGACGACCTCCTCCGCCTGCCGCCGCTCGCGGATCTCGCGCCGCGCCAGCAGGATCACGAGGCCGAGCAGGCCGAGGTTGAACAAGGTCGCGACCGCAGCGGTGACGATGCTGACGTCGGAGCTGCGCCTGGATTGCTCGGTCTGCTCCGCGAGCTTCATGTCCTCGGCGGCGAGCAGGTCCTGGGTCAGTCCCTGGGTGCGGCGCATCGCGCTCGCGCCTCCGGTCGCGGTGATGCTGCGGATCGCCGCGAGCAGGCCCTTCTTGCGGTCGGTCTCGATCAGCCGGCCGATGCGGTTGTACTCGCCGACGATCAGCTCGTCGAGCGTCTCGATCCTCTGCATCTGGTCGGCGATCTCCTCGGGCGCAGCGCGCAGCGCGCGCACGGGCAGGCCGGCGCGCCCCACGAGCTCGCGCGCCTGGGCGAGGCGCTCGCGCTCACCGGTTAGGATGTAGCCGCGCAGTTCGGTCTCCGCGCTGGCGACGTTGTTGGCGACGTCCTTGAGCGCCGCGACGACGCCGAGGGTGTTCTCGACCGACCGGGAGGCGTCGATCAGGTCGGCGATGGTGCGGTAGGTGACGTAGGCGTTCGCGACCAGCACGGCGAGCGCGACGATGGAGCCGATCACGAACCTTCGCGAAAGGTAAGGCGAGCGCTTCCACGCTCCCGTGTCGGTCAGTTCATGCACGCGAAATCGCCTCGCAAATGGAACGCGACCCCTGCCTCTCGAGGGTCGAAGAGTGGCATTTTAGTAAGCAGGTTCTGTGCCGAATTCGGCACAAAAGTGCCTATTTCAGGCTATGGAAAGGAGCGCGGGCCGGGAATCCCGTGAAAATTTCTCACGTAATACTTTTCACCTCAGGAGAAGCCCGCTTCGGCGGGCTTCTTTCGCCCCACGTCAGCGGGCGATCCGTCTCTCCTCGGCGGCGATGACCCTGAGCCCGGACAAGGTATCCTCGCCTGCCGCTCTCCGCTTCCGGAGGTAGCCCGCCAGCTCCTCCGCCGGCAGCGGCTTGCTGAAGTAGTAGCCCTGCATCTCGTCGCAGCCCCTCCGCTCGAGGAACCTCATCTGGTCCTGGGTCTCGACGCCCTCGGCGACGACTTTGAGCCCCAAGCTGCTCGACATCGCGAGGATGGTGTCGGTGATGGCGACGTCGCTCGCGTCCATCGGGATGCCCCGGACAAACGACGCGTCGATCTTCACGCAATCGATGGGGAGATGTTTCAGGTACGAGAGCGAGGAGTAGCCGGTGCCGAAGTCGTCGATCGTGAGCCGGACGCCGATCGCCCTCAAGCTGCGCAGCAGCCTCACAGCCTGCTCCGGATCCCGGATCATCACGCTTTCGGTCACCTCGAACTCGATCCAGCGCGGGTCCACGTCCGTTTCCTCGAGCACGCCCATGACGTCCTCGAGCAGGCTGGCGCTCATGAATTGCCGGGCCGACAGGTTGACCGCCATCCGGAATCTCGGCAAGCCCTGCTCGGCCCACTTCTGCGCCTGCAGACACGCGGTCCGCAGCGCCCATTTTCCGATCGGAACGATCGCGCCGGTCTCCTCTGCGAGAGGCACGAGCTGATCGGGCGGGATGGGGCCGATGGTCGGGTGCTGCCACCGCAGCAGGCATTCGATTCCCGTGATGCGCCCGGTCCGCGCCTGGACTTTGGGCTGGTAGTGCAGGGCCAGCTCGTCCCGCTCCAGGGCGTGGCGCAGCGCGCGCTCCAGCTCGAGCCGCTCGACGGAATGAAGGTCCATCTGCTCCGCGTAGAACTGATAGGCGTTCCCCTGCTGCTTCGCGCGGTGCATCGCGCTATCGGCGTTCTTCAGCAGGGCGCGCAAGTCGTCGCCGTCGCCCGAACAGGTGCTGATACCGATGCTCGCGGTGATTTCGAATTCCTTGCCGTACAGCATCATCGGCTGCGCCACTCCGGCCAGGATCTTTTCGGCTACCTGGGCGAGATCGGCCGAGTCCTGGAATGTCTCGACGAGCACGACGAACTCGTCGCTGCCGTGCCGTGCAACGGTGTCCGACCTGCGCACGCAGCGAGCCAGCCTGCCCGCCACGTTTTGCAGCAACCGGTCCCCGACTTCGTGGCCCAGGGCGTCGTTGATGTTCTTGAAGCGATCGAGATCGACGAGCAGCATGGCGATGCCGCGTCCATCCCCCCCGGTCGCCGCGAGGGCGCGCGCTGCCCTTTCGGCCAGCAGCAGCCGGTTCGGGAGGCCGGTCAGCGGGTCGTGCGTCGCCGCGAACTTGGCCACCTCCTCGGACTGGCGCCGCTCCTTGATTTCCCGCCGCGCGAGCAGAATCACGGCGCCGAGCAGGCCGAGGTTGAGCAAGGTCGCGACGGCGGCGGTGATGAGACTGACACCCGAGCCGCGCTTGGATTGCTCGCTCCGGCGGCGGAGCTTGGCGTCACCGTCGGCCAAAAGATCCGCCGTGAGGCCCTCGACGCGACGCATCGTCCCCTGGCCCGCCGTCGCCCTGATGGCTCGGATCACCGTGGTTATGCCCTTTTGTCGGTGGATTTCGATCAGCGTGCCGAGGCGATCGATTTCCTGGCCGATCAGCGCATCGAGCAAATCGACCTGGCGCAGCTGATCCGGCGTCGCAGCCGACAAGGTGCGCAAGGGCTGTACCCGATTCCCGGCGCTGCCCAGAAATGTAAGAGAACTGATGAGGCGATCGCGCTCGCCGCTGATGATGTACCCGCGCAGCTCGATCTCCGAATTGACGACGTTCTCCTGAACGTCCTTGAGGGCGGCGACCAGCGTGAGCGTGTTTTCGACTGTCTGGGAGGACTCGATCAGGTTGGCGATGGTTCGATACGACACCAGGGCGTTGGCGACGAGGATGCCGAACGCCACCAGCGAGCCGACGACGAATCTTCGCGACAGGAATGGCGATCGCTTCCAGGCCGTCCCGTCGCCCGGCTCGCCTCCATGCCCGCTCTTGCTTTCTTCGACACGAGGAGTCCACCGCAAGACGGACATATCCACGCCGCCACCTCCACTCAGGCACTGCGCCCGCGTTTTCCGGTTTACACGCTGAAAGGCCGCAAACCGGATGCACCGGACTGAGGGCCGCCGTTTTTTCGTATCCTAGAGTCAGCGCCTAGTCTACCAGCGCGCTCGCGCGCCTCTGGAGGTAGTTGGTCCGGTTTCAGAGCAGTGTGCGCTACCGCACCATCGCGACATCGGAATCGCGAAATTTCACCGCCCAGTGCGAGCCGTCGCAGAAGGGCTTGTTCTTCGACGCGCCGCAGCGGCACAGGGTGTAGTGCTCGGTGGAAGCGCCGTCGCCGAATTGGGCGGTCGGCAGCCCGACCCCGCCGGTCACGGCGTAGGGTCCGTCGTTGCTGACGGTGATCATCGGCTCCCGCGCGGGCGGCTCGGCCTCGGCGCCGTCGATCGCGTAGCTGAGCGCGCCCGAGGGACATTTGCGTATGGTGGCGATGATCTCCTCGACTTGCGCGCCGTTGGGGTCGATCCAGGGCTCTTTCCCGTAGCGGAAACCCGATTTCAGCCCATCGCTGCAAAAGCCGGCGTGCGAGCAGATGCCGCGGTTGTCGAAGATGGTGATGCGCTTGCCCCGGTAGCTCTCGCGCCTGTTCTTGGCCGGGTCGGCGGTGTTGCTGCCCTTGAAGCCTATCGCGGAGTGCGTGCCGTCGCAGAACGGCTTGTTGCTCGATTGGCCGCAGCGGCACAGGGCCACCCCGCGCACCGTCGCGCAGGCCTCGCCCAAGGCGCGGCGCAGGTTCGGCACCGGAAGCGGCGTCGCGTCGTGCATCAGGAAATACGGGCCGTTCGGGGAGAAGGCGATCTTCGGTTTGACGTCCACGCAGGGATGTTACGCCGCCGGACGCTACAATGCAGGCATGAGCGCCGAGGACTCCCGCGTCTCCCACGTCGTCCTCGGCTCGAAGTCCCGCTACGCCTGCACCCTCCACGCCCGGCGCCATACGCTGACCGCGGACGAGTCGCACTCGAACGGCGGCACCGATACCGGCCCAGCGCCTTACGACCTGCTGCTCTGCGGCCTCGCCGCCTGCACCGCGATCACCCTGCGCATGTACGCCGAGCGCAGGGGCTGGGATCTCGGCGAGATCCACGTCGACCTCGAGTTGTACAAGGACGCCGAGACGGGCAAGGACCGGATCACGCGCGTCGTCTCCTTCTCCGCGCCATTGGACGCCGCGCAGCGGTCGAAGATAGCGGACGTCGTGGAGCGCACCCCGGTGACGAAGACCGTCAAGCAGGGCACGCTCATCGAGACGACGCTGCTCTAGCTACTGGGGTTACCGCAGCACGAATTTCCGCACGTTCATCCCGGAGGTCTCGGCCCACCACACGGCGCCCTTGCCGTCCGCGACGACGCCCTCGCCCACACTCTGCGATTCCGGATCGGCGCCCAGCCCCGGTATCAGGGCCGTGACCTTGCCGTCCCTGGCGCTGCCGATGCGGATGCCGCGCTTGACATCCGGCAAGGGACGCAAGCCCATGAAGTTCCGCTCAAAAGATATTCGAGACCGCGACGCTGCCGTGGGTCGTGCGGATGCTGAAATAGGAGCGAACCCTGACTTGACGCGAGCCTCGTCTATCTGTATAAAGCGCGTGCAGGTCTCAAGCACCGAATACGTAGTCCTCTGCAGAACACCGCTCAGATCTCCGTCCCCTCTCTACTTGAAGCGCCCGCGGCGGGCGCAAGCCCGTCACTTCCAATTCTATTAGGTAACGATCATGAGTACAGGTAAGGTCAAGTGGTTCAACGACGCCAAGGGCTTCGGATTCATCACGCCGGATGACGGCGGCAAGGATCTGTTCGTCCATTTCTCCGCCATCCAGGCAGCGGGCTTCAAGACGCTGAAGGAGAACGACAAGGTGTCCTTCGATGCTTCGCAGGGCCAGAAAGGCCCGCAGGCGACGAACATCAAGGTGATCGCGTAACCCGTTCATCTTCGGAAAAGCCCGCTTCGGCGGGCTTTTTTTTCGTCCGCGATTCAGTCGGCGGCCTTGATCCCGGCCGCCCGGATCAGCGCTCCCCACTGCGGCAGCTCGCGCTCGATCGTCGCCGCGAGCTCCGCGGGCGTGCCGGCGATCACGTCCATGCCGAGATCGCCCAGTTTCTTCCGCGTCTCGGGCGCGCCGAGGGCTTTCACGGCGTCGCGGTGGAGGCCGTCGATGATCGCGGCGGGCGTTCCGTGCGGCGCCATCAACCCGAACCAGGGCACCGCCTCGAATCCCGGGTAGCCGGATTCCGCCATCGTCGGCAGGTCCGGCGCGCTCGCCGACCGTTTGCTCGAGGTCACCGCGAACGCGCGCAGCTTGCCCTCGCGCACCAGCGCCAGCGCGTTGGCGACGTTGGCGAACGACATGCTCACGCGCCCGGCGAGCAGATCTGGCAGCAGCGCGGTCGTGCCCCGGTAGGCGATCGGCTGGATGTCGAGCCGCGCCATCGACTTGAACAATTCCGCACCCAGGTGCTGTGAGGTGCCTGCGCCGGCGTGCGCGTAGCTGAGCTCGCCCGGCTGGGCGCGCGCCGCCGCCACCAGCTCCGGCAGCGACTTGATCGGCGAGGCCGCGGGGACCACCAGGGCGTTCGCCGCGACGAAGATCTGCGAGATCGGCGCGAAGTCCTTGATCGGGTCGAAGCCCAGCTTGTCGTACATCGCGGGGCTGAAAATGAGCGACCCGTTGCCGACCATCCCGAGCGTATAGCCGTCGGGCGCCGCCCTGGCGACGCGCTCGGCGCCGATGTTGCCCGCGGCGCCGCTCACGTTCTCCACCACCGCCGGCCTGCCCCAGGCTTCGGTGAGCCGTTCCGCGAGCGCGCGCGCGGCGATGTCGGGGGCCACGCCGGGGGGAAAGCCGACGACGATGCGCACCGGCTTCTCGGGGTAGGCCCCCTGCCCCAGCGTGTCGCCGGGAAGGAGGACCGACAGCGCGCCAAGCAGCGTGCAAATGACTCTCATCGGCGCCGCTGGGGCGAGCTTTGAGACCCTACAGGGGATTGTCGGGATAGATCAGCGTTCGCCACATGTGCGCGACCGGGCTGCCGTCGTAGCCCAGGCCTTCCTTGGGCTGCTTGAAATGCCGGCCGATGATGTCCTGGAACGGCTCGATCGACACTTTCACGCCGGGCTGGAACGCGTACAGGTCGTGCACCGTGATCATGCGCGCGTCCATGTACCACTTGTGCTTGCGCGCGACCTCATACGTCGCCTTGATGTAGGGCGCGGGCACGTAGTCCTTGCCGAAGATACGCACGTAGAGCTCCGGGTACTCATAGCCGACCGAGGGGTCGGCGTAGAAGCGCAACGCCTGGTGATTGCGGATCGCCCAGCTCACCTTCTCCGAGACGTAGGGCTCCATCATCTGCGCGCTCCACCAGCCGTGGTCGGGCTTCATCAGATTGAGCACGTAGTCGTGCAGCAGGCAGGCGAGCACGGTCTCCTCGGGCTCGCCTTTCTTAAGCGCGTCGCCCGCGCTCTGCAGGATGTGGTTGCCGATCCCCGGCGTGCCGCGCAGCTTCAGGAAATCGACGAGCGTCGGCGCTTCCGGCATGGCCGCGAGCGGGGTCACGGGGACGCGAACGCCGCTCGGGCTCGGGCCGCCGAACAGCGCCCCGACGCCGCTCCGCATCACCGGCAGCTGCGCCGCGGCCGCGGCCGGCTTGTCCAGCTGCGCGATCATGTAATGCTCGAGGGCGTCGGCGCGCGCCTCGGAGGACATCGCTTCGACGACGGCGGCCGAACCCAGCGTGGCCAGGAACGCTCTGCGATCGATATGCATGGCTCCTCCTCCTGGAGACGACGCGGCCACCTTATGCCTCGCGCCCCGGGGCGTCAACCCGCCCCGACCGCGTCGCGACCGCCACGCCGGCGAGATAAGATGCCTTATTGCACGGTTCGTGGGCACATCGGCATGTCATCTGCCCCTCCAAGGGCTACGCCGAGTCGCGGCGAGTCCTTTGGCTTATGATCTTCCGAGTCCAAGGGAGAGAACCATGAACATCCGCGCGCCTCTAGAGCCGTTTGTGCTCGCCGTGCTCGTCGCACTCGGCGGCCCCGCTGCCGGCCAGTCCGGCGGCCCGCGCACGCTGCCCGAGCTGAAAGCCGACGTGCAGGAGCGCGCCGACCGCCACGCCTACCCGGTGTCGGAGCTCGAGGCCGCGGAAGTGAAGGAGGCGCTCGGCAGTCTCAAGACCCTCGACCGCGACGAATGGGCGGCAGCCTTCAGCGCGATCGGCGACCGCCACATGGAGGCTGCGAAAAAGGCCGGAGCATCCGACCCCGCCGGCGCCTCGAAGCACTACAAGTACGCCTTCGAGTACTACCTGTTCGCGCGCTTCCCGCTGGAGAACTCGCCCGGGAAAGAGAAGGCGTATGCGAAATCGCTCGAAGCCTTCGCGGCCTACGCGAAGATCCCCTACCCGCCGATCGAGATCGTCACGATCCCCTTCGAGGGCAAGGAGATCGTGGGCTATCTGCGCCTGCCCATCAACGTGCGCCCCGCCCCGCTCGTCCTCACCATCGGCGGCCTGGACGGCCGGAAGGAAAACGCCTCCTTCCGCAACGACGCCTATCTGAAGGAAGGCGTCGGCTACTTCTCCTTCGACATGCCGGGAACGGGGCAATCGACCATCCGCCAGGTGGCGCCCGGTGCCGAGCGCGAATTCACGCGCGTCCTCGACTACATCGCCACCCGCAAGGACATCGACGCCAAGCGGGTCGTCGTCTACGGCGGATCCTGGGGCGGCCACTGGGCCGCGCGCCTCGCCTACACCGAGCAAAAGCGCATCCGCGGCGCCGTCGTCCAGGGCGGGCCGGTGCACGAATACTTCCAGCCCGGGTGGCAGAAAGAGGCCATCAAGACCCGCGAATACCTGTTCGAGCTGTTCGAGGCGCGCGCCGCGATCTACGGCGCCAAGGCCCTGGACGAATTCCTCGCCTACGGCCCGAAAATGTCCCTGAAAGACGCCGGCTGGCTCGACAAGCCCTCCGCGCCCATGCTGCTCATCAACGGCATGAAAGACAGCCAGGTGCCGGTCGAAGACGTGTTCCTGCTAATGCGCTCGGGCTCTCCCAAGGAAGTCTGGATCAACCCGCAGGGCGGGCACATGGGGCGGAACAAGGAGATCTCGGATCAGAAGATCTTCGAGACGGTGACGCTGCCGTGGGTGGTGCGGGTGCTGCGCTAGCCCCGTGGAGACCACGGCGATCTATAGCAAGACCGACAAGGGCAAGCAGGAAGTCGCCGACCATGCGTGCGGGCTCGACAGCCATCTGCGGCGACTGCTGATCATGATCGACGGCCAGCGGGACGTCACCGAGCTGTCGGTCTATGTCCGGGCGAGCGAGCTGGAAAGCGCTTTCGCCCGGCTGGTCACGGAAGGCTTCGTGGAATTGGTCGACGGCGCCCGGGTCGCCGGCCACGTCGGCCTCACGCCCGCGGCGAACGACCCGGTGGTCTACGCGGGGATCAAGATCCGCGCGATGACCGAGATCCGCACGCTCCTCCGCGGCCGCCTCGCTCCGATGGCTGACCTGCTGGTGGCGGAGATCAACGGCTGCTCCACCGCGCTAGAGCTGCGCGACAAGCTCCGCAAGCTCGAGGACGCGCTGACCCGGGTCATGGGCCCGGACGGGGTGGAACTGGCGCGCCGGATCGGGAGCGAGCTGACCCGGCTGGTTCCGAAGGACTGACGGCCCGCCAGGCGGAACGCGAAAGGCTTATCATCCCCGGACCGAAGAACCTGGGGGCTTGCACCATGCGTACGATCGTTGCGGTGGCCGTGTTTCTGCTGGCGTCTCCGTGGAAAACCCTCGCCCGCTGGGTCGGCGGGCCTCCCGCCAAATAGGCTCTGGCTTCAGCCCGGGCTCCGGGCGTATACGCCGCAGGCCGTTATGCTCCAAGGACCTCGAACTCGATCGGAACATTGTTGCGCGTGGCATGCGAATACGGGCAAATCTGCTCGTGCGCCTCGCGCGCAAGCGCGGCGAGCTCGGCCTGCGGCAGGCTCTTGTCCTGCACGCTGAGCTTCACCGCGATGCCGAAGCCTCCGGCATCGCGCGGACCGATCGACACGGCGCAGGTGATGCGGGCCTTGGAAGCATCCTTCTTGTGCTTCTTTCCGATGAAATCCAGCGCCCCTCCGAAGCATGCCGCGTAGCCGGCGGCGAACAGGTGCTCGGGCGTCGCCGTGCCCGGCTTGCCCGGGCCGCCCATTTCCTTGGGCACCGAGAGATTGGCCTTGACCACGCCGTCGCTCGTCTCGGTGTAGCCGTTGCGCCCGCCCGTGGCGGTCGCCGTCACTGTAAACAGAGGCTTGATCGTGTCCATGCGGTCTCCGAAAAGCGTGGTCGAACCGCAATTATGATCCCTTCGGCAAAGTCGGCCGGCCGCGGGCGGCGATCTGCGGTCGAGCTGCGCTGCACTCCCGCCAAATAGCCTCTAGCGCATCACCAAGGTGTTGATGCGCTTGGGCACCTCGCCCACCGGGACCGTGGCCACGGATTTCATCGCCTTGGTGTCGATCACCGACACCGACCGCGCTCCCGCGTTGGAGATGTAGAGCAGGCGGCTGTCGGGGGTGAACGTCACCCAGTTCGGAACCGCGCCGATCGGGGCGCGTCCGGCGAGGGTCAAGGCTGCGCGGCGGTCGACGCCGAGTCCGGCGGCGGAGCCTCCAAAGGGGCTTCGGCGCTCGTGAGCAAGGCGAACGGCCCCCTGCACACCTGGCTCGCGTCGCGGATCCTCACCGCGACGCTCGGCAGCGCGGGAGCAGCATTCTCCGTCACCGACACGACCCGGAACGCAGCGGTGCCGAGCGTAGCGCCTTTCAGATTGCCGGTGCGCTGGTCGAAGTTGATGCCCACCTGGTCGTCGTAGACCACGGCGCAGACTTCCCGGCCGATGAGGCTCGAGAGGCCCGTCGTTCGGAGCGGCGTGACGTCGGGCACTTTTCCGAGGAGCGACTGCCGGTCGCCGCTCGCGTCCGGCGCACCCAGTCCGGGTCCGGTGCCCTGCGGCACCGGATCTTCGGGATTCGCCGCGGGATTGCCGACGAAGCCGGCGCTGCCGCCTGCCGGTGCCCACGATGCCGGGATCGTCTCGAGCGCGAACCAGCCCTCCTCCCCGACCACGCCCGAAGGCAGGGTGAGGGTCTGACCGACGTTGTCGCGGAAGAAGCGCAGCTGCGCCCGCACGCCGACGGCGGCGACATCGTCGTTCACCTGGAGCTCCGAGAAGAAATCCGGCGCTCTCCGATCGTCGATGCCGTTCTTGTCGATCACGAGCAGGACGACGCCGAGCGCGAGCTTGGAAACGAAGCCCGGCGTGGCGCGAAAGCCCGTGCGGGGCTGGGTGTCGAATGCGCCCGGCGTCGTGGGAAAGTTGGTCGAAGCCGTAAAGCCGGTCAGGTAGGCTGCGCCGCTCGCGTCCACGGCCACCGCAAAGGGAAAATCGAGGAAGCTGCTGCCGCCCAGGAAGGTCGAGTAGGCGAGCGCCGAGCCGTTCGCGTCCAGCTTGGTCACGTAGGCATCGCCCCGGTTGTTGATCGTGGCGAACGCACCCTCGGTGGTCGGAAAGTCGAACGAGGCGGTGTTGCCCGTCACATAAACCGCGCCCGCCGCGTCCAGGGCGAGGACGCCGCCTCCGTCCTCGTCGCTGCCGCCGAGGAAGGTGGAGTACACCAGCGCCGAGCCGGCCGCGTTCAGCTTGGTCACGAACGCATCGCCGAGACCCGCAAGGCTCGTGCGGAACGCCCCTGCGGTCGCCGGAAAATCGACCGACCTCGTGCCGCCGCTCACGTACGCGGCGCCGGTCGCGTCGACCGCGATCCCCTGGCCAATGTCATCGTCGGCGCCGCCCAGGAAAGTGGAATAGACGAGCGTCGAGCCCGTCGCATCCAGCTTGGCCACGAACGCATCCCGGAGGCCGCCGAAGCTCGTGCGGAACCCTCCGGGAGTGGTCGGGAAATCGGACGATCGAGTCGCACCGGTCACGTAGGCTGCGCCGTTTGCGTCCACCGCGATGCCGAAGCCCTGATCGTCGCCGCTGCCGCCGAGAAAGGTGGAGTAGACCAGGGCCGAGCCGGCGGCGTTCAGCTTCGTCACGAAAGCGTCACCCAGACTGCCGCCGGCGAAGACGGTCTGGAAGGCTCCTGTCGTCGTGGGGAAATCGGGCGCGTTGGTCTCCCCGATCACGTACGCGGCGCCACTCGCGTCCACGGCGATGCCTCGACCCACGTCGGCGCCGTTGCTGCCCCTCAGGAAGGTGGAATAGACCAGTGTCGAGCCGGTCGCATCGAGCTTGGCCACGAAGGCATTGGAGCCAGGGGTGGAAGTCGTGACGAAAGCGCCCGGCGTCGTCGGAAAGTCCGACGATTGAGTCTCGCCGATCACATAGACCGCACCGCTTGCGTCCAGGGCGATACCGCGCGCCGCATCCAAGCCGCTGCCGCCGATCAAGGTGGAATAGACGAGCGCCGAGCCTGCAGGATTGAGCTTGGTCACGAAAACGTCCTGGTCGCCGTTCGGGCTGGTGTCGAATGCCCCCGCGGTCGTGGGGAAGACGGGGATCGCGCCGCCCGTCACGTACGCGTTGCCGCCGGCGTCGACGGCGATTCCGAGGCCCTCGGTGAAAACGTTGCCGCCGAGGTAGGTGGAATAGGCGAGCACCGGATCGATGACGAGCGGCCGGCCGCGATCGTACGCGGCCATGCGAAAGCCGACGCGCTTGCCGGGCTTGAGCACGTAGCCGCCTTCGATTTCCCGTCGCACGCCGTCGACTTCCTGATAGATCGAGGGCTTGCGCTGGCGCACGTCGCCGCCGGCAGCGTGCAGCACGAGATCGCCCTGCGCGTCGATCTCGATTCTCTGCGCGCCCTTGAAGCGAAGGACAATGTCGTTCGGGTCCGCCCCGGGCGCGACGAGGAAGTCGTATTCGAGCTGGCGCTGGTTGCCGTAGTAGACGAGGTCGATGCCGGGATAGACATCTTGATAATGAACCTTCGCGTAAGTCGGTATGCCGGTGCGCCAATTCGCCGGGCCCTTGCCGATGAACGAATTCATCTTGCCGGGAAGCTCGTCGCTTCCGCTCACGAGCGGCTTGCGAGCCGCGCCGACGAGGCCCATGCGCAGCGCGATAGCCTTTTCCCCGGGACCCGGTTTGGACAGAACGAGCACGGCCTCGCGCGAAGTCAGAAAGAGGCCGTAGCGCGGGCCGCGCGACAGAAAGCGCACCTCCTCGTGCGCCTGGCCGCGATTGGCCTCGAACTGAAGCGGCAGCTTGCCGTAGATTTCCGTCAGGCGAGCGTCCGCGGCGGAAGCGAGCGGAGCGGCGAACACGGCGAGCAGCGGGAACAATGCGAATGGACTGCGCAACGCGAAGCACATGACGACCCCCTCTGATCTGAAGTGACTGCGCTGATCAGTCCAAGATACGGATGGACTATGAACGAGTACCGCGGGGCGGCCTGGCTGCGAATGCGCCGAGAGAACTAACGATGGAGTACCCGCAGCGTGCGGCGGCGAACGGTACGTCGCCGGCTTTTCCTTTTTCGCTCAGAGTTCCGCCGGCGCCAAGAAGGGAGACCGCATAGGCCTGCGGCATTTCGCCTCAGCCCTTATGATCTGGGCCGTCAACCTAGGAGGACGAGCCATGCGGTTTCCCGAGCCCGCCCGAGCCTCTAACAATGCGTGTCTTACCGCAACGCTGCGTTTATCTTCTCCAACACCCCTGCCCCCGGGCACAGCTCTTTCTCCGACAGTTTGTTGAACGGCATCTCCACGGTATTAAGGTGGGCGTGGAGGTCTTCGGAGTCGGCGCTGAGGTAGAGCAGTCCGGTGACGACTTCGCCTTTCGCCGCGTGGTGCGCCACGTATTCCAGCGCTTTGACGCGGTCGGTGGGGTCGTAGTCGGGATGGGTCTTGCGAAGGTTGATGACCGAGCCGTCGTGCTGGGGCACGCTGATGATGTCGCCTTCGTTGTATTCGACGTTGATGGCTTCGCGGTTCGGCCAGAAGTCCAGGCGGTTGACGGCTTCGTTGTGCTCGCGCACGTAGTCGTAGCTCTTGGTCGAGCCCGGGTGGTTGTTGAACGCGACGCAGGGGGAGATGACGTCGATGAAGGCCGCGCCGGTGTGGGCGATCGCAGCTTTGACAAGGGGAATGAGTTGCTGCTTGTCGCCTGAAAAACTTCTTGCCACGAAGGTCGCGCCCATGATGAGCGCGAGTGACACGGTGTCCACCGGCTCCTCCGCGTTCACCTGTCCTCTTTTCGCCTTCGAGCCCTTGTCCGCGGTCGCCGAGAACTGGCCCTTGGTCAATCCGTACACGCCGTTGTTCTCGAGGATGTAGGTCATGTTCACGCCGCGCCGCATGACGTGTGCGAACTGCCCCAGGCCGATCGACGCCGAGTCGCCGTCGCCGGACACGCCGAGGTAGATCAGGTCGCGGTTCGCGAGGTTCGCGCCGGTGAGGACGCTCGGCATTCTTCCGTGCACGGTGTTGAAGCCGTGCGAATTGCCGAGAAAGTAGTCGGGCGTCTTCGAGCTGCAGCCGATGCCCGAGAGCTTCGCCACGCGGTGCGGCAGGATGTCCAGCTCCCAGAACGCCTGGATCAGCGCGGCGGAGATGGAGTCGTGGCCGCACCCGGCGCACAGGGTCGAGACCTTGCCTTCGTAGTCGCGGCGGGTAAACCCGACCTTGTTCTTCGGCAGGGTCGGATGGTGGAGCTTGGGTTTGGCGAGGTAGGTCATGCGGCCTTGTCTTTCTTCACGAGAGGTCGCACGTTCAGCGCTGCGACGACCTGTGTGATCTCCTCGGTGATGTAGCGCGCGGTGATCGGCGTGCCGTCGTAGTGCAGGACCGAGATGAGCGAGGCCGGGTTGATACCGGCGTCGTTCACCAGGAGCGTCTTCAATTGGGCGTCGCGGTTCTGCTCCACCACAAACACCTTCGAATGCGAGGCGACGAAGTCGAAAATCTCGTCCTGGAAGGGAAACGAGCGGATGCGCAGCGCGTTCACGTAGATCCCCTGGCGCGCGAGCGCGTCCAGCGCCTCGGCCATCGCGGGACTCGTCGAGCCGTAGTAGATCGCGCCGAAGCGAGCCGGCTCCTTGGAAGCGTTGAGCACGGGCTTGGGCACCAGCGTCTTCGCCGTCTCGAACTTCTTCAGCAGGCGCTGCATGTTGTACTTGTAGTCCGGGCCCGCCTCCGAATACGCCGCATAGGCGTTCTTGCTCGTGCCGCGGGTGAAATAGCCGCCCTTGGAAGGGTGCGTGCCCGGGTAGGTGCGGAACGGGATGCCGTCGCCGTCCACGTCGAGGTACCTGCCGAACTCCTTCCCGGCGTCGAGCATCTCGGCCGTCATCACCTTGCCCCGGTCGTACCTGCGGCTGTCGTCCCAGACCAGAGGCTTGGTCAGGCGCTGGTTCATGCCGATGTCGAGGTCGGTCATGAGGAACACCGGCGTCTGCAGGCGCTCGGCGAGATCGAGACATTGCGCCGCCATCTCGAAGCACTCGTACGGGTCCTCGGGGAAGAGCAGCACGTGCTTGGTGTCGCCGTGGGAAGCGTACGCGCACTTGATCACGTCGGACTGCTGCGTGCGCGTCGGCATGCCCGTCGACGGGCCGCCGCGCTGCACGTCGATGATAACCAGCGGGATCTCGGCGAAATACGCGAGGCCGATGAACTCCTGCATCAGCGAGATCCCGGGGCCGGAGGTCGCGGTGAAAGCGCGCGCGCCGTTCCACCCTGCCCCGACCGCGATGCCCACCGACGCCAGCTCGTCCTCGCCCTGGATGATCGCGAACTTGTTCCTGCCCGTCTCCTTGTCCATCCGGAGCTTCGAGCAATACTTCTGAAACGCCTCGGCGAGCGACGAGGACGGCGTGATCGGGTACCAGGCGCACACCGTCGCCCCGCCGTAGACGCAGCCCAGCGCCGCCGCGGCGTTGCCTTCGATGAAGATCTTGTCGCCGACCCGGTTGGCCTCGCCCTTCAGGGGACGCACGCGGATTCCCAGCGGGCACTTCAGGTGCTCGAGCGCGTAGGTGCGGCCGAGCTGCAACGCGTTCAGGTTGGGCTTCAAAAGCGCTTCCTTGCCCTTGTACTGCTCGCCGATCAGCTCGGCGATCACCAGCGGATCGACGTCGAGCAGCGCCGAGAGCGCCCCCACGTAAATGATGTTCTTGAACAGCTGCCGCTGGCGCGCGTCGGTGTAGGCCTGGTTGACGATCTCGGTGAGCGGCAGGCCCACCACGTTGATGTCCTCGCGGAACTTCGCCTTCGGCAGGGCCTTGGTGTTGTCGTAGAAGAGATAGCCGCCCGGGTCGACCTCCTTCACGTCCTGGTCCCAGGTCTGGGGATTCATCGCGACCATCAGGTCGACGCCGCCGCGCCGCCCCAGCCAGCCGGATTCGGACACGCGCACCTCGTACCAGGTCGGCAGCCCCTGGATGTTCGACGGAAAGATGTTGCGCGGCGAGACCGGCACGCCCATGCGCAGGATCGCCTTGGCGAACAGCTCGTTCGCCGAGGCCGAGCCCGAGCCGTTCACGTTGGCGAATTTCACGACGAAGGCGTTGACGGATTGGATGGCCTTCGTCGCCATGGCGTTCACGCCGCTTTCTTGTGAGGGGTTCGGCAGCCGTGACCGGCGTGCGTCAGGTCGAGGAGGAACTTCTGCATGTCCCAGGCGCCCGTCGGGCAGCGCTCGGCGCACAGGCCGCAGTGCAGGCACACGTCTTCGTCCTTCGCCATGATCTTGCCGGTCTTGAGCGGCCCCGATACGTAGAGATCCTGGGTCGCGTTCTTCGCCGGCGCGGTGAGGCGCGTGCGCAGCTCGGCCTCCTCGCCGTTCTGGGTGAACGTAATGCAGTCCATCGGGCAGATGTCGACGCAGGCGTCGCACTCGATGCACAGCTTGTCGGCGAACACCGTCTGCACGTCACAGTTGAGGCAGCGCTGCGCCTCCTTGAAGCCGGTCATCGGATCGAAGCCGAGCTCGACCTCGACCTTGATGTTCTTGAGCGTGATCTTCTTGTCCTTCCACGGCACGACATAGCGCTCGTCGGGCGAGATCGCGTTGTCGTAGCTCCACTCGTGGATGCCCATCTTCTGGCTGGAGAGATTGACGATCGGCGAGGGACGTTCCTTCAGGTCCTCGCCGTGCAGCAGCTTGTCGATCGAGATCGCGGCGTCGTGGCCGTGCGCCACCGCCCAGATGATGTTCTTCGGGCCGAAGGCCGAGTCGCCGCCGAAGAAAATATTCTTCGCGGTCGATTGCATGGTCGTCTTGTCGACGACCGGCATGCCGCTATTGTCGAACTCGATGCCGCAGTCGCGCTCGATCCAGGGAAAGGCGTTCTCCTGCCCCACCGCGATCAGCACGTCGTCGCACTCGAACCGCTGGTCGGGCTCGCCGGTGGGCACGAGACTTCTGCGCCCCTTGTCGTCGCGCACGGCCTTGACCTTCTCGAAGGTCATGCCGGTCAGCTTGCCGTTACTGTGTTCGAAAATCTTGGGCACGAGGTAGTTGAGGATCGGAATGCCCTCGTGCTGGGCGTCTTCCTTCTCCCAGGGGCTGGCCTTCATCTCGTCGTAGCCGGAGCGCACGATGACCTTCACGTCCTCGCCGCCCAGGCGCTTGGAGGAGCGGCAGCAGTCCATGGCGGTATTGCCGCCGCCCAGCACGATGACGCGCTTGCCGATCTTGTCGGTGTGCCCGAAGGAGACCGAGGACAGCCAGTCGATGCCGATGTGGATGTTCTTCGCGGCTTCTTTGCGCCCCGGGATGTCGAGGTCACGGCCGCGCGGCGCGCCCGAGCCGACGAAGATCGCATCCCAGCTCTCCGAGAGCAGCTTCTTCATGCTGTCAACCTTCACGCCGCCCTTGAACTCGACGCCGAGGTCGAGCACGTAGCCGACCTCCTCGTCGATCACCTCCATCGGAAGGCGGAAGCGCGGGATCTGCGACCAGATCATGCCGCCCGCGCGCGGATCCTGGTCGAACACCGTGACCTGGTAGCCGAGGGGCGCCAAGTCGCGGGCCACGGTGAGCGAGGCCGGGCCGGCGCCGATGCAGGCGATCTTCTTGCCGTTCTTCGCCGCCGCAGGCTTGGGCATCTGCGCTTTCACGCCCGCGACGTCCTTGTTGTCGGCGGCGACGCGCTTCAGGCGGCAGATGGCGACGGGCTCGGGCTTGTCCTGGTTATGGTCCTCGACGCGGCCGCGCCGGCAGGCGGGCTCGCAGGGACGGTCGCAGGTGCGGCCGAGAATGCCCGGGAAGACGTTGGAGTGCCAGTTGACCATGTAGGCGTCGTCGTAGCGACCCGCCGCGATCAACCTGATGTACTCGGGAACCGGAGTATGGGCCGGACAGGCCCACTGGCAATCTACGACCTTGTGAAAGTAATCGGGGGCACCGATGTCAGTCTGCTTCAAAACTTGTTTCCTCCACGCGGGCCTCGCCGTTTTTCATTTCGCGACGCCCACACGGCGCAATATTACCTTTTAGCCCAACCAGTTAAAAGACTTTGGATTCAATTACTAGGGTCTCGCCCCCTGTTAGACTATCCGATAGGGCTTTCGGCTCCCTTACAGGAAGGATCTAGAAACTACATCAGTATATTTATGCAAGACAGTGATATTACATCATAAAACATAACTATGGATCGCGGAAAACGCGCCCGGGATTACCCAACAAGGAGTTAACGCGGAAGACCGACGAAAGACTACAGACGCCGCGGGTCCTTCATCTCGCGGGTGATGCGGCGGCGCTCGCGCTTAGCGCGCGACGGCGCCACGAACAGCCACCAGCTCAGTGCGACCGATACCAGCAGGGCCGCCACTCCCTCCAAAAGCTGCCAACCTGTGCCCATTGCCTTGCTCTGAAGCCGCGGCATTTCGCCGCAAGGGAGCCGATGCTACTCGCCCTGCCCCGGCGAATCAAGCGAACTTACACGGAGTTACACGGGCCGGCTCGAGTTACTGCGTTGTCGCGCGCGAAGCGAATGGCCTTGCCGGCGAGGTCGATCGCCTCTTGCAAGCTCACCCGCCCCTCCGGGCAGAAGCGGGCGTGGGTCTCGAGAACCTGGAAGAATTCTGGCGCGCGCACCGCGAGTCGCGCCGGGGGAGTCCGCTCTTGGCCGCTTAGCCGGCCCTGAGATCAACGGCCGAGCGCCTGCCGTCCAACTCGTTGCGCACGTCGTAGGACACTCTCTGATTCACCTGCAGAGAATCGAGCCCGGCGCGCCTCACCGAGCCGCTGTGCACGAAGATGTCCTTGGAACCGTCGTCGGGTCGAATGAAGCCGTAGCCGCTCTTGACGCTGAAGAATCGGACGATACCCGTGGGCACAGGTGCCCTCCTTTGGCCGGCGCAAGGCGCGCGGCACATTATGGACCTTTCCCGACGCGGCTGTTGTATGCTGACCGGGCTTCGAGAAGGTCTGCCGGAGGTGCCCCTCCATGAACCTGGTCTGGCGGTTCTACTTTGGTGCCGACCACCGTTGGCGATGGCAGCGCTTGTCCACTGAAGGCAAGTTGGTGGACGAGTCGAGCGCCAGCTACACGGAGTACGACGGCTGCCTGGCGAGCGCGGGCGAACTGGGCTACGTCTTTGCTCCGGTCGTAACCTCGACCCGGCCGCGGAGATCATCGGGATTCAAGCGGAACTACGTGCGCACCCGAAGAAAGAGTAACTCCGGCTAGCTTTCGGCCTGCCTTGTCGTTCGCGACCTGGTACTACCCATTCTTCCTCGCGCTCGCGGCCACGGGCTTCTGGCTGCTGCCGGTGCGCCTGCGCCTGCCGTTCGTCCTCCTGGCCTCCTTTGTTTTCTACTCATTCTGGGATGTGAGGTTCTGCGCGCTCCTCGTCGCGGCGGGGGCGAGCGACTACCTGTGCACGCTCGGCGGCGGGGACGCGCCTCCCTCGCCCCGGCGCGCGCTTTCGATCGGAATGCTGCCGGCCGCCTGGCTTTTCGCCGTCGCCGGGTTCAAGCCTGTCGCCGGACTGCATCTGGCCGTCGCCGCCTCAGGCTGCGCGGTTTTCTGCCTACTGTATCTCGCCGCGCTGCGGTTGGGCCCGGAGCGGCGGCGCCGCTTCCTCCTCTGGCTCGGCGTCGGCGTCAGCCTCGGAATCCTGGCCTTCTTCAAGTACGCGAACTGGTTCTCCTCGGGACTGCAGGAGCTGCTCCAGCACTTCGGGCTTTCCGCGGACTGGGTGCTGCTCGACGTTCTGCTTCCCCTGGGCCTGTCGTTCCACACGTTCCAGTCGACCGCCTACGTGCTCGACGTGTTCGAACGGCGCTGCGACGCGGAGCGCAGCTTCCCGCGGGTGCTCTGCATGACCCTATTTTTTCCCCGGCTGGTTGCGGGCCCGATCGAGCGCGCGGCGGGCTTCCTGCCTCAACTCAAGTTCGAAAGACGCTTCGATTGGCGCCTGATCGCGTGGGGTCTGCATCTCCTGCTGCTGGGCTATTTCCTCAAGAGCTTCGTCGCCGACAACTGCGCGGTCATCGCGGACTACTATTTCCGGGAAGTGCACCAGGGCGAGTCCCTGGGCATGGGCTGGTCGCTCGCGGCGACGGCAGCCTACGCGGCGCAGATCTATGGCGACTTCGTGGGCTACAGCTACATCGCGAGAGGCTCGGCGATGCTCCTGGGCGTCGAGCTCACGCGTAATTTCGAGCTGCCTCTCCTGTCGCGGTCTCCCGGGGAGTTCTGGAGGCGCTGGCACATTTCCCTGTCGACCTGGATACGGGACTACGTGTTCCTTCCGCTCTCCCTCTGGCTCTCCTACCGCAATCAGCCGCCGCAGTCCGCGGGGCCGGTAGTCAGCAACCAGCTGATCGTCTCGTTCTGCCTGATCGTGACCATGCTCGCAGCCGGGCTGTGGCACGGCGCCGATTGGCACTATGTAGCCTTTGGCGGGTTCTACGGGGTTCTGCAGGCGCTCTGGCTGGTCGTCCCCGGAGCGAAGCTGCTGTCGTCTTCGCCGGGGATTCTCCCCGGGATCGCTTCCCGGGGATTGACTTTCGCGCTGGTGTGCGTGGCCTGGATCCTGTTCCGCAGCGAATCGCTGACAGACGCCGCTGGCGTTCTGGCCCAGCTGGGCGGCGTCGCGGGGCCGGGAAAGCCGGTGCCTGCGGGAGTCCTGCGCTGGCTGGCGCTGCACGCCGTGCCTCTCGTACTGCTGATCTGGGTCGTGCGCAAGGACGTCGAGGAGGCCGACATCGCGCTGAAGTCCACGGCCACCCTGGCGATCTCGTACTTCCTGATGATTCTCATGGTGGCGACTTCGGAAGTCGGCCGCGCCCAATTCATCTATTTCCAGTTCTGACCCTCGCCGTGGATCTCGACCGCGTCGTGCTCGCTCCCAAGGTTGCCCTGGCGGCGCTCTTCGCGGTGCTCGCGCTCGCCGTGCTCGAGGCCACGGCCCGGTTCGGCTACCGCGAGTCCCCCGGAGAGCGGAACGCGTTCGGGTATTCGTACGACGCGGGGGTCGAAGTGAGCCAGTCGTTCGTGTCGATTTCCAGGGCGGCGTCACGCGGGTTCTGGCCCCAGCGCTACCCGGCGGTCGCGCCACAGGGAACCAAGCGCATCGTGCTGGTGGGCGACTCAGCGGCCCGCGGTCCGAGCCTCGAGCGCTCCGTGGGCGAAGGCCTGCGGAAATGCCTGGGCGAACACTACGGGATTCGAGCCGAGGTGTGGAACCTCTCCAGCCCCGGCTACGGATCGCGCCGCAAGGCCATCGTCGTGCGCAGGGCGCTCGAGTTCCGGCCGGATCTGGTCGTCTACAACGCCGGAATCACCACCGAATACGAGGACAGCCGGGAGTGGGAGCGCTACGTGGAATATCACTCCTGGCATCCGCGGCACTGGGTCGACCAGCTGCCTTTCATCGGCCGCGTCAAGCTCTCCAAGGTCGAGCGGCTGTACTGGGAGTGGCTCCCCGAGCAGGTGAGGAACGCGTCCCTGGAAGACCCCTTGGCGTCGAGGATCGCGGCTATCGCCGACAAGACCAACACGGGCTTCTGGACCCCGTTGATGCTCTCGAATCTCGACGCCACTGCCGATGAGGTGACGAGATCGGGAGCGCGACTGGTGATTCTGGTGCGCTCGCATTTCGATTTCGGCGCCGGACAGATCGGCGACCACGGCCTCGACGACATCATCGCGCCGCGCTACACCTCCCGCCCCGGTGTTACCGTCGCGTCGGAACGCGCGCTGCTGTCGCCGCACCTGGGAGCGGCGAAACTGTTCAGCGACTCGTCGCACTGGACCGACGCCGGGAAGGAGGTGGTCGCCTGCGGGCTGGCCGACACCGCCGCGCGTCTGCTCGCTGCCCGGGACGGGAGCCCGGCCGCGCGGGTGAACGGCCTTGCGCCAATCAGGGCCGCTACAGCGAGGCCGAGCGGGTGATCTCCATCGGCAGGACCTGCGCAACGTGCTTCTCGACGAACAGCTCCCAGCGGGCCGAGCCGTCTGGCTCGCGCCCCGCGTGATCGAAACCGAGCTTCGCGTAGTGCTCTTCCACGAGCTTGTTGCGCGCCGTGGGGACGTAGGTGCCCACGAGGCGCCGGATCCCGCGCGCCATGGCGCTGCGCACCAGCTCCTGGAGCACCGCGTCTTCGACCATGCGTCCGAGCACCCGGCAGCTCATCAGCCACGTATCGATTTCCCAGTCCTCGCGCTTCCGCACGCAGATCACGACACCGATCATGCCGCTGTCGCCGAGCGAGTCGGCGAGCCGCACCTGCAGCGTAAAGCGGTCCGGGTCGCCCTCCATCCGCTCGACCTCCGCCTCCGAGTAGCGGCGCGTGGTCAGATTGAATTGATTCGACTTGGCAATCAGCTGCGCGATGCGCGACCTGCCTGCTGCGTCGAACGGCCGGAAGTCGACGACCGTCTTCAGCGAACGTAGATAGTCGTCCACCCCGGCCGCGCCCTGCTTGAGCACGACCCGGAGGGCGTTTTCGCGATAGGCGTCGGCGCGGCGGCGGTCCTCCGCGGAGAAGGCGATGGCCTCGAAGTACCCGGCGGCAAGGAGCGTGCGGGCGTACAGGGCCGGATCGTCGGGCAGCTCCGGCACGGCGACCTCCGGGAGCAGATTCCTGACGAGGCCCCGCTCGACGGGGCTGTCGTCGAGCAGAACCAGCGAGTCCAGGCCTAGCGAAAGCGCCTCGGAGATGGCCCGGAGGTTGGCGGGTTTGTCCTGCCAGTTCGCCTGGAACATGGCGATGTGATCCTCGCGCAGCAGCATGTCCGGATGTTCTCTGAACGGAGTCCGCGCGATGGCGTCCTCGTTCTTCGAGCAGACCGCCAGCACGATGCCGCGGCTGCGCAGCGCGAGCGCTTCGCGCTGCACTTCGAGGAAGGCCTCGCCGGTCGGATCGCCCTGCCCGAGCACGATACCCGGCACGCCGTCGTCGCCGATCACTCCTCCCCAGAGCGTGTTGTCGAGATCGAGGACGAGGCAGCGCCGGCTCCTGCCACGCAGCGCGGCGAACAGGCGGCATGCGATTTCCGCATAGATCGGCAGGAACGCGTGGTCGAACGGGATCTTCCCGATATTCCAGATCGTGGGATCGTGCCACTCGGCGAGCCCGACCGTCTCCGCCATGCCGGAGACATCCAAAAGAAGATCGGAACTCCCGCGCAAACGTTCCACGAGGCGCCGGTTGAAGCCATCCAGCAGATGGCGGAGCGTCCCCGGAACGGCGGGATCGAGGCTGCCGAAGACGGATTCGGGCGGCCGCGCCAGCGTCTGCACAATGCAGGGGGCGCCCGCATTGGCGCGGAACGCGGCGCGAATAGCGTCGAGATGGGCGATCGCCGCCGAGACCGCTTCTTCATCGGCTTCCGCGCCTCCCGGGGCCGGACGCAGAGGCAGCCCGCGGTAGTCCAAGGCCACCAGCACTGCGTCCGGACGGAACCGGTTTATTGCCGATCCGGGATTGGAGGCGTCCTGCAACGCCTGGCCGAAGCCGCCCTCCACGCACTGCAGCGCAAAGCCGTATCGCGCGGCCGTCGCGACGAGCGCAGGCGCCAGAAAATGCGTCGTCGCGTTGCTCGCGATGCCCAGCTTGAACGGAGTCAGCGGCTCGAGCGCACCGGGCGTGGCGCGCAGCGCCTCGATGGCCCCGGCGAGCGCGTTGAGCTTGTTCTCGTCGAGCGCGTGGGACGCCAGTGCGCGCACGCGCCGTCCCTGCGCGCCCGCTGCCTGCTGCAGCGCGCGGCATTGGTCGTGAAAATCCGCCGGAGGCCTCGGCAGCCAGGACAGCTGCGAGAACAGCTCAGCGTTCATCTTCAGCGCTCCAGCTTCGCGCGGAGCAGATCGATCAGCGCGCCGACGTTGCGCAACTGGCTGGTCTCCGAAGCCGAAAGCCGGACGCGGAAGGCTCGCTGCACGGAAAGCATGAGCGTGATATGGGTCAGGCTGTCCCAACCCTTGACGTCGGCCGCGGTGGTTTGCCGCGAAAGCGGCAGAGACATGCCGGGGAAGACCTCGCGGAAGACATTCGTCAGCGTCGGGAGCAGGGAGTCTTCCATGGCGAACGGTTGGTAGGGCGTGTAGGGATCGAACCTACGACCAACGGATTAAGAGTCCGCTGCTCTACCAGCTGAGCTAACGCCCCTTTTTAGCCGGATTTACCGCAAGAAAACCGCGGGGGAATTTTAGCACGCCCTAGGCCACGGCCACAGGCGCGAGCGCGTCGATGTCGGTGGCGACGTCGACGATTACCGGCCGGTCCGCCTTGAGGGCGCGCTGGATGGCGGGCCCCAGCTCGGCCGGCTTCTCCACGCGGATGCCCATCGCGCCGATGTCTTCGGCAACTTTCGCGAAATTCACCATCCGGTAGGTCCACAGCTCCCTCGCCTGCTCGGTCTGCGTGCCGCCGTAGACGCGGTCGAAGCCGCGCTTGGACTGGTTGCCGCTCGCGTTGTTGTTCACCACCGTCACTGAGTTGATCTTCCAGCGGACCGCGGTCTCGATCTCGGCGACGTGGTACCAGAAACCGGCGTCACCGGTGAACACGACCACCGGTCGCTCCGGGCAGGCGCACTTCGCGCCCAGTCCCGCGGAAAAGGCCCAGCCGAGGTGGCCGGCCGAGCGCATGTAGCTCTGCGTCTCCTTGCGCAGGTCGTACATGCCGCCCATCCACATTCCCGCGTGGCCGGTGTCGACCAGCACGATGCCGTCGTCGGGCACATGCTTCGTAAACTCGGCGCATAGGCGCTCGGGGCGGATCGGCATGGCGTCGGACTCGAGCATGGGCTTGTATTTCGCGTACCACTCCGTGCAGATCGATTGGCACTTCTCGACCCAGGGCCTGCGCTTCGCGGCGGTCTTCGTGTCGGCCTGCTCCGTCATCTTCGAAAGGACCACTTTCGCATCGCCCAGCACCGAGGCCTTGAGCGGATAGTTGCGCCCGAGCGCTTCAGGATCGCTGTCGATCTGGATCGCCGCGACGCCGATCTTCGGCACCGCCCAGAAATGCGTCGTCATGCCGCCGGTTTCCGTCCCGACGAAGCACACCAGGTCGGCCTGGTTCACCACCCGGTTGGCGCTCTCCCTCGAGTAAGTACCGCACACCCCCACCGAGAGCGGGTGCACACCGGGTATCGAATCCTTGCCGTTGAGCGAGGTCGCGACGGGGATCGAGAGCTTCTCGGCGAGCGCCACCAGCTCCCTGCCCGCTCCCGAGGCACGCACGCCGCCGCCCGCGACGATCACCGGCCGCTCGGCCGCCTGCAGGATCGCGAGCGCAGCGGCCAGGCTCCTCGCGTCCGGCTCCGGCCGGAACGGGGGCACGCGGGCGAACTGCGGCTCGACCAGCGGCTCGATATCCGCCTCCTCGGCGTCGACCTGCCCTTCGTTGCCGCGGAACTGCAGGTGCACCGGGCCGGGAGTTCCCGACACCGCGACGCGGAACGCCTGCCGCACCATGTCGGGAAATCGCGATACGTCGTCCACGGTGGCGTTCATCTTGGTCACCGGCTCGAACGCGGGCACGTCGTCCACCTCCTGGTAGACCTTGCGGAATTTCGTCTTCGGATCGCGGCCGCCGGTGAAGGCGATCACCGGCGAATGCGCGAGGTGCGCGTCGCGCAGGCCGGCGGCGAGATTGAGGGCCCCGATCACCTGCGCCATGCACACGCCGGGCTTGCCCGAGGCGCGGGCGTAGCCGTCGGCCATGTAGGCCGCGGATTTCTCGCCGTGGGTGTGGATGCGCTTGATCTTGGTGCGCGTCTCCATCTCGGCGAAGGTCCGCCTGAGCACCGCGGGCACCATGAAGACGTGCGATACGCCGTAGCCGGCGAGCATGTCGGCGAGGCACTGGGCTCCGGTCATTTTGGCCATCGTCGGAGCCTTATTTAATCGCCAGAGGGTTGGTCGGCGATCCCACGGCACCCGTTATGGGAATCGCCGGCGCAACGAACAGGAACTCGTAGACCTTGTCCGTCGCGCAGTCCTCCGCGAGCTCCTTCACGTAGAAGATCTCGCCCATGGTCATGCCCATGATGGGGATGGTGATCCAGTGCCAGGGCTGGTTGATGCCGGGCTCGGTCTCGTTGGGGCGCACCTCGCAGCCCCAGGTGTCGGAGGCGAGCGCGGCGAGCTCGGTGCGCTGGATCCACTCGAGCGTCTCGAAGGAGAAGCCCGGTGCGTCACCCCCCGGGTAGCCGTCCCAGCTGCCGGCCTTGAGCTTCGCTTCCATCTGGCCCGTGCGCACAACGATGAAGTCGCCGCGTTTGAACTGGACGTTCTGCTTCTTCGCGGTCAGATCGAGCTCGGCGCTGGTGATGGCATGGCCATCCTCGAGCAACTCCTTGCCGAGTGCGCGCGGAACGTCGAGGAACACACCGCGCCCGACCATCCTGGCCTTGGTCTTCTCGATGCCGCATTTCTGCGCGCCCGCGGAGGTGACCTCGCGGCAGTCGTAGCCGTTCCACATGGAGTTCTCGTAGAACACGTGCCCCAGGCCGTCCCATTGCGTGCCGCACTGCAGGGGCATGACCACCATGTCGTCGGCGGCCCGGATGCCGCGCTTGTCGAGTACGCCCGAGTAGGCGTCGGTGCCGGTGCGCAGCATCGTGTGCACCGGGTTGATGCGCCCCATCGCGGGATACGTGCTCTTTGCGCCCTGCGGCCCGTTGTTGTCGAAGTTGAGCGCAAGGGAAATCACCTTCCCTTTTTTTACCAGGCGCGCCGCGGCGACGATGTCCTCGGGCCGCGTGTGGTTCAGCGTGCCGATCTCGTCCGCCGGACCCCACTTGCCCCAGTTCTTGTATTTTTCCGCGGCGTCGCGGAGGTCTTGGCGGGTCAGCTTGCGCGCAGGCATGGATTTTCCCTTTCGAATCCGTGAAAAAAGCGACGCGCTACTTTAGCTCAGGCCGCGTCGCCCCGCATGCCCAGTGCTAAGATGGCCCCAAACATAGAAAGGTCCCGGTCATGAGAAAAACTCTCATTCGCGCGCTGGCGCTCGCCGCCGCGTGCTCCTTCGCAGGCGCCTGCCCGGCGCAGGACTGGCCGGGCAAGCCGGTCCGCATCATCGTCCCGTTCGCGCCCGGCGGTCCGGTGGATATCATCGCGCGCATCGTCGGCGCGAAGCTCGCAGACACCTTCGGCCAGCAGTTCGTCGTCGAGAACCGCACCGGCGCGGGCGGCAACATCGGCGCCACTCTCGTCGCGAAGTCCGCCGCCGACGGCTATACCGTGCTCGCGACTTCGTCTGCGATCGTGGTCAACGTCAGCCTGTACAGCGACCCGGGATACGACGCTGCGCGCGACTTCATCCCCGTCGCGATCGCCGCGTCGCAGCCCAACATGATCATCGTCAGCGCGAGCTCGCAGGCGCATACCTTGCCCGAGCTGATCAGCGAGTCCAAGGGCAAGAAGATCGCGTTCGCCTCCCCGGGCACCGGGACGACGCCGCACCTCACGGGCGAGAACATCCTGCGCGTCATCGCCAAGCTCGACGTCACGCCGATCCACTTCCGCGGCGCAGGCCAAGCTGTCATGGCCGTGGTCATGGGCGAGCCGCCGCTCGGTTGCATGGCGATCTCGGGGCCCCTGCCGCAGATCAAGGCGGGAAGGCTGCGCGCGCTCGCGGTGTCGAGCGCGAAGCGCATCCCGGCGCTGCCCGACGTGCCGACCTTCGCCGAAGCGGGCTTCCCCGGCGTCGAGGACTACACCTGGGTGGGAATGTTCCTGCCCGCGGGCACGCCCGCCGCGATCGCGCAGAAGATGAACGAGGCAGTCAACCGCGCGCTCGAGAGCCCGGACGTGCGCGAGCGGCTCGCGGCGAACGCCTTCGATCCCGTGGGCGGCTCGCCGCAGCGGGCGGCCGACTACGTGAAGACCGAGATCGTGAAGTGGGCGAAGGTGGTCAAGGACACCGGCGCGAAGCCTGACTGAGCGGCCTACCCCCGCAGCACCAGAAGCAGCACTCGCATCTGCTCCGCGTTGCCGCAGGCGTCAGAGCGCAGCTGCTCGCGCATCAGCTCCTCGGATTCCGCAGAGAGCACCCAGCCTAGCGCGGGATCGGGGTGTCCAGGCTCCCGGCACAGGCGGAACTGGAAATAGCCGCCGCCGTTCTGCTCGGCCAGCGCGCGCAGCTCCGACGCCGCGAGCAGGCCGCGCGCATCGCGCGTGTGCAGCAGCGCGCGCAAGGGACTCAGCGCCTCGGCGCCCCAGGTCTCGCGCGCCATCGAGCGGGGCTGCACCGGGCTGCGCACGGGGAGGTCGCGCTCCTCCAGCTTCGGATCGTTGCTGACGAGTATGGCGATCGGCCGGATGCGGTCGCCGAAGCGCTCGACGGCGGCCTTGAGCAGCTCGCGCGCTGCCACCGCGCCGAAGTTCTCGAAGTAGCCGCCGTCCACGAGGTGCGTCCCGTCCGGGAGCGTTCCCGCGGGCGAGAGATAGGTGAAGCGCGCGCTGTTGTGGGCCGCGGTGCTCGGCCTGAGGTCCGCGCCCTTGGGCAGCATGCGGCGCAGGTCGTACGCGTCCCGGAACACGTCCGGGCTCCCCCCGATGTCGATGTGGCTCGCGATCACGCGCTTGCCGCTCTCCACGTGCGTGGCGTTGAGCAGGAGCGCGGGCACGAAGCGCTCGCCCGTCCACAGCGAGCCGAACGCCCGGCCCGCCCACAGGTCCCTGGAGAAACCCGCCTGCACCCAGGCGCGCTCCCAGCTCTGCTCCAGCGCCTGCGCGCGATCGGGAAAGCCGACCGGGCCGAAGCGCTGCATCAGGTCCGGGAACAGCAGGCTCGCGACCGGCGGCGCGAGGAAATCCTGCGACAGCACCGTCTGCCCCGTGCACTGGTAGGACCCGACCGGGATCCTGCCCGAGCCGCAGTCCCGTCTCGCGTCGGCGAGCGATCCGCGCTCGGCGAGCGTGGCGAACACCGTGGCGCCAACGCTCCCGCCCGAGACACCGCTGATACCGGCAAGCTGGTTGAGGAACTGCCCGGATTCGTCCTGGATGGCTCCCAGCACGGTCACGGTCCAGAACGCGGCGCGCAGGCCCCCGCCCGCCGTCGCGACCACGACGAAATTGGCGCGCCTCTCGGAGGAGACCGGTGCCTGCGCCTTCCAGCGCTCGAGGTAGGCGGACAGCGGGAGCGGAGCGCTACCCGGCGCCGCCGCGATCGTCCTCACGCCGTGGTTGTCGAGCGCGGGAAAGAAGCTGAACGCGACGGCGACGAGAACGAGCAGGGTGATGACCGGATAGCCTGCGCTCGTGTCGAGCGACCCTGGCGCGCCCTCGGTGATGCGCTTTCTGCCGCCCTCGCTCGCCCACAGCACCAGCAGGCTCCCGACCGGGACGATCATGGAGAACCCCAGGAACGGCACCGCCGCAGCGCCGAAGTACCAGCCGAAGCCCACCGCGTCGCTGCACACCCACACCGTCGCGGCCAGCGAGGCCGCGAGCGTCAGAGCGAGTACCAGGATCGAGAGCAGCGGCAGCGAGCGCAGGCTGCCCGGGTCGCCACTGCCGCGCACCAGCAGCAGCCCCCGCCAGCCCTGCTCGCCGCCCGCCATGGTCCTCACCAGCCGGATCCTCAGCACCAGGAAGGTGTAGAACAGCACCGCCTCGACGGCGAGGAGCGCGCCGATCAGCGCGGTCCCGGTGCGCACGCACACCGCCACCGCCACCAGGTAGCTACCCGCGGCGAGCACGCGCGGCGTCTGCAGGATGATCCCCTTCAGGCGGCCGGCGCGCGGGTGCGCGAGCGCGGCATCGCGGTCGCCGAAGGTGAGGTCGAGCATAAGGCGCGCCCAGAACCAGCTCTGGAACGCCCACAGGAACACGCAGAAGTGGAACCACACCGTCTTGCCGGCGCTCTCGGCGGGCAGCCGCACGGTGAACTCCAGGCCCTGCCCCGAGAGCAGCAGCGCCACGCCGGCCGCGACGATCAGGGCGCTGAAGCGGCAGGGACGCAGCACCGTGACGACGTCGCGCAGGAACTGCCACACCCTTGCACCCGCCTCGAGCACCAGGTTCATGCGCCTCTCCCCTCTGACGACCGGACGACCGCTTTTTTGCGACAGTGTACGGCTTTAGCCTGCGGCCCGGGCGAGCTTGTCGAGCCTCGCGCGCACCAGGTCGATGTGCGAGCGCAGGTTGTACAGATACTCGGAAAAGGCGAGCGGCGTCGGGATGTGACTCACGCTGCGCTCGATCTCGTCGAGGCGCTCGCGCAGCGTGCGCACCTCGGCAGCGCCCTTCGCCGAGTCCATGTCGACCTCGAGCACCTTGAGCTTGCCGTACCAGCGGTAGATGCGCGACTTGATGCGCCAGGCGTAGACCGTCGGCGTGAAGCGGATCAGCGGAATGAGGATGGCGAGCACGGGCACGAGCATCACGATCATGCGGTCGATGAACACGGCGAGCCAGAACGGCAGGTGCCGCTGCAGGAACGGCGGTCCCGACTTCAAGTAGCGCTGCGCGTCCAGGCTCATCGCGAGGTCCACGCCCTTCTCGGAAGGGAATTCTCCGGCCTTGCGCAGCAGGCCGCCGCTGCCGTGGATCTCGGTCGCCGCGCCCATGAGCAGGCTGATCAGGGCCGGGTGGATGTCGTCGCGCACCACCAGGTTCGCGGTCGGCGCGACCAGCTGCACGTCGCGCGCGGGAAGGTTCGCCGCGAAGTCGATGCCGCCCTCGGGCAGCACAAGGTGCGACAGGTACTGCAGTCGGCGCGTGATCGCTTCGGCCTGCGCGAAGCTCATCAGCTTCAGGCGCCGGTTGTGCAGCAGCTGCGACACCATGGGCGAGTCGGTGTCGGCGACCAGCATCGCGGCATCGATCGACCCTTTCGCGAGCGCGGCGGCTGCGTCGTCCGCGCCAAGGTCGAGCAGCGTCGTGTTCTTCATGTTGACGCCGGCGAGCGCGAGGACCCGCAGCGCGAGCGGCCGGGTGCCGCTGCCCTCGGGCCCGATCGCGATGCGCAGGCCCCGCAGGCGCGCGATCTGGTCGATCGTGCGCTCGCCTCGATAGAACACCCACAGCGGCTCGTAGTACAGGCTGGCGAGGCTCATAAGCTCGTCGTCGTCGCCCTCCTGGGCGATGCCGCCCTGCACGAATCCGGCGGTGACACCCGAGTTGCCGTCCACCAGGCGCTTGAGGTTCTCGACAGATCCCGCGGAGGGGCGAAGCACCACCTCGATGCGGTCGGCAGCGAGCAGCTCTTTGTAGCGCTGCGCGTAGCCCTGGTAGGCTCCGCCCTCGGAGCCGCCGCTGATCACGATCCTCTTGGGCGGGGCGGGCTCGACGAACTGGTAGGCGATCCAGAACACGGTGACGAGGATGACCAGCCCGGGCACCACCGCGGCCCATACGTCGCGATTGCGCCGGGTCCTGGCAAACGCACTGGGTATCCAGATCACGCAGCGCTCCCCGCACCGGATTCTAGCGGGGAGCGCGGAGGCCGGTCCACCGTAGCGGTCAGCGTCCGCCGACTCTGATCCGGTTCTCGCGCACCGCGTCCGCCAGCACCGAGACGAGCCTGCGCAGTTCGTCCTGGGTCTTCACGGTCGCGTCGTTGATGCTGATGCGAAAAGCGGCGCGCTGCTTGCCGTAGTCGATATGGCAGTCGATGAACTGCCGCGGGTCCTCGCCGAGTTCATCGCTGACAACAATCCACGGACTTTCTGTGGCTGCCCTCATTTGGTACCTCCGGGACTTCGAGACATGGCCTGGACAGAAGTTCGACGTTCGTGGCGTCCCCATGGGGATTCGAACCCCAGTTACCGCCGTGAAAGGGCGATGTCCTAGGCCTCTAGACGATGGGGACCTGGACTTTTACTGCTGACTTTTGCTTCCGCCGGAGGCCGGTCTGGTGGAGGTAACCGGGATCGAACCGGTGACCTCTTGCATGCCATGCAAGCGCTCTCCCAGCTGAGCTATACCCCCACGCAAGGCCGTAAATTATATCATGCAAGGTGCTCGCGAAGCCGCTCAAGCACGCGCTTCTTGCCCGCCACCGCGAGCGTCGGCCCCAGGTTGGGCGTCTGCGCCCGCCCGAAGACCATGAGGCGCAGCGGTTTCGCAATCTGGGGCAGCTTCAACTTGCGTTCGTTCAAGACTCCGTTCACCGCTGCCATCACCGATTCGTCGTTCCAGTCGGGAATTGAGGAGAATCGCTTCATCAACTCCGCGAGAGCCGGCTTCACCTGCTCGGTCAGGCTCTGATCGAGCTCTTCCGCGGGCGGCTCCATCTTGCGGTAGAACATCATCGCGCCGGAGACCCCGGCCTGCACAGTTTCGCTGCGGTCCTTCAGCAAACCTGCGACCGCTTCGAGGTTCGGACCCTCCCTCAAGTCTCCGCCTTCCTTCGCGATGCCGGGTTCAAGCAGCGTCGCAAACTCGGAATTGGATCTTCTCTTCAGGTGCTGATGATTCAGCCACTTCAGCTTCTCCGGGTTGAACTGCGCGGGAGAGCGGCTGACGTGCGCGAGGTCGAACCACTCGACGAACTGCTCGCGCGAGAACACCTCCGCGTCTCCGTGCGACCAGCCCAGGCGCGCGAGATAGTTGATCAGCGCCTCGGGGAGGTAGCCCTCTTCCGCGTATTGCATCACGCTCACCGCGCCGTGGCGCTTGGACAGGCGCTCGCCGTCCGCGCCGAGGATCATCGGCACGTGCGCGAACTGCGGCAGCCCGGCGCCCTCATTTCCGATCAGCGCGCGGAAAATATTGATCTGCCGCGGCGTGTTGTTGACGTGGTCGTCGCCGCGGATCACGTGCGAGATGCTCATGTCGAGGTCGTCCACCACCACGCCGAAGTTGTAGGTCGGCACGCCGTCCTCGCGCAACAGCACCAGGTCGTCGAGCTCGGCGTTGGCGATGGTGATCGGCCCCTTGACGAGGTCGTTGAAGGTCACCTCGCCCTCGAGCGGGTTCTTGAAGCGGATCACCGGGGCGACGCCGGGCGGGGGCGTCGCCTTCGAGTCCCGCCAGCGACCGTCGTAGCGCGGCTTCTCGCCCCGGGCGCGCTGCGCGGTGCGCATCTGCTCGAGCTCCTCGCGGGTGCAGTAGCAGCGGTACGCCTTGCCCTCACGAAGCAGCTGCTCGGCCAGCTCGCGGTAGCGCGACAGGCGCTGCATCTGGCGGAACGGCCCTTCGTCGGCGTCCAGTCCCAGCCAGCGCACGGCGTCGTGGATCGCCTGCACCGAGGCCTCGGTGGAACGCTCCAGATCGGTGTCCTCGATGCGCAGGATAAACTTGCCCCCGTGCCTGCGGGCGTAGGCCCACGAAAAGAGCGCGGTTCTCGCTCCCCCTATGTGGAGGTAGCCGGTCGGGCTGGGGGCGAAGCGGGTTCGGATCATGGCGGCAGCCGCAAGCGCCGCATTCTACGCGATGCCGCATTGCGGCCCGGCGCGTCGCGGGTTTGATAAAATTCGCGCGCGGGCGGTTAGCTCAGCGGTAGAGCACTCCCCTCACACGGGAGGGGCCACTGGTTCGATCCCAGTACCGCCCACCAATTTCCCCGTCGTCTCCCTGAACTGGCGTATGTTGACGGCCCGGCTATCGCGCCCGCCACGCGTTCGGTTATCACGATAACCCTGCGCCTGCCGCTTGCATTCGATATCCCGTAGTTTTGCCCATAGCAGACCGGTTTGTTTACAGCGACTTGAATTTCGCCCCGCCCACGCTCAGGTGTGGCTGTCGCCGATCAGAGACGAACTCAGCGCACGCAAAATCAGTTCTTTAGTCACCCTCTCGTCACCCTCTATCGACCTGGCGTCGCTGCGAAACGACGATCCGCGGCGCGTGCCATCGCCTAAGCGATTGATCTGGCAGAGACAAACCGGGTGGCACGCCCGTTGCAGTCTCCCTCGTGGCTGAGCGTGGAGCTGGAGGAAGGAGTCCACGTTGCAGCGATATTCCACCGTTGAACGTTGAGGCGCAGGTTTCGCGACTCTCGTTCATGTTGCTCATACAAAGGAACCAGTCATGCGAAAAATCGCTTCTTCGCTCCTGTTCAGTCTGGCGGTGGTCGGTCTGTATTTAGTGCAGATCGACTTGGCTTCTTCGTTCGGTTTCCGTCGCTTCAACGGCGGCGGCAGCACCTCGCCGTCGCCGTCCCCATCGCCTTCGCCCAGCCCCTCGTTCACTTCGGGCCAGGCGCACGACCCGGGCGTGCGCGGCGGTCCCGCCGGCGCGGGCGATCCGCTCCCCGGCCTGACCGCCGGACAGTTCGAGTACTTCAACACCGGCAAGACAGAGTTCGTCACCGCCGAGGACGTCCCGGACGGCCTCGGACCGAGGATGAACCTCGACAGCTGCGGCGGCTGCCACATGGCGCCCGCGGTCGGCGGAACCAGCCCCACAGTGAATCCGCAGGTCGCCTTCGCCAGCCTGGACGGCGGAACCGACACGGTTCCGGCGTTCATTCGCGCAAACGGGCCGGTGCGCGAAGCGCGCTTCGTGAAAAACGCCGACGGCACCCCCGACGGCGGCGTGCACGCGATCTTCACCATCACCGGGCGCACAGGCGCGACGGGCTGCACGCTCGCGCAGCCGAACTTCGCCGCCCAGCTCGCCAACAACAACGTGATCTTCCGCATCCCCACGCCGGCGTTCGGCTCGGGGCTGATGGAGCAGATCCCGGACTCGGCGATCCTTTCGAACCAGGCGGCGAGCTCGAACCAGAAATCGACCTTGGGCATCAAGGGCCGGCCGAACTTCTCGGTGAGCGGGCGGGCGATCTCCGGACAGACCAATAACAACGGCAACGACGGCACCATCGCCCGCTTCGGCTGGAAGGCGCAAAACAAGTCGCTGCTGCTGTTCTCGGCCGAAGCGTACAACGTCGAGATGGGCATCACCAACGAGATCTTCCAAACCGAGCGCGACGAGACCGCCAACTGCCAGTTCGCGACCACGCCCAACGACATTCAGAACCTGGACGCCGTCACCCCGCAAGAGGCGACCACCGCGATCCAGGCGTTCTCGAACTTCATGCGCTTCCTCGCGCCGCCCGCGCCTTCGCCCGACACGCCCGGAGGCGCGACCTCGATCAGCAACGGCAAGAAGCTGTTCAGCGACGTCGGCTGCGCGCTGTGCCACACGCCCTCGTTCACGACGCAGACGTCCACGGTGACCGCGCTCTCCAACAAGCCGGTGAATCTGTACTCGGACCTGCTGGTGCACTTCATGGGGCCGGGGCTGGCGGATGGCGTCAGCCAGGGGCAGGCCGGTCCGGCGGAGTTCCGCTCCGCGCCGCTGTGGGGCCTGGGTCAGCGCAACTTCTTCCTGCATGACGGCCGGACTTCGGACCTCGTGCGCGCGATCCAGGAGCACAGCAGCGGAGACGCGTTCCATCACAACGCGTCCGAAGCGAACGGCGTCGTCGGCAACTTCAACAATCTGGGCGACCGAAGCAAGCAGGACATCCTAAACTTCCTTCGCTCGCTGTAAGCAGCACCGCACTGCTGAAACCCGCGCCGGCCGCAACCGGCGCGGGTTTTTTGTCGCTCATCCGTTCGCTTCTTCCCTGACCCCTGCTCTCGCGGGTCGATAGAATCCGGCCGCGGCGTCGCGGGCCGATAGCCGCTTCGCGTTCAGGTGGATCGCGGGTGCAGGAGGAGCGATAGCAGGTAGTAAGCGACCGCCACCAGAAGCAGGTGGCTGAACCCGACGACCAGGGAGAGTTGCTCGCTCATTCCGCCGAGGATGATGCCCGCGATATTCCATCCGAAATCGGCGTGCGGCGCACGGCTCTCCCGGAATACGGTGGCGAAGACGACGCCGGCAAAAAAGATCGGCACGAAGACCACCAGGCAAGAGGACAGAGTGCGCAGGGCGAGCGGAAGCCCCAGAAACGTACTCATGGGGATGAGCGCGTTGACCAGGAGCGCCAGGATGAGCAACGCATAGTACGGCGCGAGCTTCGCCGGCCGCACGGCGAGCACATACAGGTTGGCACACGCGATCATGAGGAGGATCGCGGCGAAGACCACCGCGTTGACCGTCCACGTGCTGCCGAAGAGCAGCGCCATATGCACTATCGCTTTCGTCTCGAGCAGCATGAATCCGGCGCCCAGGAAGAACATGCGCCCGTTCGGCCTGATGCGCCCTGACGGGGCCAACGCGAGAAGGAGAGCGAGCGACAGCACCGCAACCGTCACCATCCCTTCGCCAATCGGCGACCACGGGATCTCCCGATCGCGCAGGTACAACTGCGGCCAGTCGTCGTCCGGAACCGGTCCGATCCCGCGCAAATCGACCTCGGACGGAGCCAGCGCACTCCATCCTTTTCCCGGCGATGTTTTGAAAAAACCGCTGCCCGCCTCGCTCAGAAGCGGCTCCCTGCGGATCCAAAACGCGCCGTTCTCGGAGAATTTCTCCCTGAGCGCCTCGATGCGACCGGAGTCGGCCCCGGCGAGGATGAAGGTGAAGCGGCCCGGCTGCGTCTCTTCAGCCGAGATTCTGGGCTGCGATGGGAGCGAGATGACGATCGGCTTGGCTCCGAAAACTTCCTCGGCCATTTTCGCGAGTCTTCCGACCACCCAACCCTGACGATAGTAGTTGTACATCACGAATACGCCGTCCGGCTTGAGCGAGCGCTTCGCGTCCTCGAAGGCCTCGCGAGTGAAAAGAAAATTCTCCAATCGCAGGCTCGAGTAGCCGGAATGCAGCACCAGCGAATCCACCACCGCATAGACGGCGAGATCGTATTTGCGCGGGGTGCGGCGCGCGAAGTTGCGGCCGTCGTCGTAGTACACGGTGACGCGCGGGTCGCTGTAGGGGCGGTTGGGGTGGTCCGCGCGACCGATCGCGTTGATGCGAGGGTCTATTTCAACCGCGTCGACCCGCTTGACGCCGGAGCGCAGCGCCGCGGCAACGTCGTTCCCGCTGCCCGCACCGATGATCATGACGTCCTCGAGCGGCGCGCCCCCGGTCTCACGGTTGAGCAGGTACGGCAACAGATAGGCAATACCTTCTTGGCGCAGGTCCACCATCTGCTGGTGACCGATGCCGTTGGTCGAGATGCTTCGCTCGTCGGGTGAGTAGGCAATCCTGTAATAAGGGGACCAGATCACCTCGCCCTGAAGCTGAAGTCCGTCGACACTGATCCAGGCGAATCCCGCAACGGCGACCGCGGAGGCGATTTGAAGGGCCTCACGCCATCCGGCGAAATAGAGCATGACCGGCAGGACGAGCGAAAACCACACGACGGGCGAAGTCTGAAAATAGCTCATCACGCCGAACGTCACGATTCCGGCCAAGCTGCCGCAGATATCGACGGTATAGGCCGCGACGCGATTGGGAATGGCGTCGAACGTGCGTCCCATGACTTGTCCCAAACCGACGAACGTAAGCGCGATGAGCACGAAAAACGTTCCCGCCACCGCCCACATCGGGACGAACCATCGGCTCACATCCGCGGGACGGTACTCCGTGCCGAAATAGATCATTTGGGGAGAGCCGCGCTGGTCGCCGAGACCGACGATGATGTCCGCCGATTTAAAGTAGAGCAGGTGCACGACTATCGCGGCGGCCAGCGAAAGCATCAGCAGCGGCAGCGTCGTGCTCACGAGCGTCTGAGGCCGGCGCGCGGCGAGCAGTCCGATGCTCATGCCCAGAAAGCTCGCCAGGAGGATGATATTGGTGAAGAAGGTCAGGAAAACGACAATCGCGCCGAACCAGCGAATCGCGGTGAGCTCGCAGAACAGGATCAGGAAGCTGACGAGAAACAGGTCGACCGCTGCGCGACGCGGCATGGAGGTGGGCCCGCGAAACCGGACCGCCGAATGTAACCCGGCTGCGCGACCGATGCACGGGAATCCTTGCTCGCGTGCGATCGTCATGTCGGAGGCATCGGTCTCGCCTTCGGCCGTAAGGCTACCTCCGGATCAAAATACGGACGTACCAGCAAAAAAGCCCTCGCGAGGAGGGCTTTTTTGCACTGAGGTAGTCTGGCACTGACCTGCTTTCGCGCGGCGTACCTCTCACCGCTTTTCTCAGCCCCTCGGAACGCGGCAGGCGACGAGCGCCGTGCCCTGCAGGTGCACCAGGGGCAGGCGCTCGCTCAGCTCGTTCAGGTAGTTGAACACGCCAGCGCAGTCATAAGCGTAGTCGTGCCACACGAGGAGGCCGTCCTGCTCGAGGATCGCGAGGCTCTTCTCGGTATCGTTCTTGACGTTGGCGTAGCGGTGGCCGGCGTCAACGAACACAAGACCCGGCCGGTGGCCGTCGCAGAGCGCGGCGAAGTCCGCGCTCATCGTGTCGGCGAGCTTCTGGCGCACCTTGGCGCCGTGCGGGGACGCGGCGTAGCGGCGCGGCCGCTCTCCCGACTCGTGCATGCGGGTGGCGGACGAGTCGGGCAGATCCACCGTGTAGACCAGTGCCCCCGGGGGGCTGTTGGCGGCGAGCTGGAAGGTCGTCTTGCCGTCGTAGGTGCCGAGCTCGAGGATCACCCGCGGCGCCGCCGCCCGCACCAGCAGCGACAGGAACGCCACCTCCGCTACGGTGACGTTCATGTTTCCGGGTATGAAGTCCTCCAGCTGGATCGGCGCGCTGTGGTCCTTGCCGATGAAATCCAGCATGCCGATCGTCGGGATCCTGGAGCGCGCGAGCGCGCCCTCGCCGTAGATCTGGGCGAGGTGCGGGGCGAGCCGCCGCCGCGGGCTCGCCAGCGACTGCACCAGGCCCTCGACCACCCAGCGGATCTTGCTGCGTGTGACGCGCACGCGGCGGATTATATGCGAGACGAAGGACCGCATGCCCACAGCGGGCCACCGCCAGCAAAAAAACCCCGGCACTCTTTCGAGCCCGGGGTTTTCGCTTTGTGGGAGTCTGGCACTGACCTACTTTCGCGCGGTATACCTCGCACTATCATCGGCGCTGCCCCGTTTCACGGTCCTGTTCGGGATGGGAAGGCGTGGTTCCAGAGCGCTTTGGGCACCAGACATAGCTTGTCGCCTCGTTGATTCTCGCAACGAAGCCAATTCGAAAGAAGCGGGTTGGGATTGCATTAAAGCGTGACCTTGGTATTTCCCAAGGTTATAGGGTCAAGCCGCACGGGCAATTAGTACCGGTTAGCTGAAAGGATTACTCCTCTTGCACATCCGGCCTATCAACGTGGTGGTCTTCCACGACCCTTCAGGGAGGTTAACCCTCCGGGACGTCTCATCTTGAGGCGAGTTTCCCGCTTAGATGCTTTCAGCGGTTATCTCTTCCG
>Ga0137409_10000030_pt1 | contig 114352 bp, 90 predicted proteins | sample CZODoug1_16funga_FD_122059 | JGI IMG/M metagenome (GOLD analysis project Ga0137409, IMG submission 122059) | Vadose zone soil fungal communities from Angelo Coast Range Reserve, California, USA - CZODoug1_16fungal (Hybrid Assembly) | ecosystem: Environmental > Terrestrial > Soil > Vadose zone... | reverse complement strand
AACGCCGTGCTAACATCTAATCCGACAAGCCCGGCTTCCGGGATAGCATTCAATGAAAATGTCGTCGCCTCCAGCTGGCGTCCGTATAGCTCGACAAATTCGCCGGCACCGGCGCCGTTTTTTAACCAAGCGCAAACGTTTCGAGGGGACGCGGGCCTGCACGGCGAATTCGGACAGCACTGGATATGGGATATCCATTACACGTACTCCCAACAGAAGACGCTCCTGCAAAGCGGAGATGACCTGCTCTCCAACGTAATCGCGGGCGTAAATGGGACCCTGGGCCCGAAGAATAACCAATACCTCAATCCCTTCGCGAACTCATTATATGCGGCGCCGGGCAGCGCACAGTACAACGATCCCTCGCTGTTTCCACTCATCTCCACTCGCGCGGAAAGTAATTTTATCACGACTCTCGGGTCGTTTGACGCGGTCATTAGCGGCGAAGCCGGTCGCTTGCCGTCCGGACCGATCAGGGTGGCCGTCGGCGGTCAGTCGCGTACCGAAACGCTCCAGGAGAATTTCGACCCCCTGCAGTTCTTGGGACTGCTCGCTTCGATTCCTCCGGCGAACAATTTCTACGGTTCACTCACGACGAATGCGGCCTTTGTCGAGGTGCGGTTGCCCGTGTTCGATGATAGTCACGGGAAGTTGGAGTTCGCTGGCGCTGGCCGCTATGAAAAGGATTCACAAAGCCATTCATCCAATCCGAAGGTTTCGCTATTGTACAAACGCGATTGGCTGCAGCTGAGGGGCTCTTTTGGAACCTCATTTCTCGCCCCGAGCCTATTCCAAAAATTCGGTAACTCCGGCAATGGCGGCCAAACGGTCGTCGACCCGTTGAATAAAGTTTCCTCAGTCGCCGGCATCTACACGGTCGGTAACCCCAACGCCCAGCCCCAAAAGTCGCAGGCCTACAATGCGGGCCTCACGCTCGAGCCAATCAAAGGGTTGACGCTCTCCCTCGACTACTGGCGGTTCAAATTCACCTACCTCCTGGCCACGCTGGCCGCGGCCAAGGGCATGCGGGCGCGGCGCGAGGGCACGGTGATCAACGTCGCGGCGGCGCTCGTTTCAGCATCTCTGCCCGTACTGGCGTTCGCCCAAGCTCCGGCGGGCACGCCGCCTCGGAGGCCGTCGCCGGAGGTCGAAGCGCTCAATCCCCCGGTGCCCGCGGACCTGGTGTTGGCCGAAGACCGGCGCGTTCCGGCAGAGAACAAGGCCGCGGCGTACAGGAGCCCGAAGTGGACCGCGCCGAAGACGTCGTGGGGCCAGCCGAACCTCGAGGGCACGTGGTCCACCGACGACATGCGCGGAATTCCTTTCGACCGCCCGGAAGCGCTCGGCACGCAGGAGTCCTTGAACGAGCAGCAGTTCATCGAGCGTGCGAAGCGTCAGCAGGCCGGCAACGACCACTCGGCGAACGTAGAAACCTTCCATCGCGTGGCGTGGGGCATGCGCAGCTTCGGTTTCTCGTCGCTCGTGGTCGATCCGCCGAACGGCCGAACGCCCGCGCTCACGGCCGACGGACGTGCGCGAGCCGCCGTCGTGGCGGGCAAAGGCTCGTTCGGCGCCGGCCCATTCGACGCGTTCGAGGATTTTTCGCTGTACGACCGCTGCATCGCCCGCGGTTTGAGCGCCGGCATGACCGCGGTGCTCTACGGCAACGGTCTCGTGATCACGCAGAGCCCGGACAGCGTGTCGATCACGTACGAGATGGTGCACGAGACGCGCGTGATTCGGCTCGACGGCCGGCCGCATCTCGCCGGCGAGGTCACGCAATACGACGGCAACTCGCGCGGCCGTTGGGAGGGCGACACGCTCGTCGTCGAGACCGGCGGCTTCAGGGACAACACGAGCATCGCCGGCAGCGCACCGAACAGCAAGAGGCTGCGCACCACCGAGCGCATCCGTCGCGTCGATCCGGACATGATCGAGTACCGGATCACGGTGGACGATCCCGCGACCTACACCGCGCCGTTCACCGTGCGAGCGATGTGGACCACTCAGGGGAGCTACACGGTCTACGAGTACTCCTGCCACGAGGGCAACTTCGCCGTCAGCGGCGGACTGGGCGGAGAGCGAGCGTTCGAGCGCGAGGTCGAGGAGGCCAAGCGCAAGGGTCTCCCGATTCCGCGCCGCGCGTCGATGGTCGAGATCTACAGCGCGCCGGCGGAGGGCGCCGAGGTCTTCAACATCAACAAGGGCGAGTGAGGCGGGGCGGTCAGGCGCAGGATTGCTTCACCCGAGGGTCGTGCATTAGCGTTGTGACCGCATGAAGAACCTGATCGGCAAGCTTCTCGAGCGCCGAATCCCCCAGTATGTGGTCGTCTACATGGGCGTCGCCTGGGGCGTCCTCGAGTTCACGCAGCTCATCGTGAACGTGTTCCTGTTCTCGCCGTACTGGACGAAGATCGCGATCTTCGCGGCGTTCATGCTCTGGCCGGGGTATCTCCTCGTCGTCTACCGGCATGGCCGGCCGGGAGCGGATCCCTGGGGCCTCGCCGAGAAGGTCGCAATACCCGCCAACGTGCTCTTGGCGTTCGCGGTGCTCTTTTTCATGTTCCGCGGCGAAGATCTCGGCGCCGCCGTGACGAGCATCACCGTGGCCGACGAGGCGGGGAACCTCGTCGAGCGCCGGGTCGCGAAGCAGGAGTTTCGCAAGCGCACGGTGCTCTTCGATTTCGATGCCGTGGATCTCGCCGACGAAGATCTCTGGTTGACCGGTTTCATCCCCGATGCCGTTTACGTCGACATGCTCGGCGACGATTTTCTCGATCCGGTGGGTCCGAGCCAATTCGTCGAAAAGCTGCGCCGCGCCGGCTATCCGAAGCTGCGCGACGTCCCGCTGGCGCTGAAGCGTGAAGTTGCGGACCAGCTGCACGCCGACTGGATCTTCTCGGGCACGATCGGCAGGGCCGGCCAGAACTACACCGCCACCGTGAGCCTGCACAAGGCCGGGGACGGCGGCCGCGTGGCCGAGGATTCCTACGTAGCGGACGACCTCTTCGGTCTCGTGGACCGGATCAGCGCGGACTTGAGGCGGCATCTCGAGATCCCCAAGCGCGACGCGGTGCCCGACCTGCCGGTCGGCGAATATTTCACGGGCAGCGCGACCGCGCTCAAGCTGTATGGGCAGGCGCGCAATCGCCTGTTGATCGACAACGACTACGCTGCCGCGCTCCCGCTGCTGCAGCAGGCCGTCGCCGCCGACCCGACCTTCACTCTCGCCCAGCACGGCCTGGCGGCCCTGCTGCTGGTCAGCAATCGCAGCGCCGAGGCGGTAGTGCCCATCCGCGCGGCGCTGACCAACATCTATCGCCTGCCGGAGCGGGCGCAGTTCACCGTCAAGGCGGACTACTACGGCATCACACAGGATCTCGACAAGGCGTGGGCCGTGATCGAGATGTGGGCAGAGCTCTATCCGGACGACCTGCTGGCTCTACAGAGCCTATACACCGTTGAGAGAGTCAAGAATCAGCGCGTCGAAGCGATCGCGACGCTGGAGAAGATCTACGCCATCGACTCCGGCATGGCCGACGTGCTGAAGCAGATCGCGCAGCTACAGAGCGCTCTCGGCAAGTTCGCGGAGGCGCGGGCCGCGCTGCAGCGCTACGTCGAGCGCTTCCCCGACGACTACACGGGACTCTCGAGCCTTGCGGGGATCGAGCTCAACATGGGCGAGAACGATGCGGCTCGCCGCACGCTCAACAAGGCCCTGCTGCTCGAGCCCACGAACACGGAGCTCATGATCAGAGCTGCCCTGGTCGAGCAGCGCGTCGGCAATTTCGCGGCCGCGGAGTCCGGACTCCGAGCGGCGCTCGCGGCCGCGCCTTCGCCGAGCGCGCGGGCGAACGCCTGGGGCGCGCTGCATACGTATTATCGGATCCAAGGACAAAGCGCCGCGGCCTTCGACGCGCTCGCGCGGCGCATCGAGGAGGCGGGGACTTTCCAGCCGCCGATCCAGCTCGCGGTGCTCCGGCTCACCAACCTCGAGGCCTATTTCGAAACGGGCCGGGCCGCGGAGGTCCGAGCGATCCTCGACGAGTACGGCGGCCAGCTTCAGGCGCCGGCGAGTATCGTCGCCGCTGTCGCGGAGCTGCAGCTCGCGCTCGACAATCACGAAATTCCGTCCGCGGAGGCGAAGCTCGCAGCCGTCGAGTCGATGATCGACGAAAACCAGCTGGAGGCGTACAGAAGCGCCGCCATCAATGCGGGCGCGCGACTCGCGGGCCTCAAAGGCGACTGGGACCGCGCGTACGCGTTGCGCGAGGAGTTCTTGACCGCTAACCCCACCGATCCGCTCGTGCACACCGGGGTCGCGGAGGCGCTGCGCCAGCTCGGCCGTCTCCCCGAAGCCGAGCAGGAGGTGAGGTTGACGCTGGAGCGGATTCCCGCCAGCGCGTCCGCGAATGTCGAGCTCGCCCGGATACTCCAGGCCCGCGGCGACGCCGCCGGGGCGCGCGCCGCGCTCGAGCGCGCGCTCGTCATCTGGTCGCTCGCGGAGCCGGATTTCGAGCCCGCCGCGGAGGCGAGAACGCTGCTCGCGGCCGTGGCCGCGCCTTAGCTGCCATTGCGTGCTAGACCGCGCGGCGCCGCTAACACGGCCCTTAGAGATGAACCAGCCCGCGCTTGTGCGCGATCGCAACGGCTTCGGTCCTGCTGATCGCGTCGAGCTTCGTGAGAATCGCCTTGACGTGCGTCTTGGCGGTGCCTTCCGTGATCGCGAGCCGCCTCGCGATGTCCTTGTTGCTGCGCCCCTCGCCGAGGAGCTGGAGCACGTCGAGCTCGCGCTGCGTGAGCGTTGGTTTCGTCATGCGTTGCAGCGCCTTCACGGCGACCGAGGACGACGTGTACTGGCGGTCGGCGCTCACGGTGCGAATCGCCGACAGGATTTCCTGCCGCGAAGCGTCCTTCAGCAGGTAGCCCATCGCACCCTGACTCAGGCAACGGAAGATGTCCTCGTCGCCGTCGTGGGTGGTCATGATCAGGAGCCGCGCGCGCGGGTACTTCTCGAGCACGTCTTGAACCACCGCCACGCCGTCGCGCTTCGGCATCCGCAGGTCGAGAACCAGCACGTCCGGCTGATGCCGCTCGTACAACCGGATCGCTTCCTCGCCGTCGCCGGCTTCGGCGACGACCTCCATGTCGGACTGCTGATTGATCATGGCCGCGAGCCCGTCGCGCACCACGGGATGGTCGTCTGCGAGCTCGAGGCGGATTTTGCGGGATAGCTGCGTCAAGCGCCGCTCCGCTTCGCAAGCCGCACGCTCACCCGGGTGCCGGCACCGAATTCGCTGTCTATTCGCCACTCGCCGCCGATGGCGTTCGCGCGTTCGCGCATGCTCGCCAGGCCGAATCCCTCCTGGGCCGAGAGCTCGGGGGCCTGTCGCAGCCCGCAGCCGTCGTCGGCCACGGACAGCACCCAGTGCGTCTCTTCATCCGTCATCGCGAGGTGCACGGTCTGCGGCTTGCCGTGGCGTACCGCGTTGCTCACGGCCTCCTGCGCGATCCGCAGCAGCTCGTGCTCGTGCTCGGGCGGCAGGCCGGTGGTGAGGCCGCCGCCTTCGAACGTGGACGTGACGCGGCCCGGCACCGTCGAGCGCGCGGCGAGCTGCCTTAGCGCGAGCTCCAAGCCGTTGCGGCGCGTCTGATCGGGACGCAGCGCCATCACCGAGCGCCGCGCCTCGGCGAACCCTTCGCGCGCGAGGTCGCGAATCCGCGCGAGCAGTTGCGACCTGAACGCGTCGTTCGCCGCCGCGTCGAGCTCTTCCGCGGCGCCCAGCTGCATGAGGATGCCCGTGAAGACTTGCGCGAGGCCGTCGTGGATCTCCTGGCCGATGCGATTGCGCTCGGCGAGCACCGCGGCGTCGCGCGCCGAGTCCGCGAGCCTCGCGAGCTCGATGGCCACGGTGGCTCCTTGCGCGAGCGCGACGAGCGCCTCGGTGCCCGGCAGCCGATCGGGCACGTCCGGCCGGAAGCTCAGCGTCATGATTCCGACCGTCCTTTGGCCGAACAGGAGCGGCAGCACGAGCAGACTCGCGTCGCCTTCGCTGCCGTGGTGCTCGGCCATGCCGGGCCATTCGATGCGATCGTCGCGCGCCAGATCGAAATGGATCGGCCGCCATTTTTGCTCGGGACGAATCTCACCCGCATCCGGGCCGAACGGCAGCGCCACCGTGAGCGGCAGGCTCGCGGGGTACGGTGGAGGCTCCACGCGGCCGTCGCGGACGTGGGCGATCACACGCCATTCGCGGCGGTCGACGTCGCGCACGATCACGGTCCCGGTGGCCGCTCCGAGCTGACGCGTCATCGCCACGAGCACCTGGCCGCTCAAGAACTCGTCGAGCGCCACTTCGCCCGTGAGCTGCTCGAGACCGCGCAGGAGCGCGGCGTACTTGCTCGTCGCATCGGCGGCGCGCTCGTTGGCGGCACGCTCCCGTTCGCGGCGCACGGCGTCGACCAGCCGTTCGCGATGCAGCGCCGCGCCGATCACACCGGCCGCGGTCTCGAGCGCGGACAGCTCCGCGCTGCCGATGGCTCTGCGCTCGCGGCACGCGTCGAACGTGACGACGCCGGCGAATTCGCTGTCCACGAAGATCGGCACGACAGCGTTGGTCTTCGTGCCGATGCCATGCAAGCCGCCGCACGGGTGCGATTCGTCGGCCGAGGCCTGATCGTTGCTCAAGCACACGCTCCGGCCCGCGCGCAGCTCCGAGCAGGCGCCCGAGAAATTGCGTTCGTCGCAGTAGCCCATCTCCGAGTGGCCGAGACGCGGGAAGACGCCGTCCGCCGCCCATTCGCTCGCGACCACGAGGCGCGACTCACCGGCGGGCCCCGTCTGCGCGAGCATCAAGTCGACGCGGTCCACGCCCGCGGCCTCGCCGATCACCCTGAGCACGTCGGGCACCGCCGCCATCACGTCGGGCGCCTGGAGCAACAGGCGGCTCGCCGCGGCTGACGCGGCGAGCAGGTTCTCGCGGCGCCGCACGGACTCGTCGATTCCGCTCGTCCCGAGCAGGGACAGCCAGGCGAGCTGGTCAACGTCGTCCTCCGCGCGAGTCTCGGCGAGGCGCGTGGCGCGTTGGTCCTGCATCGGCTGCTCCGGGGGGCGGGAACGGAGCTCAAGTCTAACCCCGCGGGCACGGCCGGGCCGAGGGCCCGACGGACCCCGCTCGGGGTGCGCCGATCTCTCCCTTTCGAGAGAGACGACGCGCGAGCGTGGCGGAGCGGACGGCGGGCCGGCTCCGGCGGTCGCCGCGGCGACCGCCTCGACCTGCCCGTTCGCCCGCTCGCCCGGCATCGGCGTCAGAACCGCCAGCCCACGCCGATGCTCGTCTCGAGGGTGCCGACCGAATCGTCGAACCGCTCGAGCACCTTGTCGAGATAGCGGTAACGCGCCTCGAGGTCGATCAGCACGTGCCTGCCGGCGAAGTACTTCGCGCCGATGCCGGCATTCACCGTGTAACCGTCGTCGTCGCCGATCGACACCGTCTGCCCGTCGACCAGGCCCGTGAGCGGACGGTCGAGATTCGCAGACGCGTAGCCCACGCCGAAGGCCACGTAGGGCGCCCAATGCTCGCTCGAGGCGAAGTGCCAAACCGCGTCGACGTCGAAGGTGGTGAGATCGAGGTCGACGTCGCCGCCTGCGAGGTTCGTGACGGAGTTCGGGCTCTGCTCGAGCGACAGCTGGATCGCCCACGACGGCGTGAAGTTGTAGGCGTAACGCACGCCGTAGGTCACGGCGTCGTCGAGCTCCGGCCGCCGGCCCGAGAGGTCGACGTCCGTGATCTTGTCGCCGAACAGCTGGCCGGCGTGGATCTGTATTTCGTTCCTGTCGCGGCCGAGCTCCTGAGCGGCGGCAGGCGCCGCGTTCAAGCTGAGAGCTCCGAGCGCCGCCAACCCAATCGATGTCCATTGCAATCGCATTTCGTTCTCCATCCTTGTGAAACAACAACCATGTAAAACACGTGGGGTCGAGCCGTCATCGTAGGTGCGCGTCGAGCGCCGCCGCATCGATCGGAGGAGCGAACGGCCGGCGCGACTCCGGGCGACCCGCGTCTATCCCGTTGGAGAGAGCGCGCCGAGTCGCGAGCGGCTGCGTGACCGTCGAATGAGAAGCCGCTGCGATCTCGCTCCTGACGAGGGCCTCGCGTTCGGCGCGGTATTCGGCGATCCGGCTTCGTTCGGCCGCCGCGAGCGCCCGCCGCAGAGCGGCGGCGTCGAGATCCCGGCAGTAAGCCGGCGTTCCGGGCTGCTGCCGCCAGGAGTCCGCGAGCTCGCCGCCGTCGACCGGGTCGAAGCCGAGGGCGTCGACCAGGCGAAGCACCGTCCTGGCATGCGACGAGTCGCCGAAGACCGAGAGGGCGATGCGCCCCCTCGTTCCCCTCGGAACGCCCTTGTCGAGCAGGCTCTTGGCGACGATGTTGTTGAACGCCTTGATCACGGGACGGCCGATCTGCCGCGCCACCCACTCGCTGTCGGGCATGCCTTGCTCGATCGCGTCGATTCGGCCGTCGCGCAGCTCGGGAAAGTAGTTGCCGGCATCGATGACCACGACGCTACTCGGTACGTTCGCAAACAGGCCCCGCGGAAGCTCGGCGACGGACTTCATCGGGATCGCGAGGACGACGATCTCGCCGGAGTGGGCAGCGTCGGCGACGGATAAGGGTGCCGCGCCGATGTAGGCAGCCAAGGCGGCGAGACTTTCCGGGCCTCTGGAGCTCGCGATCGACACGCGATGACCCGGCCTCGCGAGGTGGCGCGAAAGCACTTGGCCCACGCTTCCGGCGCCGATGATTCCGATTCTCATGCGCGCAGTTCCTTTCGATTCGATCACCGGCGACGCGCACGGCTACGTTGCCGAAGCGCGTTGGGGAATCTTCAATTCGGACCGGTGTGGGGTGTACACCGTGGGGGAGGTGTCCGCTCGAGAGCCGTTCGCAGTCGGCGGCGTAGAAAAAAAACGCCATTGGCGGAGCGACGCGCCTCGGGGTCGGCCGCCGCGCCGTCGTCCCTGACGGCGGCGGCCTCGATCGCCACGGATCGCCACTCCTTCGGCATCGTTCGCTCCTCGTCCGAAACGTAACTTAAGCGACCCGGCTGACCGCGCGCATCGAGCAAGCGGCAGAGGAACTTGGTCGCCTTCGGACGAGCGGCGCTTACCTCTTTGGAGAGAGGCGGCCGTGCACGTTCTCGACCTGCGTCATCGCGCCGTGAGGCAAGTCTCCCGAAAGAGAGATCGACGCCTGGTCGGTATGCGCGGCCGCCACGGCGGCGGTGAACCGCTGTCGCGAGACCGCGCGCGGCTCTAACGCAGCACGCCGTCGGGCACGGCCGGTCTACTCGGCGACGGTGAGCGCGCTCGGCCTGAGCGCGAACGCACCTGCGTGGCCGCCGGCGAGCACCTCGTCCAACACGTCGTCGGCGGCCGGTTGCGCGCGGTGCTGCTTCGCGAGCAACACATAGAGCGCGGGCACCACGAACAGCGTGAAGATCGTCCCGATCGTCATCCCGCCGACGAGCACGAGCCCGATCGAGTTGCGCGCCGCGGCGCCCGGACCATCCACGAGCGTGAGTGGGAAATGGCCCGCCACCGTGGCCACCGACGTCATCAGCACCGGCCGCAAGCGCGTCACGGCCGCCTCTTTCACCGCCTCGATCTTGCTCAAGCCCCGCTCTTGCGTCTTGTTCGCGAACTCGACGATGAGGATGCCGTTCTTCGCCACGAGGCCCACGAGGGTCACGAGTCCCACCTGGGCGTAGATGTTCAGCGTCGTCGTCCAGCCGTCGGTGAAATACCGCAGGCCGACGTCGGGCATCTTCAACACGGTGAAGATCAGCGCGCCGAACATGGCGAGCGGTACGGAGCCGAGCAGGATCACGAGGGGGTCGCGGAACGAGTTGAACTGCACCGCGAGCACGAGAAAGATCGCGACGATCGCCATGCCGAGCGCGGGCAGGAACTTACCGCCTTCGGTCCTGAGCTGCCGCGACTCGCCGGTGTAGTTGATCGTGTAGCCCGGCGGCAGGATCTCGCGTGCCGCGGCTTCGAGCACCTTCAGGCCCTCGTCCACTTGCGCGGTCATGCCCGAGAGCTTGATCGCGTTCAGCTGCTGGAAGCGGTTGAGCGTGCGCGGCACCGTGGAGTCGCGCAGCGTGGCGATCGTGCTGAGCGGCACGAGCCGGCCCTCCGGGCCGGTCACGAAGATGCTCCCGAGCTGCTCGGGGTTCAGGCGGTTCGCACGCGCGACTTGGGGGATGACCTTGTACGCGCGGCCGTCGATGTTGAAGCGGTTCACGTAGTTGCCGCCGAGCGCGGCCGCCAAGTCGGCCCCGACTTGCGCGTTGTTGAGACCCAGCGCCGCAACCTTGTCGTAGTCGATCACGATCTCCGACTGCGGCTGGTCGTACTTCAAGTCGATCTCGGGCGGGAAGTAGAAGACGCCGCTCTCGGCCGCCTTCTGCTGCAGCCGCTGCGCGTACTCGAGCATCTGCTCCGGCTCGTCGGTGGACGTGATCACGAACTCGACCGGATAGTTGCTGCCGCCCGGCAACGCGGGCGGGCGGCCCGCGTACACCTGGAGTCCCGGCACGGCCGACAGCTTGGTCTGGAGCCCCGGCAGGATCTCCGCGATCGAGCGGTCGCGTTGGTTCCACGGCTTGAGCACCATGCCCGCGAAACCGCCCACACCCTGCGCGACGCCCATCGGATCGGTGGGCGAGAGCAGCAGCTGGAAGGTCAGCTCGCGCTCGGGCTCGGCGAGGAAGATCTTCTCGACCGCCTTGCCGTAGTGGATCTTCTGATCCGCCGACGCGTTCGCCTGGTTCTGGATGATGCCGAACGTGAAGCCTTGGTCCTCGAGCGGCGCGAGCTCCTTGCCCGAGAACATGTACATCGGGATGGCGAGCAGCGAGAGCGCGCCCCAGATCGTGTAGACAGCCGGCCGCGCGGCGAGCGTCTTGTCGAGCGCCGTGCCGTACGCGCGCCGCAGCGCGTCGAACGCGCGGTCGACGCGCGCGACCAGCCCGCGCTCGTTGCGGTGCGGACGCAGGAGCCGCGCGCTCATCATCGGCGACAGCGTGAGCGCGACGACGCCCGAGATCATCACCGCGCCCGCGAGCGTGAGCGCGAACTCGCGGAACAGCGCGCCGGTGAGCCCGCCCTGCAGCCCGATGGGCGTATAGACGGCCGCGAGCGTCACGGTCATCGCTATGATTGGGCCGATGAGCTCGCGCGCGCCCAGCCGTGCGGCTTCCGTCGCGGAACGGCCCGCTCGCATGTGCCGATCCACGTTCTCGACCATCACGATCGCGTCGTCGACCACGAGGCCCACGGCGAGCACGATCGCGAGCAGCGTGAGCAGATTCAGCGTGAAGCCGAACATTTGCATTAGGAACACGGCGCCGATCAGCGACACGGGGATCGCCACCACCGGCACGAGCACGGACCGCACCGAGCCCAAGAATAGGAAGATCACCAGCACGACGATCAGGAGGGTGTCGGTGAGCGTGCCTTCCACCTCGTGGATGGCGTCGCTCACGTACGCGGACGCGTCATAGACGATCGCGGCCTTCATACCCGCGGGCAGGTCGCGCTGGATCTCCTCGACGTCGGCGCGGATGCTCTTCACCACCTCGATCGTGTTCGCCGTCGGCAGCGGCTGCACTCCGAGGAACACGGTCGACTCGCCGTTCATCGTGACCGTCGTGTCGTAGTCCTCGGCCCCGAGCTCCACCTCCGCCACGTCGCGGAGCCGCACGATCGTGTCGTTCTCGCGGCGGATTACGAGGTCGCGGAACTCCTCTTGAGTGTGCAGGTCGGTGTTGGTCGTGAGGTTCACCTGCACGAAGGCGCCCTTGGTGCCGCCGACGGCCGACAGATAGTTGTTCGCGGCGAGCGCGGCGCGCACGTCGGCCGGGCTCACGCCGTGAGCCGCCATGCGGTCCGGATCGAGCCACACGCGCATGGCGTAGGTGCGAGCGCCGAAGATCTGGATTTCCTGCACGCCCGCGAGCGCGGCGAGCCGCGGCTGCACGCTGCGCACGATGTAGTCGGTGATCTCGCTCTGCGAGCGCGAGTCCGACGAGAAGCTCAAGTACGCCGCCGCGAAGTCGGAATCGGCCGTCGCCACGCTGATCGAGGGAATCTCCGCCTCCGTGGGCAGCTCATTGCGCACCTGGTTGACTTTCGCCGTGATGTCGACGAGCGCCTTGGTAGTGTCGTAGTTGATCTTGAGCCGTGCGCTCACTAGAGACAGACCGAGCAGGCTCTTCGACTCCACGTACTCGATGCCGTCCACGGAGGCGATCGAGCGCTCGATCGCGCTCGTCACGAAGCCGCGCACGACGTCCGCGCTCGCGCCCACGTAAACCGTCGACACGCTCACGACGGCGTTGTCGCTGCGGGGATACTGCCGCACGCTGAGCGTGCGCCAGGCGTTCAGGCCCGCGATCACGATCACGACGCTCACGACGATCGCGAGCACGGGCCGGCGGACGAAAAGATCGGTGAATGCTTTCATGACGGCTCCCGGGTTTGACCCCGGCGCCAGAGCACCTCTCTGGCACCGGGGTCTGACCCAAATTTGCTCAGCCGTTGTTCGGCGCCGGCGCGAGCGCGAACTCGGGCGTCAGGGTGTTGTCGACGACCACCGGCATCCCGGCGTGCAGCTTGAAGACGCCCGTCGCGACCACTTGGTCGTCGGGTTGCACGCCGCGCTCCACCACCACGAAGTCGCCGCGCCGCGTGCCGAGTTTCACGGGCTGCTGGCGCAGGACGAGCTCCGCCGCGCCTTCGCTCGCGGGCTCGATCACGAAGATCGAATCGCCGTGCGGCGAGTGCACGACGGCCGTCGCCGGAATCACGTCCACGGGCGCCGCGGTGCCGAGCGCCACGTCCACCGACACGAACATGCCGGGCTTGAATGCGCCGTCACCGTTCGCGAACGTGGCCTGGATGCGGACGTTGCGAGTGGCGGCGTCCACGTCCGGCTCCACCGCGGTGATCTCGCCCGAGAACTCCTGCCCGGGGTAGGCGTCGGCGGTAGCCGCCACGATCAGCCCCTCGCGCACCTCGCCGAGCCGCTGCTGCGGCAGCGAGAACTCGACGTACACGGGGTCGAGCGATTGCAGCGACACCACCGGGCTTCCCTTCGCAAGGTAGGCGCCGACGCTCACGCGCCGGATGCCGAGCCGGCCGGCGAACGGTGCGCGCACGACCTTCTTGGCGATGACGGCGCGGATGTTGTCGACCTGGGCGTTCGCCTGCTTCCAGGTGGCCTCAGTCTGCTCGAGGTCCGACTGCGCGATGGCGCGCTGCGCGATCAGGCGCTTGGCGCGCTCGAACGCGAGGCGCGCGAGATCGGCGCCGGCTTCGGCGGCACGCAGCTGGCTCTGCTCGACCTCGTCGTCGAGCAGCACGAGCTCGTCGCCGGCCTTCACCACCGACCCCGCCGCAAACAGGATCTTGCGCACCACGCCGTCGGCCTCGGTGCTGACGTGGGTGCCTTGCACGGCCACGACCGAGCCCACCGACGACACTCGCGACTCCCAGTGCTGCCGCGCCACGGCCACCGAATTGACGCGCTCGGCCGGCGAAACCTGGTTCGCGAACGCCTCGCCGATCGCCGCGAATTGCAGCGCCTTGATCCCGGCGATGCTCCCTACGATCACTACGACTGCGGCGATGCCCGCCGCCGCGGTCTTTCCCTTTGGTGTTTTCACGCGGTCGCTCCTTCAGCGTGGTTCGAATACTAGAAAGACGATCCAGCGGCTCGTGGATCGACAATTCCGAGGAAAAAAAGATTTCGTTGCAGCGCGCCGGACCCCTGCAGGCGCTCGCAGCCCGCGCCGGCGGGGCCGGCGGCCGGGTCACGTGGCGCCGAGGCTACGGGGTCGCGCCGCCCTCGAGTATCGCCCGGCAGGGATGCTCGCCGCGGCCATTCGGAGGGGACGACGCTCCCCCTTTCGGGAGAGCCGCGACGACGACGTCGATGTAGGGCAGCGAGCGCTGGGACGCGCGGGAGCGCGGCCCGGCCCGCTCCACGAGCTCGATCTCGTTGCCATCGGGATCGTGCACGTACAACGACGCGCCGCTGCGCCCGCGAAAGATGTGGTCGGGCTCGCCGCTGTCGCGCGCGACCTTGACGCCGAGGTCCCACACTATCTCGCGTACCTCCTCGAGGTTCGTCACGACGAACGCCCAGCGCCGGCCCCGGCGTCGACTCCGGGCTGCCTCGTCGGGCGCCGCGCAACGCGGCCGCAGCCAGATTTCGGCCCCTCCGCGCGCCGCGAGCAGCAGCTCGCCGGCACCGACTCCGGCCAACGCCGAGGGCCGCCGGAATCCGAACACTCTGCGATAGAACTCCACCGACCTGGCAAGGTCGCTCACCGGCACCACGAGCCGCTCGAGGTGGCGGCGCGGCGTGTCGGGCACGTGCACGCCGGACCAGTCGGCGATGGCGTTCATGGGAATCACGGGTAACTCGAGCTCCGCAAGGGTCATCTGGCTCTCCATATTGTCGCGAGCGGCGCAACGCGTCGCGCTCGAAAACAGTCGACGTAGGAGATTTTCGCGCGGCCGCCGCGCCGGCGTCTTGAACAAACCGGCCCGCGAGCGCGGCGGGGATTCTAGGCGTAGTCCGCCGCCGCGAGCTCGGACGGATGCGCGAGGGTTCGCAGCCTGTTGGGCGTGTAGTCCGTGAAGTGTGCGACCTCGCGGGTCATGTGCGCCTGATCGGCGAACCCGCATTCGACGGCGAGGCCGGACAGCGACACGTGCCCCGTGCGCGCGCGCAGGACATGCAGCGCGCGTTGGACGCGAACGATGCGCTGCACGAGCTTCGGCCCCATGCCCACGGCGTCGACGAACCGCCGGCGCAACTTTCTGTCCGACCAATTCACTTGCCGCGACAGGTCGTCGATGGAGCTGCGCGCGTTCGTGCCGAGCCAGGCGATGGCCGAGCGGACGGTGCCGTCGGTCGAGCGGTCGCCGTTGGCCGCGCCGCGCCGCAGCAGCTCCGGGACGATGGCGTGCAGGGACCGTCGCGACAATTGCTCGGCGAGATCGAGCGGCGCGCGCAGCACGTCGTAAAGCGCCACCTTGCGGTCCAAGAGCTCGGCGGGCGCGCAGTCGAGCACGTGCCGGGCGGCCCCGGGGTGCAGCCGCGCGCCTTCGATCGAGATCCCCGCGGGAAGCGCGAGTTGCCGCGCCGCCGTGGGCGGGCCCATGACGAGCGCGCGGCTACCGTTGACGCTGAGCACGTCGACGGTTAAATCCGGCAGAACGTGATGCCGATAGCCTTCGCCGGTCGGATCCACGCGCAGGGTCCAGAAGCACACGACGTCCGCGGCCAGGTCCCTGGGCGGCGCCGTTTCGGTGTAGCGCACCGCGCCGGCCTCGTAGACGCGAGTCATGGCGCCGGGCTCCGTGCCCGCGGCTTCGAGCGAGGGGGTCATCATCTGCAACATGCAACGCATGCGTCTTCTCCCTGACGGCGCAAGACGGTCGATCCTCCCGCCGATTATCGCTCCGCGGTTTGCCCCCCGTCATTCTGTTCGGCGAGTTTCGAAGGGACGATCCGCGGCGGCGCGCTTTGGCGCGGGGCCGGTCCGGAGTTTGGCTCGCGGTGCTCGGGCGGGTCTTGAAGAAATCGGACAGCGTCTCGACGGCGGTGTCCCTCGTCATCGCAAGGCTCGGCGTCGGCCACGACGTCACGTCGCCTTGCCACGACGTCCAGCACTTCCTTGACCCATCGTAATGCGATGTATAGCATAACGATGGATGGACGCACAAACGCTCAAAGGTCACCTCGAGCTGCTTCTCCTTTCCGTCGTTGCCGACGCCCCCGGGCACGGCTATGCGATCGCCGAGGCGCTGCGCGTGCGCAGCCGCTCGCTCATCGACCTGCCGGAGGGCACGCTGTATCCCGCCCTGCATCGTCTCGAGGACGCCGGGTTCATCTCCGGCCGCTGGTCGGAGGTCAACGGCCGCCGCCGGCGCGTCTATCAGCTCACGAGCAAGGGAGAGCGATTCCGGGCGCAGAAACACCGGGACTGGGACCTCTTCGCCCGCACGGTGTACGACGTGGTCGGAGGCCGACCATGAGCGACGATCCGGTCAGGGAATACATCGACGAGCTCGGGCGCGCGCTCCGATCTCGCGGCACGTTCGACGCGGGCCTTCTCACCGAAATGCGGGATCACCTGATCGACGCGACCGAAAAAGGCGTCCGTCGCGGGCTGCCCGCGGCCGTCGCCCGGCGTGAGGCGATCGCGCGATTCGGCACGCCCGACTGTGTTGCGGCGGAGGTCGCCGCCGAGACGCCGCGATGGGAACGCCGAGCCCTCTTGGTGCTTTGCACACTCACGTTGCTCGCGAGCGCCTACTTGAGCCTGTCTCTCTTGATTCTCCGTCCACCCGGTGCCGATTTCGGGGAGTGGTTCGTTCAGGCCGCGCTGTTCTTCGCGCAGGGCGCGGCGACGATCGTCGTGCTCAACGGTGGTGGATCGCGATCAGCCTGGAACCGCGGTCTCCTCACCGCGGGAGCGATCGTCATCGCATTCGTCGGCGGGAAGTCGCTGTACGGCGCCGGGACCGGCCATTTTGACGGCTACAGCCTGGTGCTCGGAGCCCTTCTGAGCGCTCAGGGACTCGTGACGATCATGCATTTCCAGCGGCGCACCAGGCCTTTCGCGCGGGAATTTCGATGACGAGCGTGCAGGAGACCCCGCAGGTATTCATGCTGCTGCTCCTGCTGTGTCTACTGGCGTCGCTGATCACGTTCACCGTCGCCGCGTACCGCGCGATTCGAGGACGCCGCGCAGGCGCACTGACGCTTCTCGCTCGCTGGGGCTTGTGCGCGATCGCTTACTTGATCGTCTCCGCGGGTGTGTCCGTCTTCAAGCCCACGAAGATCGTCGCGCTGGATCAGGACTGGTGCTTCGACGATTGGTGTATCGCGGTGGAGCGGGTCACGAGCGGTCCATCGGCGGAGCTCGGGCGCGCCGTCTACACGACGGACGTGCGCATCTTCAATGCGGCTCGCTCTCCGGAAGCCGTGAAGGGGTTCTGGGTGTACCTGCGCGACGAGCTCGACCGTCGCTATGAGCCCATGCCCGGCTCGTGGGTGGACGTAGTCACCGCCCCTGTCGCACCGCACTCGTCTGCCCGCACGTCAATCGCGTTCGTCGTGCCGCAGGATGTTCGCGAGCTCGGGCTCGTAACTGGCCACGGGAGCGGGACGCCGTGCGCGCTCGTCCCTAGCCTCCTCGAGATCGGGCAGGGCGGCTGTCTGTTTCACAGACCGAACATGATTCGCGTGCTCTGATCGGAAGCGGTATGTTCGAGAAGAGCTTGGCAGTCGACGATCACCGGCCCTCGCTGTCACGCTCGCAGACCGGGAGGCTAGGATCGGAACGGAGGCGTGCGCTAGTAAGAGTTCGACAAAGACGACAACACGTCGACAGCGTCTCCCGGATCTGAAGCGCTGACTCGGCTTGCCCGGTCGCGATCTCGACCGACGGTGTCATCGGAACATTTCGAGATCGATCGACTCGGCCACGGCCTTGTACCCCGCGTCGCTGCCGTGCAGATGGTCGCCGGCCTGAAACGCGTCCTTCATTTGCGTCGGCTTCGCCGGATCGCGGAACGCCGCGTCGAAGTCGAGCACGCCGTCGAATTCCTTGCTCGTGCGGATCCAGTCGTTGATTGCTTGCCGCACCGTGTTGCCCTCGGCGGAGTAATACACCGCGCCCTCGTACGGCGCGATCGTGGCGCCGTAGATCTTGAGCCCCTTCGCGTGGGCGCGTGCGATCAGTTGCCGGTAGCCCGCGATCATCGCGTCGCGCGTCGGCTTCACGGCCGGGGGTGGCATGACGGCTGCGAGCGGGCCTTCGAGCTTGCCGAAGCCCAACCCCAAGTCGTTCACCCCTTCGAACACGATCACGTGACTCGCGCCGGGCACCGAGAGCACGTCGCGGTCGAACCGCGCGAGCGCGCTCTGGCCGGCGCCGTCGGCGAGCACCTGGTTGCCGCTGATGCCGTGGTTCACCACGCCGAAGCGGGTGCCGTCTCGGCGCGCGCTCAAGCGCTCGGCGAACAGATCGGGCCAGCGCTTGTTCGCGCCCGGCGTGGAGCCCACGCCGTCGCTGATCGAGTCGCCGAGCACCACCACGGCCTGCGCGCGCGTGGCGAGCACCTCCACGCCCGAGAGGTACGCGCGCATCTGCATCGTCTGCGCCGGCGCGAACGTGCCTTGCGTGAAGTTGCCCTTCGCGGACACGTACGCGTCCTGCATGCCGGTGCCGTGGCAGGTGCACGCGCCAGGTACAAGCTCACGGAGAGCGCCGCGAGATCGTCCACTTTCAAATCGATCGGATCGCTCAACAGAGGCGAGCCGGCCGGGATCACCGCGGTCGCGCGGCCGTCGAACGTGACGGCGTGCTCGGTGCCGGCCTTCACCTTGTCAGCGCCGTCCGCGAGCGCCAAGCGCGCGGCGCCGATCGTGATGGCCTTCGTGCCGTACTCGTTCGTGAGGCGCAGCCGCACGCGGTCGCCGCCGACGCTCAAGCGCACGATCTGGCGCACGGTTTGGTCGTTGAAGCTCGGCGTGCCCGGAAACGGGCCCGCGCCCGCGCTCGGCGGCAGCGGCGACGCGCCCCAGCTTCCCACCCACTTCGGCTCCTGCGCGTGCGCGGCGAGCGTCGCCAGCAGCAGAGCCGCGGCCGCGAGACGAATGACGTTGTGCATGTGTGCAGTTCCCGGAATGAGAGGACGCTTATCGTACGGCGGCGCCGAGCGCGGGGCGAGCGCCGGAACGCGCAGCTCTCGTCACAGCCGCTAGTGTTTGAGCTCCGTTCCGCCACCCGACGGCTCGGCGGCGCCGCCGTTCTGCACGAACTCGCCGTCGAGCGAGAACAGCCACACGCTGTCCCCGTGCTTGGTGCCCGGAAAGAACGCCCCCGCCGACAATGCCACCACGTACTGCTTGCCGTTGCGCTCGAACGTGCTGACGGCAGCGTGAATGCCGGCGTCGGTCTCGTACTCCCAGAGCAAGTCGCCGTTCGCCTTGTCGAGCGCGGTGAGGCGGCCGTCGTTGCGGCCGATGAAGACGAGCCCGCCGCGCGTCGCGGTCGACCCCGCGTAGCACATCTCGCCCCATTGTTGCCGCCACGCGATCCGGTTGGTCCGCACGTCCACCGCCGCGAACACGCCGCGCCGCGGCACGCCGGAGCGCTTGTACTCGCCGCCGAAGTAGCGCGTACCGGGGATCGGCATGCTCCACTCCACGCCGCCTTCCTTCGTCGAGTACGCGGCCGCGCCGTCCTGCGCGCACACGTAGAACAGATTCGTCTCGGGGTCGTACGAGCTCGGCGGCCAGTTCGCGCCGCCGGTGCCGAGCGGCTTCATCACCACGGGCTCGTCCCAGAACGGCGTGAAGATGCGCCCGTTGTTCACGAGCTTGAAACCTTCGGGCGTCATGTCGATCTCGTGCGGCACCACCGGATCGCCGATCGGGTAGGGTTGCGTCGCAGCCGTCGCCTGCCGCGGCTCTTGCGGAACGGGCCGTTCCTCGATGCCCACGAGAGGTTTTCCGGTGAGCCGGTCGAGGATGTACACGAACCCCGTCTTGCTGACCTCGACGATACCGTTGCGCAACTTGCCGTCGTACATCGCGTCGAACAGAACCACGGGATTCGGCGAGTCGTAATCCCACAGGTCGTGATGCACCTGCTGGAAGTGCCATCGGTAGCTGCCAGTTCGAGCATCGATAGCCACGATCGACGAGCTGAACAAGTTGTCGCCGGCGCGCACGGAGCCGTTCAAGTCGGGGCCGGGGTTGCCGGTGGAGAAGTAGACCAGCCCGAGGTCGGGGTCGACCGCCGGCGTCTGCCACACGGCGGCGCCGCCGTACATCCAGGTGTCGTTGTCGGAGGGCCAGGTGTCGTGACCGGCTTCGCCGGGACCCGGGATCGTGTAGAACGTCCACGCGAGCTTGCCGGTGCGGGCGTCGAACGCCTTCACGCGGCCGCGGCTGCCGCGGTCGCCCCCGGCGAAGCCCGTGATCAACAGGCCGTCGTAGTAGAGCGGCGCGGTGGTGATGCTGAAGCCGTCGTCGTTGCGCTCGGCTTGCACGCTCCACGCGACTTTGCCGGTGGCTTGATCGAGCGCCACCAGCTTGCCGTCGAGCTGGCCGGTGAAGATCTTGCCGTCGCCGATCGCGACCCCGCGGCTCATCCAGCCGCAGCAGATCACCGTGATGTTCGGGTCGAGGTGCGCCTGGTAGGTCCAGAGGATCTTGCCGCTGTCGGCGTCGAGCGCGAACACGTCGTTCGCGCCCGTGGCGATATAGATCACGCCGTTGTAGACGATCGGCTGCGCCTGGCCGGAGAACTTGGTGTCGAGGCCTGAGCCGTTGAGATGCGTGCGCCAGCGTGGCTTGAGCTCCGACACGTTGTCGCGGTTGATGCGCGCGAGCGGGGAGTAGCGCTGGTTGTAGACGTTGCCGCCGTTGGTGAGCCAGGCGTCGGTGGGCGCGGCGGTGAGCTGCTTGGCGGAGAAGGCCGGGGCGCGGGATGGCGTCGGTTGCGCATGGCCGGCGCCGGGCGCGAGCGTGGCGACGGCCAGCGCTGCGAGCGAAACGAACGGCTGAGATGGACGCATCGCTTGAGCCCCCGAGAGCCGCTGGAGTGAGCCTGCATACTCTACTCGACGGGCGACCTACGCGGAAAAACAGCGGCGGGTTACTCTCCGTCCCCGGCGCTTCGCTGCCCGCGGCGCGCCTCGACTGAAAAAGTAACCTGTCCCTATTCTTACTGACCTGCTGGATGGCTTAATATCCCGCGAGCAAGACCGATCGCGGGCAGAACAATGACAACGCCTTTCGCGCTTCTAGTCGGCTTCCTGGTCCTCGCCGCGCCTACTTTGACGTTGTCGGGCGAGCTCGTCATTCCGCAGGGGACGGTGGTGTTCGGCGAGCTCGAGGAGCGCGTCACGTCGAACGAGAGCAAATTCCGCATCGGCTATGAGGTCGACGGGCACGTGTGGAAGGACGTCGTCGTCGACGGACGCACCGTGATTCCCGCCGGCACGTCGCTGGTGCTGCGCATCAGCAATCTCGACGCGCGCAGCGCGGGCGGCCACGGCGGCTCCATCGAGATCATGGCCGTGTCGGTGAAAGCTGCCGACGGCACCGAGATCTCTCTCAAAGGCGGCTACGACAGGTCCGGCGGCGATCGTACCGGGTTGACGCGGGCCCTGTCGTACATCCTTTGGCCGGCCGGGTTCCTGCCGGGTCGCCAGGCCGTGCTGGACGTGGGCACGGTATTCGACGCGACGATTCCCGCCGAGACGAGCATCCACACGCAGGACGGCGTGCTGCCGACGCTCAAGATCGAAGCCGAAAAGCCCAACCTCGCCGTACGCATCGTCTACGACGAGATCGATCAGAAGGCGGAGATCCTGCCGCTCGAGCTCACGCTTTGCCACAAGCCGTTCACGCGCGAGGCCCATGTCGTCGCCGTCAACGACATGAAGGTCAAGCCGATTCTGATCGCGATGATCAGCAGCAAGCGCGGCGACCCGTGCCACGAGTTCAGGGGCAAGGTCTACACCGAAGCGTTGCAGAAGCACTTCAAGCCGGGGATCAATCGGTTCTCGGTGTCGATGGCGGATGCGCAGACAACGCTGGTTCTAAACGTCGAGATGTAGCTCGCGCACCGCGAGCGCGCCAACCGAGGAGACAATCATGATGAAGCCGATTCGAGCAGTCGTTCTTGCCGCATTGTGCCTGGTGAGCGGGTTCGTGTGGGGCGCCGACGCGAGCGGCACCTGGACCGCGAGCTTCGACACGCAAGTGGGCAAGCAGGAATACACGTACACGCTGAAAGTGCAGGGCGCCACGCTCACCGGCACGCTCAAAGGCAATCTGATCACCGACTCGATGCTGTCGGACGGCAAGGTCGACGGCAACAAGCTCTCGTTCACCGAGAAGGGCAGCTACATGGGCATGCCGCTCGAATTCCACTACTTGGGCGAGCTCGCCGGCGACGAGCTCAAGCTCAAGCGCGAGCTCATGGGCTTTCCGGCCGAGGAGTTCACCGCCAAACGCTCGAAGTAGCGCGGCACCTTCCACCGAAAAATAGGGACATGTTGCATTTTCCGTCCGACGCGGTCGCAGCGTGCGGCGCGCCTCAGCGGAAAATGCAACATGTCCCTATTTTTCGGCTTGCGCGATCGCGGGGGCGGCCGCGGTCTTCAGCATCTCGGCGATGCGCTCGGAGTTCGGCACGGGCCGGCCCTGAACCGGCGTCGTCGCGAGGTCGAGCGGCGTCTTGCCTTTGTCGTCCCTCGCCGCGGCGTTCGCGCCGTGCGCGAGCAAAAAGGCGACGACGTCCGCCCAGCCGCGGCCGGCCGCCGAGTGCAGCGCGCTCTGTCCCTGACGATCCGTCACTGAGCTCTGCCGCGCGATCCGCGCCGTGCGGCTCTGGAGGTCCGTGATCGAGGCGTTCACGTCGGCGCCCGCCGCGAGCAGGATCTCGATCGACGAGATCGTTTCGGCCTCGATCTGCTTGCTCGCGAAGTCCGGCGCGCGGTTCGCGCCGAAACCGGGCTCGCGCACGCCGACGGCGGCCGCGGCCATCAGCGGCGTCACACCCATCACGTTCGGTAGATCCACGCGCGCGCCCGCGGCGAGTAGCGCGCGCAGCGCGTCGTTGTCGTGCATGATCGCGGCGCGCAGCAGCGGCGTGGCGCCGACGGTGAGCAGGTCGTCGACGAAGCGCGCGCTGTTGCCGCCGCGTCCCGGGCGATGCATGTTGAGCTGCGGATTCACCGCCACGCCCGCAGCCAGCAACGCCGTCACGAGATCCATGCCTGTGGTGGTCTTCGACTTCGGATACGCGGGCGTGCGCGGCTTGTAGCTGTTCATGTCCACGGCGAGATAGAGCGCCGTGCGTCCCCACCAGTCCGCCACGTGCGGGTTTGCGCCCGCGTCGAGCAACGCCTTGGCGGTGTCGAGCTCGAAGTTGTCGATCGCGACCATGAGTGCGGTGGTGCCGTCCGGCGTCGGCCGGTCGACGTCCTCGCCCGCGCCGAGGATCGCGCGCACGCACTCGACGCAGCCCGAGCGCGCGGCGTAGAGCAGCGGCGTGAGGCCGCCGGTGGGGCGGTACTGCGCGCGCGGCTCGTTGGTGATCTGCCCGCCCCAGTCGTTGGCCGTGGCGCGAGCGCGCACGTCGGCGCCGTGCCCGATGAGCAGCTTCACGAGATCGGGATAGGCGCCATCGGCCGCCCACATGAGCGCCGTTTGCTCGCGCCAGAGCTCGTGCGCGTTCACGTCCGCGCCGGCCGCGATGAGTTTCTTCGCCACGTCCACCGAGCCCGTGCGCGCCGCGAGCATGAGCGTGGTCTCGCCGTCGCCGTTGGCCGCCTTCGCGTCGGCGCCCGCCTTGAGCAACATCTCGGCGATCGGCGCATTCGCCGCTTTCACCGCTTCCGACAGCGGGCTCACGCCGAACCGGTTCTGCGTGCCGGCCTTCGCGCCGTGATCGACCAAGGTGCGCACGAGCTCTGCGTCCAGCTGATACGCGGCCCAGTGCAGCGGCGTGGTGTCGTCGCCCTGCGCCGCGTTGACGTCGGCGCCGCCGGCGATGAGCTCGAGTGCCGCGTCGCGGCGGCCGTTCTCGATCGCGTCGGCGAGGGGGCTGTCGGCGAGCGCGACGATCCATGGCGACAGAGCGGATCCCGCGGTGAGCGAAAACGCGGCGACTCGAACGAGACGGCCGATTGTGCTGCGTCGGACCATAGGGGTAGATCGAGTGCGCATCGCGGGATTCTACCTCGCCCCCCCGGCGCGACCCAACGCTTCACGAGCGGCCGCCTGGCCGCGATTGTGTGCGATCGGCTCGGATTCTCATGTGGCCGGCTGTTCCGACCTTCGATAGCGTCGTCAGTTGAGAGCTAGACGGGCTGTTTGAAGAGGAGGGTCGGTATGAAGTTTGTTCGAATTACCGTGGATCGGAACCACATGGATGGTGAGCCCTGCATACGCGGCCTGCCCATCTCAGTCGCGACAGTGGTCGGTCGAGGATCATGCTCGATCAGGATCTCGCCGTCCTTTACGGCGTCGAAACGCGGGCTCTCGTCCAAGCCGCAAAGCGCAACGCAGAGCGCTTCCCGGGCGATTTCATGTTTCAGCTGAAAGCAGACGAAGTCGCCGCTCTAAGATCACAACTTGTGATCTTAAAGAGCGGGCGAGGGCAGCATCGCAAGTATCTGCCGTACGCGTTCACGGAGCATGGCGCGCTCATGCTCGGCAACGTTCTTCGATCGCCGCGCGCTGTCGCCGTGAGTTTGCTGGTAGTTCGCGCCTTCGTGCGGCTACGAGCAGTCGTTGCGAGTCATCGAGAGCTAGCCGCGAAGATGGACGAGCTCGAACGCAAGCTCGCGACGCACGATCAAACGATCACAGAGCTTCTCGAGGCTATCCGCGAGCTAATGTTGCCAGCGCCGCCATCAGGTCGGCCGATTGGATTTACTGCCAACATCGACGATTGGCAGCCGGAGTAGCCCGTCGGCTTGCGGAACCGGGGACGGTTCAACGAGGGCGAAGCTAAACTCCCGCGATCTCTCCGGTGCTGTCTCCAAGGCTCTTGAGCTCGAGCCCCGCCTTGTTCACCACGGTGAGATGCAGGTTCGAGAAGGTGGTGTAGTCCGGCAGCGTGACGTGCTGTCCGCCCTTCAACGCTCCGTTCGCGCCGCCGACGAGGATGATCGGCAGCGGATAATTGTTGTGCCGATCGCTGTTGCTCATGTTCGAGCCGTACATCAGCAGCGAGTGCTCGAGCAGCGACCCGTCACCGTCCGGCGTCTTCGCGAGCTTGTCGACGAAGTCGGCGAACCGCTGCACGTGGTAGGTCTGCACCTTGATGAGCTTCTCGATGCGCTCCTTGTTGTTCGCGTGATGCGACAGCGGGTGGAACGCGTCCGACACGCCGATGTGGTTGTACGTGCGGTTCGTGCCTTCGGCCACCATGATGTACGACGCGACACGCGTAACGTTGGCCTGATACGCGAGGTGGATCAGGTCGAACATGAGCTTCACCTGCTCGTCGAACTCGGGCAGCTCGCCGATCGGCGTGTCGGGCAGGTCGATGCCGGAGAGATCGCGCTGCGACGCCTTCGCCACGCGCCGCTCCGTCTCGCGCACGGATTCGAGGTAATCGGCGAGCACCTGCTTGTCGGCGGGACCGAGCTCGCGCTCGAGGTCGTTGGTGCGGTGGTTGATCATGTCGAGCAGGCTGCCGCGGCGGTGCACGATCGTGGCGCGCTCCTCGGGCGTGTCGCCGGCGCCAAAGAGCTGCACGAACACTTTGCGCGGGTTGAACTCCATCGGCAGCGGCGTCGTGGGATTGCGGAACGCCAACGTGGAGCTGTAGTAGCACGCGCTCGTGCCGCAGGCCGCGCTCTGGATCGTGGTCTCGGAAGCAACCTCGAGCGACGGCAGCACGCTCTCGCCGCCGATCTTCGCCGCGATCATCTGATCGATCGTCTGCGACATCTGCGCGCCGGCGGCCTTCATGTTGGGCCGTACCCCGCTCAACCACGTGGCCGGCACGATCGTGTGCACCGACCCCTGCGGCGCCTTGTTCTCGAGGTTGCCGAACGACGTCACGTAGCGCTTGTAGGTCTCGAGCGGCGAGAGGATCGGCGACAGCTTGAAGTCCGCCCCCGAGCCGCTCGGCGTCCAGCTGTCCATCGCGGCGCCGTACGGCGTGTTCCACATGATCGCGCCGTGCGGGATGTAGAAGAATCCGGCGCGCAGCTTCGGCGCGGCGGCCGTCTGCGCGAGCGCGGTGGCCGCGGGGATCATCGCGTCGAGCAGCGGCAGGCTGAGCGACACCCCCGCGGCCTTGAGCACGGTGCGCCGGGACAGATGCTTCTTCGTGACGAACATGGCTGCTCCTTGGTGTCAGACACCGCTGGTGTCTGACACCTACTCGGTGCGCGCCTGCACCGGCGCGTGCGTCGTCGCTCCTGCGTCGCGCCGTACGGCCTGCAGGCGAAACGCGTCGCTGTCCACGATTCCGGCGACAATCGCCGAGAACCTGTAATCCTTCGTCTTCGCCTCGCGAACGATGCGCCGCACCTGCGGCATGTCGAAGTACTCGAGCTCGCGGCCCACGGCATACATCATGAGCTTCGCCGTGAGCGCTTGCGCGAGCTGGTCGTCGCGCTCGAGCAGCGCGGCCGTGAGCGACACCGGGCCGTCGACGGCGGTGCCGCCCGGCAGCTCGGACGCCGCGTCGATCGGCGCGGCGGCTTCCTTGTCGCGTGCCCGCCAGGCGCCGGTGGCGCCGAAGTTCTCGAGCGCGAGGCCATACGGGTCGATGACGCCGTGACACGCCTTGCACGTGGGGCTCGTGCGGTGCTTGTCGAGCCGCTCGCGCACGGTCTTCGGCTGCTCGCCCTCGGGCGTGGAGAGATTGGTCTCGACGCCCGGAGGCGGCGGCGTCGGCGGTGTGCCCATGAGCTTGCCGAGCACCCACGCGCCGCGCAGCACCGGCGACGTGCGATCGCCGTACGACGTGCGCAGCAGCACGGCGCCCTTGCCGAGCAAGCCGTGGCGCGCGGGATCCGCGAGCGTCACGCGACGGAACTGCGGGCCGACGATGTCCCCCGCCAGACCATAGTGCCGCGCGAGCCGCTCGTTCACGAACGTGTAGTCGGCGGTGAGCAGCGTCTGCACGTTCTGGTCCTCGAGCAGCACGCTCGCGAGGAACAGCTTGATCTCCTGCGCGAAGTCCTTGCGCAGCGCGTCGGTGAACTCCGGGAACAGGTTCTTGTCGGGTTGCACGGCTTCGAGGTCGTCGACCGCGAGCCAGCCCTCGGCGAAGCCGGTGACGAGCACCTCGGCGCGGAGATCCTTCAGCATCCGCTGAACCTGCGCGCCGAGCACGTCCGGCTTCGCGAGCTCGCCAGACTCGGCGAGCTTCAAGAGCTCGTCGTCCGGCCCCTGGCTCCATAAGAAGAAGGAGAGGCGCGACGCGAGCTCGAGCGGCGTGAGCGCTTGCGCCGTGGCGTTCGCGTCCTTCGACGGCGCAATCGTGCGGTAAAGGAAATCCGGGCTCGCGAGCACGCCCGTGGTCATGAGCTCGATGCCTTCGTCGAATCCTCCGGGTCCTTTGCGGCCTTCCTCGTAGAACGGCATGAGCCGGTCGACGTCGGCGCGGCCTACGGGACGGCGGAACGCGCGGCGGGCGAGATCGGCCGTGATCCGCTCCGCGCACTCGCGCTCGCGGTCCGCGACCTCGGGCTCGCAGACGAACAGCTTCGCGCGGCTCGCGGTGCGCGTGAGGCCCGTCGAGTTGAATGGGCCCACCATGTTGATGCCGCCGACGATGCCCGCCACGCGCCCCGCGCCCGAGTAGCTGAAGCTCGACGCCGGCGTGAACTCGGTGATCTGCTCGTCGCTCGCGGCGCGCGAGCGCTCGACGAACGTGACGGCGACCTCGTGCACACCCGCCTTCACCCGCAGCGGAATCGCGGCGAAGCGCTGCATGATCTGCGCGCGCGCCGGCGCGCCGCCCTGGTCGACGAGCACGCGGTCCTCTTCGCCGCCGATGTCGGCGCGGAACTGCTCGTCGCGGTCGACCAGCACCACGAGCGTCTGGCGCGTCTCGACGGCGCGCGGATAGAGCCCGACGCCGAGGTCCGTGACGGTGATCCGGTACTCGCCGTCGGCCGGGAACGTGTGCGTGAACTTCAGTCCGCCGCGCGTGCCGAGCGGCAGGCCCGGAACGTACGCGTCTTGTTGGCGCGCGGGCGGCGGCGGGAAGTACGCGGTCGCGACCTTCGGCTTCGGCTCGCCGACCGCGAGGTGCGCGACCTCGCTCGCGGCGTTGACGTACTGCTCGACGAACGCGGGTGAGGTGCTCAACGCGGCCGCGATGTTCGAGAAGCCTTCCACCTCGATCTCGGCCGGCAGGTACTCGGACGCGTCGATGTCCACGTCGAGCAGCGCCTTCACCGCGCCCGCGTACTCGGTGCGGCTCAAGCGCTGCGCGGCGACGTAGCCGGCTTGCCGCGGCGCGTGCTCGTCGATGGAGCGCTCGAGGTATGCGACGAGACCGTCGATTTCCTGCGGCGAGGGACGCGGGTTGCCGGGCGGCGGCATCAAATGGCCGCGCAGCTTGCGGACGGCGCCTTCGAAGATCTCGGCGTGCTGTGGGACGGAGTCGGCGCCGAGGCCTTTGAAGGAGATGTCGCCCGCGAGGTCGTCGGGGTTGTGGCACTCGGTGCAGTACTTCTGGATCAGCCCGAAGCGGCGCTGGCCCTGGCCGTGCTGAAACCGGACGGCGAGCACGACGGCCACCGCGGCGATTCCCGCCACGGCGCTTGCTGCCAGCCACCGGTTACGTCGCATAGGCGTCGGCCGTCCTTCGAGGGCGAATCGCAACATTGTCACCTAGAAACGGGGCGGCCGAAATCGAAGAATCGTCAGCTTCGCGGGCACAGAGCGTCGAGGGCTCCATAGCCGCTACTACGGAGCCCACGTCGGCGAGGAACGGATCTCGCGTTCCGGGTTGTGCCGACCTGGCCGCGTGCGCACGCACCCCTCCGCGGATCGTCACGCCCACGGACCGATTCGGCATGTCCGTCCGGAAAATCCGGACGATCCGGCGAGATCGTCCGCGGCCGTGACGATCTTTCCGAGCGCCTCTTCTGCACCAGGACCCGGGTCTGGGATCGCGATCTGCGGCGGCCGGCTCGTCGCGTCAGTCGCTTGTCGTATCCGCGAACGAACTTGTCGATTTTTCGCGCACGCGACGGTGCTAGGCTCTCCCCTGGTTGCCGCGGGAGGGCAGGTCATGGCGAACTCGGTCGTCCACTTCGAGATCTTCGCAAGCGACGTCGAACGCGCGCGCAAGTTCTACGAGCGCGTATTCGGCTGGAGCTTCGAGGTCGGGGGTCCGCCCGACTTCTATCTGATCTCGACGGGCGACGCTAAGGACCCAGGCCTCACGCAGGGGTTGATCGCGAAGCGCCGCGGCCCCGCCGCCGAGGGCTCGCTCAACGCGTTTCGCGTCACGATCAGCGTGCGCTCGATCGACGACGCCACGGCCGCGATAGAAGCCGCGGGCGGCAAGCTCCGTTCGTCCGTCGTGCTCGTTCCGGACGTCGGCAAGGTCGCCGAGTTCGCCGATACCGAGGGCAATATCGCGTGCGTGATCGAGCACGAGAAGAATCACCGGTTCGCGGCGCGCTAGAGCGCACGATGAGCACGGCCGATCCCGCGATGGACACGCTCGCCACGTTGCGCACGTTTGTGGAAGGCTATCCGCAGGGCGGACGCATCGAGCGGCACGTGCACGACGTCGACCAGCTCGCGCTGATCTCGGAGTCCACCGCAGTGGTCGAGACCGACGACTCGTACGTCGTCCATCCGCTCCTGAAGGCGCTGTGGCTACCGGCGGGCGTCTACCACTCGGTGTACTCGTTGCGGCCGTTCTATCTGCACTCGCTCTATTTCAACGCGAGCACCGTGCGCGCCGCGACGGCGCCCGAGGTCCTCGGTCTCGGCAACCTCGCGCGCGAGCTCGTGCTGTTCTTGTGCGCCGCGCCGCGCGCGTCGCAGCGCGGGCCGAAGCACACGCACGCTCTCGCGCTGCTGACGCCACTGCTCGCCGAGGCCAAGCCGCAGTCGTTCACGTTGCCGCGGCCGCGTAGCGAGCGCGCGCGCATGCTTGCCGATTACCTCGCGGCGAGGCCCGACGACGGCCGCTCGCTCGAGCTCGTGGCGGCCGAGGTCGGTGGCGCTAGCCTGCGCACGTTCGAGCGCATGTTCGCCGACGAGACGGGCTTGAGCCTCGCCGTCTGGCGGCGGCAGAGCCGCTTGCTCACGTCGCTCACGCTGCTCGCCGAGGGCAAGAGCGTCGGCGCAGTGGCGCACGCGGTCGGCTACGACAGCGCGGCGGCGTTCAGCACCGCGTTCAAGCAGTGTTTCGGTGTGTCGCCGACGGACTACGCGTCGGCCTGACAAGGGTCAACAAGGCTGCGCTCGAGGGAGGCGCGATGAAGCTCAAATACGTCATGAAGTTCGTGGCCGACATGGACAAGGCCGTCGCGTTCCACCGCGACGTGCTCGGCTTGACGCTCCGGTTCCAGACGCCGGCGTGGACCGAGTTCGACACCGGCGAGACCACGCTCGCGCTGCATCCGAGCTCGGAAGGCTATCCGCCCGGCAGCGTGCAGCTCGCGTACAACACGCCGGACCTCGACGGGTTCTACGCGGCGCGCGACCGGAGCGGCGTGAAGTTCGTGATGCCGCCGACGCCGCTGCACGGCACGACGATGGCGCGGTTCCTCGATAGCGAAGGCGCGGAGACGAGCGTCGGCCGCTAACGTGCTCGCTGCGCCTCCGGTGGGCCGCGGGGAATCAGGTCGCTGACGACGACGGTTGCACCGCGTCGCGTCCCCCGAACCGCCGCCGCAGCGCGTCCCCCGCCAGCGACGTCCACACGAAGAACGACGGAATGAACAGCACCGCGATGAACGTGGCCGCGAGCATCCCGCCGATCACACCCGTGCCGATCGAGTGGCGGCTGCCGGCGCCGGCGCCCGTGGACAGCGCCAGCGGCAGCACGCCCAGGATGAACGCGAGCGACGTCATCACGATCGGCCGGAACCGCAGCCGCGCCGCCTCGATCGCCGCGTCGCGCAGCGGCATGCCCCGGTCGCGGTGCATGTGCGCCGCGAATTCGACGATCAGGATCGCGTTCTTCGCCGCGAGGCCCACGAGCGTGACGAGCCCGATCTGCAAGTACAGATCGTTGTAGAGTCCGCGCAGCCACACCGCGAGGAACGCGCCGAACACCGCGAACGGCACCGCGAGGATCACCGCGAACGGCAGCGTGAGCCGCTCGTACTGCGCCGCGAGGATCAGGAACACCATGAGCACCGCAAGCGCGAAGATGCCGAGCGTGCTCTGGCCGCTCGTCTTCTCCTGGTACGACTCGCCGGACCAGGCGAGCGTGTACCCCTCGGGCAGCACCTTGGCCGCGAGCTCCTCCATCGTCGCGAGACCTTGGCCGGAGCTGAAGCCGGGCGCCGGTCCGCCGAAGAGCCGCGCGGACGGGAACAGGTTGAAGCGCTCGATCAAGTCGGGGCCCGTGATCTCGCGCACCGCGGCGATCGCGGTGAGCGGGATCATCGCGCCGTCCTTCGACCGCACCGACACCTCGCGCAGGTCCTCGGGGTGCTCGCGGAATTTCGCGTCCGACTGCATCTGCACGCGGTACACGCGGCCATCGCGGTTGAAGTCGTTCACGTAGAAGGCGCCGAACGTGCTCTGCAGCGTGACGTTCACGTCGTCCAGGCTCACGCCGAGCAGCTTCGCCTTCTCGACGTCGATGGCCACGTTCACGCGCGGCACCTGCGCCGAGTATGACGTGCCGACACCCGCCACCTCGGGCCGCATTGCGGCGGCCGCGACGAGCGCCTGCGTGGCCTGCTCGAGCGCGACGTAGTCGTTGGTGCGCGACTGCACGAAGCCTTCGAAGCCGCCGGTGTTCGACATGCCTTCCACCGCCGGCGGCGCCACCGAGAACACCGACGCGTCCTTGATCCCCATGCCGGCGCCGAATATCGCGCCCGTAACCGCCTCCGCCGAGAGCCCGGGCGAGCGCCGCTCCGACCAGTCCTTGAGCAGGATGAAGCTTACGCCCGCGTTGCTGCGCTGGCCGTTGGTGAGCACGTCGAAGCCCGTGACCGTGATGTTGTCGTCGAACGCCGGATGCGCGAACGCCGCCTGGTCGAGCTGGTTCAGCGCCGCCTTCGTGCGCTGCAGCGACGCCGCGGGCGGCAGCGCCGCGATCGCGAGCACGTAGCCCTGGTCCTCGGTGGGTGCGAGCGCCCTCGGCGTGGAGCGCTCGAGCCACCAGATCGCGACCGCCATCACCGCGATCGTGGCCACGGCAACGAAGCCATGGCGCATCACCCAGCGGACGCCGTCCGTGTACGCGTGCGTGAACTTCAAGAATCCCCGGTCGAATTTCGCGAGCAGGCCCGTCGGCTCCACCTCGCCGGTCTTGAGCATGCTCGCGCACATCGCGGGCGTGAGCGTGAGCGCAACGAAGCCCGAGATCGTGACCGACACCGCGATCGTGATCGCGAACTGCCGATACATCTCGCCTACGAGCCCGCCCAGGAAAGCCACGGGCAGGAACACCGCGTTCAGCACGAGCACGATTGCGATCACCGGCCGGCTGACCTCGGCCATCGCGCGCCGCGTGGCATCGCGAGCGCTCACGTGCTCGTCGCGCATGTGCCGCTCCACGTTCTCGAGCACGACGATGGCATCATCGACGACAATCCCGATCGCGAGCACCATGCCGAACAGAGTGAGCGAGTTGATCGAGAAACCGAGCAGGTACATGCCCGCGAACGTGCCGACCAGCGACACCGGCACCGCTACCGACGGGATCGCCGTCGCGCGCAGGTTGTAGAGGAACAGCCACACCACGCCGAACACGAGCGCGAGCGCCTCGAAGAACGTGTATGCGACCTCGCGCATCGACGTGCGCACGAATTTGCTCGTGTCGTACGGGATCGCCCATGCGAGGCCGGCCGGGAACTTGGCGCCGAGCTCGTCCATCTTCGCGTAGACCAAGGCTGCGGCTTCCAGCGCGTTCGCGTCGGGCGCCAATTGCAGCGCCGCGCCGATCGTGTTGTGGCCCTTGCGGCTGAGCCCGAACGAGTAGTCGCGCGCGCCGAGCTCGACGCGGGCCACGTCCTTCAGACGCACGATCTGACCGCTGTCGCCGGTGCGCAGCACGATGCGCTCGAACTGCTCGGGGTCCTGGAGCCGCGCCTGGGTGGTGACGCTCAACGTGAGGTCGACGCGCTCGTCGATCGGCTCGTCGCCGAGGCGGCCGGCCGCGGACTGCGCGTTCTGCTCGCGCACGGCGGCGGCCACGTCGGCCGGCGTGAGGCCGAGCTCGGCGAGCCGGTCGGGCTTGAGCCAGATGCGGATCGAGTAGTCGCGCGCGCCGAACACCTGCACGTTGCCCACGCCCGGGATGCGCCGCAGCTCGTCGATGACGTTCGTCGTGGCGTAGTTCGACACGAACAGGTCGTCGTAGCGGCCGTCGGGCGAGTCGAACGTGAGGATCATCAGGAAGCTCGGCAGCGACTTCGCGACCGTGACTCCTTGTCTACGCACTTCCTCGGGCAGCAGTTGCAGCGCGCTCTGCACTCGGTTCTGCACGTTGATCACGGAGATGTCCGCGTTGGTGCCGACGGCGAACGTAATGGCGATCGTGAGCGAGCCCGTGGACGAGCTATTCGAGCGCATGTAGAGCATGTTCTCGACGCCGTTGAGCGCCTGCTCGAGCGGTGCCGCCACGGTCTCGGCGATCACGTCCGAGCTCGCGCCCGGATACGCGGTGCTCACGCTGATCTGCGGCGGCGCGATGTTCGGATACATTGCGATCGGCAGCTCGCGGAATGCCGCGAGGCCCGCGATCACGATGAACGCGGAGACGACCGTCGCGAAGAGCGGCCGGTCGATGAAGAAGTTCGAGATCATGGGCTGCCCGGGACCGGGTTCGCTTGCGCCGGCGGCGCGCCGCCGGCGGCCGCCGCGCCCGCGTTCGCGGCGAGCGCCGTCGCGTGGACCGGCGCGCCGGGCTGGACCTTCAAGATGCCGTCGACGACCACACGCTCGCCGGCGCCGAGGCCGGTGCTGACGACGACGTCGTTGCCCGACGATGCGCCGAGCTCGACGGGCCGCGCCGCGACTCGCTCGCCGTCGCCGACTACCCACACGAACATGCCTTGCGCGCCGTGCAAGATCGCGCGCTTCGGAATCACGAGCGAGCTTGCGACGCTCACGCCGTCGACGTGCACGCGCACTACGCGGCCCGGCCGCAGCACCATCCCGGTGTTGTCGAGCACGGCGCGTACCGCGACCGTGCCCGTCGCGTCGTCGACGCGCGGTGCGATGAACTCGATCCTGGCGTTCGGCCCGACCTGTGCGCCGCGCGCGTCCACGACGCGCACGGCGGCCGCGCCGGGGCTCGCGTCGTCCGCGGCACGCACGAGCTCCGCGTCGCCTTCGGGCAGCGCGATGTCGATGTAGAGGCGATCGGCCTGGACGATATAGGTGAGCAAGCTCGAATCGGCGCCGGCGGTGACGAGGCTGCCTTCGGAGCGCACCTCGCGGCTCGTGAGGCCGTCGATCGGCGCGCGCACGTCGGTATAGGAAAGGTTCAGCTGCGAGCTGCGCAGCGCGGCTTCCGCCGCGGCGACCGCCGCCTGCGCGCTCTCGAACGCGGCGGCCGACGTGTCGCGATCGCGCAGGCTCGCAAGCTTCTGGTCGTAGAGCGGCTCGAGGCGGTCGCGCTCGCGGCGTGCCTGCGCGAGATTCGCCTGCTGCACGCCGAGCTCGGCGCGCGCGCGCTCGGCGTCGGCGCGGAACGGCGCCGGGTCGATGCGGAACAGCAGGTCGCCCGCCTTGACGGCGGCGCCTTCCTCGTAGCGGCGCTCGAGCAGGATGCCGGAGACGCGTGCGCGGACCTCGACCTCGCGGATCCCGCGGAGCTGGGCCGCATATTCCAACGCCAACGGGAGGTCGCGGGGGCGGACCTCGAGCGTGGCGACTTCCGCGGGCGGGAGCGCTTGGGGCGGCTGCGGCTTGTCGCACGCCGCGAGCGCGGCGGCTGCGGCGAACCACAGGGAAAAAAGAGGCTTTCGCCGTCTTGTGAGGGCGCGGTTATCGGTGGGCACGGATCCAGCTCCATCTGGGGCGGAACGGGGCGCTGGTCGGCGCCGGCAGTCCCGGGGGAGGGACATTGTACCGGAGTGTGTGACGCGACATGGTGTGACTCGGCGGAAAGATAACCGGTCGAGGTGTCACCCGATGTCATGTTTGAGAACGACCTAGCGCTTGCTCCGGTCGGTCGGACCCGCCAGGAGCTCCGCGAGTGCGTCGGGATGGCACGGCCGGCTGAAGTAGAACCCCTGCATCTCGTCGCAGGCGTTCAGGCGCAGGAACTCGTGCTGCTGCGCCGTCTCGACGCCTTCGGCCACGACCGTGACGCCGAGTGCCTTGCCGAGCGCGATGATGGCTTCCGTGATCGCCTTGTCCTCGGCGTTGTGCGGGATGTCGCGGACGAACGAGCGGTCGACCTTGAGCGTGTCGATCGGGAAGCGCTTGAGCTGGGAGAGCGACGAGTACCCCGTGCCGAAGTCGTCGATCGCGAGCCGCACGCCCAGTTTCCGAATGGCTTCGGCTTTCGAGGCGGCGAGATCGACGTTGTGCATGATCATGCTCTCGGTGATCTCGAGCTCGAGCAGCTCCGGTGCCATACCCGTGCGCGCGAGCACTTCGGCGATGTCGTCGAGCAGCGCCGGGTCCTTGAACTGGCGCGGGGACATGTTCACCGACATCACGATCTTAGGCAGGCCGCGGCGCTGCCACGCGACGTTCTGCTCGCAGGCCGTCTCGAGCACCCACTTGCCGATCGCTACGATGAGCCCGGAGTCCTCGGCCACGGGGATGAACTGCGTGGGCGACACGGTGCCGACCTCCGGATTCCACCAGCGCAGCAGGGCCTCGGCGCCCTTGATTGCGCCGCTCTGGATGTCGACCTTCGGCTGGTACTGCACCGTGAATTCCTTGCGCTCGAGCGCGCGCGCGAGATGCGTCTCGAGCACGAGACGCTCGACCGACATCGGGCTCGAGTGCATCGAGTAGAACTGATAGTTGTTCTTGCCTTCCTCCTTCGCGAGGTACATCGCCATGTCGGCGTGCTTCATCAGCGTCTGCGCGTCGCGCGCGTCGGCCGGGTAGATGGCGATGCCTACGCTCGCCGTGATCCGGCATTCGTGGCCCATGATCTCGACCGGCACGAGCACGCTCGACAGCACCTTCTTGGCCACGTCGGCCACATCGTCCCCGTCGCCGAGATCCTCGAGCAGCACCACGAACTCGTCGCCGCCGAGCCGCGCGAGCACGTCGGACTGGCGCATGCAGCCGCCGAGCCGCCCGGACATTTCCTTGAGCAGCAGGTCGCCGGCCTCATGGCCGAGCGAGTCGTTGACGATCTTGAACCGGTCGAGATCGATGAACAGCACCGCGCAGCGGCGGTCGTGGCGTTGCGCGGACTCGATGGCGTGGTCGAGCAGCTCGCCGAACACCGCGCGATTCGGCAATCCCGTGAGCTCGTCGTGCGTGGCGAGATACTGCACGCGTTCCTCGGCCAGCTTGCGGTCGGTGATGTCTTCGACGATCGAGACGTCGTAGAGCGGCACGCCCTCGGCATCGCGCCTGAGCGCGCTCGTGATCCGCACCCAGATCACCGCGCCGTCGCGACGCAGGTAGCGCTTCTCCGCATGGAGCGAGGGGATCTCGCCCTCGTGCAGCCGTGCGCGGTCCGCGTCCGTGACGTGCAAGTCGTCCTTGTGCGAAACGTCCCAGATCGTGAGCTTCTCGATTTCGTGGGACGTATAGCCGAGCATCTCGCGCAGCTTGCCGTTCGTCCAAGCGAAGCGGCCGCCGGCCTCGACATGCGCGATGCCCACCGCGGCGAGCTCCACGGTGCTCGCGTAGCGGTTCTCGCTTTCGCGTAGCCGATTCTCGAGCGCGCGGCGCTCCGTCACGTCGTGAATCGTGCCGAACACCGCGACCGGGCGGCCCTGCTCGTCCTTGCGCACCTCGACGAGCTGCTCTACGACCTTGGTGCGGCCGCTCGACGTGACGATCCGAACCTCCATCGGCCGGGCATAGGCCCCGGGATCGGGAGAGACGTTGGTGGGATCGTGCGCGAGCACGGCGTGGTCGTCGGGATGGACCTTGCGCATGAAGCTCTCGAGCGAAGCCTCGTACGTGGCCGGGTCCTCCTCGAGAATCCGATACAGCTCCTCCGACCACCAGCTCTGGTTGGTGACGAGGTTCCATTCCCAATTGCCGATCTTCGCGATGCGCTGCGCCTCGCGGTAGCGAATGTCCGTGAGGTGGAGCGCGGTCTGGAACGCCTTGCGCTCGGTGATGTCCTGCAACGTGCCGAACATCCGTACGGGGCGGCGTTCCGCGTCGAAGGTCACTTCGCCGCGGCTCTGCAAGACCTTTTCCACGCCGTCCGGCAGGATCACGCGGATGTCGGCCACCGGCGCGGCGTGCCCCTGCATCGCGAGCTCGCTGCCCTCCAACAAGCGTTGGCGGTCATCGAGGTGGATGCGCTCGAGGAACAGCGGAAACGGGTCGGCGGCGGACGCCGGGTCGAGACCAACCATGCGATACAGCTCGTCGGACCACCAGTGCCGGTTGTTCGCGACCTCGAGCTCCCAGCTGCCGATCTTCGCGATGCGCTGGGCTTCGTTGAGCCGTGTTTCGCTGCGCGCGATGTCGGCCTGCACGCGGCGATGCTCGGTGACGTCGCGGATCGCACACAGGGCGAGGCGCCGGCCGTCCGTTGCGAGGGGGCGCAGGTTCACCTCGAGCGAGAGCGCGGCGCCGTCCTTGTGGAGGCCGTCCAGCGCCAGCGCCGCGGGGGCCGGTCTCGCGGGCGCCGGAGCGAACAGCTCGTTCCACCGCGCGCTCGCGAGGTCCAGGCCGGCGGGGATCAGCGCCTGAATAGGCTTCGCGAGCAGCTCCACGGTGGCGAACCCGAATAGATGCACGGCGTGCGCGTTGGCGAGCACGATGCGCGCCCGCTCGTCGAGCAGCAGCACGGCGTCGGGAATGCTGTCGAGCACCGCGCTGAACTCGCGGATCGCCGCGCCGGCGTCCGCCCCCGCGGCAGCGCTGAAGTCGAAGCTCAGTTTCTTGTCGACCATGCGGTCATCGGCATAGCTCACGGGCACGCGGCCGCCAGATGCGGCGTTGCAACGGTGCCACGGAATCGCGCCCCCTGTGTTGTGTTATCGGCCAATTGCGACCGGCAGTGAGCGGGGGATCGAAGAAGTGTGAAATACGTCTCCCTCGGGGCATAGACGACATTCTCGACGCGAAGGTCGGCGAGTGGGTGGACAGCTGCCCCAGCACGGCGGGCGGCAAGAACTGGCACCCGATGAGCTTTCACCGCCCGTCGCGGCAAGTGATCATTCCGTTGAGCCAGACCTGCATGTCGTTGCGTGCGCAGGCCATCGAGCAGAAGGCGGGCGGTGGCAGCGGCGGCGGCGCGGACCGCCGCTACTACGAGATGCCGGGCCACGCCCTCTACGTCTTCGCGCTCCCGAAATAATTAGGGACAGGTTACTTTTTCGGCGCGGGGAAGCAGCGCTGCGCGCGCGAAACCCTCGGCGCGCGCGGCTGCGTTGGGTCTCTTGCCCGGCGAAAAAAAGTAACCTGTCCCTGTTTCTTGCCGGTCGTTGGCAGGCCGCGGCGTGAAATGGCACCATGTGGCGTAACACAGGGTACGGCGCCGACATGCAGCAACGTCAGAATCTTCTCATCGCCTTGCTGGGTGCGGCGACGGCGGTTGTCGCGAGCCCGGCGGTCGCGCATCACTCGGCCGCGATGTTCGACGCGACCAAGCAGGTCACGCTCGCGGGCACGGTGAAGGAATTCCAGTGGATGAGCCCGCACTGCTGGATTCAGCTGCTCGTGACCGACCCCGCGCAGCCGAACGCCGCCCCGGTCGAGTGGGGCATCGAGATGGACAACCCGCTGGGTCTTTCGCGCCACGGTTGGAAGCCCGGCAGTCTCAAGCCTGGCGACAAGATCGCGGTGATCGCACACCCGCTGCGCGATGGCAACCACGGCGGCCAAGTCGTGTCGGTGACGACGGCCGACGGCAAGCCGGTCGGCGACGCGCCGGAGGTTTCTAAATGAGACGCGCAATCACCCTCGCCGCGGCCGTGTTGGCCGCCGGCTCGACCACGCTCGCTCACGCGCAGCAGTCCTCGAAGGAGCGGCTGGACGCGTTCGCCAAGCTCCCGGACTGGTCGGGACTCTGGGAGCCGAGCGTGTTCGTCGGCGAAGGCATCGGCCAGAGCTTGAGCGCGAGCGGGGCGCAAGCAGGCATGACGATCTTGGGCGCCAAGGTGCCGTTCAACGCGGAGTGGCAGGCCAAGTTCGACGCGGCCAAGAAGGCCGCCGACGCCGCCGCGGCCGCGGACCCGAATCATCCGCCCGCGCCCGCGTACAACAACTGCGGGTCGCCGCCGTTCATCATGAACATGATGTCGCCCGCGATCTATCAGTGGCGCATCACGCCCGAGGAAACCACGATCGTCGACACGATCAACGGCATTCGGCACATCTACACCGACGGCCGCTCGCATCCGCCGAAGGACGAGCTCTGGCCCACGCGCACGGGCGACTCGATCGGCCATTGGGAGGGCGACACGCTCGTCGTCGACACCGTCGCGATCAAGCCCGACCTTCTGTTGTCGGGTTTCACCTCGGTGCGCATGAGCGACGAGTTGCACTTCCTCGAGCGCATCCGGCTCGCCAACAAGAACGAGCTTCAGGACGAATTCACGCTCGCCGACCCCGCGGCGCTGACCGCGCCGTTCAAGGTCACGTTCTCGTTCTCGCGCGTGACGGATACGAATCGGATGATCGACGAGACGGAGTGCGACTCGACCACCGATCGCAACCCGATCGTGAACGGCCGGTTCACGTTCGAGACGAAGTAGGCCACGACCGAATTAGTAGACGATCAGCGGCTGCAGCCCTGCTTGGTCGCCTCGAACCCGTCGAAGAGCCGCGACGCGCTCGCGTCCGCGAGCGTCTCGATGCGGTGCGGCTGGCCCTTCTCCTCGCTGTACTTCGCGACCGTGCCGCGCGCGCTCAGGAACTTGACCTCGCGCTGCATCTCGTCGTGCCACCGGTACTCGTCGTTCTCGCCGACGTAGAGGTACACGCACATCTTCGAGAGCGCGAGCAGCTTCTTTTCGCTCGGTTGCCAGAGATAGCCGGGGAACGCGGTGACCGACAGGAAGTAGTCGGGGTTCGCGGCCGCCACGTGCATCGCCGCGATGCCGCCGTTCGACGGCCCCGCGACGTGAAACTTGCCGCCGGCGACCTTGTACTCCTGCCGCACCTTGTTCAGGAACTCGGGGAAGATCCGCGCGCCGTCCTCGAAGAACAAGTCGCCGTTCGGCGCGGCCGGCGCGACGACGATGTAGCCGCGCCGCTCGGCCTCGGCGCGGAAGTTGCGCTCCAGCGTGCGGTCGACGGTGTCCATCGTCTGCGGGCCGCCGCCCAGGACGAGCACGGCGGGATAGGTCTTCGCCGCGTCGTAGCCATCGGGCAGTACCACTTTGTACTGCACCTCGGCGCCGGCCACGCGCATGCTTTTCTCGAGCACGCTCGCGGACGCGTCGAGCACCGCGAGCGCGGCGGCGAAGATTGCGATTGAGAAGCACGCCTTGACCGAGCCACGCGTCGCCATTGGATCCCCCCAAGCTTGTGCCGAGCTAGGCGGATGGTACCCCAAAGCAAAATCCCTCCACGGAGGGACCTCCATGGAGGGATTTAGCACCGAGATCGTGCACGGCTCGCGGGAACGCTTCCGAGTCGTCGCCGGCACGCGCGGGTCGCGCTCGAGACCTTGGATCATTCGGCCGTGGTCGCGCCCTCGTCGAGGAACCGGATCGCGAGCTCCGCGAGCTCGGGTGTCGCGAACATCGTGTAGTGCGTGACGCCCGGCAGGATCGCGAGCCGCGACTTCGGCCGTCCCGAGCCGTCCCAGCCGCCGTCGCGCTGGCCGCCGCCGAGCAGGGCGAAGAGCTCTACCGCGTGCGAAGGCGGGAAGATGTCGGCGTCGCCCGCGACGACGAGCGTCCGCGCCTCGATGCCCGCGATCTGACGCGACAGGTCGTAGTCGGCCTTCATCAACGCGCCGAGCTTGTCGAGCAGCCGCGGGAAGTCCTGCGGCCGCGGCGCGAGCCGCGTGTAGAGCTCGTACATCGGCGTGTTCTTCATCGCGTCGGCGGCCGCCGCGGCGATCATGGCTTGCTGCGCGAGGATGTCGGGGTAGTACGCGTCGCGCTTGAACGGCGTGGACGCGAGCACGAGCCGGTCGACGAGCTGGGGGTGTCGGATCGCGACCTGCAGCGCGACCACGCCGCCGAGCGAGTAGCCCATGACGTCGGCGCGGCCGAGCTCGAGTCGCGCGATCAGCGCCGCGACGTCGTCGGCCATGAGCGCGTGGTCGAGCGGCCGGTCGACGTCGGCGGTGCGGCCGTGTCCCTGGAGGTCGACGGCGATCACTTGGCGTCCTTGCGCGACCTTGCCCAGGCTCTCGCCGAACATCTCGATCGCGCCGAGCCCGCCGTGCAGCAGCACGAGGGGTTTGCCGGTGCCGTGGATCTCGTAGTACAGCGAGATGCCGTTGACGTAGGCGTAGCTGCCGCCGCCGGTGATGGCGCCGGCGCCCCACGTGCCGTCCGCGGCTTGCAGGCTCGCCATGGCCGAGACGGCGGCGGCGAACGCGAGGGCTTTGATGACGTTGCGCACGGTGGTCTCCTTTCGGTTGCGTGATTCGAGGTGCTTCTATGGACACGACGAATCACGGCCGCGAGAATCGACACGACCCCTCGAGAGTCTTTTCATCGTCCATCGGAGAAGGCGTCCGTGAAGTACATGCTGTTGATTTACAACGACAAGACGCTGTTGGATGCGCTGCCGTCCGGCGAGTTCGACTCGCGGATGCGCGGCTGCCTCGCCCACGCCGACGACTTGCGGCGCCACGGCAAGCTGCTCGACTCGCAGATGCTCGCCGAGCCCGCGAAGGCGAAGTCGGTGCGGATCCGCAACGAGCGTCAGGTCACGCTTGACGGTCCATTCGCGGAGACGAAGGAGATGATCGCGGGATTCAACGTCATCGAGGCCGACAGCATCGACGAGGCCGTACGCATCGCGGCCGAGTTTCCGTGGGCGCGCACGGGCTGCGTCGAGGTGCGGCCGATCCTCGAGATCGACGCGGTGCGCGCCGCCGTCGGCGCCCCGCGAAAATAGGGACAGGTTACCGGGTCTGACCCCAGGGTCAGACCCCCGTCTGGCCCTGGGGTCTGACCCTAATGCAGGCCGTGCGCTCAGTGAGCGGTGGTCTGCTGGTGCTGCGCGGCGCGCGTGGTGCCGGCTTGTGCGCGCTGCGGCTTGTACGCGCCGGGTACGGCGCGGAACCCTATGCTGAGGCGGTTCCAGGTGTTGATGGCGACCACCGCCAGCGCGAGGTCCACGAGCTCGGTCTCGCTGAAGTGCTCGCGGGCCCTCTCGTAGACGTCGTCGGGCACGTGGTTCTCACTCACTAGCGTGAGGCTCTCGGTCCACTCGAGCGCCGCTCTCTCGCGATCGCTGTAGAACGGCGCCTCGCGCCAGGCGTTGAGCAGGTAGAGCCGCTGCTCGGTCTCGCCGGTCGCGCGCGCGTCCTTGCTGTGCATGTCGAGGCAGAACGCGCAGCCGTTGATCTGCGACGCGCGCATCTTCACGAGCTCGAGCAGACTCGGCTCGAGGCCCGACGCGTTCACGTAGCTCTGTAGTCCCAGCACGGCCTGCACGGCCTTTGGCGAAACCTGCATGATATCGATCCGTGATTTCATCGTGGTGTGCTCCTCTGTTTGCGGTCTTGGTGGCAGCGACCTCCCAGAGCCTGCCGCGCTCTCGCGCAAAAGCAGTGCCTCGGTCGGTCGTGACGCTGGTCGCGTGCCGCATGTCCGATGGACGAACGAACGGGGGCTGATGTGACAGTAGAGCCCGCCCGCCGCCGCAAGTTCCGAAAAATAGGGACATGTTGGATTTTCGGCCGCGCCCGTAACGACTCGAGCCGCGTCGCCGAAAATGCAACATGTCCCTATTTTTCGGGGAAGGAGAAGAGGTCCTCGGCGGCCGGCCGCTCCATGCCCTTTTCGTGGTACTTCTCCCAGATCTGGGCCCACGGCCGGCCGTAGATGTCGGGGTAGGTGTACTCGAACGTGGTGTCGGGCGAGACAGGCGTGGCGATGCCGTCGATCGGATAGATGTGCGGCACGCACTCCATGTAGACGAACGGGTCGTTCTCGTTCAAGTTGCCGCGCTTGTCCCAGGTCTGCACCACGCGCACGGGCTCGACGAGCGCGTCCTCGTCGTAGAGCACGAGCTCGTGCTTGATGCCGACGAGCTTGCCGCCCGCGTCCTTGCGCGGCGTGTAGATCTCGATCGACTGAAACTTGTTGCTGAACTCCATGCCGCCGTGATTGATCCAGCCCTGGACGTTCGACGTCCAGGTGATCAGCGCCTCGCCGTCCCAGAATCCGATCGTGTCGCCGAACCACTGCGGCACCGCGGGCCCGAGCCGCGGCGGGCCGCTGCCGTCCTCGACGAACTCACGCCCGATGTGGATCTGCGTGACGGTGGTTTTCGCCGCGTTGCGCATGTCGATCACGAGGTCGGGCGTCATCACCAAGTTGATTTGCCCGCCGCCGTATTGCGCGATGCGCCGCAGGAAGCCCTCGGGCCAGCAATACGACCCCGGCCACTGCGGCGCGTTGCTGCCCGAGTAGTGATACATCTCCTGCACGAAGCGCTGCTGATACTCGGGCGTGAGCAGCGACAGATACGTCGGGATTTGTAAGATTGCGCCGTAGAACCACGTGGAGGTCTTCGCGCGCTCGCGAGCGTATTGCCCGTTCCAATCGGGCAGCGTGGCCTGCGTGTATTTGGTCGGACCGCCGTGCGTGCGCGACTCCTTCAATAGCGTGTTGTAGTGCTCCTTCGCCGTCTTGAAGCCGTAGGGGCTCACGATCTCCTTGCGCGGATAGTCGCGATCGCAGAACCCCCACGCGGCCGTGCGCGGCGGATCGTTGCCGATCAGCGGCACCTCGTACGCGCCCCAGATCTGTTCGAGGCCGACCGAAGAGTTGCAGCGGTAGTAGCGCGGATCGGACCAGAGGTCGCGGTCCTTGTAGAAATCCTTGGTGGAGAAAATGTCGTGCGGCAGCGGCCTCACGCCCTGCGGCGTCGCGCCGTCGCGCGCCGCGAAGATCGGCGGGAAGCCGGGCGGGACGCCGGCGCCCGTGAACATGCCCTTGCCTTCGGAGCCGACGATGGTCGCCGGCTTGAGCGGGTCGGGCGCGCCGCGCCCCACGCTCTGCTGCGCGTGAGCCGACGGAATCGACAGCGCCGCGACTGCGGCGAGCGCCGCGAGCAGCACACTTCGGTAGCTACGCATCGTCGTTCGCCCCTTGCGCGGCGGTGCGAGTCTATTTCGCGGCCGAGAGCTCGTTGTACAAGGTGGTGACGAACTGCGCGATGAAGTTCGGCGGCCCGGCGACTCGCTGATCGAAGTCCGCCGTCGGCTTCGCCGCCTGGATCTGCTCGAGCGTCTTGCCTTCCTTCATCGCCTTGCTCACGCGGTCGCGCACCGTGACGAGCACCTCGCGGTGAAACACCAGCCCCGCGCGGTTGGAGACCGGCCCGTGGCCCGGCACCACTTTGGTGTTGGCGTCGGTGATCGCGAGGAACTGGTCGATGGCCGTGAGAATCCCGAGCACGCTGCCGCCGTTGGTCACCGCCGCGGCCGGGTAGCCCTCGGAGCGGTACACGTCGCCCGTCATCAGCACGTTCGCGTTCACGAACTTCACGGCCGTGTCGCCGTTGGTGTGCGCGGGCGCGAGGGGGATCAGCTGGATCGTCTCGCCGTTCAAGTACACCGTGGTCGGCGCGTCGAACAGCACGATCGGTAGCGCGCCCTTGGGCGACGGCGGCGGCGTTTGGCCGTTGCCCGGCGCGGGCCGCGGGTTCAGCATCTGCTCGCGCAGATTCGGCCGGCCCAAGATCGTGACGCCGAGCTTGGCGAAGTTCTCGTTGCCGCCGGTGTGGTCGCCGTGCACGTGCGTGTTCACGAGGAAGCGAATCGGCGACGGCGTGAGCTGCTTGATCGCCGCGACGATCTTGTCGGTGACGGCGGGGAACTGCGCGTCGACGAGGAACACGCCCTCGGGACCGATCAGCGCCGCGGCGCGGCCGCCCTGGCCGTCGATGCCGTAGACGCTGCCGCCGAGCAGCGTGGTGACGACCTTGACCTCGGCGGGCGGCTGCTGCGCGCCGCCGGCCGGCGGCGCCGCGGGCGCCTGCGCGTGCGCCGCGCAGAACCCGAACGCGAGCAACGCGGCCGCGCCGCGCGCGAATGTGACGAACGTCGACGTCGATCGAGCAAGCATTGTTATTCCCCCAATCTCGCTTCCCGGGGCGGGAAGCCGTGACGGCGTGACTATACGGTGGGCGTCACCGCCGTAGAAGGGCGGCCCGCTACGCAGCTCCGCTAGCTCACTTGAATTCGAAGATGTCCTTCTCCGCCGGCGGCTCCATGCCTTTCTCGTGGTACTCCCGCCAGATCGCGCCCCACGGCCGCCCGTACATGTCGGGCACTTTGTACTCGAACGTGGTGCCCGGCGACTCGGGCGTCGGGCGGCCGTTCACCGGGAAGATCGCCGGCACGCACTCGATGAACTGGAACGGGTCGCCGTCGTTGAACCCGCCGAGCTTGTCCAGGTTGCGCACGATCCTAATCGGCTCCACGAGCGCCTCGGGGTCGTAGAAGATCCCTTCCTGGTTGAGGCCGATGAGCTTGCCGGACGCGTCGCGGTTCGGCGTGTAGATCTCGATCGTCTGGAGCTTGCTCGAGAACTCGGGGTTGCCGTGCACCTTCCACCCCTGGATGTTCGACGTCCACGTGATGAGCACGTCGCCGTCCCAGAAACCGATCGTCTCGCCGTACCAGCGCGGCACGTCCTGACCCAAGCGCGGCACGGTGCCCGTCATGTTGAACGTGCGGCCCACGTAGACGTTGGTGACGAAGTTGTCAGCGTCGCCTGCCATGATCTGCACGAGATCGGGCGTGACGAGCACGGTGTGCGGCTGATTGGTCACCGCGTGATAGTGCCAGCGCCGCATGAAGCCCTCGGGCCAGCAATACTGCGCGGGCCACTGGTTCGCGGCCGTGACGGCGTCGTGATAGAGCTCCTGCACCATGCGCTGCCGATATTCGGGCGTGAGCAGTGACAGGATCGTCGGCGTCTGGTTCCAGTAGAGCTCCGCGTACCAATTTTGGCCGCGCGGCCACACGTAGCGGCCCGACAGGTCGCCCGGCAGCGTGGCGTAAGTGTGCTGCGTCGGCCCGCCGCGCTTCTTCGTCTCCGCGAGCAGCGCCTCGTAGTGTTCCTGCGCGGTCTTGAACCGGTACGGGCTCACGATCGCCGCGCGCGGATAATCCTTGTCGCAGTAGCCCCACGCTGCCGTGCGCGGCGGGTCGTCGCCGATCGACACCACGCCGCCGTATGCCCCGCGCTGCGCCTCGATCGCCCATGGGCTGTTGCAGCGGAAATAGCGCGGGTCGCTCCAGAGCTCGCGGTCCTTGTAGAAGTCTTTCGACGTGAACAGGTCCACGGGCAGCGGCCTCACGCCTTTCGGCGCCGCGCCGTTCCAGGCCGAGCCGTAGTCGAGGCGCGCCGGTTTGCCGTCCGCGCCGGGCCGCGTGGGTCGCCACGCACCGACCACGAGATCGCTGTCGGGGTAGTTCTCGAGCTTGGCGAGGTCCGCGGGCGTGTCACCGGGAATCGAGCGCGCGAGCGGCGCGCCGCGGCCGACGCTCTTGAAGCCGATGTCGGCGGTCTTCTGCGCGTGCGCGCTCGAGGCTGCCAGCAGCGACAAGAGCGCCGCTGCAACGCTCGCCGCGAACCACGAGGCCCCGTGCGCCGCCGGTTCGAGCCTGCCGATCTTCGTCATGACGAGGTCTCCTGGCGTCGAGGGCCGCCAATTGCGTCCTGCATTGTGCGGCACTCCCGCCATCCGTGGCGGTCGGCCGCCAATTGCGTCCTGCATTGTGCGGCACTCCCGCCATCCATGGCGATGAAGGTGTCGGCGCGGGGTTGGCCCGGGCCGCGCTTCGAGCGCTAGACTGCGCGCCCTTGTCTTTGTCGAGGACGCGAAGCGTTTTGAAAGAAGCCAGCGAGAACCAGGGTCACGTCTACCGCGCGCGCGTCGGCGCGGCCGACGCGGGCTGCACCGTGCTCGATTTCCACGTCGCGCGCTATCGCCACTCGGACGAGGCCGCGTGGCGCGAGTCGATCGCCATGGGGCGCGTGCTCGTCAACGGCCGCCGCGCGACCGCCGACGAGCGGCTCGAGGCCGGCGATCGGCTCGAGTTCCATCGTCCGCCATGGGAGGAGCCCGACGCGCCCGTGTCGTTCGACGTGGCGTTCGAGGACGACGACGTGCTCGTGGTCGTCAAGCCCGCGGGGCTGCAGGTGCTGCCCGCGGGCCCGTTCAAGCAACGCACGCTGCTCGAGATCGTGCGCACGAGCGACCCGGCGCGCGCGGCGGCCGCGCCCGCGCATCGTCTCGGCCGCGGCACGTCGGGGCTCATCGCGTTCGGCAAGACGCTCGCGGGCCGGGCGTCGCTCGCGCGCCAGTTCCGCGATCTCACGATGACGAAGACCTACCTCGCGTGGGTCGAAGGCGCGCGCCTGCCCGACTCGTTCGCCGCTCGCCAGCCGATCGGACGGATCGCGCACGGGCCGCTGCAGATTTATGCGGCGGCCGAGCGGGGCAAGGAGTCGCTCACGCGGGTGCGCGTGCTGAGGCGAGGGAGCGCGACGCCCGGCGGCGCGACGCCGGGCGCCGGGACGGCCGGCGCCGGCGACCCAGGCTCGCTCGACGCGAGCGCCGGCCCGAGCGCGGCCTCGGAGCGCGCGCTCGTCGCCGCGCAGCCCATCACCGGCCGCCCCGACCAAATCCGAATCCATCTCGCGGCCGCCGGCGCGCCGATCGTGGGCGATCCCCTGTTCGGCCCCGGCGGTACGCCCAAGAGCCACGTGCCTCCGGGCACGGGCGGCTACTTGCTGCACGCGGTCTCGCTGTCGTTTGCGCTGCCGTCGGGCGACATGCGGGTGAAGGTCCGCTCGCTGCCGGACTGGGCTTAGGACTAAGCCGTTGGCCGCGGGCGCTGCCGCGTGCCGAGACCGGCCTGCGGCACTGCCCGCGTATACTCTCGCCATCGATGATGGTCGCACCCCAACGCCTCGTGCGTCCGCTGCCCCGAATGGCGGGCTACGTGGTGTCGCTCGCCGCGCTGCTGGCCGTTCTCGTGCTGCGCAAGGTGCTCGATCCGCTGCTGGGCGACACGCTGCCGCTCGTCACGCTCTACGGCGCCGTCGCGGCCGCCGTCTGGGCGAGCGGCTACGCCACGGCGACCGTCGTGGCGCTCGCGGGCTACGTCGCCTGCAACTACCTGTTCATGGCGCCGCGCGGCGGCGTGACCATCGGCGATCTCGAGACCGTGGTCGGCTTCACCGCGTATCTGTTCACCTGCGCGATCATCGTCGCGCTCGGGGTGGTCGCGCGGATCGCGCACGCGCGCGCCGCGGACCAGCGCGAGACGCTGCGCGTCACCTTGGGCAGCATCGGCGACGCCGTGATCACCACCGACGTCGACGGCTGCGTCACCTACTTGAACGAGGTGGCCGAGTCGATGACGGGCTGGCCGCTGGCGGACGCGGCGGGCGGGCCGCTCGATCAGGTGTTCCGGATCGTCAACGAAGCGACGCGTGAAACCGTCGCGAGCCCGTCGTCGCGCGCGCTGCGCGAGGGCGTCGTCGTCGGCCTCGCGAATCACACGGTGCTGATCCGGCGCGACGGCTCCGAGCTGCCTATCGACGACAGCGCGGCGCCGATCCGCGACGAGAGCGGCGTCGTCTCGGGTTGCGTGCTGATCTTCCGCGACGTGAGCACGCAACGCCGGGCGGAGCGCGACAGGGCGAGCCAGCTGCTCGCGGCGCGCACGCTCGCGTCGATCGTGGAGTCGTCGGATGTGGCGATCGTGAGCAAATCGCTCGACGGCATCATCCAGAGCTGGAACGCCGCGGCCGAGCGTATGTTCGGCTACCCGGCGGCGCAGGCGATCGGCAAGCACATCTCGCTCGTGATCCCGCCCGACCGGCTCGCGGAGGAGGACGCGATCATCGCGAGCCTGAAGGCGGGCAGGCGCGTGGAGCATTTCGAGACGGTTCGGCAGCGCGCCGACGGCAGCCAGCTGTGGGTGTCGCTGACTGTTTCGCCGCTGAGGGACGAGGCGGGCGACGTGATCGGCGCGTCGAAGATGGTCACCGACATCGACGCGCGCAAGCGCGCCGAGGCCGAGCGCCAGCGGTTCGCCACGCTCATCGAGAACAGCACGGACTTCGTCGGCATCTGCGATCTCGACGGCGTGCCGCTGTTCATCAACCACGCGGGGCTGCAGATGATCGGCCTCGACGACCTCGAGCAGGCGCGCCGCGTGCACGTGCGGGACTTCTTCTTTCCGGAAGACCGAGAGCGAATCCGCGCGGAGTTCTTCCCGGCCGTTCTCGAGAACGGGCACGGCGAGGTCGAGATCCGATTCCGGCACTTCAAGACGCGCGCGGCGATCTGGATGTCGTACAAGGTAGTGACGCTCACAGACGACGCGGGCCGGCCCGTCGCGATCGGCACGGTGAGCCAAGACATCACGCAGCGCAAACGGCTCGAAGACAACCTGCGCGCGCTCGCCGCGGACCTGTCGGAGGCGGACGCGCGCAAGGACGAGTTTCTCGCCACGCTCGCGCACGAGCTTCGCGGCCCGCTCGCGCCGCTGTCGAACGTGCTCGAGGTTTGGAAGCGTACGGACGACCCGGCCAAGCTCGAGCAGGCTCGCGACACGATGGCGCGCCAACTCGGCCAGATGGTCCGGCTCGTCGAAGACCTGCTCGATCTCAACCGCATCACGCACAATCGGCTGGAGCTGCGCCGCCGGCGCGTGAACCTCGCGGACGTGATTCATCAGGCGGTCGAGGCGTCGCGGCCGCTCGCGGACTCGCTCGGCCACGGGCTGCGCGTCGAGCTGCCGGCCGAGCCCGCGTGGTTGAGCGCGGACGCCGCGCGGCTCGCGCAGGTGTTCGGCAATCTCCTGAACAACGCGTGCAAGTACACCGAGGCCGGCGGCGCGATTTCGCTCACGGCCGAGAGGCACGGCGGCGAGATCGTCGTGACGGTGAGCGACACGGGGATCGGCATTCCCGCCGACCAGCTCGACACGATCTTCGACATGTTCATCCAGGCCGATTCGGCGCCCGAGAAGTCGCGGGGCGGCCTCGGCATCGGGCTCACGCTCGTGAAGCGGCTCGTGCGCATGCACGACGGCACGGTCGAAGCGCACAGCGAGGGACGTGGGCACGGCAGCCGGTTCGTCGTGCGGCTTCCGGTGTTGGAGGAACGTGCCGCCGCGTCCGAGCAGCTCGCCGCCGCGGCGCAGCCCGTCGCCGCGCCGCGCGGCCGCCGCGTGTTGATCGTGGACGACAATGCCGACTCGGCGGTCTCGCTCGCAATGTTGCTGCAGCTCGAGGGCAACGAGACGTACACGGCGCACGACGGCGTCGAGGCGCTCGAGGCGGTCGACGAGCACCGGCCGGACGTCGCGCTGCTCGACATCGGCTTGCCGAAGTTGAACGGCCACGACGTCGCGCGCCGGATTCGCGAGCGGCCCTGGGGCAAGCACATCACGCTCATCGCCGTCACGGGCTGGGGCCAGGACGAGGACCGCCGCAAGTCGCGCGAGGCGGGGTTCGACGCTCATCTCGTGAAGCCCGTCGACCGCGGCGCGTTGGCGCAGGTTCTGCGCTCGCTCGACCGCGGGGGTGGCTGAGCGCTCCGCCGTGTCTCACTCGCCGTTTGTTAGCGCGTGGCGACGGCCGCACCTCGAACGGTCTTCCCGAGACACGCCGGAAGACCATCCCTGGGGCTCCGCGCGGCACATCCCTGTGCCGCGAGGGTCTCGGGAAGACCGTTCGAGGTACGTCCGTCGCCGTTGAGCGCATCGTCGCGGCGAGTGAGACACCGCGGAGCGCGCCGCTTATCATCAACTGATGAAAAGAGAACTGCGATTCTCGTCCGGGGCGACGCTCTGGGCGACACTGCTGTTGGCGCTCGCGGGCGGGCCGGCCGCGGCGCAGACCGCGGAGGTCGCGTGCGACAGGTATTGCGCTGCGGCTGCGGCGCTCGTCGAGCGCTTCGAGCTGCGCGAGTCGGCGGCGCCGGTGCGCGAGCGGCCGGGCTGGGCGCCGCCGAAGAAGATCGTCGTCGCCGACGCCGAGACGGCCGACGTGCTGCGCGGCATCGCGCCGCAGGCCACCGTGGTCGGCGTCGCGGGCTTGCGCAACTTCGCGGGCATGGCGGAGGTCGTGGCCGGCGCGGACGTGCTCGTCGGGCTGTGCACGCCGGAGATCGTCGCGCGCGGCAAGGACCTCGCGTTCATTCAGCTCCTGAATGCCGGCGCCGACAGCTGCACCACGATTCCCGAGGTCGCGCAGCGCGGAATTCTCGTCGCCAACCTTCAGCGGATCCAAGGTCCGCACATGGCCGAGCATGCGCTGGCGCTCACGCTCGCGCTGGCGCGTGCGTTGCCGCAGTACGGCGTCGAGCAGGCCGGCGGCGCGTGGACGCGCGGTTTCCGCGAGAAGCGCGCGGAGCGGCTCGTCGAGGTCGAGGGCAAGACCCTGCTCGTCGTGGGCCTGGGCGGCATCGGCACGGAAGTCGCGCGGCTCGCGCACGGGTTGGGGTTGCACGTGATCGCCACTCGCAACAGCCGCCGCGAAGGGCCGGAGTACGTGGAATACGTGGGTCTCGCGGACGAGTACCGCGCGCTCGCAGCGCGCGCCGACGTGGTCGTCAACGCCACGCCGCTCACGCCCGACACGCGCGGCATGTTCGACGCAGCGTTCTTCGCCGCGATCAAGGAGGGCGCGTTCTTCATCAACATCGGTCGCGGCGAGAGCGTGGTCACCGACGCGCTCGTGGCGGCGCTCGAAAGCGGCAAGCTCGGCGGCGCGGGCCTCGACGTAACCGACCCCGAGCCGCTACCGCCGGGTCATCCGCTCTGGGCGATGCGCAACGTGATCGTCACGCCGCACATCGCCACGAGCTCGGACTTCCGCGACGAGCGCACGCTCACGCTCGTCGTCGAGAACGTGCGCCGCTACATCCGCGGCGACAAGCTGCTGTCCGTAGTCGACCTAGCCGCCGGCTACTGAGGAAGGGTCTGACCCCGGGGACAGAGCCACTGCTCTGTCCCCGGGGTCTGACCCTAATTCGGCTCGACGCCCCAGCCGGGCTTGTCGGCGAGCAGCAGCATGCCGTTCTCGATGTGCTCGCCGGTGGCGCGCCGGGTCTGGCGGCGGTCGAACGAGTACTCGAGCGTGCGCACGACGTCGGGATGGAGCACGGCGGCGTGCAGCGCCGCGGCGGTCGAGATCGGCCCCGCCGGATTGTGCGGCGACACCTCGACCTTGCCTGCGGCCATCTGCATCACGTCGAGCAGCGGGCCGAAGCCGCCCACGTGCTTGACGTCGGGCATGATCACGTCGACCCAACGATGGTCCGCGATCTCGCCGAACCGCCGCCTTCCCCAGAAGAGCTCGCCGCCGGCGACGCGCAGCCGCGTCTTGCGCTTGAGCTCGTCGTAGGTGGGGCCCACGGTGAACGGCTCCTCGATCCAGTCGAGCTTCAGGCGCTCGAGCTCCGGGACGATCCGGTAGAAGTCTTCCGGTTTGAAGCGCTCGTGGAAGTCCACGCGCACCGCGAGATCCGGGAACTGGTCGCGCAGACGCGCGAGCGTTGCGAGCCCTTCCGCCGCCTTCTCGACCGCGCGGTCGGGCCCGTTCACCGCCTCGAACGGCGCGCACTTGTAGGTCTTGAATCCCTGGTCGCGAAGCTCGCCGACGATCGCGGCGTACTCCTCGGGCGTGCGGGTGTCGAGCGCGCGGTTGATCGTCGTATATAGAGGAATGCCCTCGACCTTCTTCGTGCTCGCGAACAGGCGCCAAACCGGCACCTGCTCGCGCTTCGCGAGGAGGTCGTAGAGCGCCTGGTTGAGCCCCGAGAACGCGGTGGCGGTTACGAGCTCGGGATCGAGCGCGGCGATCTCGCGTTCCTTGCGCGCGAGGTTGTCGAGCGACGGCGCGAAGCCCGCGTAGTGCCGCTCGAACAGCTGCGCCGCGGCGCGCTTGCACCCCTCGTCGTCCTGGCTGTGCGACGCCTCGCCGAAGCCCGCGAGCACGCCGTCGCTCACCTCGAAGACGAGCCAGTCGCCCTTCAACTTCAGGCTCGGGCGCCAGCCGTCGGGATCCGGGATGGTGCGAAAGCGCAGCGTGAGCGGCCCGCTCGCGCGCACGATCCAGGGTGCCGCCACCGCGGCGACCGCCGCGGCGCCGACGAACGCCCGTCGCGAGATCGGCGGCGATGGTCGGCGCATGGTGCGGTCCTCGGGCGCGGGGTTGAACGGCGGGGAGTCTTGCACGCGGCTCGTGGGCGTCGCAACCGGCGTCAGACACCAAAGGTGTCAGACACCGGCCGTGCCTGACACCAGCCTGACGCGAGTGAACCTCCTTGCGGGTGGTCGGTCTGTTCGATCAGCATCATCGTCACGTTTCAGAAGAGGAGTTGAGAGCATGAGATACGTGAGCTCGACAGCGAGCGCTCGAAGGGGCGCGGCCGTGCCGAGCGTCGTCGGCCTGCTCGCGCTCGCCTGTGCGAGCGTTGCGGCGGCCGACACGCCGGCGACGTCCGACCCGCCGACCTACGCCTGGTCGGCGGAGCTCGTAGCGTTCGACAAGGCCACCAACACCGTGACCGTGAAGTCGCGGCTCGTGTCCGAGGCGCCGAGCGTCGCTGGGCTCAAGCCGGGCGACGCCGTGATGCTCACGTGGTCCGGCGTCTCGACCGCCGTGGGCGTGCGCGCGGTCGAGCGCGGCGCGAAGTCGGGCTACGACCGCATGACGATGCCCGTCGTGTACGTGTCGTACGAGCAGGATGGCCGTTCCGTGTCTTTCAAGGTCCCAATCCCGGCGACGGATGCGGCCGCGATCGAGCGCGTGCAGCCGGGGCAGTACGTGACGGCGACGTCGCCGCAGCACCCGAAGAACGCGAAGGAGGCGGTCGTTGCGATCCGGCCGTACGCCGATGCGGGCTAGCGCCGGCCTGGTCGCCGCCGTGCTGCTGGCGGCCGCGGGCGCCGGCCGCGCCGTCGACTCGGGTCAGACGCCGCTCGACCGGTTCACGGCGACCACGGTCGCGATGACGCCGCGCGGCGAGCCCTTGAGGATCGAGCTGCGCAACTGGTCCGACGACGCCGGCCGCGCCGCGGTGGTGGAGGCGCTCGGGCGCGGCGCCGAAGCGCAGAAAGCGCTCGCGAGCTTGCCGACGCTCGGCTACGTCTGGCGCAGCCGCAGCAGCGTCGGCTATGCGATCAAGTACGCGCATCGCGTGGCGACGCCCACCGGCGAGCGCGTCACGTTCGTCACGGACAAGCGCTTGGGCGCGTACGACATCGAGCGTTGGGCGGCGGACGCGCGCCCGCCGCCGGCCGAGCTCGAGTACTCGGTGGTGGAGCTCTACTTGGACGGCGGCGGCAGCGGCGACGGGACGCTGTCGCTTGCGGCCGACGTGAGAGTAGATGCCTCCGCCTCGCTCGTGTCGCTGGCCGCGGACCAGGGCTCGCCGCGCGTGCTCGCCGACGCGAAGCGCGAGCCGAAGGTGGGCTCTGCCGCCGGCGGCTGAGGATTCCCGGCCTCGTCAGCGCCGCCGCGCGTCGACCTTCGCGGGGTCCAGGTACTCGAAGACCACGCCGTCGAGCCCGGCGGACAGCACGTCGCAGCCGTGCGAGCGCAGGGTCTCGTGCTCGGCGCGGCGCCAGCGCTTCGTGAGGACCAGCGGCTCGCGGAGCGTGTCGGGGTCCGTGAGCTCGAGCGTGAGGTCGAGCCAGCGGCCGTCGCCGCTCACGGTGTAGCGCTCGACCGCGCTCAGCCGCTCGCCGTGCGGGAGGCTGCCGAACGCGCCGTACAGCCGGCCCGGCGGAATGCCGCTCGTCTCGACTACGAGCGTTCCGCTCTCGAGCCGCGCCGTGGACACGCCGAACGGCGCCGCAGCCGCCGGCCCGTGATGATGGCCGCCGAGGTGGATGGCGCGCCGCGCGCCGAATTCCTCGTAGTGCAGCACGACGCGTCCGGGCGCGAGCTCGATCGCGAGCGGCAGCGGCGAGAGGACTTGCGACACGAACCCGTCGGGGCTACATGCGAACCGCGCCGCGCGCGCGAGCGCCGTCGCCGGCGGCGCGGTGCGGGCGGCTGCGCCGGGCGTCAGCAGGCGCACCGCGTCGCGCGCGTTCGCGGCGGCGGCCTCCGGCAGGAGCTCAAGCGTCGGGCGTCGCGCGTTCGCCGGATCGCGCAGCAGCGCCGCGGCGCTCGCGCGTCCGCCCGCCGTGCACGCCGCGAAGCAATAGAAGTCCTCCACGGACCACGCCGGATCGTCCTGCGACGTCAGCGGCGAGCTCCACGTGCCGAGGAACGCGGCGAGCGCAGGGTCTGACCCTAATTTCGCTGGCTCCATTGCTTCGCGGCAGCCCGGACATTCGATTTCCGACTCGACGTTAGGAAATTGCGCCCGGGCGGGAATACCGCCCAGCACGCCTACCGCTAGCGCCGCGGCTACCCACACACGCCGCAGGCTTCGACGAATCTTCCGCGTTCTCATGGCAACCGTCCTCGCTCGGCTTCCGGTCAACTCGACCGTTCGCTACTCTTCACCGGCCGGCCCCGCCGGTCTTTGCCGCCGCCCGGATACTTTTCGGAAGAAATTCGGACATGCCGCCCACCGCGCCGCGCGACGAGTCGGTCATCGAGTTCGGCTGCTTTCGGCTGAACACCCTCGAGCATTCGCTCATTGGCACGGACGGGGCGCCGATCCAGCTCACGCGACGGCTCTACGACACGCTGCTCTACATGGTCGAGCGTCCCGGACGGCTGCTCGAGAAGCAGGCGCTGCTCGACGCGGTGTGGAAAGGCGCCGTCGTCGAGGAGAACACGCTGAGCCGCACGATCTCGACGCTGCGTCAAATCTTGGGCGAGCGCGCCGGCGACAAGCGCTTCATCGAGACTGTGTCGGGCGTCGGCTACCGCTTCATCCAGCCCGTCGGTGCGACCATCGTGCGGGCGCCGGCCGCCGAGCAACGGCCGCACGAGCCGTCGGTGGCGGTGCTGCCGTTCGAGGACTTGAGCCGCGAGCGCGACCAGGGTTACTTCGCCGACGGCATTGCCGAGGAAATCCTGTCGCGACTCGCGGGCGTGCAAGGGCTGCGGCTGATCGCGAAGACGTCGTCGTTCCGCTTTCGCGACCGCGGCGAGGGAGCGAAGGCCGTCGCCCGCGCGTTGAGCGTTGACTATCTGCTCGTCGGCGCGGTGCGCAAGGAAGAAGATCGCGTGCGGATCACGGCCCAGCTCATCGACGCGTCGAACGACACCCAACTCTGGACGGAGCGGTTCGATCGCGAGCTCGAGCACGTGTTCGCGATCCAGGACGACATCGCGCGCGCGGTCGCGCAGGCGCTGCGCGTCGCGCTCGGCGTCGGCCAGTCGGACGTCGTGGAGCCTGCGACAAGCGATCTCGAAGCGTACGACCTCTACCTGCGCGCGCGGTCGATGACGACGCTGTCGGGCAGCCACGCGATGATTCGCTCGGCGGAGCTGTTCCGCGAGGCCGTGACCCGGGATCCGAATTTCGCGGCCGCGTGGCTCTACTTCGCGGCGACGAGCCGCGGGCGGCTGATCTTCGCTCCGGAGCACGCGGCGCGCGCGATCCGCGACATCGAGGAATCCGTGGCGCGGCTCGAGGATCTCGCGCCGCGTTGGTGGGCCACACACATGGCGGCGAGCTGGACCCTGCACCTGCGCCGCGACTGGCTCGGCATGGAGCGCGCGCTCGAGCGGGCGCGCGAGCTCGCGCCCGGGCGGGCCGCGGAGCTCGACATCAGCTTCGGCGTGTTCCGCACCCAACTCGGTGACGCGAGCGCGCTCGAGCACATCCGCGCGGCGCTGCACGACGATCCGCTGTCGCTGATGACCTCGGGCGTCATGCAGATGATCCTCATCAAGCTCGGGCGGCACGCCGAGGCCGACGCCGAGTACCGCCGCAGCCTCGACCTGCCCGGCGACCGCGAGATGGTCGAGCATCTGGTCCTGCACAGCCTCTGGGCGCGCGGCGAGCCGTTCCGGGCGCAGTTCCGCCGCTATCTCGATTTGACGCAGACGAAGCCGGCGCCGGTGCTCGAGGAGGTCTACACGGTGTGCGACGAGCCGCGGCTCGCGCTCGAAAAGCTGCGCGCCGCGGCGGCTGCGCCCGAGTACCAGAACCCGATGCGGCAGATCGTGCTCGCCTGGTGGCTCGCGGCGTATGGCGACGTCGACGCGGCGTTCGCCGGGTTGTGGCGCGGCTACGTCGACATGCGCTACTTCAACGTGGGGTGGCTCTCGTTTCCGGTGCTCGCGCGCGTGCAAGAGCATCCGCGCTTCGCGGAGCTGTTCGAGCGCGTGGGGCTTGCCGGCTACTGGCGAACGCGCGGCGAGCGGCCGGCGATGTTCCCGGGCGGCTGAGTCGCGCCGCACCGCGAGTTACTCGCTGCGCGCTCTCGTGTACGATCGGCCGGCGCTCGCGGCACTTGTCATTCTGTGTGGGGGGTTCAATGAATCGCGCCATCGTTTCGCTCGCGCTCGCCGCGCTCGGTGCCGTTCCCGCCGCGACCTTCGCGCAGCCCGTTCCCGACTGCGACCGCGCGTGCCTCAAGTCGACGCTCGACGCCTATTTGCAGGCGGTCATCAAGCACGACCCCGCGGCCGCGCCGCTCGCCGTCGGCTACCGGCACACCGAGAACGCCATCAACGTGCCGCGCGGCAAGGGCATCTGGCAGAGCGCGACGGCGCTCGGGAAGGTGCAGCGGCGTTACGCGGATCCGACGGCCGGGCAGGTCGCGTACTACGGCATCCTCGACGAGGGGGGCAAGCTTGCGGTCGTGACCGCGCGGCTGCGAGTCGAGAGCCGCGCGATCACCGAGGCCGAGTGGTTCATCGCGCGCGACGGTGACCCGGGCCTGCCGGGCGCGAATCCGCCGAACGTCTTGAGCCCCGACGGGCTCACCGCGACGCCGCCGCCCGAGCGCAACTTGCCCGCTAACCAGCGCTTGCCCCGCGACCGGATGATCGCGATCGTCGGAAGCTACTTCGACGGTATCACGTCGCACGACGGCGCCGTCGTGCTCGCGCACAAGGGCTGCAACCGCTACGAGAACGGCACGCGCGTTACGGGCCGGCGCGGCGGCGACAACGACGACTGCGTGTCGGGCCTCGCGGGCTTCGATCTCGCGAACGTGCAGGGGCGCCGCATCCTGCTCGTGGACGACGAGCAGGGTTTCGCGCTCGGCATGGCCGTGTTCATCCGCAAGCCGGGATCGCCGCGGCCGCGCAACGCGTTCAGCGAGTGGTTCGAGATCGAGGACGGCAAGATCCGCGACATCTGGACCGCGATGTACTACCCCGGCCCCGAACGGCCGGTGCCGAACTGGCCGCCGTACGACGGCAACTTTCCGCTCGGCGGCACCGGCGCCGAGCCGACGCGCGCGCCCGCGGCGGCGCCCGCGCCGGCCGCACGCTGAGCCGCGCCGCTCGGAGACGTTTTGGACGAGGCACCCGTCGACCGCACGGTCAGCAGGAGCAGTCGCACTTCCCCAGTCTCGACGATCCGCACTGACAGAAGAGCGGTCTGCCGGACCTGCACGCGTAACGGCTGACATAGTCGAGGTCCACCGTCACAGGGCGCCGCCCGTCGATGAAGTAGGGCATGCTCGCCGCGAGTTGGGGCGGCGCCGCCGCGCAGGCCGTCAGCAGCGCCGCCGACGCCGCCACGAGCCACAGACTCCGCATTCGAGAGCTCATCACCGGTCCTCCTGTCGTGCGTCCTCGCACGACCGCGAAACACCTGACCTGTGAAGCCCTCGACTCACTATTGCGCCGCGCGGCGCTGTGAGCTTCCTCTTGACGCGCTCCTCCCGGGCGCGATCGTGTCCGCACGATCGTGGGTGGTGGTCAGCTCATGGTCCTTTCCTCCGGCAGCTCGTTCGTTATGCAAACTAGATGCGGGGCGCTTTCCCAATGGATGCAGGAAACGCGCCGCGAGTTACGTTCACGATCGTCGCGGGCTCCGCCGGGGCGCCGCTTGCGTTTTCGCCAACTCTTGCGGGAATACGCCACGACTTGATGTTTGGCTCCACCGGCGGAACGCGGCCCGCGAGCCGACAACATGCCGCGGATCAGGCAATTACGCGCGAACGGGGCATTGGCACGCTCCCTGCAAACACCGCCACGCGAGGGCAACTGCAACGCGCCGACTTTCGCGGCGCGGCCGCCAAGCGCGGTTAGGTCACGCAGGCGCCGGGGAGGACGACCGATGATCGTCGTACGAACGCAGACAAGCGCCGCCAGAGCGTCGTCGCGTCGTTTTCCCATGGCGCGCGACCGCCATGGATGGCGGGAGTGCCGCAAATGCAGGACGCGATTTGCGGCTGATGGACGGCCGCGCCGCCCGACCTTAATCTCTAGCGAAAACCCGAATCGAAGGGCCACGAGCCCGAGGCATCAGCAATGACCACGCCAATCCAGTACCTCGACAAAGCCATGCTCCGTCTGCGCGATCTCGGCCTCGTGCCCGAGAAGCCGGAAGAAGCGCCGATCGTCGCGCTGCTCAACCGCGTGTCGGATCTCGACGAAGACAAAGTCGTCGCGATCGCGCGCACGCTCTCCCAGGCGTCGCTGTTCAATCAAGTGGTGCGCGAGCAAGTCTCCGCGATGCAGCTGTCCGACCGTTACTCGAAGATCACGGAAGCGTTCAACACGATCCGCGACGACGCGAAGACCATGGTGGAGCAGCTCGAGGACGGCAAGATCAACACCTGGGAGCGCCTGCAGAACGTGTGGCAGAAGGCCACGCGCGGCGACATCTCGGGCCGCTTCGACAAGATCAAGAAGACCTACCTCGAGGTCGCGAAGGATACGAACGACCAGATCGAGCGCGAGCACCTGATCCTCACGGCATACCAGGATTTCCGCGGCGCGCTCAAGGAGGCCGAGATCCTCGCGCTGCAGGTGATGAAGACTGCGGAGGCCGAGCTCAAGGCCGAGCAGGAGAAGCTCGAGGCCGCGATGAAAGCCGTCGACAGCGCGAGCGGCGACGATCTCATCGCGCGCGCCAAGCTCGAGCTCGCGCGCGACGAGGAGCTGCGCAACGTGCAGCGCGCCGAGGACCGCTATCAGATCTGCAAGGACCTCTCGGACAATCTCACCGTCGGCTACAACACGTCCGAGGTCGTGATGGGCCGGCTCGTGCAGACGACCAACGCGAAGGACCGCGTCTACAAGCAGGCCGTGTCGTTCTTCGGCACCAACGAGACCGTGCTGACGGCGCTGTCGGCCTCGTTCACCGGCCTGCAGGGCCTGCACGAAAGCACGCGCACGCTCGACGCGATGAAGGAAGGCGTGAGCAGGAGCCTCGAGGACCTCGCCGAAATCGGCGGCAGGGTGCAGGAGGCCGCGCTCAAGGCGGGCTACGGCCCGACCATCCGCGCCGACGCCGTCAAGAAGCTCGTCACGTCGGTCGTCAACTACCAGGAGCGCTCGCGGCAGATCATCTCCGAGATGCGCGACCTCTCCACGCGGAACGCCACCGAGATCCGCGAGGCGGTCGAGAGCGGCAAGCAGCGGCTCGCGCGGCTCGTGCAGCAGGGCAACCAAATGGCGATCGAGTCGCCGCGCAAGACGCCGGAGCCCGTCCGAGTTAGATGAACGCCGCAACGACAGCCTCTGTAGGACAAGCACTCGTCAAGGAGAAGGACGCGGCGCCACTGGACGAGCTCATGCTCGCCATGGACGTCGTCGACACGTTGCGTCATCGCGAGCTCGTGCTCGAGCGCGAGGTGGAGGCGGAGGACCGCGACGCGCGCCTGCTCGACCGGCTGCGCGAGATCTACACCGCACAAGGCATCGTGGTCACGGACGAGGTGCTCCAGCAGGGCGTGCGCGCGCTGCGCGAGGACCGGTTCGTCTACCAGGGAGCGGAGCCGAGCTTCAGACGCACGCTCGCGACGCTCTACGTCACGCGCCGCCGCTGGGGCAAGTGGGTCGGCGGCGCGGTTGCGCTCGTGGCCGTGGCGGCGCTCGGCTTCCAGCTATTCGTCCGCGGGCCGCAGCTGCGCGAAGCCACCGAAGTGCCCGCCGCGTTACAGGGCGCGTACAACGGCGTTGTGATCTCGACGAGCAACGAGATCGTGCTCGGCGACGCGCGGGCGACTCTCGCTGCGGGCGAGGCCGCCGTCGCGCAGCACGACTACGGTCGGGCACGAGCGTCGACCAGTGAGCTGCTCATGCTGAGCTTCAAGCTGCAACAGCAATACGAGCTGCATCTCGTGTCGCGACCGCGCCAGGACACCGGCTTTTGGATGGAGCCGAACGAGAACCGAGGCGCGCGCAGCTACTACTTGGTCGTCGAGGCGCTCGATCCGCGCGGCCGCCCGGTCGCTGTGCGAGTACGCAGCGAGCAAGACAGCACGACCAGCGTCGTCAGGCAGTGGGCCCTGCACGTCGACAAGCAGGACTACGACCGCGTCGCCGCCGACAAACGCGACGACGGCATCATCCAGAACGACGTCGTCGGCGTGAAGCGCCGCGGCGAGCTCGAGCCGCAGTACTCCGTGCAGACGAACGGCGGCGCGATCCTGAAGTGGTGAAAGACATGTCCAGTGGCAGCGACGTCCTCGCAATGATCGAACGGATGCTCGGCGACACGCGCGGCGAGCTCGACACGGTGAGCGCACGGCTCCAGCGGTCGAGCGCGCAGCTCGAGGGCCTGCGCCAGTCCGAGCTCGGCGTGTACGCCGTGCTCGCGCGCTTTCGGCTGCGCGAGATCGAGAGCGCAGAGGTCGCCACCGAGCTCGACGATACGGCGCGGCAGGTAAAGGAAGTCCTCGCGCAGCGCGCCGAGGCCCAAGTCGCGCTCGGCATGGACCTCGCCGCGGCGCAAGAAGGGCTCGCCAAGCTCGAGGTGGATCGCGCGGCGCAGCACGCGTTGGTGGGAACGGCCGAGAAGGCCGTGGACGCCGCGGAGGCCGACGCGCAAAGCCATCTCAAGGTCGACGCGAGCTACGGCGCGAAGCTCGCGACCGCGGAGGCGTCGGACAAGGTGGCCGACGTCACCGAGGAGAAGTCGCACGCGGCGCAGACCGATCGTATCGAGAAGGGCAAGCCGTACGAGTCCGACCCGCTGTTCGCGTATCTCTGGGCGCGCGGCTACGGCACGTCGCAGTATCGGGCGTTCGGCTTTCCGAGGTTGCTCGACCGCTGGGTCTCGCGCGTCGTCGGCTACGAGCCGCTGCGGCGCAACTACTGGATGCTGAGCGAGCTGCCGGCGCGCTTCCAAGAGCACGCGCAGCGGATGCGCAAGCTCGCGGACGACGACGTCGCCGCCGTGCGCGCGGTGGAGGTCATTGCGGCCGAGGCCGCCGGCGTTCCCGAGCGCCAAGCCGAGCTCGGCAAGGCCGAGGCCGCGCTCGCGGCGATCGACGACGCGATCAAACGGCGCGAGGCCGACATCGCGGCGTTCGTGGAGAAGCGCGGCAAGTTCGCGTCCGGCGTGGACGAGCACTCGGCGCGTTGCACCGAGCTCCTCGCCGAGACCTTCCGCCGCGAGAAGATGAAGACGCTGCGGGAGCGCGCGACTCAGACGCAGAGCCCCGAGGACGACGCCGCGATCGATCAGCTCGCCGCGATCCGCGCCGAGAAGCCGCGGCTCGAGGAAGAGGTCGCGCGTCTGAGCACGCTGCACGACACGCACCGCGACCGCACGGGCAAGCTCGAGGAAGTGCGCCAGCGGTTCAAGGAGCAGCGCTACGACGCGGTGACGTCGGAGTTCGTGAACGGCGCGCTGATCGCGGCGCTGTTCAGCCAGCTGCTCGCGGGCACGCTCGGCGTGCCGGGCCTCTGGGACGCGCTCGCGAAGCAGCAGCGGCACCGCCAGCTCGGCGCCGATCCCGGGTTCGGCAGCGGCCGTTTCCCGCGCGGCCCCAACCCGTGGGGCGGCGGATTCGGCGGCGGCTTTGGCGGTGGCGGCGGCGGACGCGGAGGCGGCGGCTTCGGCGGCGGGGGCTTCGGCCGCGGCGGCGGCTTCGGCGGCGGCGGGTTCCGCAAGGGCGGCGGCTTCTGACGGCCCGCTAGTCGCGCGCGCGGCCGTGCGCGACGAGCTCGAGTCCGTGGCGACGCGCCGCGCGACCTTGCGGCCGATGATCTCGCGGGTCTCGACCGAGGTGCGATCGCGCTCGCCGCCGAACAAGCACGCCGCCCGGATCTCGACCGCCAATCGCGCCGCACCCGCGAGAAGCGTGCCGCGCGGCCGCGAGCCGAGCTGCGCGAAAAACCAACATGTCCCCATTTTTCCGCGAGACACTACGCATATGACGAGAATCAGGACCACGCACATCGGCAGCCTGCCCGAGCCGCATGGGTTCGCGGCCGACGGCTCGGCCGGTGACGCCGAGCTGCGCGCGGCCGTCCGCTGGGTGGTGGACAAGCAGCGCGCAATCGGGCTCGACGTCATCAACGAAGGCGAGCTCACCAAGGGCGGCGACTGGCTCAGCTTTCTCGACGGGCGCTTCGCGGGCTTCGAGCAGCGCCCGGTCTCCGAGCGCGGGCCGCTGATCCTCCAGGGCGCGGATCGCGAGGAGTTTGCGGACTTCTATCGCTACGCGGCCGAGAAGCAGACGCTGTTCTACGCCGAGGACGGCCGAATGAAGGCCAAGCGGCCGTATTGGGTGTGCACCGGCCCGATCCGCTACAGCGCGCACGCCGCGCTCGCGCGCGAGATCGACACGTTCAAGTCCGTGGTCGGTGCCGACACGGAGGATTGCTTCATCACCACGACCGCGCCCGCGAGCCTCGAGCCCTACCGCGGCAACGAGCACTACGCCACCGACGAGGAGTTCGTGTTCGCGCTCGCGGACGCGCTGCGCACGGAGTACGAGGCGATCGTGCGCGCGGGCTTCGCGGTGCAGATCGACGACGCGTGGCTGCTCGCGCTCTGGGACCGGATCGGTATCCCGATGGGGCTCGAGCGCTACCGGCGTTATTGCGCGCTGCGCATCGACGCGCTGAACCACGCGCTGGCGAACGTGCCGGAGGAGCGGATCCGTTATCACCTCTGCTGGGGCAGCTGGCACGGCCCGCACGCACACGACCTGCCGATGCAGGACGTGGTCGATCTCATGTTGCGGGTGAAAGCGCGCACGTACTTGTTCGAGGCCGCGAACGCGCGCCACGAGCACGAGCACGTCGTCTGGGCAGGCGTGAAGCTGCCGGACGGCAAGGTCATCGTGCCGGGCTGCGTCACGCATTCCACCGACGTCGTCGAGCACCCGGAGCTCGTCGCACAGCGCATCGAGCGGTTCGCCCGCCTGGTCGGCGCGGACAACATGATGGCCGGCGCGGACTGCGGCTTCGGCGGCCGCTGCCACCCGCAGATCGCGTGGGCGAAGCTCGAGTCGCTCACCCGCGGCGCCGCGCTCGCGCGCGTCTGAGGCCAAAGCGCCGAGGTGGTCCCGCGCTCACTCCAGCCGGGTTGCCGATTCGTGGACCGTTAGGGGCGCAGCTATTCGCTCCTCGAGCACTTCGATCGGCTCGTCGTCGAGCATCTCGACCGTGCCGCTTGGATCCACGGCGAACTCGGCCTTGAACAGAGCGGTGCCGTACCAGACATGGGCTTTACAGACCCAACGCCCGTCCGCGCCGCGTGTCTCGATCTTGGCGGGCAGCGTACGCGCGGCTAAGGCTGGCCGAACGAGCGGATCGCCCACGTCTTCGACGATGTAGAACGGTCCGTTCTCGCCGTGCACGAAATAGCAGAAGAACCGCAGGTAATCCAAAACGTCCTGATCGCGCAACTTCAGCGGCGCCGCCTCGTTGGCCTCATGAATCGGTAGCGACGTTCCGTCCAAACGTAGCAGCCTCGGCCCGTTGATGAGATGGTAGACCCGCAGGTGCGGACGAGACCAAGTCTCGTCCTCGAGCCGGAGCAAAAACCAATTCTTCCACCAGTACAACGGGCGCGCTTGCAGCGTCGAGCTCTTCGGCTCGCAGCGCAGCACATCATCGATCGGAGTGATCGCCTCGAACAGCTTCGAGCGCTCCTCTTCGCCGGGCGTCTCCCAACCGTCATCCCCGCTCAAGCAGAGCGTGAACGGTTTGATCGGCACAGCTCGATCGAGCAGAGCGCCGCTCAAGTCCGCGCCCTCGAGCTGCGAGGGCTCGATCCTTGCGCCTCGAAGATTCGCGTTGCGAAGGTCTGCTCCCCGGAAATCGAAGCCCTCGAGCGGCTGACCGCTGAAGTCGATGCCATGCAGGTCTGCCCAGCGGAAGTCCGTGCGCGGGTCCAGGCCACCCAGTTTGCAGAGCTCGGCGAAAGTCTTGTCGCCTGCGGCTAGCAGCTCCTTGGCGGCGGATCGGGCGTCATCGAGCGACCAAGTCATCGGCGGCGCTCCGACTCGCGCGCGTGGCACCGAAGTCTCCCGAGGCTGAAGCGTTTGGTCATCGCCTTCGACAGCGACAGCTGGGCGACCCGCTCGCCGAGCCCCTCGCGGGGGTACCAGCGAGAGAGGACGACCTCTCTGATTTCGAGGAACAGCTCGATGTGGCCGTCATCACTCTGCGCGGTCACGTGACCTAGGCGTTTCACGTCCGGCTCGCCGAGCCATTCGCCGTGCAGGACCGCCACCCATTCGTCGATGCACTCTTTCGTATCCGCGAGACTTGGTCGCATGCTCCAGGTTACGTGCCGCCCTTCCTCTCTGAAGTGGAGCGTGACCAAAGACAGTTTCTGCTTGGCCGTGTAGCTCCGTTTGAGCGACTCCGTTCGATCGCCTTGCCGGGATGCGGAGGCGCCGATTTTTGCGCTGCCATTAAACGGATTTTTCAATGTGGCCTTGAGTTCGGCGCTCGCGCCGGCTTTTCTCGTGGTCTTTTCTTCCTCGGCCAGTTTCTTCTCGAATTTGACTTCCTCGCGCGCAGACTTGGCTTCCTTGAATGCGACGCTGTCATAGTCGATCGCGCAGCCGTCCGCGATCGCGACGAGATCGGCTTCCTTCACCCAGCAACGCCAGTGGTCACCGTCGGGATCGCGCGCCTCGTTGAAGTGCAGGCCGCCCGTCAGATCGAATCCGCCTCGAGACGGGTGCAGCTTGATGTGGCTGTGCACGACGCCCGTCCTGAGCATATCGGGCGCGATTTGCTCATTCCGCTCGGCTGCTCCGAACCATCTCCGGAACATGGACACGAGCGTCCTCAGAACCATCTGATTCGTTACCCCGAGCGAAAGGCCCCGCCGGAATTACAGCATCGCGCGTGCCCGCGCACAATCGGCGCGGTTCGATTCCACGTGATCGCGAATAGCGACGAGCCGGTTCGCGCGAGGCGTACCGGATGGGATGGCTGACCGCGCGCTGCGCCTTCGGCGTCGACGCTCACCAACGCGTCGACGGTCGTCCCGTGACGACGAAGCGCAACGCGCCGCCCGGCGCCAGCGCGTCGAACGGCCAGCAGGTGACGAGCGCGATCGTCGGCTCGGCCGCGTCGAGCCGCAGCGCCGCGCTGCTCGAGTCCACCACGTCGATCGCCGCGACCTCGTAGGCGTGCGACGAGCCGTCGGGAAGCTCGAGCTCGAACCGCTCGCCGAGCGCGAGCTCCGCGAGCGCGCGAAAGTGCGTGTCGCGATGGCCCGCGATCACGCTGACGCCCGGCTCCCCTAGCTCGGCGCTGCCGTCCATGAGCGCGGGACCGAACGCGAGATTCCGGCCCGACGCACCCGCGAGCACGGTCAGCGGCTCGGCGCGGGACGCGAAATGCAGGCGCGCCACGGGCCAGGTGTCGGCCCACGGCCACGGCCGCACGTGCTCGGCGCCGCCGCTCGCGCGCGTGGCGTTCCACGCGCGATTCAAGAGCTGCTGCGCGAGCTCGGCCTTCGCGGGCATCCAGAAGCCGGCCGCCAGCAGCGCGGCCCCCGCGAGCGCGATTGCGAGCAGCACCGCGCGCCAAAGACGCCCGCGCGTGCGCGCGAGCGCCGCGAGGCGACCAGGCAGCGGCACGCGGACCGTCGGCGGCACGCTGCGCAGCAGCGGGTCGCGCATCGAAGGGGGTCGCCGGCTCAGCGCGCCGCCTTCGCGGGCCGCGGCGGCAGCCGGGCGAGCCGCCGCTCGCCGCGCGCTGCCGCGACGGCGGCCGCGACGAGGAGCAGCAGCGCGCCGAGCCAGCGATAGAGCGGCGCGGCGGTCGCGGTCTGCGGGAATCCGCCCCACTGCGCGCCGTCCGGAGCCATGTTCTGGACCGCCTGGCGCGCGAGGTCCGCGGACGCCGGCCGCGCCGGCGTCTTGTCGACCGCGACGAGACTGGTGTACGGGCTCACGAGCCCGTGCTCGAGCGCGACCTCGAGCGCGAGCTTGCGGATCAGCTTCTCGTCGGTGCCGTCGACGCGGCTGTCGACGAGCGCCTCGATCTTGCGCCGCGCCCAGAGTGCCGCGACGCCGGGTAGCGAGCCTAAGTCCGCGGCGACGCGCTCGGACCATTGCGCACCGGCGATCCGCCCGAACGCCTGGACCTCGAGCGGGCCGTCGCGCGCGGGGAAGCTCGCGGTCACGACGAGCGGCTCGCCCGCGTAGAGGTCGGGCGCCTGCGCGGGGTAGAGCTCGACGGCGTCCGGCCAGTCGACGAGCACGTCGGTGAGCGCGACGCGCTCGAGCTTGTCGAAGAGCGCGGTCATCGCGGTCGCGACCTCGGCCGTGTTGCCGATGTGCGTGTAGGTGCCGCGGCCGAACTGCGCGGCCTTGCGCATGAAGTGCGAGTTCGGCGCGGGGCCGATCCCGATCGTGAAGAGGCGCGCGCGGCCGAGCTCGCGCTTGATCGTCGCGAACAGGCCCGTCTCGTCGGCGACGCCGCCGTCGGTCAAGAAGATCACTTGCCGCAGATAGCCGTCCGCGACGGGTTGTGCGAGCGCCGCGCGGATCGCGGGCTCCATCTCGGTGCCGCCGCTCGCAGCGAGACGCTCGACCCAACGCAGCGCTTCGGCGTAGGTCTCCGACGAAAATGACTTCGGTGCGGGGTACAGGCTCGAGGTCCACGAGTTGAACTGGATGACGTTGAAGCGATCCGCGCTCGTGAGCCGGCCGAGCGCGTCGCGCAGCGCCGCCTTCGCCTGCTCGATCGAAGGCCCGCCCATCGAGCCGGACGTATCGACGACGTAGACGACGTCGCGCGGCTGCTGCCGGTAGGCGTGCGCGTCGCGCGGCGGTAGGACCATCAACAACGCGTAGGTCGTGCCGTCGAGCGTCTGCGTGAACGCGGCCGCGACCGGCGTGGCGCCGACGGCGGGCCGCCACGCGACGACGAAGTCGCGGTTCATCGGTACGCGCGGCGCGACGGTCTCGAGCACGTAGCGGTCGCCGTCGCGCTCTACGCGCACGTCGTGGCCGCGCGCGCCGACCTCGGCCAGCGGTAGGCCCGGCGCAAGCGCGACGTGGATCGTGGCGAAGCTCGCCGCGGCGGCCCAGCGCTCCGAGTCGGCGCGCGCGAACGGTGCGTTCGGGAGACCCGGCAGCGCGCCGACAACGGCGTCAATCGTTTGCTCGGGCGCGGTGCCGTGCCCGAACCGCGGCGTGAACGTCATGGGGAAGCGCAGCGTGAGCTCGCCGTCGTCGTAGCGGGCGGTCTGCAGGTACTCGATCGTGATCACGATCGAGTCGTCCGGGCCGATGTTCGCGACCGCGGTCGTGAACAGGTTCGGCGTGCTCTGCTGCACGAGGCTCGCGCGCCGGCCCGAGTCGCGCGCGGCGCCGTAGACCCGCTGCGCCTCGTCGCGCTCGCGGATCTCGCCCTCGATCACCCGCTCGCCCACGCGCATGAACAGCCGGTCGACGGCCGCGTCGTCGGGCAGCGGCAACGCGTACACGGCCTCCGCCCAGCTCGTGCCTGCGTTGTGGAAGCGCTGCTCCACGCTCACGCGCGCGACGATGCCCGCGATCGAGATCCGCACGTCGGTGGAGAGCGGCGCGGCCGGGTCGAACCCGTCCGCAGATTTAAACAGCAGGGTGCCGGTGCCGAGCGCCGTCGGCAGCGGGGCGTCGGCCGCGCGCGCGAGCTGCGCGCGCAGGGTTAGGAGCAACAGCACGGCCACCGTCGCGATCCAGAGCACGACTGCGCAGCGCTCGATCGCTTCTTTGACGGCCGGCGCCACACTGCGATCGTGCAACCGTCGGCCGCGTTCGCTCTTTTCCATCGGCGTGTCTCCCGTCGAAGTCCGGGAGACATTTCGCCGAAATCAGGCGGCGGCGCGGCGGCGAATGGTGGCTACGCGCCGATCAATTCTGACGAATTGTGCGCGTCTGGCCCTAGGGTCAGACCCCGGTGCCAGGCTGGGGTCTGACCCTAGGGCCAGACATGCGAGGCGCTGCGGGTCAGCGGCGCTTGGCGACGAGCGCGACGCGGACGCGGCCGGCCGCGAGCACGGCGGCCATGATCAGGATCGCGACGAAGATCTTGCGATTCGGCGCATTGCCCGCGTAGATGCTGAGCCAGTCGACGACGGCGAGCCCCCACATGACCGCGACCGCGAGCGCGGTCGACAGCCTGCTGCGGAGCAGCGCCGCGACACGCTGGGACAACGAGAGGCCACCGTAAGGCAACGCTGCGAAAGCGAGTGTTGTAGTTGGATCCGACATGGGTGCACAGCTTACCGGCCCACGGCCGGCCGCCGCGATGACCGCCATCACGAGCCGGCGCGGCGGGCTGTGAACCGCGTCACGCGACGGGCGCGCCGCCGAGCTGTCCCGCTTCGCTGGGAACCATAGTCGCTTTCTATTATCATATAGAGCACATATTCTTCGACTCCAATGCGTGGTTGTGCCTTGCGCCCAACGTGGCTCCGCCAGCGGCCCGCGCGTTCTCCGGAGGTTTCGTATGGCAACCCCTCACCACGAGGTCACCTCTAAGACGCCGCGAGCCGTGGCGGTCACCGTCTGGGTCGCGGACGTCGCGGTGCTCACGCAACCCGCGGGGGTCGTTTGGTGCGACGGCCCGCGCGCCGAGCTCGAGCAGCGCCTCCGGCGGGAGCTGCTCACGAACGGCGGACTCATCGAGCTCGAGCGGAACACCTTCCCGGATTGCTATCTGCATCGGTCCGATCCGTCCGACGTCGCGCGCGTCGAGCACCTCACGTTTGTGTGCACGAGGGCCAAGGCCGACGCTGGTCCGAACAACAACTGGATGGATCCCGCCGCGGCCCGCGCGAAGATGCGCGGCCTTTTCGCAGGCTGCATGCGCGGTCGCACGCTCTACGTCGTGCCGTATTGCATGGGACCGATCGACTCGCCGTATGCGCGATGCGGCGTCGAGATTACCGACAGCGCATACGTCGTGCTGAACATGTTGATCATGACGCGCGTCGGCCGCGATGCGCTCGACCGGATCGGCCGCGAGGGCACGTTCGTGCGCGGACTCCATTCGATCGGCGAGCTCGATCCGGAGCGCCGTTTCATCATGCACTATCCCGAGGAGCTCGCGATCGAAAGCTTCGGCTCTGGCTATGGCGGCAACGCGCTGCTCGGCAAGAAGTGCCACGCGCTCAGGATCGCGAGTTGGCAGGCGCGCGACGAAGGCTGGCTCGCGGAGCACATGCTGATCGCGGGCCTCACCAATCCCCGCGGCGAGACGCACTACGTGGCGGCGGCTTTCCCGTCCGCGTGCGGCAAGACCAATCTCGCGATGCTCATTCCGCCCGACTCGATGCCCGGCTGGAAGGTAACCACTCTCGGCGACGACATTGCGTGGCTGCATCCGGGCCCCGACGGCCGCCTCTGGGCGATCAATCCCGAGGCCGGTTACTTCGGGGTCGCGCCGGGCACGAGCCGGAAGACGAACCGCAACGCGTTCGAGATGATCCGCCGCGACACGATCTTCACGAACGTTGCGCTGACCGCGAATCGCGAGCCGTGGTGGGAGGGGCTCGAGTCGGGCGTGCCGGCGATCGATTGGCGGGGGCGCCCCTACGATCCGAAGAACGGACCGGCCGCCCACCCCAACTCCCGTTTCACGGTCGCAGCGACCCAGAATCCGAGCTACTCCGAGCAAGTCGACATGCCGGGCGGTGTGCCGATCTCGGCCCTGATTTTCGGCGGCCGGCGCCGGGAGCTCGCGCCCCTCGTTTACGAGGCTCGCGACTGGGTGCACGGGGTGCTCGTCGGTGCGTCGGTGGCTTCGGAGACGACGGCGGCCGCGACCGGACAAGTGGGCGTCGTGCGCCGCGACCCGATGGCGATGAAGCCCTTCTGCGGCTACAACTTCGCGGACTATTGGACACATTGGCTCAACGTCGGCGGCGCGCTCGCGAAGCCGCCGCGGATCTTTCACGTGAACTGGTTCCGCCGCGACGCGGCCGGAAACTTTCTGTGGCCTGGTTTCGGCGAGAACCTCCGTGTGCTCTCGTGGATCATCGAGCGCTGCGCGGGACGGACATCCGCCGATGACACCCCGATCGGCTATCTGCCGAGACCCGAGGAGCTCGACATTCGGGGCCTGGACATCGCGCCCGAGGTGCTTGTCGAGCTCACGACCGTTCGTCCGGAGCTTTGGCGCAAGGAGCTCGCGGACATCGGCAAATATTTCGACGAGTTCGGCGAGCGGTTGCCCGCGCGGCTGCGCCGCGCGGCGAACGACGTGGCGAATCGCTTGGGTGATTGACGAGCGCGAAGGAACTTGCTTGCGGGCCATTGACCATCGAACTACGCTAGCCGCGCGAGCCGCAACACGGGGTGCACCAGTGAAGAACGGAAAGGTGTTGGCGCGCGAGCAACGTACGGCGCGGCTGACGATTCTCATTGACCCGCGTAAGAAGGCGGTCTTCGAAAGCCTATGTGCGGCCGATGACGTGACGCCGTCGCAGGTCGTGCGGAGCCTGATTCGCCGCTACATCGAGGAACGCCAGGGCGAGCCCTGGCGGCCCGACGCGGTCGGCGACGAGCAGGCTTCGGCGGCGCCGGCGAAGGGCGCGGCGGTCAAACGGCGCCGCGCCGCGCCGTGAGCACGGTGCATTTCGATCCGTAGCAGACCCTCTTAGCCGCGCATGCACCCGCCCGTGACTCCGTTGCCGGTCGCGTTGGCGTTGCTTTTGGCGTGGAGCGCAATCGGGCTCGCCGGATTGCTTCGCCCGGGCAGCGTTCGTTACGCGGGGCGCGCACTGTTCTTGCTCGGCTCCGCGTGCGGCGTGGGCGTCGTGCTGGTCGGGCTGTGGGCGACGCGGGCGCCCGCCGAGCAGTTGGTCCTTCCGCTCGGGCTACCCGACCTGCCGTTTCACCTGCGCCTCGACGCGCTGTCCGGCGTGTTCTTGATTCTGCTCGGTGCCGCATCGGTGGGCACTTCCGTTTTCGGCGCGGGTTACTTCCGGACCGGCGAGGGCACTGCGCCGGGCCTTCTGTGCCTCCAGTATCACGTGTTCCTCGCGAGCATGGGCGGCGTGCTGCTCGCCGACGATGCCTACGCGTTCATGGTCGCGTGGGAAACGATGGCGCTTGCGTCGTACTTTCTCGTGACGACGCAGCATCGGATTCCGGAGATCCGGCGGGCTGGTTTTCTCTATCTCTTGATCGCCCACGTCGGCGCGATCTCGATACTACTGTCGTTCGGTGTGCTCCAGGGCGGACGCTGGGAGTTCACGTTCGACGCGATGCGCGCGGCCACGCTGTCGCCCGGCGCCGCCGCTGCGGCATTCTTGTTCGCGCTGTGCGGCTTCGGCGCGAAAGCCGGCCTCGTGCCGCTGCACGTCTGGCTGCCGGAAGCCCACCCCGCCGCCCCTTCGCCCGTGTCCGCGCTCATGAGCGGCGTCATGCTGAAGACGGCCGTCTACGGAATGCTGCGCGTGAGCTTCGACCTGCTCGGCCCGCCGGCGTGGTGGTGGGGTCTCGTGGCCCTCGGCGTCGGGCTCTTCACTGCGTTCTACGGCGTCGTGTTTGCCGCGGTGCAAACGGACATGAAGCGCCTGCTCGCCTACTCGTCGATCGAGAACATCGGCATTGTGTTCGCAGGCCTCGGTCTCGCGCTCGTGTTCACGAATGCCGGCATGAACGCGCTCGCGGCGCTCGCGCTGGTGGCGCTCCTCTATCACTGCATTAACCACGCCTTGATGAAGAGCTTGCTGTTCCTCGGCACGGGATCGGTGTTACACGCCACCGGCGAGCGCAACCTGGGCAAGCTCGGGGGGCTCATCAGGCGCATGCCTTGGGTGGCGTGGCTTACGCTCGTGGGCGCGCTCGCGATCTCGGGGCTGCCGCCGCTGAACGGCTTCGTATCCGAATGGCTGCTGCTCCAGTCGTTCCTGTTAACGGACGAGATTCCCCGGCCGTTCGTCAACATGCTGCTGCCGCTCGGCGCGGCGGTCATTGCGCTCGCGGCGGCGCTCGCGGCGTATGTGATGGTGAAGTTCTACGGCGTGATCTTCTTGGGCGTTCATCGCGAGAGCTCGCTCGAACGCGCCCACGATTGTGGAATCCTCGAGCGGATCGGGCTCGGCTGGCTCGCCGTGGGCTGCGTGCTGCTCGGCCTCCTGCCCGTGCAGGTGCTCGGAGTGCTCAACGCGGTGCCCGCTCTCCTGATCGGCGCCGGCCTCCCGCAGAGCTCCTCGCGGTGGTGGCTGCTCGCGCCGGCCACGCCGACGCGCGCGTCGTACGGCCCGATCGTGTTCTTTCTCGTCGTGCTCGCGGTCGTGGTCGTGACCGTGCTCGCGGTGCGTTGGTTCTATCATCGGCGAATCCGCCGCAGCGCTCCTTGGGACTGCGGCTTCGGCCTGCTCACGCCGCGGATGCAGGACACGGCGGAAGGTTTCGGCCAGCCGATCAGGCACGTGTTCGACGGGTTCTTCCGCGTCGACCGCGAGCTGCCGACGCCGTTCGACCGCGCGCCGAAATATCGCGTGACGGTAACGGATCACATCTGGCGCTGGCTCTACGACCCGCTCGCGGGCACGGTGCAGACGGCCGCGAACGCCGTCGCGTGGCTCCAGCAAGGGCGCGTCGCGACGTATTTGCTCTACAGCTTCGTGACGCTGCTCGTGCTGCTCGCGGTAATGCTCGCATGACGGCCGCGGATCTCCTCATGCAGGGACTCGAGATCGTCGTGGCCGTGCTCGCGGCGCCGTTATTCGTGGGCTGGATCAACCAGTGCCGCGCGTGGCTCCAGAACAAGAGCGCGCCGAGCATCCTCCTTCCGTATCGGATGATACGTAAGCTGTTCCTGAAGGACGCCGTGCTCGCGCACGACGCGTCGCCGCTGTTCCGGGCCGCGCCGTACGTCGTATTCGGAACGATGGCGCTGGCGGCGGCAGTCATTCCATCGATGGGCACGCGGCTGCCGTTGACCGTGGCCGCGGACGCGATCGCGCTGGTCGGCCTGCTCGCGACCGCGCGCGTGTTCATGGCGCTCGCCGCGATGGACATCGGCACGGCGTTCGGCACGCTCGGCGCGCGCCGCGAGATGATGGTCGGCTTCCTCGCCGAGCCCGCGCTGTTGATGGTCATCCTGGTCGCGTCCCTGATCTCGACCACGACCTCGCTCGCGGGAGTCTCCGAGTTCATGACGACCCAGGCGCTCGGCCTTTATCCGAGCCTCGCGTTCACGGCCGTCGCGTTCACGATGGTGCTGCTCGCCGAGAACGCGCGGATCCCGGTCGACAACCCGGCCACGCACCTCGAGCTGACGATGATCCACGAGGCGATGCTGCTCGAGTACTCGGCGCGGCACCTGGCGCTCATGGAATGGGCCGCGGCGCTCAAGCTCTTCAATTACGCCTGCATCGGCTTCGCGTTGTTCGTGCCCTGGGGGCTCGCGAGCGGCGAGGCCGGCCCCGCGGCGCTGCTCGTTGCGATTCCGCTGCTCGCCGCGAAGCTCGCGGTCGCCGGCGTGGGGCTCGCCCTCATCGAGACGCTGTCGGCGAAGCTGCGAGTGTTTCGCGCGCCGGAGTTCCTCGCGACGGCGTTCTTGTTCGCCGTGCTCGGAGTGCTCGTCCGGCTGCTGCTGGGAGCCTGAGGTATGACGAACGCGACGTGGGACTTGCAGCTGCTCAACATGTGCGCGGCCTTGCTGCTGCTCTTGGCGTTCGCAATGCTGTCGCAGCGGCGCATCGTCACTCTCGTGAACCTGCTCGCGCTCCAGGGCGCGCTGCTCTGCGTCGCCACGCTGCTGGTCGCGTGGCGCACCGGCGAGTCGCACCTCTATGCGTCGGCGGGCCTCACGCTCGCGCTCAAGGTGCTGTTCCTGCCTTGGCTCTTGAACCGGCTGATCCGGCGGCTCGGCGTCTATTGGGACACGGAGTCGATGATCAACACCGGTGGCACGATGCTGATCGGCGTCGGCATCGTGATCTTCGCGTTCGGCCTCGCGCAGCCGATCTCGGCGCTCGCTTCCACGGCCACGCGGAGCTCGATCGGTATCGCGGTAGCCGTGATCCTGCTCGCGTTCTTGACCATGATCACGCGGCGTAAGGCGATGTCGCAGGTCATCGGATTCCTGTCGATGGAGAACGGTCTGTTCTTCGGCGCGATGAGCGCGACCTACGGCATGCCGATGATCGTCGAGCTTGGTGTGGCGCTCGACGTGCTCGTCGCCGTGCTCGTGCTCGGCGTGTTCTTTTTCCAAATCCGCGAGCAGTTCGACAGCCTCGACCTGCATCATCTGGAGTCGCTCAAGGAGCACAAGTAACGTGGAATTCGCCCTGCTGCTCGCCACGCCGCTCGTCGGCGCCGCCCTGCTCGGAATTCTCGGAGCGCGGCGCTTCGCGCCCGAGCTCAACGCGCTGCTGTCTGCGGCAACGTTCGTCGCGGCGGTCGCGCTCACCGTACGCGTGATCGCCGAAGGTAACCTGCTCGCGGGCCGCGAGCAGTTCTTCATCGACCCCTTCAACGTGTTCCTCGTGACGTTGACGGCGCTCGTGGGCATGACGGCGGCGCTCTTCTCGCGGCCGTATATGCGCGTCGAGGTCGAGCACGGCCGCTTGACGGCGGGCCGCCTAAAGCTCTATCACAGCATGTATCAGCTGTTCACGTTCACGATGCTGCTCGCGCTCACGACCAACAACATGGGGCTGCTTTGGGTCGCGATGGAGGCAGCGACGCTCTCCACCGTTCTGCTCGTCACCCTCTATCGCACGCCCGCGAGCCTGGAGGCCGGCTGGAAGTACTTCATCCTCTGCGGCGTGGGCATCGCGCAGGCGTTGTTCGGCACGATCCTGCTGTACTTCGCCGCCGAGCACGCGCTCGGCAGCGGCATTCAGTCGCTGCTCTGGACTCACCTGAATGACGTGAAGACCGAGCTCGAGCCGGCGGTGCTGGCGCTCGCGTTCGTGTTCTTGCTCGTCGGCTACGGAACGAAGGTGGGGCTGGCGCCGCTGCATAACTGGCTGCCGGACGCGCACGCCGAAGGTCCGACGCCGATCTCGGCCGTGCTGTCCGGCCTGTTGCTCAACGTGGCGTTGTACGCGGTCATCCGTTGCAAGGTGCTCGTCGAGGGCTCGTTGCAATCCGCCGTGCCGTCGAAGATGTTGATGGCATTCGGCTTGGCGTCGGTGGTGCTCGCGGCGCTGTTTCTCTGGCGGCAGCGCGACATCAAACGCCTATTCGCGTACTCGTCGATCGAGCACATGGGGATCGTCACATTCGCGTTCGGCATGGGCGGCCCCGTGGCGAACTTCGCGGCGCTGCTGCACATGACGGTGCACTCGCTGACGAAGTCGGCGATCTTCTTCGCGGTGGGTCACGCGGCGCAGAAGACCGGCACGCAGGTCATGAGCGACATCCGCGGCCTCGTGACGGTAAGCCCGACGGTCGGGTGGGGCCTGATGCTGGGCACGCTCGCGATCCTCGGGCTGCCGCCGTTCGGCGTGTTCGCGAGCGAGTTCCTGATTCTCACGACGGCGATGCGCGAGCAACCGTGGGCAGCGCCGATCTTGCTCGCCGCGCTCGGCATCGCGTTCGCCGCGATCTTCGGCCGCGTGCAGCCGATGGTCTTCGGCGAGACTACGGCGAAGCGCCTACCGCACCCGCCGGCGCTGCTCCCGGTGTTCGCTCACTTGGGCCTCGTGCTGATGCTCGGGGTCTACGTGCCGCCGTACCTCGCGGACTGGTACCGCGCCGCGACCGCGCTGATCGGAGGTGGATAGCATGCCGCTGCGCCGCTGGCTCGAGCAGGCACGGCCGTTGCCGGGGGCTCCCGCGCAAGCGCTCCTGCGCGTGCGGCGCGAAGATTGGCCCGCGGTAACGCAGGCCGTGGCCGCCGCCGGCGGGCGGCTGCTCGCGCTGTGGACGACGCCCGCGGCGGGTGGGCGCGAGGCGGTCGTGCGCGCGGCCTTCATGGCGGACGCGAGCGCCGGCGTCGTCGAGCTCGGCGTACCGCCCGGCCTTTCGTATCCGGGGTTGCAGGATCTGTTTCCGCCCGCCGCGCGCATGCAACGGGCGGCGTTCGACCTGACTGGCGTGCGTTCCACCGACGCGGACGAGCGGCCTTGGCTCAGGCACGCGCACTGGAGCGTCGACGCGCCGCCGCTCGGGCCGCGGGCGCCCCTCGAGACGGCGGGACCGGACGCGTACGAATTCGTGCCGGTGGCCGGCGACGGCGTGCACGAGATCGCGGTCGGGCCCGTGCACGCGGGGATCATCGAGCCCGGGCACTTCCGCTTCTCGGTTGTTGGGGAGAAGGTGCTCAAGCTCGAGGAGCGCCTGGGCTACGTCCACAAGGGCATTGAGCGGCGCTTCACCGAGCTGCCTATCCTCGGTGCACACCGGCTCGCGGCGCGGGTCTCGGGTGACTCGGCGGTCGCGTTCTCGTGGGCATACTGCCAGGCGCTCGAGGGCGCGAGCGGCGTCGCGATCCCGCCGCGTGCGGCGTGGCTGCGCGCCCTCTACCTCGAGATCGAGCGCGCCGCGAATCATCTCGGCGACTTGGGCGCGCTAGGCAACGACGCGGGCTTCGCGTTCGGGCTCGCGCAGTTCGGCCGTCTGAAGGAGGAGCTGCTCCGCACGACGGCGGCGGTATTCGGCGGCGCGCGTTACCTTCTCGATGCCGTCGTGCCCGGCGGCGCCGCGTTCGATCTCGACCGCGCTGGCGCCGTGGCGTTGCGCGAGCGCGCTGGAGCGGTCGCCGTGGCCGCCGCGAGCTTGCGCGACATCTACGACAATCACGCCGGCGTGCGCGACCGCTTCGTCGGTGCGGGGCGCGTCGAGCCGGCTCTGGCGGCGCGGCTCGGCCTGCTCGGGCTCGCGGGTCGCGCGAGTGGCCAGCCGTTCGATGCGCGTGTCGATCGGCCCACGGCCCCCTACGACGAGCTCGCGCCGAGGAAGGTCGTGCACGTCGACGGCGACGTCGCGGCGCGTGTGGCCGCACGGTTCGATGAGCTCGCCGAATCGTGCCGCCTGATCGCGGCGCTCGCGGACGACCTGCCGAGCGGAGGGATCCGCGCGGAGGTTGCCGCGCCCGCGGCAGGCACGTTCGCGGCGGCGCTCGTCGAGGGCTGGCGCGGTCCCTGCTTCGTCGCGCTCGAAGCGGGTGAGGGCGGCACGATCGCGCGGTGCCACCCGCACGACGTCTCGTGGCAGAACTGGCCCGTGCTCGAGCACGCAATCGTCGGCAACATCGTTCCCGACTTCCCGCTGATCAACAAGTCGTTCAACTTGTCGTACAGCGGCCACGATCTGTAGCGGGGGAGGCGATGCTGAAGACGTTGCGCACCATTGCAGGCATCGGGATCGTGACCGAGCCCGCACCGGCTCCCGACGACGCGCTCCGCGTTCGCGACGAGCTCGAGCGGCGGATCTGCGACACGCTCGGCCGCGCGCTCTGCATCCGTCACGTCGATGCGGGCTCGTGCAATGGCTGCGAGCTAGAGATACACGCCCTCAACAATCCGATCTACAACATCGAAGGGCTCGGCATCAAGTTCGTCGCGAGCCCGAGGCACGCCGACATGCTCCTCGTCACGGGACCAGTCAGTCGGCACATGGAGGCGGCACTCAAGAGCACCTACGCGGCCGCGCCCGATCCGAAACTCGTCGTGGCCGTCGGCGACTGTGGCTGCACGGGCGGCATTTTCGGCGAGAGCTACGCTTCGCGCGGCCGCGTGGCGAACGTGATTCCAGTCGACGTGGCGGTGCCCGGCTGTCCGCCGAGTCCGACGCGCTTGCTCGCGGCGATCCTTACCGCCGTAAGCGCGAAGAAAGGATCGGGTTCCAAGAAATAGGGACATGTTGCTTTTTCGGCGGCGGCGTCGGCGTGACCTTCGATGGCGTTGTCCGAAAAAGTAACATGTCCCCATTTTTTGGAGAGGTGCCAGGCACCAGGCGCGCCGGTGAGCTATGCCACGAGCGGCGCGAGCGCCGAGCCGATGCGCTTCATCTGCGCGGGCGTCGTCATGCTCGTGAGCAGCTTCGCGAAGTGCGGATGCTGCGCTCCCGAGACGATGTACTGCCAGCGGTACGCGCGCAGCATCGCCGAGCCGATGTCCGCGCGCTGCGCCGTCGTGAAGCGCCGACCGCAGAGCGCCGCGAAGTAGTTCGCATCGGCATCGGACTGACCCTGCAGGATGCCGTCGACGGCACCGACGAGCTCGAGAAAGTCGCCGACCGCGGCGTCACGCTCGTCCGCGCCGATCCGCGCGTCCTCGGCCTGCCACTCGAGCTCGTCGAGCACGGCGTGCTGCGACTCCTCGCGCCAGTGGAACATGAACACGTCCTTCCACAGCGGGCAGAGGTTCTCGTATGGCTGGATGCTCTGCACGTAGTGCGACTGCGAGAACAGCTCGATGTGCGAGATCAGTGCGAGCACCGCCCAGTTCCGCTTGCCGAGCACGAAGCGCGCCACCGCGTTGGCCTCGGCCACCGGCGTCCAGCCGGACGGCATTCCCGCGGCAAGCAGCACTTCGAGACGGCGGAACAGCTCCTGATGCTTGAGCTCCTCGTCGGAGAACCGCACGAGCGCCTCTAGCGCCGTCTGGTCGCCGAGCCAGTGCTGCCCGGACAGCTGCAGCACCTTGGCGCCGATGAAGCGCTCGACGAGGCCGAACATGTGCGTGTACGTGCGGCCCTGCACGTGGCTCATGAGCCGCTTTTCGGCGGCGGTCAGGAACACGAGGTCGTCGACCTTCGACAGGCCGCTCGGCAGGAACGTGCGCTCGTAGTCGTAGTCCCGCCCCCGAATCACGTCGCGGTCGATGTCCCAACGCACATGCTTCGACACCTTGATGCAGCGCGCGTAACGCGCGCTCGGATTCAAGACCGGCGAGACCGGCCCGTCTCTGGTTGCAGTTGCAGTTGCAGTTTGCATGGAAGTCTCCTGATTGAATGACCAAGCTGAAAAAAACGCTGAAATTCGCGGCGCCGTCAGAGATACGACAGCCACCACACGTCGCGCCGCCGGGCCTTGACGCCGCCGAACCAGCGACAGAGCGGGTAGAGCGCCGCCAGCACGAGCAGCCACGCGGCGTAGACCGTCGGCAGACCGAACCCGAGGCCGTGCAGCGTCTCGGGCCGCAGGTAGGTGTTGGCGACGTAGCCGAACAACGGCGTGACGTCGCGCCCCGCCGCCGCGTTGGCGACGATGTCGAGACCGTGAATCAGATAGAGATGCGCCAAGTAGAAGAACATCGGCACGGCGCCGAACGTGCGGAAGAACGTCGCTGCCGGCCCCCGGAGCCGCGAGAGCGCCGGCCACAGCACGAGCACCAGGCCGAGCGTCACGAGCACGTAGTCGAGCGACGGCGGATACTTCGTGACGTCGAAGAACGACATCGCGCTCGCCGTCCGCGTCCAGAGCGGCTGCCATTGAACGGCGTCGCCGTACAGATCGAAGCCGCGCAGCACCGCGAACGCGGCGAGCATCGCGAGGCCGGCGCTCAAGCGGCCGTCCCCCTTCGCGGCAGGGCGCGCGAGCCATGGGCCGAGTCCGAAGCCGAGTGCGATCACTCCGATCCACGGCAACACGGGATAGGACGCGGCGCCGATCGGGCGGCCGCCGATGAAGATCGGTCCACCCTCGTGCAGAAGCTGCCAGAGAAGTCCTAAGCGGCCGAATTGCTCCGGCACGAGCGGATCCAACAAATCGTGTCCCGCGACGATCGCGACGCCGACGGCGAGCACGGCCGCGCGCGGCAAGCGCACCAACGCCGCGAGCGCGACCATCGACCAGCCGATGGCCCAGATCACCTGCAGGAAGAACGGATAGGGAAACGAGAACGACCAGCCGAAGCTCACCGCGGTGAGCTCGAGCGCGACGAGCCATAGGCCGCGCGTGAGTAGAAATCGGGCGAGCCGCGCCGGAGTCTTGCCCCGCGCGAGCTGCAAATAGGCGGACACGCCCGCGAGCAGCACGAACGTGGGCGCGCAGAGATGCGTGATCCAGCGCGTCGCGTACAGGAGCGGCGTGGTCTGCGCCGGATCGAGCGGGTCGACTCCCGGCGAGCCGGAATGGAAGTAGTGGCGCACGTGATCGAGCGCCATCAGCACGATCACGAAGCCGCGCAGCACGTCGACGTCGGCCACGCGTGCAACGGCCGCCGCCGCGCCGGCTTCGGCGCGCGCCACCAGCGCGCGAGCGGGTCTCCGCAACGGAGCAGTCACTCCGGCCGTGCGTTCGAGAATGCTCGCTGCATCCATGTCCATCGCAGTTCCTTTCGAGAAGTGCCCCGGCGGACTAGCCGCCGGGGCGAAGCGCGGACGCGCCAAGGGGGATCGGCGCGTCCGCAAGGCCAAACAGAAACCAAAGTCCCCGAATCGACCAGGTGTTCGATCAAGAGGGCTCGATCAGGACAACCGCATCAAGACAACAAGAAGTCGTCCTGATGCAGCGCCGCAGCGCTGACGCCGGCGAACGTGATCTCCTGACCGCCGAGATCGAGCACCGCGTTGCCGTCGACGTCGCTCGTGTGTGCCACGAGCCAGTCGAAGGTGAAGCCGCGGCCGCGGAGGTCGACCGCGTCGTCCGTGAGCGCGCCCGCCGTGAAGCCCTGGATCACGATGTTGTCGCCGGGTCCGCCGTCGATCACGTCGTTGCCGAGGCCGCCGATGAGCACGTCGTCACCCGCGCCGCCGATCAACACGTCGTCGCCGTCGCTGCCGATGATCACGTCGTCGCCCGCGCCGCCGTCGAGAACGAGCTTGATCGCTCCGGCCGAGAGGCCCGAGGCGTTCAGCACGTCGTCGCCGTCGCCGCCGAGGATCGTCAGCGTGTCGTTCGCCGCTTCCATGCCCGTGAGGTTCACGGTGGCCGCCAAGCCGAACACCGACACGCCTGTGGCATCGCCGAACACGATCGCGACGTCGTTGTCCGCCGTCGCCTTCACGGTCACCGTATCGGCCGACCCGTCTCCGCCGCCGCCGTTGGCCGCGAGGTTCACATCGACGTCGGTTATGTCGGTGCCCGTGAGATCGTGAATGACCACGTTGTCGACGCCGCCGAGCGCGTTGAACACCACGTGCTCGACGTCGTTGAGATCCATCGTGATGGCGGCGACGTTGCGCGTGAAGGTCGCGCGCTCGCCGTTCGCGAAGAGATCCACGTTCTCGGCGATGTTCGCGCCATTGAACAGCAGCGTGTCGAAGCCGTCCTGGCCTTCGACGTTGTCGTTGTCGTCGCCCGGATTCCAGACGAACGTATCGTCGCCCGCGCCCATGAGGGCGGTGTCGTTGCCGTCGCCGCCGTTGAAGAGGTCGCCGCCCTGACTGCCGATCAGCACATCCGAGCCCAAGCCGCCGTTCAACGTGAGCTCAACCTGGCCCGCGTCGACGAGCGAGGCGTCGATGAAGTCGTCGCCGGCCTGCGCGTTGATGGTGACGTGGTCCTGGCCGTTCGCGTCGAAGCCGATCACGCGGACTTCGGCCGCGAGGCCGCTCACCGCGATCTCGGCTCCGCCGTCGACGAGCACGATGACCTCGCGTGCGGCCGAGCCGTTCACGAACACTTGGTCGATTTCGCCGTCGCCCTGCTGCCCGAACTCGTTCAAGTCGACCTTCACGCGCTGCACATCGGTGCCCGTGAGGTCGCCCACGGTAATCGTGTCGGCGCCGGCACGCGTGTGCACGCCGATGCCCTCGATGCCGTTCAGGTCCATCGTGACGTTGCCGAGGTCGCGGGTGAGGCTCACGCGAGCACCGTTGGCGGCGATCTCGAGCCTTTCGCTACCCAGCGTGCTGTTGAACTCGAGCACGTCCTGATCTGCCTCGCCCTCGACCGTGTCGCTGCCGTCGCCCGAGTCCCAACGGAAAGTGTCGTCACCGGCGCCGAGCCGCGCGACGTCGGCACCGCGGTTGCCGTCGATGAGGTCGTTGCCGTCGCCGCCGATGAGCGTGTCCGCGTTGTCGCTGCCGAAGATGACGTCGTTGCCGTCGCCGCCGTCGAGCGTGAACTTGGGTGCGTCGGGGCCTACCGCCGCGGCGGCCATGTTGTCGTTGCCGCCGAGCCCGTTGATCACGATCGTGTCGCCGGTCTCCGCGTGGTCCACGAGCACCGTGGTCGGCAGGCCGATGATTGCGATCTGCGTGTCGAGCTGCATCGCCTGGATCTCGTCGTCGCTGCCGGTGGCGGCCATCGCCACGACGTCCGCGGCGCCGTCGCCGGTGGTGCCGCCGAGAGTGGCCGCGAGGTCGACCTCGACCGTTGCGACGTCGGTGCCGCTCAAGTCTGCGATCGCGACGTTGTCCACCCCGCCGAACGTGTTCAAGTGCACGACCTCGACGTCGTTCACGTTCATCACGATGTTGCCGATGTTGCGCGTGAGGCGCAGCCGGTCGGCGTCGGGCGCCAAGATGAAGGTCTCGGCGATGTTCGCGCCGTTGAAGAGCAGCGTGTCCCAGTCGGCGCCGCCTTCGACCGTGTCGCTGCCGTCACCCGGATCCCACTGGAAGATGTCGTCGCCGGCGCCGCCGATGAGCGTATCGGCGCCTTGGTTGCCGTCGATGAAGTCGTTGCCGTCGTCGCCGCGCAGCGTGTCGGCGCCGTTGCCGCCCAAGATCGTGTCGTTGCCGGTGCCGCCGCTGACGGTCACGTTGATCAGCGTCGCGAGGTTGCCGGTCGCGGAGAACTGGTCGTCGCCGCCGTTCATGTTGACGACGAGGTTCTCGGTGGTGCCGACGTCCACGAAGAACGGCGCAGGAGTAATCCGGTCGAAGCGCACGCGCGTGCCGTTCGCGGTGGCCGTGAAGACCTCCGCGCCGTTGCCGCCGTTGATCTCCGCGGTGTCGACGCCGTCGCCGCCTTCCATGAGGTCGTTGTCGTCGCCCGGATTCCAGATCATACGGTCGTCGCCGGCCTCACCGAACATCTGGTCGTCGGCGTCGCCGCCGGTGAGTGTGTCGTTGCCCGCGCCGCCGAACAGCGCGTCAGCGCCGCCCTTGCCGAGCAGCGTGTCGTTGCCGGCCTGGCCGAACAGCTGGTCGTTGCCCGAGCCGCCCGTCAGCACGTCGTTGCCGTCGCCGCCGAAGAGATTCGCTTTCGGCAGCGCGCCATTGACCTCGTTGAGCGTGATGACGTCGTTGCCGGCGCCGCCGAACACCTCGATGGTCGCGGTGTTCGCGACCGTCGGCGTGCCGCCGATGATCGGCGTCGCGCCGTCGTTCACGAGGATGCGGCCTGCCGCGTTGCGGCTCACCGTGATCGTGTCGTTCTGGCCGCTGCCGAACACTTCCAAGAGACCGGCGTTCGGGATGAACAAGCCCGTGGCGGGTGGCAGCGCCGCCGCGAGCTTCGCGGGCAGCGCGTCTATGATCGTCTGGATGGCGGGAGCCAGACTGCCGTGCGAGAGCTTATCGAGAGCCACCAGCGTCGGCGCGAAGACCACGCCGACGGAGGGGCGCTTGGGGGTAGACATGACTTACTCCTAGTTAGAGGGCTGAGGTTGAGTTGAGAAGAAAGCGTTTTCATGGCTCGCGCATCGCTCGGCTCGCGAACGTCGTGAGCGGTCTGACGAGGTACTGGAACAACGTGCGTTGCGGCGTGGCGACGAACAGCTCCGCGGGCATGCCCGCGCGCAGCTCGACCGCGGGTGCGGCCGCGAGCGCGGCGGCGTCGATCTCGACGGTCGCCGAGTACCACGAGGTGCCTCCGTCCGGCGTGCTCAATCGATCGGCAGACACGAGCGCGACTCGGCCCGGCAGGAGCGGCGTCTTGCGCGAGTCGAACGCGGCGAGGCGGACCTCGGCCGCGGAGCCCTCGTGCACGTGATCGATGTCCTGCGGACGGATGTGCGCCTCGACCACGAGCTTTTCGCTGCTCGGCACGATGTCGAGAAGCGCGTCGCCGGGCCCGACGACCTCGCCCACGGACGACACGCGCAGTCCCAGGACCTTGCCGTCGACCGGCGCGCGCACGTAGCGGCGCTCCTGTTGATCGCGGGACGGTCGGAAGCGCTCCTCGAGCTCGCGGATTCGCGCAGCGGACTCCTTCTGCTCGTCGGCCGCCTGCTGCTGATACTGGTTGCGCGCCTGTGCGATTCTTGCCGCGAGGTCGCCCGCGCGCTGGCGCGCAAGCGCGAGGTTGCTGCGGCTCTCCGAGGCGCGGCTGAGATAGTCGGATCGGTCGCGCTCGAGCTGGAGCAGGTGCGTGCGCTGCACGTAGCCCTGGGCGACGAGCTTCGCGTTCATCTCGAGCTCCTCGGCGGCGAGCTTCGCCGAGCGCTCGGTGGCCTCGATCTGATCCGCGAGCGCCGCGGCTTGCGCCTGCGCGTCGCGCGCCTGCGACTCGAGCGACGCGACCTGCTCGTCGAGTGTGTGGCGACGCGCGGCGAACAAGGCGGTCTCGCGCGCGACGCGCTCGTCGGCCTTGGCGGCGCCACCTGCCCATGCCGCGCCGTACGCCGACGACGCCGAGCCGAGCGCGTCGGCCCGCGGCTCGAACTTTGGCGTCAACGCGGCCTCTGCCGCGGCGCGCGCGCTGCGGAGGCGCTCGGCCGCGAGCTGGTCGTCGAGCAGCGCGAGCTCGGCGTCGTTGCGCACGTCGCCGACGACGAGCAGCGGTTGCCCCGCGTGGACCACGTCGCCGTCGCGCACGAGGATCTGCTCGACGATGCCCCCTTCCTTGTGCTGGACCGTCTTGTGATTGAGCTCGACCTTGAGCTTGCCTGCGGCCACGATCGCGCCGGAGAGCGGCGCCAACACCACCCACAGCGACACGAGGCCGCTCGCGACGGCGAGGGGGACCAGCGTGTGCCGCAGCTGGCGGCGCAGCTCGACGCGATCCCGCGGCTCGGTGTCGTCGACCGACAGCAGCCCCGCGAGGTTGATTGCCTTGGCCGGCGTGCTCATGACAGGGCCTCCGTGTTCTTGGGGGATAGGGGGAGCGACACCACGCGCGTCGTGTGGCTCGCGGCCGCGAGGCGCGCGCGCACGGCGGCGCTCGGGCCGAACATGTCGAGCGCGCCGGCGCGCAGCACGAGCAGCTTGTCGAGCGAGCTCGTGAGCGCCGGGTTGTGCGTGATCAGCACGATGGTGACGCCGCGCGCCTTGAGCTCGGCGAGCGCCGCGCGCAGCGCGGCTTCACCGGCCGAGTCGAGGCTCGCGTCGGGCTCGTCGAGCACGACGAGCCGCGGCTCGCCGTAGAGCGCGCGCGCGAGCGCGATCCGTTGCCGTTGACCGCCCGACAGCGCGGCGCCGGCGTCGCCCACGGGCGTGTCGTAGCCCTCGGGCAGCGCGAGGATCGTCTCGTGAGCGTGGGCGATCCGCGCGGCGCGCACGATCCGCGCCGACCGCTCGGCGCGCTCGAGCTCGTCGCCGCTCGTGCTCGCGAACCGCGCGATGTTGTCACCGACCGTGCCCGCGAACAGCTCCACGTCTTGCGGCAGGTAGCCGACGTGCGGGCCGAGCGCGTCGCGGTCCCAGATCGCGACGTCGGCGCCGTCGAGCCGCACGACGCCGGACTGCGGCTGCCAGAGACCCAACATCAGCCGGATCAGCGTCGTCTTGCCGGACGCGCTCGGCCCGGTCACGCCGAGGCTCTCGCCGGCCGACAGCGTGAAGCTCAAGTTCTTGATCGTCGCCGCACGCCCGCCGGCGAACGAAAACGTCAGCCGCTCCACGTCGATCCGCCCAACCGGCGCGGGCAGCGCCACCCGGTCCACGGAAAATAGGGACATGTTGGATTTTCCGTCGAGGCGCGCCCCAGGCTGCGAACGCGTTGGACGGAAAATCCAACATGTCCCTATTTTCCGCTCTTCGAGCCGTTGCCAGGCGTTGCGCGCATCCACGAGCGCGCGCCAGCCGCCGATCAGGAGCTCGACCGGTTGCAGCGCGCGGCCGAGCAGGATCGTGGCCGCGACCATGATCCCCGGGGACGCGCGCTCGTCGACCACGAGCCACGCGCCGAGCGCGAGCATTCCCACTTGCAGCACCTGGCGCAGCGCGCGCGCGAGCGCGGACAGCCCCGCCGCGAGCTCGGCGTGACGCTGCTGCGCGCGCAATTGGTCGTCGTGACCGGTTTGCCAGCGCGCGACCGCCGCGCGCGTCATGCCCATGCCGACGATCACCTCGGCGTTGCGCGCGAGCGCCTCGGCACCGCGTAAGGACGCTCGCGAGTGCGCGAGCATCGCGGCCGCACGGCCGCGCGTGAGCCGGTCGTTGAGCACGCCGAGCGCGGCGAGCAGCGCGGCGCCGAGCGTCGCGACCGCGCCGAGCGCGGGATGCATGAGGGCGATCACCGCGAGATACACGGGCAGCCACGGCGCGTCGAAGAGCGCGAGGATGCCGCTGCCGGCGAGCAGGCCGCGCAGCTGCGCGATGTCGCGCAGCGCGTCGGTATCGGCGCGCCCCGGGGTGGCCGCGGCGTGCTCGAGCGACGCGGCGAGCGCCGCCGGCGACAGCAGCCGGTCGAGCGACCGGCCGGCCCAGGCGAGGGCGCGCGCCCGCGCCGCGTCGACGCAGAAGCCGACTCCCAGGAACAGCAGCGTGATCAGGCTCAGCATCACGAGCGTCTCGACGCTGCCGCTGCCGAACACGCGGTCGAAGACCTGCATCATGTACAGCGCGGGCATCAGCAGTGCCACGTTGAGCACGAGGCTCGCGCCCGCCGCGAGCAGCACGAACGGACGCAGTCGTTTCGCGAACAGCCAAGTCACTTCCCGTCTCCTCCCCCGCGGCAGTCGCCGCGAGCGCCTCCCAAGTGGGTTAACTGACCGCCGGCTCACTTTTCGCGCGGCCTGCGGCAATGAGGGCGGCATTGTGCGGATCGGGGCTGGGACGTCCTGTGGGATTAGCTCCTTTCTTCCTCCAAGAAATCGCCATTAATTCTCGCTACCATCTGCACCCGCGCAGCGCCTGGGCCAATGCCCGAATGAACCTCGACGGCGAAACAAAGAACTGTCGTCACCATGAACCCTCGTGAACCCTTCGCGCTCGGCGACTGGACCGTCGACCCGACGTCCGGCACGTTGAGCGGCCCTGCAGGGCAGAAGCGCCTGACGCCGAAGCTCACCGATCTCTTGGTCGCGCTCGCGCGGCGCGCAGGGCAGGTGGCCACGCGTGACGAGCTGCTGCGCGAGGTGTGGGGCGAGCGCGGCGCCGTCTCCGACGAGCCGCTGACGCGGGCGGTGGCCGAGCTGCGCCGGATCTTGGGGGACGTGCGCGCCGATCCCGCCTACATCGAGACGATTCCAAAGCGCGGCTACCGGGTGATTGCCGCCGTCCGGGCGGCGGCGATGCCGGCCGCCGCAGGCCCCGCGCCCGCGCCGCCGGCGGCCGTGAGCCCGCTCTACGCGGCGCAACCCGCGCCGCCGGGGGCCGTGAGCCCGCCCTACCCGCAGCCCGCGCCGCCGGCCGGCGTGAGCCCGCTCTACGCGCAATCCGCGCCCGCGCCGCTCGTCCACCCACCGATTCCGCGGCCTCACACGACCGAGCCCGCGCTCCCGGCGTTGGGCGACGAGGCCGCGATGGACGGCGCCGTCGCGGCCGTCGCGGGTGTCGATCCGGGCCCGGGCGCCGAGTCGTTGCGCGCCCACGCCGCGTTCACCTGGTTGTGGGTGGCTGCGGCCTTGATGCTCGCGGTCGCCGCGATCGTCGCCGTGGCGTTTGCGATTCGCGCGCCGTCCGGGGCCAGCCGGGCGCGAGCGGCCGGCGTCGCCGTGCTGCCGTTCGCCGACTTGAGCCCTTCCGCCGACCGTCAATACTTCGCCGACGGCGTGCACGAGGAGATCATCGCCCGGCTCGCCGGCATCGCGGGGCTGCGCGTGGCGTCGCAGTCGGCCGTCGCCTCGTACCGCGACTCCGGCACCCCGGTCCGCGACGTCGCGCGCCGGCTCGGAGTCGAGTCCGTGATTCAGGGCACGGTGCGTTACGCGGACCAGCGCGTGCGCGTCACGGCGCAGCTCGTCGACGCCGCCACCGACACAAATCTGTGGGCGGAGACCTTTGACCGGCCGCTGACGCTAGCGAACCTGTTCGACATCCAGTCCGAGATCGCCGACAGCGTGGCCGGCGGGCTCACGCGCTCGCTCGCCGTCGGCGACCCCCGAGGCGCCGCGCCGCTGCCGACCGCGAGCTTGCCCGCCTACGAGGCGTTCCTGCTCGGCAAGTATCACTACCGGCGCCGCCAGCCGGGCGACATCCAGACCGCGATCGCGCAATTCCAGCGCGCCGTCGACAACGACGCCGGCTTCGCCGACGCTTGGGACTGGCTCGCGTTCGCCTGGCTCGAGGGGGGCGTGGAGCTCGGCTGGACGACGCCGGCGCGGGCGTTTCCGCGGGCGCGCGCCGCGGCGCTGCGGGCGCTCGAGCTCAATCCCAAGCTCGCGACGTCGAGCGCGCTGCTCGGTTTCTTGCGCGCTACCTACGACTGGGACTGGCAGCCGGGTCTGGTCGAGCTCGAGCGCGCGGTCGCCGCCGCGCCGCGGGAAACCGGCACGGTCTGGAGCTACGCCTACGTGCTGTCGCGGCTCGGCCGCCACGACGAGGCCGTCGCGCTGGTGCGCGGGCTTGCGCTGTCGTTCCCCGCGGACGCCCGCATGAAGCAAGAAGTCGCGGAGCAGCTCATCGACGCCGGCAGGTTCGGCGAGGCGAGCGAGGCGGCGAAGGCTGCGCTCGCGGCGGGCGCGGAGCCGTCGCAGATCCGCCAGCTGCTCGGCGTGGCGGCGTTCGGCGCCGGCGACTTGCCGGGCGCGATCGCGGAGTTCGAGCGCGACGTGGTCTTGCGGCAGCGCGCGCCGGCGGCGCTCGGCTATCTCGCGACCGGGTACGCGCTTGCGGGCCGCGACGAGCAGGCCCGCTCGCTGCTCTCCGAGATCGAGCGGCGTGGCGATGCGGAGCAGCTCAACGTTGTGACGCTGTCGCGCATCTACTTGGCGCTCGGCGACCGCGAGCGCGCGCTCGCGTTGCTCGAGCAGGCGGCGGACCTGCGGCTGCGCGATGCGGTGACGATCAGCGACGACCCGTTCCTCGCTGCGCTGCGGTCCGAGCCGCGCTTCGCGGCCGTCGTCGCGCGCACGGGCCTCGCGACGCCCGCGGTCACGGCCCGCGCCGAGTAGGGCGAGTCGCGTCTCACTTCGGCCGTTACCGTTGTGGGTGGCGTCGGCCGCACCGACCGAAACTAGCCGGTTCCGCCCGATGTCGAAACGGCCAACCTCCGCGCGTCATAGTGTCGGCGGAGCATGTTGCCCGCCCACGCAACAGAGGAGACCGACGATGCAATACGCAATATTCATCTATGCCGACGAGAGCGCCTTTCAGAAGATGTCGAGAGCGGATATGGAGCAGGGCATGGCGGCCTACACGGCCTACACGCAGGCGCTCAAGCAGGCCGGAGTCTTGCAGGGCTCGAACCGGCTGCGTCCGGTGGCCGACTCCACGACGGTTCGCGTTGCGAACGGCAAGTCGCAGGTGCTGAACGGGCCGTACGCCGACACCAAGGAGCAGCTCGGCGGCTACTATCTGATCGACGTGCCCGATCTCGACGCCGCGCTCAAGTGGGCGGCGCGTTGCCCCGGCGCGAGCCACGGTGCGGTCGAGGTGCGGCCGATCTGGACCATGTAGGCGGCGGACTCGCGGCTCTCGTGGGCGAGTACGACGATCCACGCGCGGCGGAAGGCGATGCGCTTGCGCGCAGCACGGCGGCGGCCGTCGCGCGCCGCAGCTACGGCAAGCTCGTCGCCTTTCTCGCGGCGCGCACGCGGGACGTCGCCTCCGCCGAGGACGCATTGTCCGAGGCGTTCGCGGCGGCGCTCGCGTCGTGGCCCGTCGACGGTTGCCCGGCGAATCCGGAGGCCTGGCTGTTGACGGCGGCGCGCCGCAAGCTCATCGACTTCGCGCGGCGGAGGCAGACGGCCGCCGACGGCGCGACCGAGCTGCGCGTGATCGCCGAAGCCCTCGACGCGGCTTCCGTCGACGCGGACCACGACGTGGCGATCCCGGATCAGCGTCTCGCGCTGATGTTCGCGTGCGCGCACCCGGCCATCGACACCGCCATCCACGCGCCGTTGATCCTGCAAACCGTGCTCGGCTTCGACGCCGCGATGATCGCGTCCGCGTTCCTCGTGCAGCCGGCCGCGATGGGCCAGCGGCTCGTGCGCGCGAAGACGAAGATTCGGCAAGCGGGAATCCCGCTACGCGTGCCGGCGCACGACGAGCTGCCCGACCGGCTCGGCGCCGTGCTCGACGCGATCTATGCGGCGTTTGCCGAAGGTTGGTCGGACCCGGGCGGCACCGAGGCCGCGCGGCGCGACCTCGCCGAAGAGGCGCTGTTCTTGGGCGGGCTGGTTGCGGCGCTGCTGCCGAATGAGCCCGAGGTGCTCGGTCTGCTCGCGCTGATGCTGCACGCGGAAGCGCGCCGGCGGGCGCGACGCGACGACGGCGGCGAATACGTGCCGCTCGCGGAGCAGGACCCGGCGCTGTGGGACTCGCAGCTGATCGCCGACGCCGAGGCGCTGCTCAAGCGCGCGAGTGCTCTCGGCGCGATCGGCCGCTACCAGCTCGAAGCCGCGCTGCAGTCGGCGCACGTGCATCGCCGTCGCACGGGGCTCGCGGATTGGGCAGGCGTGGTGCAGCTGTACGATGCGCTGCTCGCGCTGTCGGGGTCGCCGGTGGTAGCTCTCAACCGCGCGCTCGCGGTGGCCGAGCTCGACGGCCCGCGCGCGGCGCTCGATGCGTTGCAGTCGGTGGCCGCCGATCCGCGCCTCGCGCAGTACCAACCGTATTGGGCCGCGCGCGCGGAGCTGCTCGCGAAGACCGGCGCCGGCGACGACGCGCGCGCCGCCTACGACGTCGCGATCGGCCTCGAGCGCGACCCCGCCGTCCGCCGCTTCCTCCGGCGCCGCCGCGAGAGTGCCTGACCGGAAGGTGCCAGGCACCGGACGTGCCTGGCACCGGGGTCTGACCCCAGGGTCTGACCCTAGGGTCAGACTCTGGGGACAGACGTCACTCGTAGTGGAACTCCGGGAGCGCCGCGAGCTGCGTCTCCGTCATCGCCGTTTGCGCGCGATCGGGCTCGGACGCGCGATCCTTGCCCGGCACGAGCTTGAGGTTGCCGAGCGGGATCGCCACCATCTTGGTGCTCGCGAATGCGGGACCGCTACCGAGCGCGACGACGGCTTGGACGTCCTCCTTGCCCGGCGCGACGATCAAGTCGCGAATCTTGCCGACGCGCGCGTCGTTCTTGTCCACGACCTCGGTGCCGATCAAGGCCTTCGCGCCCTGCTCGCCGGACTTCAGCGTTCGGTCGGCCGTCGCATTCGACGGCGGCGCGTTCGCCGCATGGTGCTCCGTGGTCGCGTCGGGCCGCGCATCTGCAGCTGAGTGCTGCGCCGCCGGCGCCGTGCCGGGTTGCGGCGCGGCCGGCCGCGTGCGCGCGGCCGCGGTGCTCGACACGCTCTCGTCGAAGGTCGGCTGCGACTCGAGCTGCTCCTCGTTCATGTTGAGGTACAGCGTGCGGCCGTCGGGCGCAACCTCGAAGTCTTGATACCGCACTCCGATCTTCTTCTGCCCGACGCCGAGCACCCCGCCGACCGAGACGACAGCCGCGATCACGGCGTTCTTGTCGTTGACGACGAGATCGGAGACCTCGCCGATACTCTGCCCCTGGGTGCTCTTGACCGTCGCGCCGATCAAGTTGGACGCGAGCCGGTCGCCCGGTCCGAGCGTTTTCGTGACTTGCACCGCCGGCCCGCGGGCGCCCGGCGGCGTACTAGGTGCCTGAGCGGCAGCGGTGCCGCACAGCACCACCGCCGACGTCAATGTCAGCGCGTAGCGTCTGATGTCCTTCATATCGCCTCCATGCAATGGTTTCCCAACACCCGATCCAAGCAAGGGCCGTGCCAGAAAACCGGGCCCGCACCTTACAAATCGGCATATCGCAGCCGATAATCGACGCCTAGTCCGCTTCGGGGGAGTCACCATGTCGCGCTGGATTTCGTTGTTCGTTTCCTTGTTCGTGTGCGCCGGGGCGCACGCCCATCACAGTCAGGCCGGGCTCTTCGATCCGAACGAGACCGTCGAGATCACGGGCACCGTGAAATCGGTGTCTTGGCAGAACCCGCACGGCCACATTGTCTTCACCGTGATCGACGCCGGCGGCAAAGCCGTCGACTGGGACGCGGAGACGGCGTCGGTGAGCGTGCTCCGCAACCGCGGCCTCGACGTCGCCACGCTGCAAGCGGGTGACCGCGTGACCATCGCGGGCTCGCCGTCGCGGCGCGGCCAGCCCGAGCTGCTCGCGCGCAGCATGCTGCTGCCGAGCGGCTACGAGTTCACGTTCGGCTCGGCGCAGGCGTACTTCCCCGCGGGCAAGGCCGGCAAGATCTACAGCAAGGGTGTGATCGATGCCGACGTGGCGCAGGCGAGAGCGTCTGCCGACGCGCTGTTCCGCGTCTGGAGCACGATCATGAGCGATCCGGCCGCGTTCCCGATGTTCAAGGGCGGCTATCCCATCAACGCCGCCGCGAAAGCCAAGATCGCGCAGTGGAATCCCCGCGACAACCCGTTGCTTCACTGCGGCACCAAGGGCCAGCCGCTGATCATGATCAGCCCGCTGCCGATGGAGTTCGTGAAGCAGGGCGACGACATCCTGCTCAAGATCGAGGAGTACGACGTGCGCCGCGTGATCCACATGGCGCCGAACGCGGTTGCGCCCGCGGAGCACACCCAGTTCGGTTTCTCGCGCGGCCATTGGGAAGGCACGACGCTCGTGGTCGTGACCGATCACCTTCGCGAGCAGCCCTTCGAGCCCGACGGCGCGCCGCAGAGCGAGCAGATGTCGACGGTCGAGCGCTTCGTGCCGAACGCGGCGTACGACCGGATCGACTATCGGATCACCGTGACCGATCCCACCTACTTCGAGAAGCCGTTCGACCTCACGCGCTATTTCGTTTGGAAGCCGGAGAACACCGTGCATCCGTACGAGTGCAGCGAGCGGTATTGACCCGCCGCCGTAGACCGCAAGTCTCCTAAATTCTCCAACCGTTTCGCATCCTTGTAGCGCGATCGCCGGCCATTCGGCCGGCGATTCAATCGCTTGCGGCCGCCTATGTCGTGGCATGGACCTTGCTCCCTTAGACGTGCAGGACCGGCTTTCAGGTCCAAGGAGGAGTGATGGCTCATCGGATATTCACACGGACGTTGACTCCCGTCGCCGCGGCGCTGCTGCTCGCCGCGGGTCCCGCGCTCGCCGCGGATGACAAGGGCAATCCCGAGGGCTTTTACCTCGGCGTCGGCCTGGGGGAGTTCTCCACGCAAATCGACGACATCAGCAATGTCGACAACGTGAACCTCGATTTCGACAGCGACGAAAGTGCGCGGAAGATTTTCGCCGGATGGCGATTCAATCGTTTCGTCGCGGTGCAACTCGACCAGTACGACTTCCAGCGGTCGAACGTCGCGATCAATCTGCTCGACGTATCGGCCGACACCAAGGGCACCGCCGGGAGCATCGTCGGCACGCTGCCGCTCGGCCCCGTCGAGTTATTCGCCCGGGCGGGCGAGATCTGGTACGACGTGAACGTCGACGTCGATGGCCGGAGGAGCATCGACTCGAGCGGCCACGACCCGGTCTACTCGGCTGGCATCGGCTTCACCGTAGCGAAGCGCCTGAACCTCAAGGCCGAGTACGAGCGCATCAAGATCAGCGACTTCGACGACGCGAACGCAGTCTGGCTCAGCGCCGCTTGGCGGTTCTGACGATGAGTCCGAAGGGGGCGCTTCCTCGCGAAGCGTCCGCGGCGGGGCCCGCGTCCGGCGACGCGGGCCCGCGCCGTTCCAGGCACGTTGCGCCGGACCGTACTGCCGCCCGCGCCGCGACGCCGCGGGACGTGCGACACTGATCGCCATGCTCGTGACCTTCCACACCAAAGCGCACGGAGACATCACGATGTTCGGCGACGTCGCCGTCGCGCTCCTCAAGCTCGGCGGGTTGAGCGGCAACGTGCCGACCGCGATCCTCTCGGCCGATATTCCTGACGTGCTCGCGCGCCTGGAGACCGGCCTCTCGGAGCACGGGCACGCGGCGCCGCGTCCCGCGGCGCCGAAGCCGCGTTCGGTCGCCGCGTCTCGCGACGACGAGGAGGCCGAGGCGGCGGTGTCGCTCGGCCAACGCGCCGTGCCGCTCATGACGCTGCTGCGCGCCGCGCACGCTGCCGGCGCCGACGTGCTCGTCCAGCCGTCGCGCTGAAAAATAGGGACATGTTGGATTTTCGGCGACGCGCGTCGACGCATCACCGAAAATCCAACATGTCCCTATTTTTCAGCCGAGCAGGATCATCCAGTTGAGGCAGGCGAGCAGCGAGCTCACCAGGATCAGCGCGCTGCAGAGGGCCGCGCTCCAGCGCGCGATTTCCGCGCTGCGGTCGATGCAGTAGACGACCGGGAGCCCGGGCAGGGTGACGATGGTGGCGGCGGAGCGCAGGCACCACGCGGTTCGCGGCCAGCGCCGCGTCCAGACGAGCAGCTCGGTTTGCGCGAGCACGGCGGCCACGATCGACTGATCGCTGCCGAGCTGCGCGAGCGCGAGTCGTGCGGCTTCGTCTTTCGCGAGACCGCCGGCGAGCGCGTCGTTCTCGAGGTCGTCGCAGTGCTCGCTGAGCTCGAGGATCGTGCGTTCGACGTAGACCGGGGCGACGCCGCCGCGGAGCAGCTCGAGCTTCAGCGACTCGAACTGCGCCCGGTCAGGCATGCTCCGGATCCCCGAGGGCGGAATTGACTCCCCCGCTCACGCGCTTCCACTCGCCGCTCAAGTGCTCGAGCCGGCGCCGGCCCTTGGCCGTGACGTTGTAGTAGACGCGCTCGCGCCCGTTGACGCTCTTGCGCCGCGCCTTGAGCGCGCCGCTCTCCTCGAGCCAGTGGAGCACGGGGTAGATGACTCCCTCGCCGAGCCCGATGGCTTCGCCCGTAACGAGGCGAACGGCCTTGACGATCTCGTAGCCGTACATCTCGCGCGCCGCGAGCAGCCGCAGAACGAGGAGCTCGGGTACTCCGCTCATGAAGGGTGGGTTCGATTGCGCCATAGCTGTCCTTAAATGTATGCCTCGCGGCGGTCCCTGCCAATAGAGTTCTGTCATGTCGGCGCCGGCCCGAGGGAGGGGAGCCGGCGCCGACGGTCGTACCTAAAGCGTGTTGTTAAGCTCGAAGCGGATCACCGTCTGCATGCCCACCCTCTCGACGGCGGCCCCGTCCTCGATGCGGGGGTTGTACCGCCAGCGCGTGATCGCCCTGAGCGCCGCGTCGTCGAAGACGGCGCGCGGGCTCGCGTCGACGACGAACGCGTGCTTCACCGCCCCGGTGGCGGCGACCGTGAACTGCACCTTCACCCACCCTTCGACTTCGCGGGTGATGAGCTGCTGCGGATAGTCGGGTCGCACCTGGACGATCGGTTGCGCGTCGCGGTCGGTGCCCATGGCCCGAGGGTCGCCAATCCGCGGGCGCACCTCGACCGCGGGCCGGACCCAGGGCGTCCGCGGCACGACGGTGTCCGTACCCCTGCCGATGCCGGGCGTGCCCGGCGTCGCCGGCGGCGTCGTGCGCGTGGGCTTCGGTGGGGGTGTCGTCACGACCGGCGTCGCGCGGCGTACCGGGGTGAAGTCGAGCACAGTCGCCTCAACCGACTTCGGCACGTCCATCCGAACGTTGACGAGGTGAGCGAGCACGGCGAAGAGCGCCGCGGTGCAGACCGCGCCCCAAACCCCGGCCACCGGGAATCTCAGAGTCGTCATGGTCACGTCCTCCTTGGGATTGCCCGCCTTCCTGGTCGGCGAGCGAGGGTTTCGAACGGCCAAAATGGAGTCGACGTCTCAGGACGAGCCGACCATACCTTCCAGTTAAAGGTATGTCAACCTACCCGTTCGAGGTATGCGACGAAATGCCGCGGCAACCCTGCCTCCCGACTAGTGGAGACGGAGGCGCCGGGCGCCCTGGCGCCCGAGCTACCTGAACCGCAGCGTGAACTCGCTGCCGCGCCCGGGCGCCGTCTTCACGGTGAGCGCGCCCTTGTGCAGCGCCATGATCTGGCGCGACACGCTCAAGCCCACGCCGCTGCCGTTGCGCTTGGTGGTGTAGAACGGCAGGAACACGTCGTCCACGTGGGCGGTGTCGATGCCGGCGCCGTTGTCGCTCACCTGGATCAGCGCCCTGCCGTGATCGTCGCGGACGCCGCGCAGCTGCACGCGGCCGTCCGTGCGGCCGGCGAGCGCTTCGGCCGCGTTTTTGATGAGATTGATCAGGACTTGCTCGATCTGTTGCGCGTCGGCGCGCACGGTTAGGTTCGCGCCGACGGCCGGCGCCTGCAGGTTCACCCCCTCCGCCGCGAGCGCGGGCGCCAGCAGCGCGTGCACGCGGTCGAGCAACGCCGCCACGTCGACGGACGCGAGATTCGGCCGTGGCAGATTGGTGAGCTCGCCGTAGGCTTGCACGAACTTGAGCAAACCGCTGCCGCGTGACTGGATCGAGGCGAGGCCGCGCGCGAGATCGCGCTGCTCGTCGGTGCCGAGCCTCTGCAAGGAGAGCTCGCCGGTGCCGTCGTCGAGCAGTCGGTCGCGGATGAGCTTGGTCAGCGAGATGATCGGCGTTACCGAGTTCATGATCTCGTGCGTAAGCACCTTGATGAGCTTTTGCGAGTAGTCGATCTCGCGCTGCTCGAGCTCGTCGCGGATGTTCTGGAACGAGATCAGCTTGTAGCGCTCGCCCACGAGATCGAACTCCGTGGCGAACAACGCGAGCTGCAGCGACTCGTCCTCGATGCGCACGCCGACAAGCGCGCGGCCGCCGTTCGCGAGCTCTTCGATCACCGCCGGAAGCTTGCCGTCGATGCGGCCGAAGGATTTGAGGCTCGCGAGGTGCGGCGTCTTGAACAGCCTTTTCGCTTGGGCGTTCATCAGCACGACGGCGCCGCCGCTGTCGAGGCAGATGAGCGCGATGCTCACGTGCTCCACGAGCGCCTCGAGGTAGCGGTGGTTAGCCTCACGCTGCAGGTTCAGATTGCGGTACTTGCCGGCCAGGAGCCGGTAGGCGGACTCGAGCTCGCGGAAGGTCTTGCCCTTGCCCGCGAGCGGCAGGCTCACGGTGAAGTCGTTGTGCGCGATGAACGACAAGAACCCCGCGAGCTCGCGATTCATGGACTCCACATAGCGCACGAGCTCCACGAGCACCAGCACCGCGAGCACCGCGCACACGACCGGCGTGACCTGCCAGCCGGTGCTCTCCACGCCGAACACCGCGGCGACGACGAGCCCGAAGAGCACCACCGCCCTCGCGGCGACGTTGAGCCGGAAGTTCCTAAAGCCCATGTTTGGCCATCTTGCGATACAGCGTCGTGCGGCCGAGCCCGAGCTCCTGCGCCGCCTTGCTCAGGTTGCCGCCGTGCTTGGCGACGGCTCGGCGGATCGCGTCCCTCTCGAGCGCTTCGAGGTTGAGCTGCGCGTCTTGCACCGGCGCGGAGCGCGGCTCGAGCAGCAGATGCTCGAGCTTGAGCGCCGAATCCTCGGCCATGATCACGGTCCGCTCCACGGCGTGCACGAGCTCGCGCACGTTTCCGGGCCACGAATACGCGCGCAGTGCCGCGCGCGTGGCCTCAGGCACCGGCGCCAGCATCTTGCCGTACTTCCTCGCGAAGCGTTGCGCGTAGTGATCGATGAGGAGCGGGATGTCGTCGGTGCGCTCGCGGAGCGGCGGAACGTGGATCTCGATCGTGTTGATCCGATACAGCAGGTCCTGGCGAAAGCGCTGCTTGTCGAGCAGGTCGTCTCGCGCGACATTGGTCGCGGAGACGATCCGAGCGTCCACGCGAATCGGCGTGTCCGTTCCCATGCGGGTTACCGCGCCCGTTTGCAGCACGCCCAGCAGCTTCGCCTGCAGCGGCAGGCTCAGGTTGCCGATCTCGTCCAAGAACAGCGTGCCGCCCGCGGCGATCTCGAAACGGCCGGCACGATCGTCCTTGGCGTCGGTGAACGCGCCTCGTTTGTGGCCGAAGAGCTCGGACTCGAACAGCGACTCGGGAATGGCGCCCAGGTCCACTTGCACGAACGGGCCGTCGGCGCGCGCCGAGGCGCGGTGGATCGCGCGCGCCACGAGCTCCTTGCCGGTGCCGTTCTCTCCCAGGATTAACACGGCGGCGTCGGTGCGCGCGACCTTGTCTATGTCGCCGAGCAGCCGGGCGATCGGCGGCGAATCGCCCACGATCTCCGCGGCAGGCGCGGCGGTGTAGCGGGAGAGCTCGCGGCGCTTCGCCTCGAGATCCTTCACGGTCTGCGCGGCTTGGCTGAAGCGCAGCGTCGCGCCGACGGTGGCGACGAGCTTCTCGTTGTCCCACGGCTTCACGATGAAGTCGGACGCGCCTTCCTTGATCGCCTTGACGGCGGTCTCCACGCCGCCGTAGGCCGTCATGAAGATCACCTTGGTGTCGGGCGAGAGCCGAACGATCGTGCGCAGGCAGTCCACGCCTTCTTGGCCGGAGGTCATACCGGGCGAGAAGTTCATGTCGAGCAGCACCACGTCGAAGCGCTCGCGCAGCGCGGCCGCGAGCCGCCGCGGGTCGCTCTCGGTGGCGACGCGGCGAAACTCGGTTTTCAGAACCAGCTCGGCGGTGAGCAGAACGTCGGCGTCGTCGTCGACGATCAGGATGCTGCCGCTCTTCATCGTGTCTCCACGTGGCCCAAGGTCATGACTGTTCCAGATTGAAACACACGGGTGTTTCGATGTGGAACAGCCGGAACAGCCCGGCATGCGGCGACCCCCGCGTAACCGTTTGAAATGCCGATAGAACGACGGCTGCGGTGGTCTGGCATGGAACGTGGAATACGGAGGCGGCCGCGTGCGACGGCCGAACGGAGCTCCATGATCATCGAAACCCAGAACTTGAAGAAGCTCTACCGAACCGAGCTCGTCGAAACCACTGCGCTGGACGCGGTGAGCGTCTCGGTAGATGCGGGGCAGTTCGTCTCCATCATGGGGCCGTCCGGTTGCGGCAAGTCGACGTTGCTGCACATCCTCGGGCTCATCGACACGCCGAGCGACGGCCGCTACCGGTTCCTGGGCGAGGACGTGTCCCGCTACCCCGAGAGCAAGCGCGCGGCGATCCGCAAGCGCAACATCGGCTTCGTCTTCCAGAGCTTCAATCTGATCGACGAGCTCACCGTCTACGAGAACGTGGAGCTGCCGCTCGTCTACGCCAAGATTCCGCCGCGCGAGCGCAAAGCGAAGGTGGAGGCGGTGCTCGAGCGCATGGACATCGGTCATCGCCGCGAGCACATGCCGGGCCAGCTCTCGGGCGGTCAGCAGCAGCGCGTGGCAGTCGCGCGCGCGGTCGCGAACCAGCCGAACTTGATCCTCGCCGACGAGCCCACGGGCAATCTCGACTCCGAGCACGGCGCCGAGGTCATGAAGATCCTCGTCAAGCTCCACGAGGAGGGCACGAGCATCCTGATGGTCACGCACTCGCCGGAGAACGCCGCGTACGGCGAGCGCACGATCCGGATGCTCGACGGCCGCGTGCTCGCCGACAACGTTTCGAGCCCGCAGGCATGAAGAGCTACCTCAAGGTCGCGCTGCGCAACTTGCGGCGCGAGAAGCTGTACGCGCTGCTGAACGTGTCGGGGCTCGCGCTCGGCATCGCCTGCTGCCTCGCGCTCGGTCTCTATCTCTGGACCGAGCTCACCTACGACCTGCATCACGTGAACCACGACCGCATCTACCGCGTGGAGAACTACATCGAGTTCGCCGACGGCCGCGGCTCCGACTTCGCGATCACCGCGCCCTCACTCGGGCCGATGCTCGCGGAAGAGTATCCCGACTACTTCGCGAGCTACGTGCGCTTTCGCAAGTCCAGCTCGGCCGTGCTGCGCCACGAGGACCAGGTGGCCTATTGGGACGACATGTACGTCGCGGATGCCGCCGTCTTCGAGGTGTTCACACACAAGGTCGTCTGGGGCGACCGGAGCACGGCGCTCACCCGGCCCAACACGATCGCGATCAGCCGCCGCGTCGCGCGCCGCTACTTCGGCGACGAGAACCCGGTTGGGCAGTCGCTCGCGAACGACGGCGGCGTGCAGATGGAGGTGACGCTCGTTTTCGAGGAGCTGCCCGAGAACACGCACCTGCGCTACGACGCGCTGATCGCCTACAAGGGCGGGCTCGACATTCCTCCGGACATGGCGACGCGCCGGGCGCTACTCGGCAGCCCGTCCGAGTTTACGTACGTAACGCTTGCGAAGAATGCGGACCCGGGCAAATTCCGTGCGATGGCGCAGGCGTTCTATGTGAAGCACATGGAGAGCATCTTTCGTACCGGCAACCTCAAATGGAATGGCTGGCTCGAACCGCTCGCCGAGATCCACTTGAATGCGGGGCTCGAGTACGACCGGCCCACCGGCAATCGTCTCTATCTCTACGCGTTCGCGTCGGTCGCGATCTTCATCCTCGCGATCGCGTGCATCAACTACGTGAACCTCGCGACGGCGCGCGCGGCGCAGCGCACGAGAGCCATCGGCTTGCGCAAGATTCTCGGCGCCGGCCGCGCTTCACTGATCGCGCAGAATCTCGGCGAGGCAGTGCTGTTCTCGCTGCTCGCGACGGTGCTCGGCGTGATCATGGTGGAGGTGCTGCTGCCGTTGCCTCCCGTGACCGCGCTCTTCGGCAAATCGCTCACGCTCGATCTCTTCGGCAGGCCCATGCTCGCGCTCGGAGTAGTCGGGTTCGGCCTGCTCGTCGGCGTCGTGGCGGGGCTCTATCCGGCCGTGTACTTGTCGTCGTTCGCGCCGTTGTCGGCGCTCGTCGGCCGCTATCAGCCGGGCGGCGGGCTGCGCCTGCGCGAGACGCTCGTGTTCCTCCAGTTCGCGATCTCGATCGGCGTGATCGCGTGCACGTTGCTCATGGGCCAGCAGCTGCGCTTCATCGCGTCGAAGGGGCTCGGCTTCGAGAAAGAGAACCGCGTGCTGGTGACGGTCCGCGGCGCCGACGTGATCGAGCGCGAGGAGCTCATCGCCACGGAGCTCGAAAAGAACCCGAGAGTGCTCGGGGTCACCACGGCCGCGGCGATGATGGGCCAGAATATGGGCATCCTCACCGGCAAGGTCGAGAACAACGAAGGCGCGATCATCGACTTCGGGTTCAGCCTCAACACCGTGGGCAACGACTTCACCGCCGTGATGGGAATCGAGCTCGTGGCGGGCAGGGACTTCTCGCGGCGTCTGCTCACCGACGTGGGCGCGGCGTACGTCGTCAACGAGACGTTCGTCGGTGCGATGGGCTGGAAGGATGCGATCGGCAAGCGGATCGCGCTCGGCGGCTCGGGCATCAACCCGGGACACGTGGTCGGCGTCGTGAAGGACTTCAACTTCAAGTCGCTGCGCACGGCCGTCGAGCCGCTCGCCATGTTCCGCAACGACAACGACTTCAGCCAACTACCCCGCGCGCAGCGGCCGTATCAGACGCAGCTCATGGTCGTGAGCGTCGCGCCGCAGGCGATCGGCGAGACACTGGGCCAGATCCAGAAGCTGTTCGCCGAGCTCGACCCGGGGCACCCGCTCCAGTACACGTTCGTGGACGCGGTGCTCGACAAGCTCTACCTGTCGGAGCAGCGGCTCATGAAGCTGATCGGCATCTTCGCCGCGATCTGCATCTTCGTCGCGTGCCTCGGCCTGTTCGGCCTCGCCGCGTCCACCACCGAGCAGCGCACCAAGGAGATCGGGATCCGCAAGGTGCTCGGCGCGTCCACGCTCGAGATCATCCTGCTGCTCTCGCGGCGCGTGCTCGCGCTGATCGGCGCGGGCGCCGTCGTGGCCTCGGCGGTGGCCTGGCTCGCGATGCACCAATGGTTGTCCGGGTTCGCGTATCGAACGACGCTGAATCCCGCGTATTTCGTCTTGGCCGCATTCGGCGGTGGCGCCGTCGCGCTGCTCACGATCGCGCTGCAATCGTGGCGCACGGCGCACGGCGATCCCGTCGAGGCGTTGCGATACGAGTGAAGGCGAGATTCTTGAGGTTCCCCAGGGAGACTGCGATGAAGATCCTCTATGCGTTGCTGGCCTCGGCAGCATTCGCGATGTCCGCGGCCGCGCAGACCGACGTCGCCGGCACGTGGCAAGGCGAGCTCGCGCCCGCGCCGGGCAGCAAGCTCAAGATCCAATTCGTGATCAGCGGCGCGCCGGGCGCCTACGCCGCCGTGGTCACGTCGCCTGACAGCGGCGCGATCAAGGACGTCAAGGCGGCGAGCGTCACGTTCGCCGACGGCAAGCTCGCCGTCGCGGTCCCGGCACTGAGCGGCGGCTACGCCGGCACGTTGCGCAACGGCGCGATCGAGGGCGAGTGGTCGCAGGAAGGGCAGAAGCTGCCGCTGAACCTGCGTCCGTACGCGAGTCCGACTCTGACCAAGGCCGAGATGGATGCGCTGCGCGGCGAGTGGGTCGGCAAGCTCACGACTAGCGGCATCGAGCTGCCGATCGTGCTGCGCTTCAGCGACGCGGGCGACGGCACGTTCAAAGGCATGCTCGACAGCCCCGACCAGAACGCGCGCGACATTCCGCTGATCGAGCTCGCGCTCGACGGCGGCGAATTCTCGGCGAAGGTGCCGCTCATCCGCGGCGAGTACAAGGGCAAGCTTCAGGGCGAGGAGCTCGCCGGGGTGTGGACTCAGATCGGCAGCCCGATGGCGCTGACGCTCAAGAAGGGGAAATATGTCGCGCCGTCGCACGATCTCGATCTACCCGCGGCGGCTCGCGAGGTGCTCGTCGGCCGTTGGCGCGGCACGCTCGGCCCGCTCGAAGTGATCGTGCGCTTCGAGACCGGCGAGGGCGGCCGCATCAAGGGCCTCTTCGATGTGCCGGCTCAGAACGTGAAGGACTTTCCAATCACCGAAGCGACGTTGAGCGGCGCGAAGCTGACGTTCCGGATCACTGTGATCGGCGCCGAATTCGCGGGCGACGTGGGCGGCGGCAAGATGACCGGTGAATGGAAGCAGCTCGGGATGACCAATCCTCTGACGTTGACGCGCGAATAGCGGCGTCGGCGCAGGTCTAGTGCGTTTCTCCAAGGAGACTGCAATGAAGCTCGTCTATGCGTTAGTGGCCTCGGCGGCATTCGCGATGTCCGCGGCCGCGCAGACTGATGTCGCTGGCGTCTGGCAGGGCGACCTCAAGCCCGCGCCCGGCAGCACGTTGAAGATCCAGTTCGTCATCACCGCGAAGCCGGGCGGCGGCTACGGCGCCGTGCTCACGTCGCCCGACAGCGGCGCGATCAAGGACGTTGCCGCCTCGAACGTCACGTTCGTCGACGGCAAGCTCACCGTCGACGTGCCGAAGCTGTCGGGCGGCTATGCGGGCACCCTGCGCAGCGGCGTGATCGAAGGCGAGTGGTCGCAGGAAGGGCAAAAGCTCCCGCTGAAGCTGAGCGCCTACGAGAAGCCGACGCTCACCAAGGCGGACATCGATACGCTGCGCGGCGACTGGATCGGCACGATGAGTAGTGCCGGGAACGAGTTCACGATGGTGTTCCGGTTGAGCACCGCGGCCGACGGCACGTTCGGCGGGATCCTCGACATCCCGGGCCGGCGGCTCGGCCTTGCGGTGACCGACGTCGCGCTCCACGACGGCGAATTTTCCGCGAAAGCGGCCGTGCCCGGCGAGTTCAAGGGCCGCCTCTCGGGCGACGAAATCGTGGGCCAATGGACGCAACCGAACATGGGCGGCGCGACGCTGCCGCTGACGGTGAAGAAGGGGAAGTACGTCGCGCCGACGTACGACCTCGACTTGCCCGCCGCGGCTCGCGAGCAGCTCGCCGGCAGCTGGCGCGGCACCCTCGGGCCGTTCGAGGTGATCGCGCGCTTCGCGACGGATGCGCAGGGGAAGACGCACGGCTTCTTCGACGTTCCGGCCCAGAACGCGAAGGACTTGCCGATTACGGAGGCGTCGTTGACAGGCTCGAAGCTCACGTTCCGGATCGCGATGGCCGGCGCGGAGTACACGGGCGACGTGGCGGGCGCCACGATCACCGGCGAGTGGAAGCAGGCGGGGATGACGAATCCCCTGAAGCTCACGCGCGACTAGCGTAGGACCGCCCCGTCTTACGGCCACGTACACGAGGCGGACAGTCCGGAGCGCTCGACATGGCCGACGACGCGAACAGCAAGAGCGGAGCGCCCGATCGCACCAAGGCGGTAGCGTTCTTCGCCGACCACCCAGGTGTGTGGGTGCCCGGCTTGTACATGATCGGCTCGACGATCGGCATGCTCGACTCGTGGTGGTTCTTCCACCAGTTCGGCATCAACGTGTTCTTGTACACCGAAGTGGCGGACTTCCTGCTGGCATCGTTTCGCGAGCCGGGAGCATGGCTGCTGATTGCGTGGGCGGCCGTCATCGGTCTATGGGATTACTCGAATAGTCTGCGTGTCGGTCATTCGGCCGCCACGCGCCGATGGCTGCGCTGGTACGGGTCACGGCGGTATCGTCAAGTCGCTTGGATATTCGGTGTCGTCCTCACCGTCGCATACATCGCCATCTTTGCCGGTGGACGCGCGAAAGCCATCTACGAGGGTCATCGCGGAAAGCAGGTGCGAGTCACGCTGACAGGCGACTCGGCGAGCGAGAAAACGGCAGTCTTGCTGGGAAGCACTACGCGTTTCTTGTTTCTCTATGATGGCGATGCGCGGACCGTGTCGATTCATCCGTATGAGAACGTGCTCACGGTGGGCTCGGACGTGCCGCGCCGAGCGGACGACTGACGCTCAACCGCTAGTCTGGCACTAGGGTCTGACCCTAGTGCCAGGGCGCCGCTCGTAGCCGAGCTCGCGCCCCCGGCGGCGGTAGGCCTCCGCGAGCAGCGCGGCGCGATCGCGGAACAGGTCGCCGGCGGCGAGCCCGAGCTCCGCGAGCAGCCGCTCGCCGAGCTCGGCGTCGCTCTCGAGCCGGCCGTCGGCATGAATGTGCAGCGGCGCGAGGCCGCGCGCCGCGAGCGCCGGGCAGACGAGGATCGCGCGGTGGCAGCCGATCGGGTCCTTCTCCGCGCACATGAGGGCGACGCGCCGGATCGCCGCCGCCTCGGTCACGCGTTCGATGCCCTGTTGGAACGGCGCAGTGCGGGCGAGCCGCTCATAGTCGACCTTGCCCTCGACGTAGACACTATCGTCGGTCGCCCGTGCGCCGAGCTCGCGGCCGAGAAACTCGTAGTCGACACCGGCCCCGGCGAGACTCGCGCGCAAGCTCTCGCGGTTGAACTGCGGGTTGAAACGGCTAGAGGGATGCGAGCGCACGTCGGCGACGAGGTCCACGCCGTGCTGCGCCAAGAGCCCGATGAGCTCCTGGATCGGGTGATTGGAATGGCCGATCGTGTAGATCGCGCGCACTCGAGCCTCCATGCCTCGGGGCCCCCGCGGAGCCGCGACTACTTCTTCGGCCGAACGGGCGCTCGAAAACGCGTCTCGAGCCCTTGCCAGTGCAGGTAGTAATCGCGCTCGAGCAGCTCGCTGTCGAGCGCGTAACGCGTGGGTTTGATCACGAGCTGGGTCTCGAAAATGATCGTCTTGGTGTTCTCGAGGTACTGCGGTGCCTCGGCGGCCGCCGAGCCGCGCTCGAATGAGTCCTTATCGGGCCCGTGGCCCGACATGGAGTTGTGCAAGCTCGCGCAGCCGGGCTCGAAGCTGTCGCCCTTGCCGATGTAGCGGCCCTCGACGAGCCCGACGAACTCGCTGCAGACGTTGCGATGGAATGGCGGCGGCCGGAACGTCTCGCGCGCGACGGTCCAGCGGTCGGCGATCAGCCCGAACTCGATGTTCGACGTGCCCGGAATTGCCGTCGGTGCCGCGAGCACGCAGTAGATCGACGGATCGGGGTGGTCGTAGGTCACCGTGTTCATGCCGTTGAAGCGGTTCAGGTCGTACTTGTACGGCGCGTAGGTGCCGTGCCACGCCACGACGTCGAGCGGCGAGTGGTCGATCTCCGCTTCGAAGAGCCCACCCATGAATTTCGCGACCACGCGAAAGTCGCCGTCGCGCGCCTCGTACGCGGCGACCGGCGTCAGGAAGTCGCGGGAGTTCGCGAGGCCGTTCGTGCCGATCGGGCCGAGCTCGGGCAGACGGAAGTGCGGCCCGTGGTTCTCGCAGACGTAGCCGCGCGCTGCGCCGTCGGGCAGCTCCACGCGAAACTTGATCCCGCGCGGCACGACGCAGATCTCGCCCGGCGCGACGTCGAGCACGCCGAGCTCCGTGCGCACGGTCAACCGGCCGAGCTGCGGCGCGATCAAGAGCTCGCCGTCGGCGTCGTAGAAGAACCGGTCGCTCATCGAAGCGTTGGCGGCGTACATGTGCACCGCGCAGCCGGTCTGTTGCGCGGCGTCGCCGTTGCCGCCGAACGTCACGAGGCCGGCGACGAAGTCGGTGGGCGTCTTCGGGATCGGCAGCGGGCGCCAGCGCAGTTGATTCGGCGACGCGGGCACCTCGTCGAACGGCGCGCTGCGCAGCTTGCCGGAGTCGATCGCGCGGAACGGTTTGTGGGTGGCCGACGGGCGGATTCGATACGTCCACGAGCGGCGGCTCTGCCCGCGCGGCGCCGTGAACGCGGTGCCGTTGATCTCCTCGGTGTAGAGGCCGAGCGGGGGCGTCTGCGGATTGCTCCGGCCGATCGGCAGCGCGCCGGGCTCGGCCTCGGTTTGGAACTCGTTGCCGAATCCTGCTTGGTACTGGAGCACTTCGGTCGCCATCGCGGCCGAAGCTAGCATGCGGCGTGTGGCTGCCGCCAGGGCGCACCTGTTCCGCCTCGACGGCTCCGTGCCAGAGTTTCGTCGTGCGCTATAGTTCGGCGCACCCGCGGAGGTGTTCCTTGAAAGCGATTCGAGTGCATGGCTACGGCGGCCCGGACGCGCTGCGCTGCGACGACGTGCCGACGCCCACGCCGGGCGCCGGCGAGGCGTTGGTGAAGATCGCCGCCGCGGGCGTCAACTTCATCGACGTGCAGCACCGCGAGGGCCGCTACAAGGGCACGACGCTGCCGTTCACGGTGGGCTCGGAGGGCGCGGGCACGGTCACGGCCGTCGGTGCCGGCGTTACCGAGGTGGCCGTCGGCGACCGCGTCGGCTACGCGATGGTCGTCGGCAGCTACGCGGAATACGCGGCCGTACCGGCGAAGCGGCTCGTCAAGCTGCCGGCGAACGTCGACTTTCGTACGGCGGCGGCCGTGATGCTGCAGGGCCTCACCGCGCACTACCTCACGCACAGCACGTTTGCGTTGAAGCGCGGCGACGTCGCGCTCGTGCACGCCGCGGCGGGCGGCGCGGGGCAGCTGGTCGTGCAAGTCGCGCGCATTTGCGGCGCCACCGTCTACGGCACCGTGGGGGGCGCCGCCAAGGCCGCGATCGCGCGCGCGGCCGGCGCGCACGAGGTCATCGACTACAAGACCCAGGACTTCGAGGCCGAGGTGAAACGCCTCACGGGCGGCCGCGGCGTCGACGTGGTTTACGATTCGGTGGGCAAAGACACGTTCGACAAGAGCCTGGGGAGCCTCCGGCCGCGCGGAATGCTGGCGCTGTTCGGCTTCTCGAGCGGCCCGGTGGCGCCGTTCGACCCCGCCGTGCTCGGGGCGAAGGGGTCGCTGTTTCTGACGCGCCCCGGCTTGAACCAATACATTGCGACGCGCGAGGAGTTCGTGCAGCGCGCCGCCGACTTGTTCAAGTGGCTCGGCTCGGGCGCGCTCGAGCCGCGCGTCGACCGCGTGCTCCCGCTCGCCGACGCCGCGACCGCGCACCGCGAGCTCGAGGCGCGGCGCACGACCGGCAAGTTGCTGCTCGAGCCCTAGCGGGGGACGCGGTCGTGTCGCCGCCCAACTCGCCTCCGCTTCGGAAGCGCTCGCGCAAGACGCCGCGCCGTGCCGCGGACGCCGATCGCATGCCGCCGCTGCCGGACGCGCGTCTGACGCGAGCGCAGCGGCGCGCGGCGCGCGAGCTCGAGGCCGGCCCGCGCGGCAAGATCATCGGGCCGTTCGTGGCGGCGCTGCGCAGTCCCGAGCTGATGAGCCGCCTGCAGCGGCTCGGCGAGTATCTGCGTTACCACAACGCGCTCGGCCGCCGGCTCACCGAGCTTGCGGTGCTGTTGACGGCACGTGCCTGGACGCAGCAATTCGAGTGGGCGCTGCATGTGGACATCGCGGTCGAAGAGGGCGTGCCGCGCGCGGTCATCGATGCGATCGCCGCGGGCCGTAGGCCCAAGACGCTCGATCCGGCCGATTCGGCCGTCTACGACTTCTTCGTCGAGCTCCGCGACACGCAAGCCGTGAGCGACGCGACCTACGCGCGCGCCGTCGCCGAGCTCGGCGAGGCCGGCGTTATCGATCTCATCGGCGTGATCGGCTATTACTCGACGCTCGCGATGATCATGAACGTGGCGCGCACGCCGCTGCCGCCGGGCCGCACCGCGCAGCTCGTGCCGGCGCCTCCGCGTCGCGAAAAATAGGGACATGTTTGCTTTTTCCGCCGCGCCCCGGCAGCGGTTGGCTCATCGCCGAAAAAGCAAACATGTCCCTATTTTTCTCTTTGCAGCCACACGCGCTGCGAGTACGGGTCGAACGTCACGCGGCCCGCGTCGACGAGGAACGATGCGCCGACGAGAGCGAGCGGAAAGTCCGCTTGGGCAATCCCCGCGCACCCGGCCGCCCGGTCGAGCCGAACGTAGATCAGCGCGTCGGCCGCGCTCACCGCGGCGGAGCCGTCGGTCGCCACGACCTCGAATCGCTGCCCCGGCGGCAGCTTGAGCATCAGCGCCGTCTCGCTCGCGCTCGGAACGCACGCGGACAGGACCGCGTCGCGAATCACGAGCACGTCGAGTCCCGCGCGCAGCAGCGCGGCGCGCAGCTCGCGGAAGTAGGCCTCGTTGATCACGAGCGAATGGCCGAAGGCGTCGTCGCCGAACCCCGGGTCGAGGATGCCGAGCCCGGCCACGGGCCCGAGCCGGATCGGAACGGCGGGCAGCCGATACGGCGTCGCCTTCAGTGCGCGCGGGTCGTTCGCGAAGTAGCCTGCGGCGGAGGCGGCGACGAACCCGTGAGCGCGCATCTGCTCGTCGCTGCAGAGGCGCTGCGACGACGCGCGATAGAGGCTGCCCCCCGCGTAGTCGATGGTGAACGCGGCGGTCGACAGAAGGTCCGTGCCGATGATGCCGGCTTGCCGGAACGGCAGGCCGTCGACGCCGGCGTGGCTCGCCGGGGTCAGCCGCACGGTGGCCCAGTCGCCGAAGAATCGAAAGCCGTCGAAGCGGTCCGCGGTTCCGGCGTTCGGGCGCGGGACGCCGCCCTCGAACGCGGCGGCGTCGACGGTGCTGTAGTTGCTGCCGTGGTCGATCAGGAAGTAGCCCGACGCCGGGCCGATGCTCGCGACCACGTACGGCATCGACTGTGCGACGGTCAGCGGCACGCGGTCGCCGAAGCACTCGTGGAGCGGCGGCGCGGCGTGCGCCGATTGGGCGGCGACCGCGCAAAGTAGGAGCGTCCACCGGAGCGGCTTGGCGCTCACGTTCGTGCGAGCGGGATCGCGGACTCGCCGAGCGTTTTCATGGTGTCTCTCCAACGCGCGGCATTGTAGCGGGCACGCGAGACTGCGCTGGCCGCGGCGCCCCGGCCGCACGGCGCGCAGTGCGAATGCCCCGCTGCCGAAGAGATCGACCTCGTGTGCGGGTCGGTGCCGAGAAGCCCGTGGCGTTCGCCACTACACACAAGACTTGGAATCGCTTCGGTCTTATGCGATAAACGGCCAATTCGCTACAGGTGTACTCGATAGTTTTCTCTCCGCGTCCCGGGCAAAGCTACGTGCATCGAAGATCCAGGAGCTTTTTACAGGGGGCTTTTATGAGCGTCATCGATGTCGGCCGCAAGGCCGTCCTGTTCCTATCCGGCGTGTGTGCGCTGGGGATCACAGCGGAGACAGCGGTCTTCGCGCAAGGCGGACCGCCCGCGCCGGCTCCGCAGCAGACCTTGGAGGAGATTACGGTCACCGGTTCGCGCATTGTCCGCCGCGACTACTCCGCGCAGACCCCGATCGTGACGGTCGAAAAGGAGGCCTTCGAGAACCGGATGAACGTCGGTCTCGAAGCCACGCTGAATCAGTTGCCGCAGTTCAGCGTCGCCGGTTCGCAGTCTGCGCTGAGCAGCGCACAGACGCCGTTTCCCGCGGCCACCGCGGCGCCGGGCGCGGCGACCATCAACCTGCGCAACCTCGGCTTGAACCGCAGCCTCGTGCTGATAGACGGAAAGCGCGTGCAGCCGGCCAACGGCCTGCTCGTCGTCGACGTGAACACGATCCCGTCGGCGGCCCTCGAAAGGGTGGAGGTCATCACGGGTGGCGCCGCGGCGGCCTACGGCGCCGACGCGATCGCCGGCGTCGTCAACTTCATCCTCAAGAAGAATTTCAGCGGCTTCGATGCCAACGTGCGGTACGGCACCACCACGGAGGGAGACGGTAACGAGACCTCGATCAGCGGCCTCTTCGGCGCCGACTTGGGCAATGGCCGCGGCAACGTCATGGTCGGGGCCGACTACAGCAAACGCGACGTCATTCTAGGCAAGGACCGAGACTGGGTCAGGGCAGGCTGGAACGACCCGAACACGAACGGCGGCGGGCTCGGATCGTCGAACCTGTCGCAGTTCGGCGCTCTCTACGTCGACCAGAACGGTCACGTCTTCGATCCCGCCAATCCGGTGGCCTACACCGGCCCGATCGGCGGCAATTCGGGCTTCAAGAAGAACCCCGGCACTCCGCCGACCGGCGGCGCGCTCGGATATAACGACTTCGAGCACAATTACCTGCAGCTGCCGCTCGATCGCTATTCGATGTTCGGCTCCGGTCGCTACGCGCTCACGGACAACGTCGACGCGTTCGTCGACGCTCGGTTCTCGAAAACCTTCGTGACGTCGAAGGGCTTCGTGTCCGGCGTCTTCAACGTCTGGTCGCCGAGTGTTCCATACAACTCTGCTTGCGACGATCCGCGCAAACCGACCTTCGGGCAGTGCGCGTCTCGGCACCCGGTCCCGGGCGAGCTCGCGGCGTTGCTGGATGCGCGCAGAGATTTTCTCGGTAACCCGACCCCGAACGCCGACTGGTTGTACTCCGGTGGGCTGGACTACATACCGAACTTCACGACCGAGACGACGAGCGACGTCTACCAGATCATCGGTGGCCTCAAAGGCGACGCGACGCTCGGCAGTCATGACTGGCACTGGGAGGCGTACGCCTCGCACGGCGACACCACCGTGACCGCACGACAGCCGGAGGGGTTCCCGAACTTCCAGAGAATCAACAACCTGTTCCGGGCCGACCAGTACGGCAAGAACTTCGACATTTCACAAATATCGGCCGTCACGCTCGGCGTGTCGGGCCATTGCACGTCGGGGCTGCCGATCTTCACGCCTGCCGGCCTGCCCGACAACACGCCGTCGGTTTCGAAGGATTGCGCCGACTACATGCTGCTGCGGATGAACGACGTCACCTCGCTGACCCAAGACGTCATAGAAGGGACCGCGTCCGGCTCGATCGCGAAGCTGCCCGCCGGCGACGTGCTACTGGCGTTCGGCGCGGACTACCGCGAGGAGAATTTCCAGTTCAACCCGGACTCCGGCTTCAACGCGAACCAGGACTATCCGAACGTCGTCCAGAACATCATCCTGCCGGTGGCTGTCGACGGCTCCACGGACGTCAAAGAGGTCTTCGCCGAGATGGCGATCCCGCTGGTCGGCGGCGGCAAGTTCGTCAAGTCGTTCGAGCTCGACCCCGGTGTGCGCTACTCCGACTACGACAGCGTCGGTAAGGTCACGACCTGGAAGGCGCTGTTCAACTGGTCGGTGAACGACGCGCTCCGGTTCCGCGGCGGCAAGCAGGTGGCCAACCGCGCGCCGAACATCGCCGAGCTGTTTACGCCGCGAGGCGGAAGCCAGATCGACCTGAGCGCTCCGGACCCCTGCAACAGCCTGCCGATCACCCCGAACCCCTGGGGCAACCGTCCGGAGAATCCGAACCGGTTTAATCTGCAGGCAGCTTGCCAAGCGTTGATGGTGCGCAACGGCGCTCCGGCGAGCTTCTACCAGCCGGGCACGGCGAGCGCCAACAACTATCAGCTCAACGTGTTCGGCTTGACGTTCCCCTTCCCGTTGTCGATCGGGCTCACCGAGGGCAACCCGAAGCTCCAATCCGAGGAATCGGACACGCTCACGTTCGGCGTCGTGCTCGGGTTCGACCGATGGTCGCTCGCGGTCGACTGGTATGACATATGGGGTATCCACTTAGCTCCACCTGCGTCAATATATAGGGGTGAGCCGTTCCGCGGAATCCCTAGCTGCTGGTCGAGATTACCCGCGTACGTGGGACCAGTTCATGGACTGGTTTCCGAACGAAGCTTCATGTGTGCAGTACCTCGAGCGGCTGCGTTGGCCAGAGGGGTTCGTTTGTCCGCGCTGTGGTGCGGCGGCACCACCGTATCGGGCGAGCCGAAACCGGTTGATGTGTTCGACCTGTCGAGCGCAATGCTCGGTCACCGCCGGGACGATCTTTGAGAAGACCCGCACGCCGCTGCGCAGTTGGCTCGCCGCGGTATGGTACGTGACCAATCAAAAGCACGGCGTCAGCGCGCTGGGATTACAGAGGGTCTTGGGGCTGGGCAGTTACCAGACGGCGTGGACGATGCTGCATCGGTTGCGTCGGGCGATGGTCAGGCCGGGGCGTGAACGCTTGGCGGGCGTGGTCGAGGTGGACGAGACCCAGGTGGGTGGGCGCTACCCCGTGCGCAAAGGCCGCAAGGGCCGCCGCGCGAAGCGGAGTCTCCCCCTGCTCGTGGACAAGCAATCGATCGTCGTGATCGCGGTCGAAGTGCTCGAGCCTCCCAAGGGGTTCGGGCGAATACGACTGCGCCGCGTGCCAATGGCTTCGGCGGAGACCGTGCTGCCCGTGGTGCTGGAATTCATCGAGCCGGGCTCAACCATTCACACCGACGGTTCGTGGGTGTATCGATCGT